>WNGR01023498.1_pt1 | contig 10762 bp, 6 predicted proteins | sample 5407581 | NCBI WGS metagenome assembly WNGR01 (sample SAMN13153383, study PRJNA577476) | soil metagenome | isolation source: 80 cm soil or saprolite under Garry oak tree replicate 2 | place: USA:California | collected 2016-06-15 | reverse complement strand
CCGGCACGCGGCCACGCCAGGGGGCGAGGTCGATCTCGGCAGCCTGCGCCGAGCGCGACAGATTGGCGACACAAAGCACGACTTCGTTTTCGTGTTGCCGCACGTAGACGAGCACGGAGCGATTTGCCGGGCGGATAAATGTCAGCGATCCGCGGCCAAACACCTTGCTCGACTTGCGAACCGAAATCAGGCGTTTGGTCCAACTCAGCAGCGACGCCAGACTGCGCGATTGCGCTTCGACGTTGACCGCCTCGTACCCATAGACCGGGTCCATGATCATTGGCAGGTAGAGCTGCGCCGGGTCGCAACGGGAGAACCCGCCATTGCGATCCGGCGTCCACTGCATCGGCGTGCGCACGCCATTACGATCGCCGAGATATATATTGTCGCCCATCCCGATCTCGTCGCCGTAATAGATGATCGGCGTGCCGGGAAACGACATCAGCAGCGAGTTCATCAGCTCGATCTTGCGCCGGTCATTGTCCATCAACGACGCCAATCGCCGTCTGATCCCCAGATTGATGCGGGCGCGAGGGTCGGTCGCATAGGTTGACCAGAGGTAATCGCGCTCGACATCGGTTACCATTTCGAGCGTGAGTTCGTCGTGGTTGCGCAGGAACAGCGCCCACTGGCAGTTGGCCGGGATGTCCGGAGTCTGTCGGAGAATGTCAGTGATGGGAAAGCGGTCTTCCTGAGCGATTGCCATGTAAATCCGCGGCATCAGCGGAAAGTGATACGCCATGTGGCACTCGTCGCCGTCGCCGAAATAGGCGTTGACGTCTTCCGGCCACTGATTGGCCTCAGCGAGAAGGACTTTGCCAGGCATGTAGGAGTCGAGCGCACACCTGATTTTTTTGATGATCGCATGGGTTTCCGGAAGGTTCTCGTTGTTGGTCCCTTCGCGCTCGCACAGATATGGAATGGCGTCCAAACGGAAGCCATCGATGCCGAGATCGATCCAGCGGCGCATGATCTGAATCATGGCCGCAAGCACGCGCGGATTGTCGTAATTGAGATCCGGCTGATGCGAGAAGAAGCGGTGCCAGTAATACGCCCCAGCAAGCGGGTCCCAGGCCCAATTTGATTTCTCGGTGTCGCTGAAGATGATGCGCGTCCCCGCATAGGCATGGTCGTGATCGCTCCACACATACCAGTTGCGGGCATCGGACGTCGGTTTGCTTTGGCGCGCGCGTACGAACCAGGGATGTTGGTCGGACGTATGATTGATGACGAGCTCGGTGAGCACTCGCAGCCTTCGCCGCTTGGCCTCCTGCATGAAGCGACGGAAATCCGACATCGTGCCGAAATCGGCATTGATGGTGCGGTAGTCGGAAATGTCGTAGCCGTCGTCACGGCCGGGCGAGGGATAGAACGGCAGCAGCCAAAGCGCGGTGACGCCGAGATCCTCCAGGTAGTCGAGCTTTTCGGTCAGCCCTGCGAAATCGCCGATGCCGTCGTTATTGCTGTCGGCGAAAGCCTTGACATGAAGCTGATAGATGATCGCGTCCTTGAACCAAAGCTCGTCGCTTTCGAGCCTCGGCGCCGCCCTGATGTCAGCAACCACATCCATGGCACAGCCTTCACGCGAAGCAGCGGAACAGCAGGGCGGGGTCCTGCTGCTCATCGATGCGCAAACGGACTCCGCCCCACTCGAGGACGTGCCGTTTGCCCGTGATCAGATTTTCAATGGATTTGACCCGCCGGCGTGAGGTCGACGGACCAATTTCGATATCGCCGAAATGAAACCAGAACTCCCGCGGTCCGGCCTTTGTCAACGCCACGGCGACGGCCACCACATTGTCGCGCGCTACCGATTCCTTGATGAAGCCGATGACGTCGTTGTCATCGATCTGCGCAAAGCGCAAATTGCTGGTTTGCAAGAGCGCCGCATTGTCCCGCCGTATCCGGTTGAGGCATGCGATGTAGTCTTTGATATTGCCGGGCCGATCCCAGTCGCGAACCTTCAATTCATACTTCTCGGAGTTAAGGTATTCCTCCTTTCCGGGTATCGCTTCGTGCTCCAGCAATTCGAAACCGTTGTAGATGCCGTAACTGCCCGACAGCGTGGCGGCAAGCGCCACCCTCGCCTTGAAGACCCAGGGCTCGCCGCTCTGCAGATGGAACGGCAGGATGTCGGGCGTATTGACGAAGAAATTGGGCCGGAAATATTCGCGTTCGGGATAGCGGGTGATCTCGCTCACGTAGGCCTGCAATTCCTCCTTGCCCGTGCGCCAAGTGAAGTAGGTGTAGGACTGGCTGAAGCCGAGCTTGGCGAGCGCCTTCATGACCTTGGGTCTGGTGAAGGCCTCGGACAAGAAGATGACGTCCGCATCGACGGACTGGACTTCTCGGATCAACCATTCCCAGAACGCAAACGCCTTGGTATGCGGATTGTCGACGCGAAAGATCCGCACCCCTTGCGCGACCCAGAACAGCACGACGTCGCGCAGGGCTTTCCAAAGCCCTTCGTTGTCGGCGCTGTAGAGGTCGGGATTGACGATATCTTCGTATTTTTTTGGCGGATTTTCCGAATATTGGATCGAGCCGTCGGATCTGCGTCTGAACCATTGCGGATGCTGCGCGAGCCAGGGATGGTCGGGCGAGCACTGGACGGCAAAGTCGAGTGCGACTTCCAATCCGTGCTCGGCGCAGGCGCGCACCAAGCGCCGAAAATCGTCGAGCGTCCCGAGCTCGGGATGCACGGCATCGTGGCCGCCCTCGGCGGAGCCGATGGCATAGGGACTGCCCGGATCGCCGGCTTCGCAACGGAGCGAATTGTTGCGGCCCTTGCGGTTCACGCGGCCGATCGGATGGATGGGCGTCAAATACAGCACATCGAAGCCGAGCGCGGCGATGTCGGGCAATCGATTGATGCAATCGTCAAAGGTACCGTGCCTACCGGGAACGGACGATTGACTGCGCGGCATCATCTCGTACCAGGCGCCTGCCCGCGCGATCGCGCGGTCGGCCACCAACGGGTAATTGGCGCTGCGGGTAAGATCGGACTGCTGGCCTTTGCTGGCTGCTGCCGCAAGCTCCTCGGACAAAAGCGGGGCTGGATTTTCGGCGATGCCCGGTTTCCGGCAGACATCCCGAATGAGCCGAGCATGTTCGCCGTACCTGAGCCTGAGATCCGCCAACAGGTTGCGGCCTTCCTCGATTTCGAGGCTGATATCCATCCCGACCGCCCTTTTGGCCAGGAAATTGCGACGCCAGCTGGCAAATACGTCCGTCCAAGCCTCGATGGCGTAGACGTAGCGGCCGGCCTTGGGAGGGGTGAAGCTTGCCCGCCAGCGGTCGTTGTCGTGCAGCACCATGGGAACGCGGAGCCATTTGTCGGTTCCTTCGCGCCGCCACAAGAGTTCGGCTGCGAGCACGACATGGCCGTCGCGGAAGATATCGGCCCAGACGTCGACCTCCTCGCCGACGATGCGCTTGACTGGAAAACGGCCTCCATCGACGACGGGGTAAACGTCTTCGATGTAGATGCGATGTTTAGAAAGGTCGCCGACGGATCGGATGCTGGCGTTGGCTGTCACGGCTCGATTATGCTTTGCCGCCCTGTCAAGCCGCCCGGGCGGCGGAAGGGCATTGATGGAACCTGGACCCTCCCGCTTTGGTTCCAGGCCGCGTTTCAGGTCGCGTTACGCCGAAAAATATGAAATCGTATTGCGCAATCCGCGGGTTCTTAGCGGAACAAACCCGGATCGTCCTTGTTGTCGGTCCATCGATCCAGACGAAATCTTTTGCACCGCACGCAAGGTCGGGTCTGTCATAGAGCGCCGCGACCATGGACCGCGTGTTTGAACGAGCAGCTCTTTGCGGTTTGGAAACCGAATACCGGGACGCGTTCGGAAATCTTCGGACTGTCGAACCGGAGGTTCTTACTCGAATCCTCAAGGCTCTGGCCTCCGGTCGTAATGCGGCCGATCGCATGCTGCCGCGGAGCATCGTGATCCGTGGCGAGGCGGATCCACCCCTGCGCTTAGCCGCTGTCGAGGGGCTGCCGCTGCGCTGGCAGATCTTTTCGGAGCACAGGATCGCCGCGGGCGAGGGGACATCACCTCTGCTGACGCTGCCAAGCGCGCTACAAAACGGGATCTTTCGACTGCGTGTCACAGTCGCAAGCCCGTCACGTCCCCTATCCGAGGACGCCTGCTTAATCGTCTGCCGCGACCGGGCGTACCAAGGAGAGCAAACGGCGCCACGGCGGATGTGGGCGCTCGGGGTACAGCTCTACGGGGTGAGGTCGCTGCGCAACTGGGGGCATGGCGACTTTACCGATCTTGCCGCGCTCGTCGACCTTGCCGCCGATCTGGGCGCAGCGGGCATCGGGCTCAACCCGCTGCATGCTTTATTCGATGGGGCGTCGGACGCCAGCCCCTACGCCCCGAACAGCCGCCTCTTTCTCAATCCGCTCTACGTCGATGTGGATGCAGTTCCGGAATTTCCCGGCCTACAAGCCGCCGGGCTGGAAGAAGAGGTCGAACGCCTTCGAACGCGCGAGATCGTCGATTACGACGGCGTTGCAAATGCCAAGATGCGCGCGCTCGAGCTTGCATACGAAGTCTTTCGCGATGAAGGCACTGTGGAAAGGCGTCGCGCCTTCGATCGGTTTCGACAAGCGCAGGGACCCACGCTGGCTCGCTTTGCGTGTTTCGAGTGGCTGCGCCAGAAATTCGGACATCCGTGGTGGGAATGGCCGCAAGAGTGGCGAAGGGTCGAAGACCAAACGCTCGCTGTGCTTCGACATACCGAGGCGGTATCGACCGGTCTCTTCGAATTCGTGCAGTGGGTGGCCCACGAGCAGCTCGACCGCTGTCGTGCGAAAGGCTGCGAGCGGGGCCTGCCGCTCGGGCTCTATCTCGATATCGCGGTCGGAGTTCGCAGCGACGGCTTCGACGCTTGGTGCGATCAGGATGCGGTCTTGGCGGGGATGGCAGTTGGTGCGCCGCCGGACGTCCTCAACACCGCGGGACAGAACTGGGGTTTGGCCGGGTTCAATCCCGCCGGCCTTGAAGATCGGCAGTTCGAACCGTTTCGCCGCATGCTGCAGGCGTCCATGCGCTACGCGGGGGCGATTCGGCTGGATCACGTCTTGGGCTTGAAGCGCCTCTACCTCATTCCCCACGGCGTGCAAGCGAGCCAGGGGGCCTACATTCGCTTTCCCTTCGAGGCGATGTTGGCAGTCACCGCCCTATCCAGCATGGAACACGGGTGCATTGTTGTGGGGGAAGACCTTGGGACCATTCCCGAAAATTTTCGCGAGACGCTCGCGGATTGGGGCATCTGGACGTATCAAGTCATGTTGTTCGAGCGCTCGGCGAACGGCGCTTTTTTCCCGCCCGAAAGCTACCGAGAGAATGCACTGGTGTCATTCGGAACGCATGACGTTGCAACCTTCGCGGGGTGGAGGGATCAACATGATTTGGCTGTCAAGCGAGCGCTGGGCATGGATCCCGGCGAGACGAGCGAGGAGCGTCACGGTGCCCTCGATGCCCTGCGCCACGCGTTGCAGGAGCGCGGGCTCGAGAGCGCCGACTTTGCGTCGGTGGCAAGGTATCTCGCGGACGCTCCGTCACGGCTTTTGGTCGTATCGATGGAGGACATCCTGGGAATAAGGAATCAGGTCAATCTACCTGGGACGACCAATGAACATCCGAATTGGCGCCATCGCTTGCCCATATCCTTGGAAGACTTGAAAAATCAGGCAGCTCTAAGATCAACGGCGGATATCATGAGGTCAGCGGCCCGGGGTTCTCCTGCTTAGAACAACGGGGAAGGCCCAGCCCGGCCCCCCAAGGCCAAACGGTGGGTAGTGTCCTAATTCCGAGGCATCTGTCCTGATTGGTGTGCTTTCCGACTGACTCTGCCCAGACTGTTGTGTTACATTCATGCATCACCGATAGCGGCCCTGGGTCAGGCGCCGGTGGCTTCTAGCCGCCGCATTCGATAAAGCATGGGAGGCCGTTCAAGCCAGCGGAGTGACATACCCGAAGGCTCAGGCTGAATTGGCGCGGGCGATACTCGCAAAACATATTATTGCCGCTGCTAAGGACGGCGAATTTGACCAGGGTCGGCTACACGATGGCGCTCTAGTGGCCTTGGCTCAATCAAATTTGCGACGCGCACCGCGTCCGCCGCGGTAAGGCCGCCTGAGGAGAAAGGCGGTCCCGATGTCGGCAACCAAACTGAGGCGCAGGCGCGGCCCTAAGCCCGACCGCCGCCGCGCGCTCGAGCTGCTCGCCTCCTGCCGGGACGGCCGCACCGAGGCAATGATGCTCGCGCATGGCTTCACGGTCGAGCAGATTGTCGAGCTAGTGCGTGCCGGACTCGCAACCGCACAGCCCGAGCGCATGCGCGCTGGCGGCCATGAAATCGAGGTCACCAGAGTACATATCACTGACGCCGGCCAACGGATGCTTTTGGGCGAGCCTGGTGGCCGGTTTTGAACCCGGTCGGCGGGCGTAGCCGTTGGGGGCCGCCTCAATTGGCGGCCTCGTCATCTGAGGAATGATCGGGGTGGCCCGGCGGGGCGTGCTCTCTGTTCCAAAAAAAGCCCCGCTAGGGCGGGGCTGAAAACAGGGACGTGGGGGATCAGCCATGACACCCCACGTGTCCTAATGTGCAGACGAGAGTTTCCTAATTAGGGAACAGTACCAAACGGTGTACACAATCTCGCCTCGGTTGCACCTATAACTAAGGTGTTGTTGATGCGTAGTCGGGAGGCAATGATGGGCGGTAAATACTCGGCGGAATGGTGGGAAAAAATCGCAGATATCAACCGTGAAATTTCGGCACGGCATAATCCCTCAAGCGTCGTTGAGGCGAAACCGCGCCGGGATGGTCTCAGTTCGAATTTTGTCGATCTAGTCGAACAGTCGTAGTCGAGGGGGCGTATTGGCCCCAGGGGGCTGCCGCCCCCTGGGGTTGGACAGATCCGGGCGCTAAGGGGCCACCCTCAACTCCCAAACCGCCCCTATACTATGTCAGATGCCTTACATATGGTTCCCTGCGAAGGCGAAACCGCGCCGGGATGGTCTCAGTTCGAATTTTGTCGATCTAGTCGAACAGTCGTAGTCGAGGGGGCGTATTGGCCCCAGGGGGCTGCCGCCCCCTGGGGTTGGACAGATCCGGGCGCTAAGGGGCCACCCTCAAGTCCCAAACCGCCCCAATACTATGTCAGATGCCCTACATATCGTTCCCTGCGAAAATTCGTATTCCCCGAACGTAGGTTCTGCGCGAATCACCGAATAGCATTCGCAGGCGCAGTCCTCGAGACCATCACGGTTGAGGATTTTGATGAAGGGCGACTTGGGGGATTGGATCGTCCCAATTTGGACACGCTCATCTATGAACTTGGAAACGTGGGTTTGACGATCCCACATTCGTCTCTGAACTCAGCGCCGCGCGCTAGCGGGGCTCTTTACCTTACGGGGCCTCTCGATTGACCGCCCGAAGTTGGTGTTTCGATATTTTGCCATGATTGCCGGCCTACATGTGCCGACCACGTAACGGGGGATCGCGGCATGGGCGTCGATGTCTTGCGGAACAAGGCGGAAGAGTACTTGGAGAAGGCACGTACGATCGGCGATCGCCAACGTGCTCGGCTTCTTCTCGTGCAGGCGCACAATTATCTCAAGTGTGCTGAGGAGACAGAAGCCCAACAGTTGAGCGCTCGGCAGTAGCGACAGGAACCATCCGCTACCTAAACGTATCCGGCGCACCTTTTTTGGTTCCAGCGGCAAGGCCTTTTGCCAACTAAGCCGGCCCTATTTTGCTGGCCTAGGTTTTGATCTGCTGGGGAGTGTCGAATCGTCAATCAGTGCCCAGCTACGTTCGAGCTGCAGTGCCGCTTCCATCCAGGTCCTGGCCATTTCCAGCAATACTTGGCGGTGCCGTTCCGATTTTGTCTCGTCCGCCCAACGCAAACACTCTTGCGCGAACTCACGGAATTTTTGGGGGATGACGGCACAGTGCGCTCCACCCAGGCGGGAGCGCGACCGGTCTCTCAGCCACCGACGCCTGGCGCAGGGGCCACTATCGGTGATGGTAAGAATGTAGCGCAAAGTTCCACGCAGTCTGTCTGAAAGCACACAGAAAGCCATGATCCGCACGATCCTGGCGAAGCGCATCATCAAGATGGAAGATGGCCCATCGGGACGACATGAACCAAGTAGAACAATTACGTGACGATGCTCTGGCTCATCTTAAAAACAATCCACTCTTTAACTGAATAGGCCACCTCATTGGCGAGCGTGTCATTTGCCTGATCGTTCGTGCGCACATGCCCGCACAGACGAGTATCAAAGAGGATTGTGATGGTCGATCGATGGTTCATGGAGGGTTCTGCTCAGCCGTTATGCCATATAGACTGGCTATGGACGCAGCCCAGTTAAACTTCCTTGCTCGCAGGAACGGGCGAGTGGTCCCCCGTCTTGTCGCCTTCCCCACCCCGCAGTCCCCACTTGAAGATCCCAGAGTTTTAATCCCCCCTGAGAACTCCCAGCGCACGAGGGTCTCTGGCTGGATAATCGTCATGGCCTTGAGGATCGACAGAAACCAACGATACAGCTGGATGAAGAACAGGCAATTCGGTGAGAGGCCGGCCGGGAGATTGCTGGTAGACGTCGTTGCACATGCAGTCGTGGGCGGATTACATCGGTACGCACGAATCTAGTTTTTGGAAGCGACAGGGAACCCGGTCTCAGCACGCGGTCGGCCAAGCGCCGATGGCGGCATAAGAGGCATGAAGCATGGATAAGCCGAGCTTCGCCCGCAAGTCGCCGCCAGCGAAGACGAACCATACTGATGGCGGTGATCTCTCGACTCGTCCTGCTATCGCGCCAGCAGAGAATGACGACCTTGACGAAATCAAGAGCGCCGTCCTCGCCAAACTGGCGCTGGAACTGGGCAAGGATGCGTCTGTGGCCACGGACCGAGACTGGTTCGTCGCGGCCGCGCTGACTATTCGAGACCGCGTTGTCCATCGATGGCTCGCAGTGGATCGCGCCAGCCATGCACAGGGCCGCAAGCGCGTCTACTATCTGTCGCTGGAGTTCCTCATCGGGCGACTTTTTGCCGATGTGCTCTGCAACCTTGGTTGCACCGAGATCTTTCGCGCGGCGCTCGGGGATCTGGGTGTCGATCTAAACCGGCTGCGAGCCGTTGAGCCGGACTCGGCACTCGGCCATGGCGGCCTTGGTCGGCTCGCCGCCTGTTTCATGGAGAGCATGGCGACGCTGGGAATTCCTGCCTACGGCTACGGCATTCGCTACGATCACGGCCTGTTTCGCCAAGTCATCAGGGACGGTTGGCAGCAGGAATACCCCGAGGAATGGCTGTCCTTCGGCAATCCGTGGGAGTTCGCTCGGCCGGAAGCGATCTACGATATCCACTTCGGCGGTGGGGTAGAGACGACAATTTCGCCGACCGGCGTCAAACGCGCGGTCTGGCATCCGGCCGAGAGTCTCGAGGCGGTCGCCTATGATATTCCGATCGTGGGGTGGCGCGGCCGACACGTAAATCCCTTGCGCTTGTGGTCTGCGCGAGCCGTCGATCCCCTGCGCCTCGATGCGTTCAACATGGGCGATCACGTCGGCGCGTTGTCGGAACAGACTCGCGCCGAAGCAATCTCCAAGATCCTCTATCCCAGCGATGCGACCCCAGCCGGCTTAGAGCTTCGCCTGCGCCAGGAATATTTCTTTGTTTCAGCCTCGCTGCAGGACCTGGTGCAGCGGCATCTGCGGACCGATGGAAACCTCTGCTTCCTGCCGCTTCGATCGGCAATCCAGCTCAATGACACGCATCCGAGTGTCGCAGTTCCGGAACTCATGCGCATCCTCGTCGACCTTCACGGCCTGCCGTGGGACGAGGCGTGGCGCATCACGGTCGGCACATTCTCCTACACCAACCATACGCTGCTGCCTGAAGCGCTCGAATCCTGGCCGGTCGATCTGTTCGGGCGGGTTCTGCCGCGGCACCTGGAGATCATCTATCGCATCAATACGGAGCATCTCGAGGCAGCGAAGCTTAAAAATCCGTCTGCTTCCGACTCGCTCGGGTCGATTTCGCTGATCGATGAGCATAATGGTCGAAAGTTGAGAATGGGGCACCTTGCGTTTGTCGGGTCCCATTGCATCAACGGCGTGTCAGCGCTTCACACCAACCTGATGCGCAAGACCGTGTTCCGCGAGCTGCACGCGATGTATCCCGACCGGATCGTCAACAAAACCAATGGAATCACGTTCCGGCGCTGGCTGCTGCAGGCCAATCCCGATCTCACCCGGGTCCTTCGTGAGGTCTGCAGCGATGCCGTTCTGGATGATCCCACCCAAATGATCCGTCTTGCCGACCACGCCGAGGACCGTGGGATTCAGGAACGGGTCAGAGCGGCCAAGCGCGCCAACAAAGTGGCCCTCGCGCGTCTGATCGTCGAACGCCTTGATCTGAGTGTGGACCCGGATGCGCTATTCGATGTGCAGATCAAACGTATCCACGAATACAAGCGCCAATTGCTGAATCTACTTGAAACAGTCACGCTCTATCATGCCATCAGGGCTGAGCCTACTCGCAATTGGGTACCGCGGGTAAAAATATTCGCTGGAAAAGCGGCAGCGAACTACGCGCAGGCAAAGTTAATCATCAAGCTCATCAATGATGTGGCTAAGGTCATCAACGGGGATCCAGTCGTTCGCGATCTCCTGCGCGTGGTCTTCCTGCCCGATTACAATGTCAGTTTGGCAGAGAAGATTATTCCCGC
>WNGR01024388.1_pt1 | contig 10765 bp, 9 predicted proteins | sample 5407581 | NCBI WGS metagenome assembly WNGR01 (sample SAMN13153383, study PRJNA577476) | soil metagenome | isolation source: 80 cm soil or saprolite under Garry oak tree replicate 2 | place: USA:California | collected 2016-06-15 | reverse complement strand
CACGCCTGTGGTGCACAGCGGATGGGCGGCGGAGAGCGCTGTCGCGGTGACCCTAACCGTCGACGCGGACCGCGTGCGGCTGCAGGCTTCCGGCATCGACGTCGACAGTCCGCATCCGGGTGTTTCGAAGATGCTGACGCGGCAGGTGGACCATCTGCTGCAGACGCGCACCCAGCTGGGCGCGGCCCGTCGGGCCACGGACCGGGACGCGCGACCGACGACACCGGCCAGGCTCGCGGGCACGGTGGGCGAGCTGCTGGCGAGCACGTTCCTACCGGCACCGATCGACGCGCAGCTGACCGAGCTCCTTCGGCAGGCCGGTGCGCGACATGCCGCGGTGCGGCTCGGGGTACGCGTGACCGGAGACCTCGCTCGGCTGCCGTGGGAGTGCCTCCAGCTGCCGGGCACCGGCCGGCCGCTGGCCCTGCACGAGCTCGTCCGGGCCTACCGGCAGGTCGACGCGCGGCCGGTGGCGCTGTCCGCCGGGCCGCTGCGGATCCTGGTGGCGATCTCGTCACCACTGTCGGGCGGAGGCGGTGTCCTGGACTACGAGCGCGAACTCCGCAACGTGCTGTCGGCAGTACGCGGAGCGCGGGCGAGCAGGGCGCAGGTCCGCATCGTTCACTTCGCGACGACGGCCGGCATCCGCGAGGCGTTGGAGGATGCTCCAGCGCATGTCCTGCACCTGTCCGGGCACGGCAGTCCGGGCGTCCTGGAACTGGAGAACGAGGACGGTGGCGCGCGGCCGGTGACCGCGGAACGGTTCGTCGCCGAGGCGGTACCCCCGGGCCGGATGCCGCCCGTCATCGCGCTGGCGGCCTGCCATACCGACGTGGCCACCGCCGCCGGTGATCCCTCGTTCGCGGCGGCCCTGATCGCCCAGGGTGCAGGCGTGGTGATCGCGACCGAAACCTCGATCACCGACGTCTACGCGACGAGGGTGTTCGCCCGGGTGTACGGGCAGCTCGCCGCCGAGCGGGACACGGATGTGATCGCGGCCGCCGCCGACGCGCGCATGGTGGTACAGCGGGAGCTGCTGAACTCCCACGACGAGCACGATCGGTGGCGGGCCACGCTGGACGAGTGGTCGGTGCTGACGGTGCTGTCCGGGGCGGGACGCGTACCGCTGGTGGACCGCTCGATGCCGGCCGAGCCGGAGCGGCCGGGATCCGCGCCGGACGGCGTACTACGCCGCGACGTGGGCGAGGTGGTGGGCCGGCGGCGGGAGCAGCGGCACTGGCCTCTCGAGCTGCTGTCCGCGGGCACGGCCGGCATCGTCGTGCACGGCATCGGCGGGGTCGGGAAGACCACGCTGGTCGACGAGCTCTGTGCCCGGATCGCCGAGCGCGACCCCGATCGCACGCTGGTGACCGTGATCGGTCAGAGCAGCGGCAACCAGCTTCTGGACACAATCGTCACCGCGTTGAGCCGCCACCTGGCGGCCGCCAGGTCGGGCCTCGGGCAGGACGACGCGGTGTGGCAGGGGCTGCGGCAGGCCGGCGACGGCGCGCTGCCCTGGCCGGACCGCGTCACCGCGCTGGCATCCCGGGTGCTCACCACGCTGCCCGTCCTGCTGGTGCTGGACAACTTCGAGGACAACCTCACCGACGCCGCGAACGGTACGCCGACCGTGCGTGATGAGGCCCTGGCCGGGGTACTGGCCCGGCTGGCGGCGTTCCCGGGGCGGTGCAGGTTACTGGTCACCAGCCGGTACGCGTTCACGCTGCCAGGCGGCGCGGAGCGGGTGCTGTCGTTCCGGCCGCTCGGGCCGCTGTCGGCCGCGGAGACCCAGAAACTGGCCTGGGCACTGCCCCACCTGGACCGGCTGGACGTGGCCGACCTGCAGCGGGTGTGGCGCGCCGTCGGCGGGCACCCGCGGTGCCTGGAGTACGTCGACGCGCTGCTGGGCGGCGCCGGGCACGGCCGCTTCCCGGACGTCACGCTCCGGCTGGTCAACGCCGTCAGGCGCCGCCTGGCGCACCACCGCGGCAACGCGGACGTCGACGCGTACTTCGCCACCCACGCGGCGCTCGACGCGGCGCTGGCCGAGGTGGCCACCCTCGCCGCAGATGATGTGCTGCTCGATGCCTTGCTCGACGGCCTGCGGTCGCTGCCGGGAGCGCACCGGCTGCTGCTGTGCGCCTCGGTGTACCGGCGCCCGGTCGGCTGCGACGCGCTGATCTTCCAGGTCGGCGAGGCCGGCCTGCCCGAGGTGGTCGACGCGTGCGCCGGGGCGAGCCTGATCACCTACGACCCGGCGGCGACGACGACCTACGTGCATCGCTGGACCGCGGCCGACCTGGCCCGGCGCTGGACGGCCGACGACCGCGCTGCCGAGCTGATCGATGCCCATCGGTGCGCCGCCGACTATTGGCTATGGCGGGTACGAACGTCGCCGCAGTCCGCCACCGGCGCCCTCGACGACCTCCGCGAGGCGCACTACCACTACACGGCCTCCGCCGAGCTCGATCACGGGACCAGCCTGACGGACCTCGCGCGGGTCGCCGGTGAGCTCCAGCGCCGCCTCGGCGACCTCGGCCTGAGGCACGAGGCGTTGGTCTTCGCCAACGAAGCCGTCCAGATCCGCCGGACCTTTGCGGACCACCCCGCCTTGGCGGTGGCACTACACCATCAGTCCCTCCGGCTCTCCGAAATCGGCAACCACCTCGGAGCTGCCTGTCGACGAGGAGGTCGTCGCCCGGTACCGGCGACTGGCCCACGCCGATCCCGGATCGTTCGAAGTCGACCTGGCCACGATGCTGAGTAACCAGGGCATCGGGCTCTCGCACGTGGGCCGGCCGGAGGAGGCACTCACCGCCACCGAGGAGGCGATCGCGCTCTATCGACGGCTTGCCCTGGTCGACCAGGACGCCGTTGCCTCCCATCTGGCACTGGCGCTGAACAACCTCGGCAGCCGGATGACGGAGCTGGGGCGATGGGAGGAAGCGCTCGCCGCCACCAGCGAAGCCGTCGCGAGTTACCGACGGCTGGCCGCGACGAACCCCGATGCGTTCAATCCGGACCTGGCCATGTCGCTGGTCAACGTCTCGGTGGATCTCAACCGCCTCGGACGGCACCGGGAGGCACTCGACGCGAGTAGGGAGGCCGTGGCCATGTATCGACGGCTGGTACTCACCAGCCCCGGCCTCTCCGAGCCCTACCTCGCGCTGGCGCTGAACACCCTGGGCACCCGGTTCACGGACCTCGGACAGTTGGAGGAGGCCTTGACCGCCACCGAGGAGGCCGTCGCCATCCGGCGGAGCCTGGTCCAGTCCACCCCGGGCGCGTTCGAGCCCGACCTCGTCTCCTCCCTCACCAACCTGTCCGTGGACCTGTCCCACCTGGGGCGGTGTGAAGAGGCTTTGCCAGCTATCGAAGAGGCCGTCGCCGTGTGCCGGCGGCTGGTCCAGGACAACCCCGGCGGGTTCGAGCCCGAGCCAACCCCGACGCCTTCGACCCAGACCTGGCCACCAGTCTGCACAACCTCGGCGCCCGGCTGGCGAACCTCGGGCGGCGGGAAGCGGCTCTCACCGCCGCCAGCGAGGCCGTGACCATCAACCGACGGCTGGTCCTGACCCACCCCGGCGCGTTCGAATCGGATCTGGCCGAGACGGTGAACGGCCTCTCGCAGCAGCTGTTTGAACTTGGGCGGCCAGACGAGGCATTGACCGCCATCGAGGAGGCGATCGCCACCTACCGACGGTTGGCCCTGGTCAACGCCGACGCGTTCGAACCGATACTGGCCAATGCCCTGAACAGCCTGGGCAACCAGCTGGCGGCCCTGGGCCTATTGCAGGAGGCGACCGCCGCCACCACCGAGGCCGTCACGTTGCAACGGCGGCTGGCCCGAGCCAATCCCGAAGCGTACGAACCGAACCTCGCCACCCTGCTGCAGAGCCTGGGCAACCGGATGGCAGAGCTGGACCGACAGCGGGAGGCGTTGGCCGCCACCACCGAGGCCGTTGCGATCAACCGGCGGCTGGTCCTGGTCAATCGCGACGGGTTCGAGCATGACCTGGCCAAGGGCCGCACGAGGCGTTGACGGCCGCCGAGGAGGCGGTCGCCATCCACCGGCGGCTGGTGGCCGACGATCCCGGCCGCCACGAACCGGGCCTGGGGATCGCGTTGGACAGCCTCGCCCGCCGCCTCGCCGAACTCGACCGGTACGACGAGGCGCAGGCCGTCCAGCGAGAGGCGCACCGGCTCCAACCAATCGAGAAGAGGTAGTCCGTGAGTGCCCTGTACGCCCTCATGGTGGGCATCGACAAGTACCTCGACCCGCAGGTGTCCCCGCTGCAAGGCTGCCACGCCGACATCGAGGACGCGACGCGGTTCCTGGCCGCGCGGTGTACGCGCGGTGTCGAGCTGAAGGTCGAGTCGCTCCTCGATCACGACGCTACCGGCGCGGCGATCGTCGAGGGTTTCCGGACACACCTGGCCAAGGCCGGTCCGGGCGACACCGCGCTGTTCTGGTTCAGTGGCCACGGTTCGCTCTCGCCCGTACCAGAGAATCTGTGGCATCTGGAGGAGAACGGCACGAACCTGCACACCCTCGTATGTGCCGACAGCCGGTACGGCGGGCGGCCAGATCTGCTCGACAAGGAGCTCGCACTCCTTGTCGACGACGTGGCGGCAGGTGGCGGCCATGTCGTCACCATCCTCGACAACTGCTACTCGGGCGGGGCCGCCCGCGGTCCCGAGGTCGGCTATCGCGCCACGCGTCCCTGGTCGCCCGCCGGCGGTGCGTCGCTGCTGCCCGATCTCACGGCGCGTTACGCCGCCGGTCCGCTGCCCGTACGGCACGTGCAGCTCGCCGCCTGTCAGCCCACCGAGGTCGCCTGCGAGCAGGAGCTCGACGGCAGGATGCGCGGTCTGTTCAGCTGGGCGCTGCTCCAGGCCATGCGCCGGGCCGGCCCTGGCACGACATACCGCGAGCTGTTGATGCTCACCCGCAACGAGGTCGAGCGGCTCACCTACAGCCAGCGGCCGCACCTCTTCCCCGCCGGCCCCGGCCTCGCCGACCAGCCGGTGATCGGCGGCGGCGCCATCACTCAGCCGCCGACGATCTCGATGCGGTACGGCCGCCAGGGCTGGGAGATAGACGCCGGCTCCTGCCACGGGATCCCCGCCGGTACACCCGACGACCAGACCCGAGTGGCGATCGCCGAACGGGCTCCGGTGCGCGAGGCCCGGATCACCCGCGTCGAGGTGCGCCGCAGCCTCGTCGAACCGATCGGCTGGACCGCCGACCCCCACGAGGTCCACCCGGTGGTGGTCAGCGCGGTGTCGATGCCGCGCACGACCGTGGCCGTCGCCGCCGACATCGACCCGTCGGTTACCGCCCGGCTGCGCGAGGTGGTCCAGCACAGCGGGCTCGGCGGCGGCCCATCGCCGCATGTCAGGCTGGTTGGCGGCGCGGACAGCGAGCTGGTCGTGTGCTCCGCCGCGCCCAGACGGCTGACGATCACGGACCGGGACCGCACGCGCCTGCGCGACGGGCTCGCCGCCGACGACGACGGCCGCGTCGTGGCCGAGCTGGAGCACATTGCGCGCTGGCGGCAGGTCAAGAACCTGCACAACCCGGTGTCACGGCTGCACGACGCGATGTCGGTGGAGATCGTCGAGCCGCTGCCGGGCGAGTGGACCGCGCCCCGGGACCGCCCTGCCGTACGGCCTGGTGACGATGGCGCGTTCCGGTTGGCGTACCACCGCGAAGGCGGTAAGTGGACAGCACCTTCGCGGTTCATCCGGCTGCGCAACAACACCAAGACGTCGCTGTACTGCATCGTGCTCGACCTCACCGACCGCTTCCGCATCCACGCCGAACTATTCCGGGGCGCCCAGATCGCGGCTGGCGCCGTGGCACCGGTGGCGCAGGGCCGGCTGGTGGAGTTCAGCTTGCCGCTCGGCCGGCGGGCAGAGCCGGGCGCACAGGTGCGGGACTGGCTCATGGTGATCGCGGCGGAGGACGAGATCGTGGCGTCGCCGTTCGAGCTGCCGCCGATCGGCGAGGCGACACTCGGCACGACAACCCGCGGACCGCTCGGGCTGCAGGGCATCGTCGAGCAGCTCGGCTGGCGCGCGGTCACACGCGACCTGCGCCCCACCGCCCCGGCGACCGCCGGTGACTGGTGGACCATGATCGTGCCGGTCATCACCGCGGTACAAGAATCCTGATCCACGCCGTCACGCCGGCGCGCCGCAGGTAGCCCAGCAGGTCGTCGACGAGGCAGTCCGTCGCGGGCCTGGCGCGCTGGCGAGTCGCTCGTCGAGACGCGCCCGACCCTCTGGGCCCGCTGAACGGCCACGGGAGCTGACTATGGCCGACGACGCACCGCCAGGCGCGTACGAATCACCTAGCGCGGCGCCGCCGCCGGTCGTCCGTCAGAAACCGGTATGGGAGATGTGATCCATGGCGACTACCTCAAGCATGGCGACAAGATCCTCGGAGACAAGATCGTCCACGCACCCGCGCCGTCCACCGCCGCGAGCCGAGCGAACCGGTCGACACTGCTCGTGCTGAGGGCCAACCCGCGCGGCACCACGCCGCTGCGGCTGGACAGCGAGCACCGGCAGATCATCGAGAGCATCGCAGCTGGGCAGGCGCTGGCGCGGCTGGACGTGCGCGTGGCCGACGCCCTCCAGGTCGACGACCTGCATCACCGGCTGCTGCAGTACCGGCCGGTCGCGCTGCACTTCGCCGGCCACGGCAGCCCGGGAGGGGTCGTGATCGAGGACCACGACGGGCATCCACGGCACGTTCCCGCGCAGGCCCTCGCCGACCTGATCGCCATCTTCGCGCCGCCGGTGCGGTGCGTGGTCATGAACGCCTGCTACACCGATGCGCTGGCTGACGCGATCGCGCGCCACGGGCCGTGCGTCGCGGGCATGCGCGGGCCAGTGCCCGACGACACCGCGATCCGTTTCGCGGCCGGCTTCTACGCGGCCGCCGCGAGCGGGATGTCGGTGCAGGAGGCGTTCGGGCTCGGCCGCAACCGGCTGTCGTTGCAGCAGATCAACGCGCACCCGCCGGTACTGGCTGCCCTGCCCGGCGTCGCGGACCACACGTTCCTGGTCGAACGGTCGTGAGGGCGGTCGCGATGCAACTCGACATCAAGGCCATCGAGGTCCGCATCAGCAAGCGCGTGTTGTGGGTGGGCCAGTCGGCTTATCCGCTGTTGATGGTCACCCAGGTCGAGCCCGTCGAGTACCGCGTCAAGCACTGGCGCGTCGTGGAGCGGTTCGTGCGGAAGAGCGGCGCGTCGATGGGCCTCGGCGCCGGTGCCATGCTCGTGCTCAGCTGCGTGGCGGCGCCGACGGCGTTGCTCACCACCGTCGGCCTGACCGTCCTGGCTGTCCTCGGTTTCCAGGTCTACCGGCTGGTGCAACGACTGACCCTGCCACCGCTGCACGTGCTGAAGGTACAGATGGCTGGCTCGTCCAGGGCGGCCGTCGTCAGCCTGGACAAGCCGAAGATCGACGAGCTGACCTTCCGGGTCGTGGACGCGATCGACAACCCGACCTTGGAGTACGCCGTGTGGATCGACAACGTCAACGGCGACATCATCGGCGGCGACAAGCTCGAGAACGGCGACAAGACCATCAACAAGACGGTGTACCAGCAGGGATGACCCCGACAAGAAAGGCCGACCGTGATCCAGTCCATTGTAGACAGCGTGACGGGCTTGCTCTGCAGCGTCGCCTCGGTGCTTGTTGTGCCGACGATCATTGTACTGCTGCTCAGGAGGTTCGTTCCGGTGCTCGGCGACGCCGTCTGGCGAGGCTACTGCCGGCTGCTCATGTGGCTCGTCATGGCGCCCGTCCGACTGGCCCAGTTCCTGTATCGGGAAGCCATCAACCGCCGCTGACCCGCGGCCTCTGACCGGGCCACTGCCGCCACCGGGCTCTGGGTCGGGCCGGTGGGCGCATTCGACGGGCGGCTCGTTCGGGATCGCGGTCGGCGGCGGCGTCGGTCTGCTCGTCGAGGTCGGCGAGGCGGCCCGTGTACTGGGCGCGGGCAGGCGCGTCGAGCAACGGCCTCGCCAGAATCCTCGACCCGGACGGCAACCCGCTGCCCGAGTTGCAGTTCATCGTGCCCACCGACTACGCCGCGACGGCCCGGCGACCTCCGCGGAATCACCGCGATCGAACTGTCGGTCCTCCAGGCGCGGCTGACCCGACGCACCCGCAACGTCACCGTGATCCTGGACTGCTGCCACGCCGCACACCAATCGCGCCGACACGACCTCCGGGTACGCGCCCTGTATCACCCGACCTACCTCGACGTCGCCGAACACAACGCGATGCTGAGCGCCATGGGGCTCCCGGAGAACATCGTCGACCCGATCCAACCCGGACGCGGTACGGCTGGTCGCCTGCGCCCCGTGGGAGTCGGTGTACGAGTACACCAACAACGCCGGGGTACAGACCGGGATCGTCACCGACTCGCTGCGGACGGAGCTGGAGGAGGCCAGTACGGCCGAGGTGACCTGGAACACGCTGGTCCAGCGAATCCGTGACCGGGTGTCGACGCTGTTCGGTCAGCGTCCGGAGGTTGAAGGCCAGCGCACCGGCTGCTCTTCCGGCTCGCAGAGGGGCGTACCGGCACCACGTTCGGCGTGGTACGCCCACTGCCCGACCGGCTATCCCTACCGGGCGCGGCACTGTTGGGCATCCGTCCGGCGACCAGTTCGCGATAACCGCGGCCGGGGTGGCGGAAGCGACCGAGACCACCACGGTCGCGCGGGCGACGATCAACGCCACGGACGGCGTCACGGTCCACGCCAGCCTCGAGCTGTGCGACGGACACCAGGACCCCCGGAAGTCGCCGAGGCGCACCCGGTGGTGACATCGACCGTCCCGTCGAGCGTTCTGGTCCACGGCGACAGCGCGTTGGCCGACCAGACACGCGCGGCGGTTGACGCCGTCCGGATCCTGCACGCCGTCAGCCCCGATGAACAGGCGGGGACCGACCCGTTACTGCGCAGGTGACCGTCGGCAGCACGCTCACGTTGTGGGACGGTGGATCCGAGCCATTGGTGACCGCGCCGGCCGACACCAACGGCGTCACCCGGATCGCCGCCGACCTCGCCCTGCTCGGCCGCACCGCGGCGCTGCGACGGTTGGCGCCCGGCCCTGGGGAGAAGCTGACCGACCCGTTCACCGTGGAGTGGGGGTAGGTGACCGGCAACGATGGCGAGCCGCTGGCGCCGTCCGGCGTGCGGCTGCACACCAGCGAGTCGCTATACGTGAAGCTGCGCAACGACAGCAACCCGGAGCCTGTACTTCTTCGTCTTCGACCTCGGTGTCGGCGGAGCGGTGACGTTGGCGACGGCGGCCGACCCGAGCGGCCTGCGGGTCGAACCCAAGCAGGAGTACGTGGTCGGCGAGGGGGCCGACGGTGTGGTCACGGGTAGGCCGCTGCGCTGGCCGGCCGATGTGCCAACCACCGACCCGCGTCCGGCGACGGTCCTGGTGATCGTGACCGCCACACCGCAGGATCTGTCCGTTTCTGACGCACGAGGGCGTCCGCGGCGTCGCCACCCGTGGTCTGTCGTTTCTCCAGCGCGCGCTCAGGCCGAGCCGGCGCCGGCTGGCGGTGCTGTCCGCGTGCCGGACGAACCTCGCCGGCTCGGCACTGCCGAACGAGGTCGTCGGGCTGCCGACGGTGTTGGTACAGATCGGATTCGCCGGGGTGATCGCGACCGCGTGGGCCGTTGACGACCTTGCGACCACGTACCTGATGACGGTCTTCTACGACCGGTGGTGCTGGTACGGCGACGAACCCGCCGTCGCGCTCAACCGCGCCCAGCAGTGGCTGCGCCGGGCGACCCGGGCGGAACTGACCGCGCTCCTGCCGGGCGTCGATCCGCTCGGTCGCGGCCGGTCCCGGGCCGGCGGCCGGCTCGCCGGCCGGATCGGTCACCGATTCGGCCGCGGGCGGCGGTGCCTGGGCCGGCACCGCCGGAGACCCGGTGCGCAGCCCGCGCCGCTGCTGGACCGCCTCGGTGAAGGTGGGGTCGCCCACTCCCCGGGCGAGGGCCGCGAAGTAGGCGTCCTCGGCGGCGGCGTAGGCCTCGCGGATCGCGCGCTCGTCCTGGTCCGCCAGTACCCTCGCCGCCTCGTCCGGCTCGCGGTACGCCGGGTTGATCCGCAGCGCGACGGTGCGGTTCAACAGGTCCATCCTGTCCCGCAGCGTGCGCTGGCGCACGTACGCCTCCTGGAACGGGTGGCGGCGGGCCAGGCCGAGCATGAACGCCATCACGCCGATGATGGTCAGCAGCGTCACGAACATGACCGCCACGGTCGCCGGAGTGATGTGCATCGGCGCGCTGGCCAGCTGGCTCACCGCGACGACCCGGGCCCGCATCAGTCCTAAGAGGACAGTCAACAGCGCCCACGCGACCGCTAGCCCGAGGATGGCCCAACCGATCCGCCGTTCCGCCCCGGTGGCCTGCCGGCCGCGCAGGAGCACGCCGGCGACCCACGGCCCCAGCACCATGTACCCCGACGTGGAGAGCGCCAGCGGCCAGACCAGACCGGCGGCGCCCGGTACCCCGACCAGGTAGTAGCGGTACACGAAGAACTGCACCGGAATCTCGGCGGCGATGAGGCCGAGCAGGATGAGTACCCGCCAGATCGGGGCGAGCGGCTCGCTCTCCCCCTCCCACGGCACGTCGTCCGGGCTGACCACCGGCAGGTCGGCCTCGCTCACCGTCGGGCCCGGCCGCGGCGGCGCCTTGATGGCCGCGTCGAGGTCCGCCTC
>WNGR01018383.1_pt1 | contig 10765 bp, 14 predicted proteins | sample 5407581 | NCBI WGS metagenome assembly WNGR01 (sample SAMN13153383, study PRJNA577476) | soil metagenome | isolation source: 80 cm soil or saprolite under Garry oak tree replicate 2 | place: USA:California | collected 2016-06-15 | reverse complement strand
TTCTTGTGGAGTTGACGAAAAAATATTCCTTTCTGGTTCTCGCGTTTTAATTACCACTCTTCTCTTTACAAAATCATTCATTTGCATTAACAAAATAAAATAAAATATCGAAGTCATTGCTAGGAATATGAGGGGAACCATTTTCATTTGTTCTGAAACCAAAGGAGTAAACATATTTCCCACGAAAAATCCTGCGAACAAAACATGGAGGAAGCAAATTGTGACTATTATAATTTTACACCATGCACTTCTGTTTCCACACATTTTTCTTATTGAATTTCTCCTGCCAGAAGTAACCCAATAGAGAAACACATTAATGAGGGAGTAGATATTGGTTATGTCTTTCCTGCCGCCTCCTCCGAAAGATTTTGTAACCAGAGATTATAAAAAAGATAATGTAACCAGAGAACAAAAAATATTCTCCGGATTATAAAAATATGACAGAATCATTGATAAGATTAAATGGTAACCCATCATCAGTAGCTTGGCATAATGTGGATGTCAGATCTTCTCCTCATTTATATGAAGGATTCGGAAAATTACCTGTCAAAGATGAAAATTGGGTTCATATAGACCCAGATCAAAGTTCAACAGATAATAAAACAAGATTCGTTTTGACTCTGGAACAACATATGATTGGTCAACTGATTCTAGAATGGGATCAGGCAGCATTGACAACAGGAGGAGCAGCAGGAACATATCATCGTTTTGTTGATTATTTCCCATATGAATTTGTAGATCGAATTGAACTGAGATATTTAACTAAAGTGGTCCAGAGAATACAGGGACAACAATTCCATCTCGAAAATTTCACGATAAAGGATGAGAGACAAATTGAAAGAGATGCTTTCGATGTTGCCGGATTTTTATCTATTGCACAAAGAAATACAGAAGCAGGTGTTGTTCAGAGAATCAGATTGAGATTACCATTCTATTTTACTCGATCCCCAAAAGATTATCTCCCTTTATTCATGATGGAGAAAGCTCCCATTATCGATATTTTCTGGAATGACCTTATTGACGTAATTCAAACAGATGGAGCAGGTCCTTGGGTTTCAGCTCGATCAAATATTAGGATGAGAATGGAGACAATTTATCTTACAGATTCACTCAAAAAAGAGATTGCTGGTCGATTAGATTCAGGAAATGGAATATCTTATTATTATAGAGATATTATTGCCCTGGAGGAAAGAATTATTACTTCCACCGATGCGCTCCCTTTTCCTATTTCTCTTACTCCATTTAACCAAGAGATTGCCTCGATATTTGCGTATATCAGGAGAAGAAATGAGGTAGAGGGAGGACCTACTGTATTTAGAGGTCATGAAAATCTATTACCCTGGTTAAATTATACTCTGAAATCAGGATCGAAAATATTGAGAGATCAGATTGATTACGAAGATACATTATATGAAGATAATGAGAAATATTTATTATCATCTCTCGGTCTTAATATCCTCGGGGTTTATATGTCAGATAACGTGATCGACGTCAGAAATGTTTATGGATCGAAACCTATCGGAGCAATGAATACCGTTACAATGAATTTAGCTTTAGATCCTAATTTCCTTCCTGCTCCGGGTAACGATATCAGAGTAGATTTATATGCTCTGTTCCATAACATAATATCACTAAGATATTCTAATACTCAAGGACAAAAGATTTTAATTTGGGAATCTATTTATATCTAAATAAAATTTTATTTGTTTAATTTTTCCTGCATGCTATATACAAATTGAACAAATCTTCGTCGGGCTAACATTTTCTTTCTTAATTTCTCTTGTTTTTTCCTTCGTCGCTTCCATTCTCTTCTCATTTTCTTATCATTAAGCACTTCCTGAAAACTCATCGATCTTTTTCTCTCTTGTTTATTTCCCATCTTTTCATTTCCGTGGGAGAATTATACTGCTAAAGAAACCGGAATACGACCGCTAGTGAGATTTCCTTTACAGATGAGAAATGCCGAAACTGACAAGGAAGCAGATCGTAAAGAAATTAGCCAAATCTGATGAAGATTATAATCTTTGTTATGAAAATGCACTTTTATCGTTGAGGAGTAAAGCAATTAGATTAGGATACATAAACGAACGGCACCCTGAACGAAGTAATATAAAAAAATATCAAAGGTACGAAATGAAATGGTTACCGACGGTGATAAGACTTCATGCGCCAACTAAAAATGAATTTGGATTAACGAAACAAGATATCGATAATCGAATAAAGTTTGCAGCTAAACTAAAAGAGGAGGGTGTTACCAGAAAAAATGTACGTCAATATCCTCAACTCAAAGTTTATGAACCTTACCTACCTGAAGAGAAACACCAGGATGTTATAACAAAAGAAATCGAAGATCTAATAAGAAAGGAAAGATATGGGATATTTGTAGATTTGTTATTAAAAAAGAAATTGATTTCTTAATTTTATTAAATTTCTTTCGTTTTCCGGATCGTATTGCGGATATCATTTTCATTTTTATAGATTTCCGGAGAACGAACATGTTCAGAGAATCTGGGATGATGCTCAAAATACGCCCCTTTCCTCTAGATCCAACTGAAATACAAAATATGATGGACTCTGTGGGTATAGAACAAAAGCAATCTTTTATTTATCTAATACAAAGGATCTATGATTGGGGAGCTTATGTAACCACTGATCTTATTGATATTTCCACGGCGATGATAGTAGAAAAGGAAATGAACATACAAACTTTTTTTACCCAGAGACGAGAAATAATTAAGTTAACATGCGAATTAGAGGTCCAACAAAAACAAATGGATAGAATGAAACAACGAAAAAAATAAAAAATTTATTCCTTTCTCGGTGTATTAGGTTCCATTTCTATTTTGAAACAATCGGATATATTAATGAGTTTGATCTTGAACTGTTTCAGTAAAATAAGGAGTTGCATGACGAGGATAATAGAAGAAGAGAAATAATCGAAATAAGAATTTCTCTGGGGATCGACGGAAGTTTGATTTTCCATTTTCTTATCCGATGTAGAATTGTTAAACTAGGATGGAAAGACAGATACGATTGAGGAAACAATTATCTGAACTGAAAATAAAAAGATGCAAGAAGTTTTGTGATCTTCCTTATCCCGAACATAACGAATGTGAGCCAGATCATAGTAAATATGTATATTTTCCACAAAAAACAATGAAAGTTACTTTTTCCGGATTGATGGAATGTGCTGCATTTTATGAATCTCGGCTAGGATCTAACTGGTGGCGCATGTATTATGAATCTCGGAGATGGGGCATGATCAAACTATTGTTAGATATGCTGTAGGTTAGGGGTAGAATTCGATAAATAAATGAGTGATTCAGCAAGACTGGATTTAATTGTGTTTGGAGGCCTAATCAGTATATGTTTAAATAAGCTTATTTGCTGGATTTTTGAGGATTCAGAGAAACAATTTTCGGCAAGTCAATTTCTTTTGGATTGTAGAGAAAATAAGCGAATAAGACTTCGGAAAATGAAAGAAAACGATGATGAAAGGCTAAAGCAATTAATCGTTTTGGTAAGAGAAAAACTTAGTACACAAGATTCATTTACAACCACTTTTTACTGTAATCATGTATCATTGTCAATTAAAAAAAGACTGGAACAAATATTTAGGGAAGAAGGATTTACAACAAAATGGGACAAAAGATATAATTTAGAAATTTCTGTTTAAAACTTGATTTTTCATCGATGAAATTATTCTACATCATTCCATGGTTCATCATTCCATGCTTCCAACATATTATTTCTCATTTCTTCCAGAGATAATTTGTGGAACTTAAAATCATCTATATCTATTGAAGGAGAATGGCCTGCTTTGAAAGGACTTTCACCAATATTTTCACATTTTTTTAAATATCTATCGAACCATTCTTCTTCTTCTTCATCCGTCTTTTGTACTCCGGCAGGCTGTACTAATATCCAGTCATCTTTCTCGCTCATCGTATTTGAGAATTCTCCATATAAATGGCGTATTTCTTTCCCGTAGAAAAGAAACTCGTTCTTTCGGATGACTCAATATCTATGTTTTCTTAGTCATTATGATATACCTAGTAATATTTCGGTGAGACAAAGAACGACGGTGATGGAGAAGGATTTAGAAAGACAAAAAATTATACATGAACTTATTTCCGGAAAAGATTTGTTCGAGAGATCAGTATCTATATTATTTGCTGCACCGGACAATAATATTCTCTATATATGTCCTTTTAGCTCAGGAGCACGGAAAATAGTTAATCATATTATGGAATCCTTTATTGATAAACTATCCTTTCCTGATATAATTGCATTAAATGAGATAAAATATATATTAGGTCGACATTTTACTTTCGGTGCAGATATTTTTACCAAAGAAAAGAAGATTAAGACTCAGAAATCTTCTATCAGAGACTTATTTAATTTGGGGAAGGATAGAAAAGAGGAAGATTATACTGAACTATTAAAGTTCGTCAAGGAACATTACTATATACCCATGGAAATAACAGAAGATACAGTAGATGATAGAAATCCTCTCAGATTTATTATTTTAAGAAAAGCAAAGATTCAAAAGTTTCTTTTGGAAAACGGATTCAATCTTTTTTCTGGTTATAAGCAAAATTTCTCTCTTAATGAGGAAATTGAAAATTTAAAAGAACAACAGATCACAAAAATTACAGAATTAGAGGGAGATGCATTTAGGAAATGGATGGAAGAGTATATGGATTATAAGATTCTCCCTTTTATTTCATTTGTTACCGGTGATATCGCGAAAGTTTTCTGGACGGAATTGGTAGAAGAAAATGGTTATATTATGCCCACCTTAAAGAAAAAGAAATTTTTATCCTTTCTCGAAATGTTCAAAGGGATTTATTATACAACCAATGAAAAAACTGGATTAGGAGTACTTATATCAAGTTATATGAAAGATTGGAAACATAGTCAATATTCTGAAACAGAATATATCCCATTCTCTAAAAATTCTCCTCATACATCTGCCAAAGGAGTATTAAATTTATTTATAAAAAATAAATATGAACCTAAAAAAAGACCTGATTTCATAAAGATATATTCCTTTCTTTTTGATGATTTATTTAATAAAATCGTCATGTCTCATATTGCGATGGAACATCGAATAAAAGCATATTATATACAGGAAAAAGAATTATGCGATCGATTTGTTAATTTCTGTATAAAAAAGAAAATTGTTTCTCTCTCAGATATGCTGATGGGAAAGGAATATGTTAATGGAGGGGAAGTTAATTTTATCAAAATTTGTGTCAATGTTAATTTCCTAATGCGACATATTTATGATGTCTTATGTTCAGGACATCTCGATAGATTTGTTTATCTTATTCATTTTTATCTCTATATTCTTATCAAACCTCTACAAATACCCAGAGTAGCTATTATTATGGCTTCTGAACAAGGAGCAGGAAAGACTATTATTCATTTCGGATTTGCCAAAAATCTTTTAGCAACTAATTCATTCATCCTTACCTCACAGGGAGAAAATAGTATGCAAAAATTTACATCGGTTTTCGAGAATAAATCCTTTATTGTTCTGGAAGAAATGTTCGAAAATAGTTTAGCTAAATCTCAAATCAACGCCAATCTCAAATCCTGGATATCTGATCCTACCATTACGATAGAGGAGAAGAATATCAACCAAAAAACAGATGTCAGAAATATATCTCATGTTATTATCGATACGAACAAAGAAAGTCTATATGTTATGACCAATGATGTCAGAAGATACTGCGTTTATACTCCTAACAATCCAAATAAATATCTATATGAGAAAACGGAATATTTTGATTCGATTGCTAATTCCTGTAAATATTTTCCTATTATTTTCGATTTATTTATGAATGGTAAATTTTATTCTGATAGTTTCGATTTCGAGAGACATCCATGGTCCTGTATCTCTGAACTTGATCAACATATTTATCAGGTGGAAAAAGATCCTGTTGCCGATTTATTTTATTCAATCATAAAAAATTTAGATGTTTCTCCTGTAATCAAAAAAGGAACATTATCTCATTTCGAGCTTAGTGAATTATATGATAAATTTTCAGAAGGAATGAGAGTCGATGCTTTTGCCAAACCTCATTTACATAGAGATGGAACAGAAGATCAATATTTTTGGTATCATTTGTTACCCGGAATGAATAAGGAAGATATAAAGGAAGAATTTGCTATCGATGATAGAGGAAAAGATCATTACTATAAATATTTTAAATTTATTTCAATATTGGCTTTAGACGATGTTCTTCAGCTTTTATCCAAATTTTATACAGATATTGAAAAATTGGAAATGGATATTCTTAGATTCGGGAAACTGCCGAATGGAAAAAATATTTTCTCCTTACATTCTAAAGTATATGAAAGTAAATTAACAACGAGATTCGTTATTTTCGATTATGCTGTTCTCTATATTGTTTTAAATGTTATGAAGAAAAGAAAATTACCGGGATTAGACACGATATATGAATGTTATAAAGAAGGATTTAATCATCGAGCTCTTTATGAATGGTATAAACATTTCCAATATATTTTCAAGAAAGATAATGAGGATACAAATAAGAATATCCTTCTCAAATATTTTGATTTTATCAGAAAAAATCATTCTACCGAATCCTATAAATTTAATGGTCTCTTCAATCCTCGTAAAGTGTGTTCAGAAATGAATTTCAGTTTAATGAATGATGCTTTAATTAAACATTTGCCTGGCATCCCAGATGCATTAACTTTCGGAATAAGATTAAATGACTCAGAAGATCCTAATTCCGATATTACTTTTAAATGTACTTTGGATGAAGAAAAAAGAACTATTATATTTATTTTCGATAATCAACTGCAAGAGGAAATAAAATCAGTATTATATTCAAGATTTATTATAAGACAATTAGGAGGATGTCCTGAAGGAACGTTGGAAATAGATTTAGATCAAGAAATAAATAATTCTGTGATAAGGATAAATGAATTAAGTATTTCTTTAACTCAATTGAATTTAATTGAATGTACACAGAAAATATATCATGAAATGAATGAATTGAACCAAAAAGCTAAGAAAGATATCGATAAACAAGATTTAAAGGAGGAAGTTTATCGAATGGTTGAAAATTACGTCGAACATAGTTTCCAGGCTAATATCATTGCTAAAGGGAAAAATGAGAAAGAAGAAGAAATTTATTTCCTTTATAAACCAAAAGGATTATTTAAGTTCCCCTTACCTATAGAACATGAAGATTCTGTAGAGGAAGATTTTATTGTGAGACAATTATCAGATTCTATTGTTCAATTATCTCTGGAAGGAGATTTGGATACTGAATCCTTGGCTCAATTTGTTGAGAACGAAGTAAGACATTCCCCCGGGATTAGAAGAAAAAGAAGTACTTCACCTGAAAAAACAAATAAAAAAACGAGACCTTTATTATAATAAAAAATAGGTAATATTATTTTCGGGAGTTTCTTTTTCATTTCGCAACCTAAATAAATCCCATAATTGTAGTGCGATCTGATCTTCTTTTTCGATAATACAAACAGTTAATTTCAGATTATAATGTCGGCGGAAATTAGCTACAATTTTCATTATATCATCTATATATATATCATCCATTTCCTGAGTCGAAGAATTGTGAACTTTCCCATTAGTTATCGAAAAATTCGTTATTCGGTGAATAATTTTAAAATTAAATTCGTCTAATTTAAAATAAAAATTATCTTCTTCAGATTTCGCGGAGGGTGGGAAAATAGAATTGAATCTACAGAGAATATATGCAAAGTCAACATTAAAATTTCCTTCCGTAATACACCAGTTAACAATTTGTGAGAAATGAATATTCTTTAAATTTTTCTGGGAGAAAATGATAACTATAATATAGTTTTTTATCTTTTCGGTATAGGGAGAAAATGCTTCATCCGAAAAATTCATTCGCGATTTAAATTAGCGAAATCTCTTTTACCGAAAGTGAAATCTCTCCTGCAAATAAGTTAAATTCCATATATTTCCTGGAGAGATGAGTGAGAAACCATGGGCGAAGAGAAAACCTGAAGCTAAACCGAAACGAAATAGACAAATGAATTTTATCGTCACGCTACTCAAAAGAATAGAAAAGAAAGTAGATGAAATATCCATTAGGATAGGCAAAATAGAGAACTCAATCGAAAGGAAATTAACTTTGTTCGATGATGATGTCGATGAAACTCCGATAATTTGGGATCCGAACATTTTATTCGGGGAAGAACCTTTCGGCGGTGGTGTAAAGGAAAAGAATTTTGTAGATCAATGGGATTTAATTTAATTAAAATTCTTTTACATTAATATCGTCATCTCCATAACATTCAATCCATTGATCATCAGAGGAGTCTATTAATAGTCTCATTTCAAAAAAGAGCTCCTGGGCTTTTGTCGCAAGTGATTTGCTTGGATATTCTTGTTCAAAGATACGGTAATAATATTTTCCATCTTCACAGTAAGTAGGTTCATTACTCGAAATTAGTTGTCCTTTAATATATTTTTTGAACAATTCGAAAGGTTCCATTTCAAATAAATCATTGTCAGTTTCTACAAACACTAGATATAGCTTATAAACCATTCGTTCTCGATAAAGAATTCTCCTATTCCAAATTTATTTTTTCTTTATACAACCAACTAAAATCATCATAATTTTTCGTTATATAATCTCTCAGAGATTTTTGTGTATACAAAGTTTTTACATTAATATAGGGATTGATTGCGGGATCCAGTATAGACCAATAAAATTTAGCCAATTCTTTCAGTTTTAGGGTATCTATATGTATTTTGGTCGTATGTTTTATCTTTATAAAAATATGAGTATGATATCGATGCATTTTATGTCCTATTTCGGTTGTATATTCTATATTAACTTCCCCTATATTATCTATCGTTCCTTTATCATCCAGATATTTAAGAATATCATTCAGACCTTCACGGGATCCTATATCCTTCTCTATCATGACCTGTGTCTGTTTCTGAACCAAATCAAATTCTGCCTGAGTAGAGATCACTTTATTAGAATTAATAGTGATAAGGAAATCGGATTCATTAATTCCATCTTCAATGGGATTTTCACGGATGTTTCTCACAAAGAAATCTGACATTTTTCCCCACCGAAAGAAAATAAATTTCCCGCATGCAATGTCAATTTAAGCTTAATATGTTCTTAATGTACATCAGAAATGTTATTACGCTCCATAAAACTTTTCATCAATGGTGTATAAAACATATTAGAGATTTAAAGGAAGGAGATTTATCTTTACCTGAATATGCTCAGAGAATCTGGGATGATGCTGAGATAGTGCTAGATTCGGGAGATGACACGCCACCTTATCTTATGACGGATAATGGATTCATGATTTTGTATTGTCAGATGGTAACTGTGATGATGGGAATAACGGATATAAATTTCGAGAAACCTGTGGATAATTCATTAGATGATATTTTCAGGGATTTTAGGAGAAAATTTATAGATAGGGAAAGTTTTATCAAATTTTTTGCGTATATCGAATACTTTATTGATTGTGCTTTAATCCAGTGAATTGCGTTGATCCTTAATAAAATCTTCATTTAATTTAATTTTTGGTTTTCCTTTTACTCCCGTTCTTTCATGTAACATTCTCAAATTTTCCTTTTCATTATTTTGTAACAAAACCAACATATCCCTTTCATCATTCGTTTCAAGTCTAGATTGAGGTGGCACTAAATCATCATAGGGATTTCCTCCTGCTCTTCCTGGACATTGCCAAGTACAGTTCCAGTACATTAGAACTTTACCATTTTCATCTTTCGGAACTCTCATGTTAAGAATGATTCTCTTACCACATTTCGGCATCACGCAAAAATATTTAGTATAAATGTTATCTTGTACTCCGGCAAATGTACTTTTTTTTCCTCCTTTCTTTTTCGGTTTCTCTTCAGGAGGAGTATCCTCTGGTTCATCATCCTCAGATTCAACTTCGACAACAGTCTTGCGCTTCTTCGTTTCCTTCATAGGTCTTTCTAAAGGAGGTTGTTTTCTTTTCTTAGCCCTTTTTGTTTGTCGTTCTTCATATGACAGTCCATCATCCGATCCAGAACCAGATCTAACGGGATCATCTTTGACAGAAGATCTTCCTCCTCCTCTCTTTCCTGACATGTTGTTTTGTTGTTCGTAGAATTAAATTACTGACGGGAAAACCGCAATACTAGAAGAAAATTGATAATATTTCCCTCTGGATTGCGAATTCTGGAAGGTTAGGATAGATGATATCTTCCGATCTTTTTTCTTATAGTGTTTAAAATGACGGAAATAAAAAATTTGGATCTGACATTTTTCGAGCAAAAAGACACGTATTGTATGGGTAAAGATTGTAAAAAAGCAACGAAATCCAAATCATTATCCCTTTTACTAGAAACAACATCTAAGGGAGATAGATATCGTCTTTCCATGAAATGTGTGAATTGCGGAAAAAATAAAAGTTCTTTCGTTTCAAAAGAATCCGTTAAACAAATATTAATATCTGATGGAGGAAGAAAAAACGATAATAATACCCCCGGTGGAGGAGAAACCTAGTGAGATAATAGATTTAACTCCTCTTTTCGCAAATTTTGAAAAAAATATACTGATAAAAAGATTTAGAATATTAACATCACTCATTCTGGATAAATTTGGTTATTTAAATGGTTTTATGTTAGGATCAATTGTTACTTTATTTTTGGTACATCGATGCATAATTTTACCAATGTAATAATCTTATTTTTTTCTCTATTTCGATGAGGATA
>WNGR01008612.1_pt1 | contig 10767 bp, 9 predicted proteins | sample 5407581 | NCBI WGS metagenome assembly WNGR01 (sample SAMN13153383, study PRJNA577476) | soil metagenome | isolation source: 80 cm soil or saprolite under Garry oak tree replicate 2 | place: USA:California | collected 2016-06-15 | reverse complement strand
CCTCTACCGCCTCGACCTTGGCGATCTCATCGTCCCGCCGGAGCTCGCCGCGGGCGAGCTCCGCTGCCGGCACCCCGAAGCGGCCGAGCTCGACCTGCTGGTGAATTGGCGGGTGAGCTTTTCCAGTGAAGCGCTGGGCGCCACCGCCGGCCCTGAGCTGCGTGCCGCGAGCCGGCAGGAAGTCCTGCTGCACCACGCACGGGGCTCCGATTGGGTGCTTGAGGCCGGCGACAAGCTCGTCGCCTGCGCGGTATTCAATGCGACGCTTTCCGACATCGTGCAGCTCGGCGGCGTGTGGACGCCGCCCGCGCTGCGCAACCGTGGCTTCGGCCGAGCCGTGGTCGCCGGGTCGCTCGTCGCCGCCCGCCAGCAAGGCGTGCTGCGGGCGGTGCTGTTTGCCGACCCCACCAATGCCGCCGCGGGGCGCGCCTACCTCGCGCTCGGGTTCCAGACCGTGGGGGATTACGGCCTGGTGCTGTTTCAATAGGCAAATCGCCGGGTCGCTACCGCGCGCGGTGGGCGAGCGCCGCGGTGGCGGGCCGCAGCGAGCGTCGCAGTCGTCCGTCCGCCTCTCAGGATCCTGACCCCCTGCCCTCTCCGTTCCGGAGTCCTCACCCCCTGTCCCCCTCTCCGTTCCGGAGAGGGGGAACTGTCTGCAACAGCGGAGGTGCTCGTCACGTACTGCCCGACGATCCCCTTCCGGAGCACCCACAATGACTGCTGTGCCACGCAGATCCTCAAACCTACTCATCATCGCGTCACTCGCATATCTCGTAACGCCTGCTGCCGCGCAGTCATCTGAAAATCTGGACGTAACCGCCGTGGGCCGGGATCCCCGCTGGACGATCGTGGGACGAACGACATCGATCGTCGATATCAAGGGCCGCCATGCGCTCAAGCTCGATGAAGGCGCAGGAATCGGCGTCGTGTGGCTCAGCGGGTACGATTTTGCGGATGGCGCCATCGACCTCGACGTGTTGGGCCGTAGCCAGCCGATTCAAGGAAGCTTTGTCGGCGTTGCTTTTCACGTGGTCGATGCGAGCACGCACGATGCGGTGTACTTCCGCCCTTTCAACTTTCGATCGTCCGACCCGTCGCGCCACAGCCACGCGGTGGAATACGTGTCTCATCCCGATTGGCCTTGGCAGCGGCTGAGATCCGAGCACCCCGGCAAGTACGAGAAAGCCGTCCTGCCCGACCCCGACGGCGACGAGTGGTTTCACGTTCGCGTCGTGGTCGAACGACCGACGATACGTGTTTTCGTGAACAATCAGAGCGAGCCGTGTCTGGTTGTCGATGCACTGAGCCGTCGGAACAGTGGATCCATTGGTCTCTGGGTTGGCGAGGGCTCCGGAGGCTACTTCGCAAACCTGCGAGTGACGCGTGACGACCGCATCCGCCGCGTACTTCAGGGGTTGCGCCCGTCGATCGCCATCAAAGGCAGACCGGCCGTGCGTTGGACAGTGGCGGAGCGTATGGCGGAATACCACGTGCCCGGAGCGAGCATCGCGGTCATCGATGGCGGTCGAGTCGCCTGGGCGCAGGGATTCGGCGTGAAGCAAACCGGGGCCACCGACTCCGTCACGGCGACGACGCTCTTCCAGGCGCAATCGATCAGCAAGCCCGTCGCGGCTACGGCCGCGCTCATTCTGGCCGACAGCGGCCGCGTGTCGCTCGATGAAGACGTCAATACCTATCTCAAGTCGTGGAAGTTGCCCAGTAACGCCTACCAGGTTTACGAGAAGGTGACGCTCCGGAGAATACTGAGTCACAGTGCGGGGCTCACCGTCGGCGGATTCGCGGGCTATCGGACCGGCGATTCGATCCCCACCCTGCGGCAAATCTTGAACGGTGAAAAGCCGGCCAATAACCCGTCCATTCGGGTCGATACCGTTCCCGGCTCGGTCTCTCGCTACTCGGGCGGCGGTTTGGTCGTCATGCAACAGCTGCTGATGGATGTGACTGGCGAGCCATTCCCGGCGCTGATGAAGGGATTGGTTTTGGCGCCCACCGGGATGACGCTGAGCACCTACGAGCAGCCACTGCCCGAGAATCGCCGTCACGAAGCGGCCAGCGGCCACGACGGCGACGGTCTGGTGATCAAGGGCCTGTGGCCTATTCAGCCTGAAATGGCGGCTGGCGGCCTGTGGACCACTCCGACCGAGCTGGCCGAATGGGCGTTGGCTATCACCGAGGCATGGAGTGGACAGTCCAGCCACCTGCTCTCGACGAGGATGGCGCGAGAGATGCTTAGCGTGCAGCACGGTGCATTCGGCCTGGGCATCTACCTCGAAGGCGCCGGCGACACATTCGCCTTCCACCACGCGGGCTCGAACTCGGGCTTCCGCGCGCTGTTGCTCATGTTTCCCCGCGCTGGTAAGGGCGCCGTCATCGCGACGAATGCGGATCGCGGTGATGCGCTCATCGACGAAATCCTGACCAGCATTGCCACCGAGTACCAGTGGCCGTCCCGCAGACAGTCGGAACGCGATGTTGTGAATTTGACCGCAAGGCAGCTGCAGGGATTGATTGGCAAGTATGCATTGCCACCCGGGCCATCCGGTGCGCCGGTCTTTTTTGAAATCTCACGCGCAGATGGCAAACTGTTTGCCGAGCTCACGGGGCTGGGTTCATATCCAAGGATGGAGCTCTACGCAGCGAGTGCCGACTCGTTTTTTACGATTAACGATTTACCGGTGGCGTTCACCCGAGACGGCAGTGGTCGTGCGCAGCGTGTCCGGATGGGTCAGATCGAAGGGCATCGGCGATAGTCATCCGGCCAGCTTTTGCGTCAGGTACTCGACGAGCTTGCCCGCTAATACGGCCCGACAGACCTCCTGAAGAGTCCCGACGTGGTTTGATCGGACGCCCTGAAGGAACGACTTTTTCAGGATCGTGCTAAGCTCTTCAGAGGGGGTGAGGGAGTGTCACTGGCGCACACGGTCCGCAAGGGACACGGTGGCGGTATCATGCACCGGCGCTTCAACGCCGGCTTGGTCCGCAAAGCGGGAAACCGCGCCGCTCAGAACGCCCAATTCCGTCGGTCCCCCGGACTCAAGGTCGAGCAGGAAGCTGGGCTTCATGCCCGCCGGCAGTCCGTCGATCACACCCATGACCCGCGTCACCTCATCCTCGGGGAGGGGGATCCCGCGCGAGCGTGCCACGGCGACGACCTCGCGGATCGCGCGATCGAGAAGGCGCCGCCCCAGAGGATCGGCACGGAGCGGCCCCACGGGTGAGCGTGCAAGGCCGCACGCTGCGGCGAGCGTCGTGATGAAGCCGAACTTCTGCCACAGGTCCACGACGATGCGATTCGATACGCGGGCGTCGGCGCCCGCCTCCCGAAATGCTGCGGCGACGCGGGTGACGCGGTCGGTCGCTCGCCCGTCGAATTCGCCGACGATGACGAGCTGAAATGGGCTGCGCCGTTCGACGACGCCCGGTTGCACGCGAACGACGCTGATCTGTGTCAGGCCGCCGAGCAGCGCCGCCCGCGGTATCCCGAACCCCGCGAGCTGCTCCGCCGTCTCCACTCCGTTGAGGAACGGCACAATGGCGGCGCCCTGTTCGGCGACCCGTCGCACGACGGGCGCGATGTCAGCGAGGGAATAGCTCTTGACGGCGAGGATGGCGAACTCCGCGGGCCCGAGCTCCTCGACGCGGTCCGTCGCGGCCACGCGCGGCCGAAACGCAGCATCCTCGGGTATCCGAATCTCGAGGCCCCGCTCGCGAATCGCCGTGAGGTTCGCGCCTCGGGCGAAGCAGGTGACCTCATGTCCCACGCGCGCGAGCTGTCCGCCGTAGTAGGCTCCGACCGCGCCGGCGCCGAGCACCACGATCTTCATCGAGCACCTCGAGCCTAGGCCGAAAGGTTGAGCATCGCCCGCCAGCCCCGGAATACCTCGCGGTAGTCCCCGTGCGTGAACGCCACGGTCCGTCCCCCGGCGCGCCGCGCGCCGGGACACAGCTCCGCCATGTCCGCGTGGATCGTCATGGCGAAGTCCACCTCGACCGTCACCGGCGGGGACAGGACCAACGGCTGGTGCGGACGCTGAAGCGCCTGAATCACGCCCTCACGGATCATGCGGCAGGCTACCACCGGCGCGACGCTCTTTGCGGCATGGCGGCTCACCGCCTGCTTGACGACCACGGTGGCCACATGGTCCCCCAGGAGCTCCTTCGCCTCCGCGGCCAGCCCCGAGTCCCCGCTCACGAGCGCCACCGGCACGCCCGAGACGCCCGCGAGCGCCGCGTTGATCCCGAGCTCACCTACCGGCCGCCCGTTCAAGCGCACTTCATGGATGCGGTCGGCGTACGTGTGGTCCAGGATCGCGCTGGGCGTTCCGGCGCGGGCGTGGTAGCCGATGAACAGGGCAGTATCGAAGCCGCCGTCGATGCCTTCGACCATCGAGCGCGGCTTCGGATCTCCGGACAAGAGCTCTGCCGCCGGGTTCAACTCCTCGGCGAGCAGGTTGCGCATGAACCAGTGGCTGTCGTTCACCACGACCTTCGTCGCTCCCGCGGTGAGCGCACCGTCGACCGCGGCATTGGCCTCCGCCGTCATGAGGCGCCGGAAGCGGCCGTACTCGGCGGCGAAGGCGGGAGTGCTCGGGTCCGTCTGCGACTCGTGCACGACACCGGCGACACCTTCCATGTCCACGGAGATGTACACACGCACGGATGACTCTCGGAATGAGGCGCTACCCCACGACGACGGCCACAATCTCCCGTTCCCGGGGCCGGTTGTCGAGAATGATCACGACGATCATGACCTTTGTATCACAAAGTACTTGACAGTGCAACCCCAACCGCTTATAGTTCACGCTTATGGCCTCCCCTCATCCGCTGCGCGATCAGGCCCTAGATAATCTGCGCTTCATCCGCCAGACCATGGAGCGCGCGGGGTCGTTCACCGCGGTCCCAGGATGGGGACAGGTCGCCGTCGGCGTCACCGCGCTCGCCGCGGCCCTCGTCGCCGCCCGGCAGACGAGCGTCGAGCTGTGGCTCGCGACGTGGCTCGGCGAAGCGGTCGTGGCGCTTGCGATCGGCGGCTCGACCATGGTCCGCAAGGCGTACGCCGTCAACGACCCGATCCTCTCCGGCCCGGGCCGCCGCTTCGGCCTGAGCGTCCTCCCGCCCATGGTGGTCGGCGGGTTGCTGACGATCGCGCTGTATCGCGCGGGCCTGTGGCAGGCGTTGCCCGGCACCTGGCTGCTCCTGTACGGCGCCGGCTTCGTGACCGGCGGCGCCTTCTCGGTGCGTATCGTGCCCGTGATGGGGCTGTGCTTCATGTTCGCCGGCAGCGTGGCGCTGTTCACTCCCGCAGCCTGGGGAACCTGGTGCATGGCGGCGGGATTCGGGGGACTGCACATCGTGTTCGGCGCCATCATTGCCAGGAGATACGGTGGCTAAACCCGGCGCGGCGAGGAAGTCAGAGGTTGTCGCCCACCGGCTGCGGGGCGAGCGCGGCGGCTTACGGGCCGCCGACCTCGACCGCCTGATTCACGAGCGCGTGCGCCTCGGCATCGTGAGCGCGCTCGCCGTGAACGACGCGCTGACGTTCAACGAGCTCAAGGCGCTGCTCAGAACCTCGGACGGGAACCTGAGCGTGCACGCCCGCAAGCTCGAGAAGGCGCAGTACATCACCTGCACGAAGTCGTTCGAGGGGCGGATCCCGAAAACCCAATACCGCCTGAGCCCCGCGGGGCGCCAGGCGCTCGAGCGCTATCTGGACCACATGGAGGCGCTGATCCACGCCACCCGTCAGGGCTGAGGGGCGGGGGGTTTTTTTGCGTGCAAACTTTATGATGCAAAGTACTTCTCTCCACGTCGCCATCATCATGGACGGGAACGGGCGCTGGGCCACGCGCCGGGGCCTCCCCCGCGCCGCCGGCCACCGCGCGGGGGCGCAGGCGGTGCAGCGCGTCGTCGAAGCCGCACCCGCGCTCGGGGCCCGAGGCCTCACGCTCTTCGCCTTCTCAGCAGACAACTGGAAGCGCCCGCCCGGCGAAGTCGCGGCGTTGATGCGCCTGTTCGCACGCCATCTCCGGACCGAGACCCCCAAGCTGGTCGAGCGTGGCGTGAGGCTCGACGTGGTGGGCCGCCGCGACCGGCTCCCCGCCCCCCTCGTCGCGAGCATCGCGGCGGCCGAGCGCGCCACGCGCGACGGCGCGGAACTGCGCCTGCGGCTCGCGGTGGACTACTCGGCCCGCTGGGCCATCTCCGCAGGCGTTCTCCTCCCCGACGTGGATCTGCTGGTGCGCACCGGCGGCGAGCGGCGGCTCTCGGACTTCCTGTTGTGGGAGTCGGCGTATGCCGAGCTCGTGTTCACCGACGTCATGTGGCCCGACTTCACCGTCGCCGATCTCGCCGCGGCGATCGCCGAATTCCACGCGCGACAGCGGCGCTTCGGCGCCTTGCCCGAGTCGGCCGCAGGGTGAGCGCTCCGAGCGAAAGAACGCGGCTCGCACTCGCCGTTCTGGGCACCGCCGTCGCGCTGGGGATCGCCGGGGATATACTGCTGCGCGCCACGCCGTGGGGGCTCAACGCGCTCCTCTGCACCGTCGGGCTCGTTGCGGCCGCGGCCTGGACCGCTCGGCGGCGAGGCACCGCCGTGAGCGGGGACGCCCCCTGGCTCGCCGCGACGGCCCTCCTCCTGGGCTCGAACTTCGCGGCGCGGGACTCGACGTTCCTCCGGGCGTTCGACGCGATCGGGCTGGCAATCGTCTTCTCCCTGGCCGCTCTCAGCCTGCAGGGCGTCGCCCTGCGCGGCAGGCAGGCATGGGAGTACGTGAGAGCCGCGCTCGCCGCCGCCGTGAGCGCATGCGTTGGGGTCTTCCTGCTGGTCGGTCGCGAGGTCGCGTGGACCGAGCTGCCGCGCAGGGGGGGGGGCCGGCTCCCGCAGGCGCGCGCGGCGGCTGTCGGGGCGCTGCTCGCGCTCCCGCTCCTGCTCGTGTTCGGCGGGCTCTTTGCCTCCGCCGACGCCGTGTTTCGCAACCTGGCCGTGAACCTCCTCGACGTCGACCTCGCGGCCGCGACGTCGCACACCTTTTTCACGGCATTCCTGACGACGCTCGCCGCCGGGTACCTGTGGGGCGCGCTGCTCCGCCCAGCGCCCCCACCAGCCGCCTCGGAAGCCTCGCGCTTCACGCTCGGCATCGTCCCGGTCGGCACGGCGCTCGGCCTCCTCGATCTCTTGTTCCTCTTTTTCGTGGTCATCCAGCTACGATATCTCTTCGGCGGGGCGGAGCTCGTCCAAGGCGCCACGGGGCTGACCTACGCGGAGTACGCCCGACGGGGGTTCTTCGAGCTCGTCACGGCGAGTGCGCTGGTCCTTCCCATCCTGCTCGCCGCCGAGTGGGCGTTGCGCCACGAGCCGCACGCGGCCCAGCGAGCCTTCCGATACCTCGCGGGATTGCTCCTGGTCCTGCTCGCGGTGGTGATGGCGTCCGCGCTCCGGCGCATGCAGCTCTACGTGGACGAGTTCGGACTGTCCGAGATCCGGCTCTACTCCAGCGCCTTCATGGTGTACCTGGCGGGCGTGTTCGTGTGGTTCGGCTGGACGGCGCTGCGCGGGCGACCGCGGCGATTCGCGTTCGGCGCCCTGGTCCAGGGATTCGCCGTGCTCGCGGGGCTGCACCTGCTCAATCCCGACGCGTTCATCGTGCGGACGAACCTCGAGCGACCGGCCGCGCACCGCCCGTTCGACGCGGCATACGCGGCCTCGCTGAGCGCCGACGCGGTGCCCACACTGCTCGCCGCGTTGCCACGTCTCGATGAGACCGAGCAGTGCCGCGCGGCTCGGAGGCTCCTCTCGCGGTGGGCCCGGGACGGCCACGACGACTGGCGCAACTGGAACCTCGCCCGGGAGCGGGCGCGCCTGGCCGTGCGCGAGCACCGAGCGAGCCTGAGAGCGCTCCTCTGTGCCGAAACCCGGAAATGATCACCGACGGTCTGAACCCCTGACCATCGGACACGAGAACAGCTTCCTCCACGGGAAGACCACCTTCCGGCTGGAGCCCGCGGTTCACGGCTGAGGGGGGACGCTACCGTTTGGTAGGGGCGCAGCATGCTGCGCCCCTACTCCGAGGGCCGTGGCGGGAGGCGATTATTATGAGTGAGAACAATGGGCATTCGCATCGTTCAGGTGGATGCATTTACGAGCACGCCCTTCGCCGGTAACCCGGCGGCCGTGTGCGTGCTTCCCGCCCCGCGCGACGAGCGCTGGATGCAGAGCGTCGCGCAGGAGATGAACCTGTCCGAGACCGCGTTCCTGCATCCCGAGGACGACGGGTTCCGCCTCCGCTGGTTTACGCCGGCTGTGGAAGTGGACCTGTGCGGCCACGCGACGCTCGCGAGCGCGCACGTGCTGTGGGAGGATGGCCACACGCCCGCCGGCGAGGAGGCACGGTTCCGGACCAAGAGCGGCCTCCTCACGGCCCAGCGGCGCGACGGCTGGATCGAGCTGGACTTCCCCGCGACGCGCGCGGCGGCCGCGCCGGCGCCGGCGGGGCTCGCCGAGGCCCTCGGTTTGCAACGGACGCCCCGCTGGGTCGGGCGCAGCAGGTTCGACTATCTGATCGAAGTGGACTCGGAAGACACGATTCGCGGACTGAAGCCCCACTTCGCGGCTCTCGAGCGCGTGGAAGCGCGAGGGACCATCGTCACGAGCCGGGCGGCCACGCCGGGCTACGATTTCGTGTCCCGATTCTTCGCGCCCCGGACCGGCGTGCCGGAGGACCCGGTCACGGGGTCGGCCCATTGCGCGCTGGCGCCGTTCTGGAGCGAGCGCCTGAAGAAGACCGAGATGATGGCGTATCAGGCATCCCCGCGCGGCGGCGTGGTGCGGGTGTCGCTCGGCGGCGAGCGCGTGAAGCTCGGCGGAACGGCGGTGACGGTGCTGCGCGGCGAGCTGACGACCGACGGCTGAGGTGCCCGCGGTCACCGGTGTGCTCGAGACGTCGCTCTACGTCGCCGATCTCCGCCGCGCGGCGACCTTCTATCAGGCCGTGTTCGGCTTCGAGCGACTGGACGGTGACGACCGCTTCACCGCCCTCGAGGTACCGGGCCGGCAGGTGCTGCTGATCTTCGCGCGAGGCGCGTCCAACCGGGCGGCCCCGTCACCGTTCGGCACGATCCCGGCTCACGACGCTTCGGGGCGGCTCCACGTCACCTTTGCCATTGCGGCGGAGCAACTCACCGCCTGGGAGGCGCACCTCGAGCGGCACGCGGTGGCGATCGAGTCGCGCATCACCTGGCCGCGGGGCGGCACGAGCCTGTATTTCCGGGATCCCGACGGCCACCTGGTCGAGCTCGCGACGCCAGGCCTCTGGTGGCCCAGGTAGGGGGCGCGATCGGAGCGCTGTAGGGGCGCAGTGGGGGCGCTGTAGGGGCGCAGCATGCTGCGCCCCTACTTCGCAAGTTGCGGCCCGTTGGGCATGCTGCGGCCCCTACTTTTTGCGTCGCGGGGTTTCTATCCTTACGGGCCATGAGGACCGCAACCACCGCGCCGTGACAACCGAAACCCGAAACGCCGCGTCCCACACGACGCGCCTCGCCGGCTACCTGTTCGCGCTCAGTGCCGGCGCCGTGTGGGGCACCACCGGGCCCCTCAGCACCGCGCTGTATCGCGAAGGCGAAGCGATCACGGGAATCGGGTTCTGGCGCCTGCTGATCGGCCTGGTCGGCTTTCTCGTGTACGGCCTGCTGCACCCCGGCCTGTTCCGCATCGACCGCCGGGCGTGGCTGCTCGTGGGCCTGGGCGGAGGCACGCTGGTCGCACTGTTCGAGGTCGCGTACCAGTTCGGCATCGCGGGAGCCGGCGTCGCGGGCGCGGCCGCGCTGCTCTACATCGCGCCCGTGCTGGTTGCAATCCTGGCCAAGCCCCTCCTCGGCGAGCGGCTCACGGCGCTGCGTCTCGCCCTCGCGATCGTCGTGATGGTGGGCGCGGCGCTGACGGTACGGGGGGGCAGCCACGGGGCCGGCCCGGCGGCGATCCCCCTCCCGAGCCTCATCGAAGGAGTCGCGGGGGGACTGCTCGCAATGCTCTCCTACGCCGGCACCACCTTGCTCGCTCGCTTCGCGGTGCCGCGTTACGGGGCGACCCAGGTATTGTTCCTCGAGATCGTGGGGGGGGTCGCCGTCCTCGCCCTCGTGCTGCCGCTCGCGGGGCATCCTCCGCTCCCGCCGCACACGACCGGCGCCTGGACCTACGTCGTGCTGCTCTCCCTCGGCTCCGTGCTCGCCGCGAACTTCCTGTTCTTTGCCGGCGTGCGCCGCATCGATGCCGCGCCCACGGCAGTCGCGGCGACCATCGAGCCAGTGGTGGGAACGCTGCTCGCCCTGTTGCTGTTCGACCAGCGATTGAGCCCGCTCGGCTGGCTGGGGCTGGCGATGGTCGTGGGAGGGGTGGCGGCGGGGTATCTCAAGGAAGGACAGGAGCGACCGGATGAAACGTAGGGGCGCAGCATGCTGCGCCCCGGCTTCGGCAGTCACGCGATCATTTCCCCAACTCCAGGGACACCGAATCGATGCTGGCACTCGCCTTCGTCGTCGCCGCCCTGCAGCAGCCGGTCGCGCCGGCTCCACGCGCCCCCGCCGCGCCTCCTCCCGTTCCGGCGCTGCCGCCCCAGGTGGGAGACACCTCGCCCTTCCGCCGGCTCGCGCTTCCGGCGCCGAACCTGATCCGGGAAGGCTCCGGGAGGCCGGGGCCGCGCTACTGGCAGCAGCGCGCGGACTACGATCTCCGGTCCTCGCTCGACACCGCGA
>WNGR01043908.1_pt1 | contig 10768 bp, 7 predicted proteins | sample 5407581 | NCBI WGS metagenome assembly WNGR01 (sample SAMN13153383, study PRJNA577476) | soil metagenome | isolation source: 80 cm soil or saprolite under Garry oak tree replicate 2 | place: USA:California | collected 2016-06-15 | reverse complement strand
CGCTTCGTGTCGTCGATCTACAACGGCCTGTGCCGCTGGTTGTTCGGCGTCCGCGTGACCGACCTGAACTCGGTCAAAGCGTACACGCGGGAAGTGATGGACCAGGTGCCGCTGCGCCCCGACTGGCATCGCTTCATGGTGGTGATCGCCGCGGCGCGCGGCTTCCGGCTCGCCGAGCGGCCCGTGCCGCTGCACCCACGGGGGGCGGGGAAGTCCAAGTTCGGGATCGGGCGCATCCCCGTCGGGGTGCTCGACCTCCTGTCGGTGTGGTTCCAGCTGCGCTTCGGCCGCAAGCCGATGCTGTTCTTCGGCCTCTCCGGCGCGGCACTGATGTTCCTCGGCTTTCTGGTCGGCGTGTACGCCCTGATCGAGCGGTATGTGTACGACCACGGCAACCGCGCGTTTCTCTATCTGGTGCTGCTCCTCGTGATCGCGGGGCTCGCCCTGTTCGGCTTCGGGTTCGTGGGGGAGCTCGTGGCCGACGTGCGCGAGCAGCTGCGGGCCCTGGAGCGGGAGGTGGGGAGACTCCGCGAGCACGGCTCCAACGATCGCTGACCGGGAGGCAGACCGTCCCCGCCCGGCTACGTCACCACGTCGATCCAGCCCGCTTCGTTCGCGATGAGCGCGGTCTTCCCCGACGGGCTGAACGTGATCTCGCGCGGGACCCCGCCGGTGGGAATCGTCCGCACCACCCGGAGCGACTCGCGGTCCACCACCTGAACTCTTTCGCTCGTCACCAGGCCGACGTAGAGCTGACGGTTGTCGCGGCTCAGCGCCAGACCGTAGGCCCGACCGTCGAGTCGAACCGCCGCCGCCTGCATCCCGCGCCTCAGGTCGAGCACGGCCAACCCGCCCGCCTCGTCCGCGACGTACAGCTCGGTGCCGTCGGCGGACACCGCGAGAGCCTGCGTCTGACCACCGACGGGGAAGGTTCGCAGGATCTGAAAAGTCGTCGCATCGATTTCCATCACGGTGCCCGCGGCCCGGGTGGCCACGTACAGCAGCCTGCCGGATGGATGCATAGTGAGATGATGGGACGTCGCGGGAAGGGGGATGGCGGCGACGACGCGCTTGGTCGCCAGCTGAATCGCGTAGAGGCTGTCCGCGTTGGTGGTGACGAACAACGTGCGTTCATCCGGTGAGATAACAACGGGCGCGGGCCACCCGCGCACGGCGATGTCGTCGACGCGACGGTTCGTGGCGACATCGATGACGCTGATGCTGTCGCTCATCTGGTTGCTGACGTAGGCCCGGCGGCCGCTGCGGTCGAAGACGAGGCGCACGGGATTGCACCCGACCGGCACCGATGCCACAGACTTGAGCCTGGGGAGGTCGAGCCGCTCGACGCTCGCCGCGTACGCGCGCGTGGCGAGGACCGCCCCACCGGCCGAGACGGCGATGTCGGTGGGCGCGTCTCGCAGCCGGAGCGTGGCCGCCAGCGAGCCCTGCGGGTGACCGCTGCCCGGCGGGGCGGGGCCGAGCGACGGGAGTGCCGGGCCGCGCCTGCCGAGGCCGATGACCGCGGGCACGCCGGGTCGGTAACTCGGCACCGGGGGTGGAGGCACGGGAGGCCGGGGTTCAACAGCCGCATGCGCGGGACGGCGACAGCGGCGCAAGAATCTCACCAGCGCCCACGCGAACCCGCGAGCCCGCGCCACGCGCCAGGGCACGCCGAGGAGGCGCTTGCAGCGCCGGTAGCACGTCGCGGGCTCCAGACCCGTGAGGCGCGCCAGCCGCAGCAGGGGCGCCCGCTGCAACTCCGCTTCCGACAGCAACTGCAGCACGCAGGTCCAGTCGGCCAGCTCCCCGAACGGCGGCAGACCCTCGCGCCGCAGCAGGCGGCCCAGGCGGAAGCGGCTCGTCACGCCAATTCGCGTCGCCATCTCCTCCGCACCCCCGAACACTCCCCGCGTGATGACGAGGAGGTTGATCACGGCGCGCCCCCGCGGGGAGAGCCGTGGCAGGACGGCTTCGAGCGTCAGGGCGAGGGGAACAGGTGGCATCAGCAGGGTTTCGTGAGCGGAACGGGGCGCGCACCAAACGTCATAGCGTCAGCGCAGCGAGTCGCACGAAAAAACATAGCGCCCTTCGACCGCTGTTTCTAGTCTCCACGCGTCAGGCGATCTGGGATAGTCCCTAAGCGGAGGGTACCAAAATGCGCGTCGGGCAGCAGTTCAAGCGCGGCATGGTCTTCGGGTTGGCAGTACTGGCGTCGTGCTCGTCGCCAACGGGCGAGCCCGGCTCCTCATACGGCTTGCTGGCGAGTCAGAGCGGCACCAAGCCAACCCACCCCGCCGGCACGGTGTCCGCCATCGCCCCTCTGGGCGGCGAGCCGTACGGACTCGCCATCGACCCGGCCGGCGACCTGCTGGTCGCGCAGGTCCTCGCGGACAGCGTGACGCGGTTCGCCTTGCCGGGGACGACGCCCGTCGCGGCGATCTTCACCGGTTCGTCCACCGGGCCGGTCCACGTCGCGATCAATCCGGCCAGTACGACCGCCTACGTCGTGGAACAGTTCGCCAATGCGGTCGCGGTCATCGACCTCGCCACGAATGCGATCTCGACGACGATCCCGCTCACCAACTCCGGCTTCAACGTCGCCGTCGCGCCCAACGGCCAGCGGGTATACGCGTCCACCGCCAACGGGCAGTTGTTCGTAATCGACGCCGCCTCCAACAGTGTCGTGGACACGCTGACCGTGGGATCGGCGGCCAACGGCTTCGCGTTCAGCCCGGACGGAAGCGTGCTGTACGCGAGCTCGCGCGACGCCGGCACGGTAACCGCGTTCCGGACCTCGGACGACGCCCGGCTCGCGACGTACACCGTCGGCGGGCGCCCGCAGCGCCTGGCGGTCGCGCCGGGCGGAGCGCGGCTGTACGCGGCGAACGAGGACAGCGGATTGAGCGTCGTCAACATCAAGAAGGGCACGGTGCTCCCCAGCGTCAACCCGATGGGCTCGGGGTATGGCCTGGGCATCACGCCCGATGGGGCCCAGCTCTATCTCACTGACCCGCTGTCGGGGCGTCTCGCGATTATCGATCAGAAGTCCCTGGCGACGGTGCAGATCTTGACGCTTGGAGGGCAGCCGCGCAACGTGGCGTTCGACGCCTCGGGCGCGACGGGAGTCGTCACCGACGGCTTCGGACGAGTCATTCTCATACATTAGTGCGCGATCTGCGAGCCGGCGAGGCCATCATGTCCGTTCGAACCCGTTTCCGCGCGGCGCTGGCCATCGTGCTCGCCACGGCGTGCAGCTCCTCCACCACGCCCGGCGGTCCGGTCCCCGCGGCGCTCGTCGTCTCGCCTGACTCCGTCTTTCTCTTCCGAGGCGACAGCGTCCAGCTGACGGTCAACGTGCTGGACAAAGACAGCACGTTGATCACCGGGGTCGCCGTCTCTTTTAGTTCCAGCGACCCGACGATGGTGACGGTCTCCAACCTTGGCCTAGTGCGTTCCGCCGGTCCCTCCGGAAAGGCGCACGTCACCGTGACCGGTGCCGGTCTCCATCGCGACGTGCCGGTCACGGTCCAAGGGAAGCCCAAGACCCTAGTGGTGAATCCTACGGACACCACGATCCGGCAGGGCCAGAGTTACCAGCTGCGCACCGTGGTCCTGGACTCCCTCGGGGACAGCGTGGCGAGCCAGCCGCGAACGTATCAATCACAGAACTCCGCGATTGTGCTCGTCTCGACCGGCGGCGTCGTGACGACCGGTCCGCTCGCGGGCCAAACCACCATCCGCGTCAGCAGCGGCGGCCTGACCACGTTCACCGCCGTCACCGTGAAGGACACCAACCTTGTGGCCCGGGTGCCGCTGGCGGACGCGCCGTACGGCGTCGCCACGTCGGTCACTGGAGTGGTGTACGTCACGCCGATCGTGGGTCCGGCCGTGCGCCGGGTCAACATGACCACCTTCACGCTCAGCGACAACATCCCGGTGGGGGGCGATCCCGCGCAGGTCGCCTTCAACGGAGCCGGCGACACCGCCTACGTGACCAAGCGGGCGAGCGGGGCCGTGGGAATCATCAGCGTCGCGACCCTCTGGCGACCCGGACCCGGATCGATTCCACAGCCGCACCGGCGTCGCCGTTCCACCTCACCTTCGGACCCGGCGACTCCCTGCTCTATGTGTCGTCACATGACGACAGCACCGTTACCGAGCTTCGCGCCGCCACCTTGGCGACACTCCGGACCTTCACGGTCGGCGGCGTTCCGCAAGCCGTCAAGGTGTCCCAGGATGGCGCGGAGCTCTATATCGCGGATGAAGCCGGGCCGCTGCATGTCTGGAGTCTGACGAGCGGCACGGAGATCGACACCGTCCACACCGGCGGAGGGACCTTCGGCGTCGCCCTGACGCCCGACGGCACGAAACTCTACGTCACCACGACGTTGGGAAAGGTGCTCCTCGTGAACCGGGTGACCCGGGCCATCATCAGAACGATTGTGGTGGGTGGGACGCCCCGTCTCGTCGCCGTCGATCCCATCACCGGCTATGCGGTCGTCCCCAACGAGGGCGGAGGCTGGGTCGACATCGTGCGGTAACCCGCGGGCTCAGCGATCCCGCGTCAGACGAATGCCGTAGCGCCCGAGAAACAGCGCCAGCTCCTCGGTGAGGGGCGAGCCGTCCCGGCTCCGGGTCTTCGCGGCGAGGTCCAACCAATGGACGCCGCGGGTGCGATACTCACGGAGCGCCGCGTCCGGCACCGCCACCGAGGCCAACACCGTGTCGCCGCGCGCGGCCTTGGGCCATGGGCCGTCCGGGGCCACCCAGTGCAACCGCCACGCGCGGCCCCGATAGGTGTAGAGCTTCCCGTTTCCGTCGCTACGAATGATCACCCCGTCGTCCACGACACAGCGATCGAACTCCGCTATCATCTGTTGGATCAGGGCCAATCGATCCGGCTCCGTGAGTCGCCGCGGGAAGTCCGGCGCGGAGCGGATGACTTTCGCCGGCGAGCCGACCGCCAGGCTGTATGGGGGGATCGTACCGGAGACCAGCGAGTCCGCTCCGATGACGGTGCCATCCCCAATTGTGGTCCCGGGCATGATGAACACGCGCCAGGGGAGCCAGACGCTTTTCCCGAGGGTCACCGGTTCATACGTCACCGGGTAGCCCTCGAGGCCGCTCAACCACACGCCGTGCGTGAAGATCAGACAATGCCCGCCGATGCCCGTGTCGTCCCCGATCACCACGGGCTTGGTCGGGTTGATGTACGCCAGCTGGAGCACGATGGTGCGGCTGCCGAGAGCGAACCGGGATTCAGGCAGTTGCGGGCCGCCGACGAACACCTGCTCGCGGATCTTCGCGTCCTCGCCGATGTCGATCACCCGGCACGAGACGTAACTCATCGTGCCGACACTCGAATGGCGTCCGATGGTGATCGAACGACCCATGACGATCGCCAGCATACCGATCTCGACGTCGTCCCCGAGGTCCACCTGTTCGCCGATCACGACGCCGCCGAACCCGAACCGGACGCGACGGCCGATCCGGTACCCGAGCAGGGTCCGGTAGACCCATCGCTTCACCGGGCTCGGGAGCCAGCCGAACAACAACAGGTGGCCGAGGGGAATCCGGGCCTTCTGAAGGAGGGGGCGCGCCATGGCCCTAACATACACTGCCCCTTCGATGTATGATTCACCGCCGCCGAGGCACTGCATCCGTTCGCTGGGGGCACCGCCTGCAGCTCGGAGACTGAATGATTCGAGCACCGGGTTCCACCGCCGCCCTCCGCCCCGCCGAACAATACGCCATAGATGTCCTCATCGATCTCGCCTGCCTGTTGCCGGTGGACGATCCCGCGGCCGACGTCGTCCGCTTGGAGGTAACCGAGCGCCCTGATGATGCCCGCGAGCTGACGGCCTGGATCGCCGCGGGGTGGGGGATCGAGCCGGCGGACGGCGTCGTCCCATCGTCTCCCTGGCGGCGCGGCGGCTGCGGACCGCGACGGTGGCCGCTGCGGGTCGCCGACCCCTGCGGCTCCTCACACCCTGGCCGGAGGGCCACCGCTGGGCGGCTGCCCTCACCCACGACCTCGACGTCGTGGAGTGGTGGCCGATCTTCACGCTGCTGCGGCTCGCCGAGCTCGGTCGAAAGGGGCAGGGACATCGTGCCGTGCGGACCGCCGCCGCCGCCCTGGCGGCCATCGGCCGCGATCCCGTGTGGCGCGGCGTGGCGGAGATTCTCGCTCGCGAGGCCGCCCGCGCGATCCGCTCGACGTGGTTCATCCTGTGTGGCACGCCGACCCTTTCCACCATGACCCGGGGGGATCTCACCTATCGACCGGAGTCTGCCCGGGCGCGTCGGATCCTGGGAGCGATCCAGGGTGCTGGTCACGCCATCGGACTCCACGGTAGCTTCGCCACGATGGAGGCGGACGGGCTGTTCGGGAGCCAGCGGGCCCGGTTGGAGCGCCTGGTCAGCGCTCCTGCGCAAGGCGTCCGACAACACTTCCTGCGTTTCCGACCGGGCACGACGCATCGAGGAATGGCAGCCGCAGGCTTCTCCTACGACTCCAGCTACGGCTTCCCCGACCGCAACGGCTTCCGGTTGGGGGTGGCGGATGTCATCCCGGTGTGGGACGACGGCGCCACCGGTGGGTCGCTCCTACTCGACGCCGCTCCCGTCAGTTGGATGGACCGGGCGTGAGCAAGTATCGCGGTGTGGAAGATCCCGGCGCCTGGGTGGCCGACGGCCTGGCGCTGGCGGACGCCGCTCGCGACGTCGAAGGTCTGTGGGTCGGCGTCTGGCACCCCAACCTGATCCCGTCGCTCGGATTCCCCGGAGCGCCCGAGGGGTTCGCGGCACTCGTGGATGGGCTTGCCGCCCGAGGAGCCTACCTGAGCACGCTGGACGACCTCGTCGCGTGGCGGCGACGGCGGCGCGCGGTCCGGGCGCGGAGCGTCGCGCCCGACGGGCGCCCCGCGCTGACGGATGCTTCCATCGCGCTCGAGCCCCCGCCGGCGTGAAGGTCCTCTTCCTTGCCCACTCGTTCCCGAGATCGCCCGAGGACCCGGTCGGGTCCTTCGTGCTGCGGTTGGGGGCGGCGTTGCGCCCCCTCGGCGTCGAGGTGCTGGTCGCGGCGCCGGCTGCCCCGGGCCTGCCGTCCCGCGACACGTTCGAAGGCGTCGACGTCGTGCGCTTCCGCTACGCTCCGCGACGGTTCGAAACCCTGGCCTATTCGGGCACCATGCGCCACCAGGTGAAGGGATCCTGGGTGGGAAGAGCGGCGATGCTCGCCTTCCTCGCAGGGAGCTTCTGGAACGGACTGGGGACTCGGCGCCGGTTCCGCGCGGATCTGATCCACGCCCATTGGTGGTATCCTGGCGGTCTCGTCGGAAGCTGGTTGAAGCGCTGGTGGGGGACCCCGCTGGTCACCACCCTGCACGGCTCCGATCTCCGAGTCGCCCAGTCCCTCGCCATCGCGCGACCCGTGTTTCGCCATGTGCTGCGTCGCTCCGATCGGGTGACGACGGTCTCGCACTGGCTGGCGGAGGGGGTGACCGCCCTAGTGCCGGATGTCCGACCGGTCGTCGCCCCCATGCCGGTGCTCCCGGGTCTGTTCACTCCGCCCGCCCCCGGCTCCCGGCGACGGGACCGACTATTGTTTGTCGGCAAGCTCAACGAACAAAAGGGCATCGGGGTCCTGCTGCAGGCGCTCGCACGGATGCGGGCGAAGCCGGTGCTCGACGTCGTCGTCGGCGTCGGCAGCACGCCGGAGGACGCCCGACCACTGGCGGAATCACTCGGTGTCGCAGGCCGGGTCGAGTGGCATCCGTTGCTGTCCCAGGCGGAGCTCGCCCAGCGCTACCGCGAGGCCACGGCCCTCGTGGCCCCGTTTCGCGACGAGGGCCTGGGGTTGGTCGCCATCGAGGCCCAACTGTCCGGGGCACCGGTGGTCGCGTTTCGCTCCGGCGGCCTCACGGACATCGTGGCCCACCAACAGACGGGGCTGCTCGTTCCACCGGGCGACGCCCCAGCCCTGGCCGCCGCGCTCGACCATCTCCTCGCGCTTCCGGATCAAGGCGAGGAATGGGGCAGGGAAGGGCGACGTCGCGCGCTTGCGACCTTTGCGCCGGAGGCGACCGCCCGGCGGTACCTCGAGATCTACCGGGAGACGCTTGGACTCCGCGACCCGTAAGCGACTCTGGGGCGTTGTCCAGCTGGCGTTCGTGGCCGCGGCCCTCTGGTTCGTCGGCACGGCGTTGGCCCGGCAGTGGGGCGACGTGCGTCACAGCCTCGCAGCCGTCCACCCGGGATGGGGACTGGTGCTGGCCTCCGGGGGGCTCGTGCTCAGCTCCTATGCGTTGCTCATCCAGACCTGGCGGGTGATGCTCGAGTCCTGGGGCGGCAGACTCTTCCCATACTGGAGCGCCACGCGCATCTGGTTCGTGTCGAATCTCGGCAAGTATGTGCCCGGCAAGGTGTGGCAGATTACCGCGATGAGCGCGCTCGCGCAGCGGGAAGGGATCTCACCCGTCGCCGCTACCGGCTCGGCGCTCGTCATCAACCTCGCCAATATCCTTTCCGGTTTCGTGCTTGTGCTTGGGGGAGGGCTCCGCCTGCTGGACACGACGACCGGCGGCCGCTCGGGTACCGCCATCGCGGTTGCCGCTGTCCTTCTGATTGGCTTGCTGCTGCTCCCCGCGTTGCTGCCACGCATCGCGGCCCTCGCAGGACGGCTGACGGGGCGAAACCTCGGCACCCCCCGCATCCCCGCACGACCAATCTGGCTCGCGACCCTCGGGACCGCGGCGGCATGGCTGCTGTACGGGCTGGCGTTCGCGTTGCTGGCCCGTGGCGTGCTGCCGGGCGTGCGGGGGTCCCTGGCGGACGCAGTCGCCGTCTACACGATCTCCTATCTGGCGGGGTATCTTTTTGTGCCGGCGCCGGGCGGACTGGGAGTCCGGGAATGGACGATGGTGCAGGGCCTGACCACCCTGGGCCTCGCCAGCCAGGGGGACGCGTGGGTCATCGCGTTCGCGTCGCGGCTGTGGCTCACAGTTTTGGAGGTTCTCCCGGGCGTCTTGTTCATCCTCTTCGGCGGACGACGTAGCCCGCCGGTCCACCTCCACGTCGATCACACGTGAACGACACCCCGCAGTACACCCCGGCCCGCCCGAACCTCGCCGCGTTCGGATTCCTCTGCCTCTGGGTGGCGATCCTGTCCCTGCCGATGTGGACGGGGCAATACCTCGCCGGTCCGTTCAGCGATCAGTATTCCACGGGGTGGGCCATCCGGCACTGGGGGGCGGAGCAGTGGCGCGCCACCGGCCACATCCCCCTGTGGGATCCGGAGCGACTGTCGGGCGTGGTCGTCGTCGCGGGGTTTGGGGATCTGTTTTACCCCACGGCCTGGTTGCGGTTGGTCTTGCCGACAACGATCGCCATCGATCTGGCGTTCGTCGTTCACTATGTGCTCGCCGGCTTTTTCCTGTACCTGCTGCTCCGGCTCCTGCGCACCAGTTGGCTGGGCGCCGTTGTCGGCGGGACGGCCTACCAGCTGAGCGGCCTCGTCATCTCGTACGCCAGTCCAGGCCACGACGGCAAGCTGTTCGTCACGGCGCTTTTCCCCCTGATGCTGATCGGCCTGGTGCTGGGGATTCGCCGTCGCCGACTCGAAGGCTTCGCGGTCCTCGGGCTGGCGGTCGGGCTCGCGCTGCTGAGCCCCCAGTATCAGACGACGCAGTATGCGCTCATCAGCGCCGGGATCTTCGCGCTCTACCTGACCTTTGGGGAGCATGAGGGGCTCCCGGTTCGCGAGCGCTGGCAGGGCTTGGGCTTCGCCCTGGCAGGGGTCCTGCTGGGATTTGGGCTCTCCCTCATCCAGGTCCTCCCGTTCCTTCACTACATCCCCTTCTCCCCGCGCGCGGGGCTGAGGGGGTTCGAGTGGTCGACATCCTACGCGACACCGTGGATCCACCTCCCAGAGCTGTTCAGTTCCGGCTTCACCGGGACCACCATGGACGGCACGTACTGGGGCCCGAATTCGCTCAAGTTGCACAGCGAGTACCTGGGGCTCCCCGTGATCGGGCTTGCCGTCCTCGGAGCAGGATCGCAGGGACCGCGCCGGAAGCTCGTGAGATGGGTCCTCGGCATCACCGCGCTGTTCTTCCTGGTTGCCCTCGGATCCGGAACCCCGTTCTATCGGCTGTGGTGGGCCCTCGTCCCCTACGTGAACAAGACGCGCGCCCCGGGAATCGCCTTCTTCCAGGTGGCCTTCGGGGTGTCCGTCCTCGCCGCGTTTGGGGCGGAACGCCTGGAACGCCGGGAGGGACGTGGCTTGCTGGTCGGTGCCCTCGTCACAGCAAGCGTCGTGGCGTTGATGGGGTTGACGGGTACCTTCGGGGCGATCGCCCAAGCCTGGGCGCAGAGCCATCAGGGGGAAGCGCCGCACGATCTCGTGACGGCGGCGCGCGGGGCGGGAGACGCCATCCGGTGGGGGGCGGTGGGAAGCGCTGTCGGCCTCGCGATCCTCGCGGGACTGGGGCTGGCGTTCCTGCAACGCCGGCTGACCGTCCGCGTTTTCACCTTCCTACTGATTCTCCTGGTGGGCGGGGACCTCTGGCGAGCCGGCCACGGCTTCTGGCGCTGGAGCCGGCCGGAAGCGGAGCAGCTCGCCGGCGACGACGTGATCCGCGCCGTGACCAGGACTCCGCTCCCGTACCGCCTCTACGACTTTGCGTCGGTGTATCCGCCCGACGCCTTGATGGCCCACGACATTCCCCAGGTGACAGGGTACCACGGCAATCACCTGCAGACCTACCTC
>WNGR01010408.1_pt1 | contig 10768 bp, 13 predicted proteins | sample 5407581 | NCBI WGS metagenome assembly WNGR01 (sample SAMN13153383, study PRJNA577476) | soil metagenome | isolation source: 80 cm soil or saprolite under Garry oak tree replicate 2 | place: USA:California | collected 2016-06-15 | reverse complement strand
CAGGCTTCCCAGCAGCAGACACAGCCACACCAACCGACCGATGCGGACTATCAGGCGCTTTTGGCTAGCATTCCATCAGACTCGTCTGTCATGACCGCCGAGGCGATGAGCATCTTACCTCGGTTTTCGCATACATCTGGTGCTGACTTGGAGGCGCATCGTGTTCCATCGCATATTGTCGCATTTGTGGAGCAGCATAGAGACAATTTACAGCGTGCGGCACAGGACCAGAACGGGTTTCGGGCCGGTCTTACATCCACCAAGAATCTGCCACTCGACAATCGCGTTCAGATTAACCAGGCGTCCGCGTTTCAGGGCATGGCTCGCGGCCCGCCACAGCTTATTCCCAATCACACGCAGCTTCAGTTGTCACGGCAGGCTCTTGCGCAGGCACAGGGTAAACCCAATACATCGCAGCCAACCCAACTGATCAACAATGGTGTTGGCCTACTTGCCCGGCCACCGACGGCTCAGTCGATGGGTGCCTCCAGCATGTCCTCGATGGGAACTCAGATTACTGGCGCGGGCTCAAACGGCGGAGCACAGAGCCAATCTGGGTCTATGTCCGCGCCATTGACACAGGGCGGCATGAACGGTGTGGGCTCTAGCTCGATCCTTACCCAATCTGCGGGAGCTGTGCCAATACGACGGCCAACAGCAGAGGAGGTCAACTCTGCGAAGAGATGGGTTGAAGAGCAGAGGAGAACAGCTTTTAATCGTAGTTCGTATAATCACTTTCTTTTTCAATTTCACTTTTCTAATCTATCTCATCCCCCCACTTCAGGCTTCGAGGGGGTTGCCAGCTCTCCGGTTCCAGAGAATGAAATTCCGGAGTACATCCGAAATCTAGAACGTCTTGATATGGTGCTAGGCAACATTGAGAGGTATATACACATTGCATTCGCTGCTCTGAGGAAAGAGGACGTTGTCCGGAGAATGTTCACCATGGTCAGCTGATTCGTTCCTTAGCCGGAGGACATAACTGACATCATCGGACGCGTGATAGATGGCCTCTACCAAATCCCAGCTAGAGGAGTGTAAGAAACAGAACCCACGCGGTCCTTGGTCTCAAGTTGGCGGCACAGGGTAACGCCCCGGTGCCCCAACAACCGCAACAACCACCTCCCATGGGACCCACTCCCTCATTTGCTCAACCCGCTCCTCCTACTGCGCCACCTGTCACCGTAGGTGGATCTCGTCCGCCTCCCACCACCCCTTTCCAACAAGGACACCGAAAGAGACCATCTCAAGCGCAAGCCCCTGGAGCGACGATGTCGACACCGACACCGCCACCGGTTCCAACCGCCTCTACTCCGACTCCGCAAGGAGCGACACCTGGTATCACAGCCCCGTCTCCCCAGACACCCAAGTCCCCCAAAGGGAAGGCTGCAGCGAAACCGAAGACCCAAGGTCGTCGCAAGGTGTCAACAAAAGCCACCGGTCTTGAAACGGCATCATCTGCACCCCCAGTCGCTTCGACTCCAACGTCCTCGACGCCTATGGATACGAAAGGCGGTGTGAAGAGGGTCCGTGAGGACGAGGCTGATGGTGCTACGCCGGGGGTCGCATCTGCGCCATCTCCGAAGAGGGTGAAGTCGGATTGGGAGGGTCCACCCAATGAAGAAGCGCGGAAACGCGATGAGCAAGCCGAGAATGTCAAGACCGACGAGCAGGCGCTGGCGTTTTTTGAAACCGTCACAAAGTTCATCGATGAAAACCCAGAATCCGCTGAAGCAGCTTCAAATGCGTTGGACGAAATTCTTCGTACTTACCCACCAGCGCCAGACATTGACGACGGTGCCATGGCATCCTCCTTCCATTTTGGTGATCTTCCGCCGACATCACCACACCCACTTGGGAACGACGTATTTGGAGAATTCATCGATATTTCGGCTTTTGACGATACTCCTACCCCGGATCTCGTTGCGGGTTCGTCTACGAATCCCAGCCCAGAGTCCACGTCTGATCAGGACCACCCTCACACGGGCCACGCAGGTTCTTCTCCCCAGATTCCCGGCGTAAAGACGGAGGACACCACGTACGAATTACTTCGTCCGGGCGTTTGGAAAGAAATCTCAGGCGGGGATGCGATGTTCCACCAAACACCAGGATGGAAATGGGAAGGTCATATGGACACTCCGGATCAAGCTTGGCTTATCTCTACCTCATAGACAAGGCGTCTTTGACTGGACCACCATCTCCGACAGTCCGGTTTGGTTCCTATCTATTAGTTGCTTCTCTCTTTCTCTCTCTTTTTCGGTCTTGTGTTTATCTCCTGCTCAATTATCGTATGACTGCTCGCCCCCCTTCCCTCTGTGGATTTAGTTGGATTTCGCCCATGTGCTCATTTTTTGTCGGTTTATGTGCTGCCCCCCAGATCCCCCCACCCCGCTTCAATTTCGTGCGTACATATATCATCTTGCGCGTGCCCTTGCCCTAGTTTTTTTTCTTCTTTTCTTCACTTTTTGTCGGCTGCTCTCTGTATTTTTACGTGTTGTTTGGCTTTCTTTCGATACCGAGGATTCCTTGCCGATGTTGTGATGAGTATATCTTAACGCGGACAAAGTACCTCTACATCCCCGAAGTATAGCACCTGGGGAGAGTGTGAACGTACGAGAAGCGCCAAGCAATGTAGTAGCAGAGGTGAACATATAGACTCCGATCGTGCTCACAACCACAAGTGGGGCCTCAAGTGGCACCTTGGAGTGCCGTGGGCGTTCCGCGTGCTTTCCGTTCTCGAGTCTGGTTCACCCATGTAGATCATGGTCCTGCGTCCGCCCCGCGCCGAGACTGAGACCCACTGTGGCCACCGAAGTGAAACCGGTGCTTGTAACATCCCTGATGCGAAACTCGAAGCTTGACGATAACGTGCCGTAGATCTAGTGCCCTCTTGCGTTTAGGTTGCCATTTCCTTTTTTATGTCTTCCGAAGGAGGGTATGTCCACGTCGAAAATCGAGGGTATCCCATGTAATACATACAGATGAGCAGCGACGACTAGATGCTATGGCTACAGGTTGATACAAGAGTTCTATCCATAAACAAAAAAAGAACGAAAAGAAAAGGCAAAGCTATCAAGATTTACGAAGAGCGATCCCAGCTGCCAGACCACCACCACTGGCACCCTTTCGAGAGGCGGTTGGGAGGAACGCGCCAGTGCTACTACCAGCTGCGGTGCGCCGAGCGCTGTTCGCCAGTAGGCGTGCCCGCAGCGACGACGCCGCGCTCGATGGGGGCGGGCCAGGCTCTGACGACCGCCGTGGTGGCGCTGGGGGCAGCAGCACGGGTGCTTCCAGGGCCAACTTGCGCTTCCGACGGGCATCGTCCGCGGCCCGCTCTGCGCGCGCGCGAGCCCACTCGTCTCGCGCCTCCGCAGCCGCGCCGGCGTCGTCCGCGCGCTCGAGGGTAAGCCCCGCGGGCAGGCCGTACTTCTCCTTGAGGCTCCTGTCCGCCTCGGCGCGCGCCTGCTCCACCTTCTTCTCGGCGCGGAAGCGCTTGCGCGCGCGCTGCGAGTGCGTGTACGGGTCTTCGTTGTAGTGCGTGGAGAGGTCCTCGAGCTGCTCGAGGCGCGGGGCTTGCACTTTCGTGGCGTGCGCTTGCGCGTCGGTCGTCTTTTCGAGTGCGGCAAGCGGATCGACCGGTTCGGTTTTGCCTTCGGTGTCTATTTGGGGGTGGGAGGAAGGGATGAGCTTTTGGATGGTGGGTGATTATGAGAGAGAAGGATGCGGACCGTGGACAGCGAAGCCCCCGTTCTCAGCTGGGTCCCAGTCTTCCTCTTTTCGACGGGCACCAGAAACAACGACGTAACGAGTGTTCTGCGTGGACAGGGGGTAAATTACCCGTGCGTTAGGGCTAAAGATCACGCCGAGCAAAGAAAAGGGTAAGACGAACCTGAGGGTCGGTCTGGATTTCGAACCAACCACTGCAAAGGTGGCACTTGCACCGGAAAGAAAATATGGGCGTAGAGTAGTACATGCCGATCTTCTTCTTCTCAGCATTGTAGCGAACGCCCATGCCTATGTGGGCATTGCAAGTTCCACTGTCCCGCAGACGGACGTTGAGTCATGAAATATTGGGTTTTATGGCGAGGGCAATGTGCATACCACCAGATGTTGAAAGGAAGCTCAAAACGAGTGATGAGAATACCCTGATCAATTTTCCTGGCCCTATCTCCCAAGGCGTGTTTGCCTATATGTGACCGGAGAATAAGAAACCCAGAATGAACCATTCGCCAACAAACGGACCTCTGTAGGAATTGAGACTTTTGTGTTTGGCGTCGTCATAGTCGGGTGGATAGTATTTATTAAATCCTGGAAAGATAAGAATATGGAGATGCTCGAGCGAATGCTCAAGCGAAGCTTACCCTGCATAGTGACTATGTGTGAGTGAGCGAATGGACACGCACACGGTCGCAGGAGGTAATCACGGCACTCTCCGAATGAAACTATAATGTCTGCAAACCTTAATACTGGTCTATCATCGACCATCCCTTAAGGTGAGTAGACCGCGTCAATCGCATTCTAACTCTCGGTTTGAACACCCTTGCAGTCACCTCTGTCTCTACCATGAGTTACGTCGCTAAGGGCGAAAAAGAATACGACGCGACCGGTGCTCCCTTGCCCGCCGCAAAACTCCACAAAATTCGCATCACCCTCACCAGCAGCAACGTCAAGAACCTCGAAAAATGTATGTCTCTCTTCGCGCCTCTCGAGTATCCCGACTTGATGGTTGCAAAACAGTTTCTAATGACCTCATCAACCGCGCCAAGGATAAGCAGCTTCGCGTGAAGGGCCCCGTTCGTCTCCCCACCAAGGTCCTCAAGATCACCACCCGCAAGACTGTACGTCCTGTTTGATTCGAGCGTCCGTGACTAACTAACTAACGCCCTCTCTTCTCTAGCCTTGCGGTGAGGGATCCAAGACCTGGGATCGCTACGAACTCAAAATCCACAAGCGCCTCATTGACCTCCACTCGTCGAGCGAGATTGTCAAGCAGATCGTGAGTGTTTTTGTTTTCTTTTACCCGCCTTTCGCCTGAGGTCCGATGCGTATGTTCGCAGACGAGTATCAGCTTGGAGCCCGGTGTCGAAGTTGAGGTCACCATCTCTGCTTAGATGTAGGGTTGACCCCGCCCAGGACGTCATGTTGTATAGCTACGTGAATGTCATTCTCGTGACGATGAGCTCGGTGCAATCTGTGTAGTGATCGCCGCTGTCTGATGAGGCGTGCAAGTAAATTCACACCTCACATTCTACATGCCAGACCATCATCCTCTCGTCTTACAACCGGGAACCCGGATGCGGGAATCAATAATTATCACACTAGAATCGAAAGTGCTCTAAATAAGTATGCAAATGCAAGTGTCCACGATGCGAAAGGAGCGAAGAGAGCGTATATCATACATAGATAATAGAGGTGGTGGTGTATGTGCGAGGTCGTGTCTCCCCCTCCCTCAGACATAAATCGCATACACCCCCATGACAGGCCGGTGGTCGCTTCGCCCCTCGAGCCGGCGCATGCCCTGATCGTCCAGGGTCCTATAACTGAGACACACAACATCGCCCTTGCGCGGCCGCGGAGGTTCTACCGCGGTCGTGACCGCATCAGGCTCACCGGACGACGCTGGCGATGGTGTCGTCGGCGCCGCGTCGTCAACGTCTCTCGTCGCCTCATCATCGCGCGAAAGGAATGAGAGCAACCGCCAGCGCTGGTAAACGCCACCGCCACCTCCTGCGTCGCCTCCTTCTGTCGAGGACGACCCCGCCGGCGTGCGTGCGTGGTGCGGTTCGGGGCCGGCGGTAAGAGGTGCAGTCGGTGTGGTCTGCGCACGTGCAGGGATGCCCGGTGGGGAGCTCCTGGCGCCATGGGCTGGCGAGGTGCCAGGACGGGATGAGGCGAGCGGCATTGGCTGCGAGGCCGCGGCGGCTGCGTCGATCGAGCGCGGCCGTGGTCGCCGGCGCCGAGGAACGTAAGGTGGGGGCTGAAACTGCGACTGCGAGGGGCGCGCGGTTGTTGGGGAGTCGGGCTCTGGATCGGTCGGAGACACCGTCGCGGAGGTGGCGTTTGATATGGCGGAGGTGGCGGATGTCGTGGGGGCCCAGGTGGCCATCGTCGTAGAGGTGGAGGTGGAGCGCAGCGAGATCGACGAGGTGCGTCGGAACGAGCGCCAGGCCTGCGCGAGGAGGCCCACGGCCGTGCGCGGCGCTGCTGGTGCGTCGTCCTCGGGATCGGGCTTGACGGTCGACTTGAAGAGGATGCGGTCACACCAGCTTGGCACGCGTTGCTTGCTGCTCGAGTCGTACACGCCCTTGTCGTCGTCGTCCTGCACCGTGCCGTCACCGGCGCTGGCGAACGATCGCGTCGAGCGCACGCGCGCGACGAGAGATGGCGCGCTCGCGAGGACATCGTCGTCGGCCTCGTCGGTGATGGATGGCGCTACGCGCTGGCCGAGCAGCGGCGTCGTTGGGACGCTGCGAGCGCTCTTGCCGCTGCCTTCGAGCGGGGGCGCAGTGACGTTGGCTCGTCGCGAACGTATAATGCGTGGGGACGATTGTGGATTAATGAGCTCGGCCAACTTGGTCTTTGCGCGTTGTGCGGCGGTGACGGAGAACCGCTTGACGAGTCCGCCACCGCGCTGCTGATAAGTCATTCTTCTGCGAAGGTAATCCGATTCTGCATCCGAGTCGTTGTCTTCGTCGGATATCTGGTCACGTTGAGAGAACGTCGTTCCAGACGAAATGACGGATGCGAGGTCGCCAGCTTCATCGTCAGAGCTCAACTCGGAGAGCGCGCCATCAGGACGCCGCTCTGGTTCTAGTTCTTCCCCCGCTTCGGGGGTTCGAGTGAGCGCATGCGCGGCTGCTTGTCTACGCTTGGACTGTTTGTGTTTATGTTTGATTGTCCGCAAAACGTCGTACTTGAATGTCGGAGGAAAGTTGATCGGCGCCTCACGAAAACCGACGAACGCCTGGCCATTCCGCATGATGTTGTAAAGTTGGTCAAACGCAAGTGCTTGTGCATATTCTAGAAAATGATGTTTGGGTGAAAAATAGAAGATGTTGGGAAAGTTAATAGTCATACCGCGACGGGATATGAGCCAGTCTGCGTGTAAGCGCGAGAGATCGAGACGGAAGTTGAGGTCACCAAAAAGAAATGTAAAGTCGAAGCGGTCGGTGATATCTGGAAATTGCATGGTGTGAACAGATTGCTCTATGGACTAGACAAGGAGCACGAGACCTTCGGCTACCATCCGTGGGTCATCCGCTTCGAGAAAGTCTTCTACTGCCAACCCGTTCTACGCCAATTTAGTCAAAAGCCGGGACCACTGCGAGAAATGCGGGGAACACACCTTGATTTTTGCCATGTTGGCTAATCGATTGGGGAGCTTGCCCTCGTGTGCTACATGCGTCCTACGTCAGGCATTTTGGAGGACTAGAAGCTAGCGGGAACTAAAATTACCGGCTAGATGAGCGTTGACGAACAGCAACGTCGTACTGGCAATCTTTAGACTGATCCCGACGGCGCCCTTGTTTCCCACCCGCCCACCAATGAGCCCCGCAGTCACTGCGGACTTGGACGTGCCTTCATCACGATCTCTCAGTTCATTTGACCCATGGAATGAGAGAAAGACGCACCCCGCACGAGATGCTTCGCATCACGATGCACGAATACCGCGAGGTATATCCCCATCATGCGCTCTTTCACGAGCATCTCGTACGGACCCTTTGTCCCCGCGACAGGGCGACGCTTGGCATCAGCGTTCAGGTATGCACGTCCCAAATCTGAATGTGAATTCTTGTCCTTCGCGCGTGCGCCAGGTCCGACGATCGCTAGTCCGTGAACGAAAAAGTCCTCGAGGATAGATGTCCAGCCAGACGTGTGGGGAACCGGTTCTTCGTGGTCAGACTTTGAAGTGCGTCTTTCTCCGAGCGGCTCAGAAGCCTCGTGCACGTCCGTCTCGCGATCTTTCTCCTTGTCCCTGTCCTTATCGCGGTCTTTATCTTTCTCCTTTTCCTTGTCTCCACTTCCCAGCTTGAAGCCACCGAGGCCGAGGGGTATACCTGATAGACTTGGGCATTCTTGCCCTGCGCTGAGGTAGATAAGAAATAAGCTAGCGGAAGAGTGGAAAGAAACGACGGCGCACATTACAATGAGATGATATGTATGGTTCGAGTCATTAGCTAAACGAGGAAGACTTGTCGAGGGATGTTCATCGGAGGGTGGCGGGGTACCGACAGGCACCTCACCCAAGAGCTCTTGCAGATCACCCTAATGGGTCGTGTACTCTCGTCAGTCACTGCATATAAGACAATAGAGAAGGAAGTTCGAGAATCACCTTGGGGAGGGACTCGTGCATGTTCCATGTCACGATCCGGACTTTGAGGAATGTAGGTTGTCGCGGCTGCGCTGTGGGTAAAGGATTGTTTCCATCGTGTGATGATGTCTGTGTGGAGAGGGGACCCTGGGGAAGGAGAGCGTGCAAGCGCGTGAACAGAGCTGTGAAGGAGAAGAACGACGTTAGCAGAAATCGCTTCGTTCGCAAGACACAGGAAGCGCGCCTGGTCGCGAGGGTCCAGCCTCGGATGATGAAGGCTGCTGCTGTTCTGGGGTAGCTTGGCGATTCATGGCGAAGGACGGAGGGAGTCGAGGGAGAGTAAAAACGTATGCAGGGACCAGGAGGGCAATGAGAAACACATGGATATGTAACAACTAACGTTAGTAGAAGACCGAGGCTCGCCAGCAAGCACATTCGCAGCCGGTCAAACTCTCTTTGAGCTGAGATCAATTCAGACTTATATTTAGACCAATACAGAACGTAGGGTCCCTAACAATTGTCTACATGATACTACTCAGAAGATAGCATCCACGATACCACCACCAATAGCAGAGCCTAGGTAACAGGCCCAACGTCAGTCAACCTTTGTACCTGGCGACCATAATAAGGGGTACGAACCTGCTCCAAAACCTACACCACCAACAGCAGACGTCGCCAGCTGTTTTGGTAGATATCAGCAATTCGAGGGGTCGCTTCGTGAAACCCTCAGATACGTACCACCGAGCCGAGGCCACCACCGAACCGATTCGGTTTGGCTGGAGGGGGCGCTTGCTGCTGGACGACAATCTGCTGCGGCGGTGCTTGTTGACTCTGTGGCCCTGTATATGGATTATACGGTTGCGGTGGCTGGGACTGGTATCCAGCCTGGGGAGGCCCATTATAGACGGGTTGATATTGTGCTGGCGGGCCGTTATGATATGACGCGGGTGGTGACTGAGACACCGCCTGAGCGTCACGAGAAGGGGGATAGGACGGAGGGCTGGCGGATCCCGGGATCTTTTCCACATAGTTCGAGGGGAAGAGACCTTGATTTCCATTGGTCTTGCCAGTCCACCAGTCGGCATTTGTCTCGGAAACTATCTCGATAACGTCTCCCGCGCGGAAGGACAGGTCGTTTGGTTCCTAGGGCGCAGACCTGTCAGCCCTTCGCTAGTAGAGCGAACTGTAGAGTGCCCACCAATCCATTCTCGTTGTAGGACCACAACGCCTTGGCACGTTGCATACTGGGTTGCGACGGAGGAACATTCCGTCGTACGGGGGGTCCCGAGGGAGGTCTATGAGGTGATCCGTAGTCGATTGAAGGCTGCGACAAAGGTGGCGATGGGATTGTCATACGCCTGGTCTGTTCTGAAAGATCCCGGAGGGCAACGTCGCTCGTGGTCGGTAGCTTGGCGAGGATGCCATGCCCGACATCACGGGAGATTTCGCCTTGAGACATGAGAAATTCGACATTCTCCCGAGTCTGGGATACTATATGTGCTATCAAAGCTGAGGGATCTGGCATGCTGGTCTGTGAGGAGGTGATGGGAGGAAACGAACAACGGCCACTGAGAGGCGGGGCGGGGCGATGGGGAGGCACTAGCGAGGCTGTGAACACCGCTCCACCATGTGACACATATCACGTGGAGCGTGGAATATAGTAGACCCGCAATGACAGGAGATGCGGTACGCGTGCTAGTGCCAGTGTCAGGGCGCCTCTATACTAGCGATGGTTTCTACCCTATAGTTAGCTAAATGTTCTACAATGACACAGTCTGGACGTCGTGTTGGGTCTTGGGACAGTCACGATCATGATTATCAGCACAAAGTAGTGGTTCACGTGACCTGATGTAATTTCTGATTTGATTTTTCGACTCGACCTTGGACTCGACGCTCGGCTCGACACACCCTCCCAAGGTCTACGCAATGGATAGGGTACGTACCTTTGTCACATCAGCGGAGCGAAACTGAAATGATTACTAGCCAGGGGCCCAATTCTCTCAACAGGTCTATGCAAGAATATTGGCAGAGGAAGAGGGTAAACTTGAATACCGCTCAGACCCCACCCTCAGCTAGTGCACCTCCCACACCTCCGCTGCCACAGCCTGAAGAGCCTCCGCGCCCCGAACCGGCTACAACCGTCCCAGCGAACTCAGACGAGGTGCTTCCCACCACTTCGTCGAGTAATAAGCGCAAGCCGCGTGCGACGCGTGGAGAGGAGGGTAGCAAACGCAGTCGCGTCGCAACAGGAGGTATCGCCAAGGAGTACGCGCCTCCGACAGTGCGCCTTGCAGACCTGGGCGGGATGGACCCATGCATCGAGAAGGTGCTCGAGCTCGTGGCCATGCCATTGACGCATCCTGAAGTATACCTCCACACCGGCGTGCAGCCCCCTCGCGGCGTTCTGCTGTACGGCCCATCGGGTTGTGGAAAGACACTGCTGGCGAATGCGATTGG
>WNGR01026537.1_pt1 | contig 10770 bp, 9 predicted proteins | sample 5407581 | NCBI WGS metagenome assembly WNGR01 (sample SAMN13153383, study PRJNA577476) | soil metagenome | isolation source: 80 cm soil or saprolite under Garry oak tree replicate 2 | place: USA:California | collected 2016-06-15 | reverse complement strand
CCATGGCGGCCCCGGCGATGGCCTGCTCGGAGATCGGCGTGTTCCAGACCCGGTCCGGGCCGAACTGCTCGCGGAGCCCGCCCGTCGTCTTGAACACCCCGCCGGAGGCCACGTCCTCGCCGAGCAGCACCACGCGGTCGTCGCGCGCCATCTCCTGGGCCAGCGCGGCGGCGACGGCTTGCCGGTACGTCAGTTCCGCCATTGCCAGCTCCCGTCGCTCCACACGTCGGTCCACGCGCCCGACGGCTCTGGTGCGGGCCGGCCGAGCACCTGCCTGGCCAGGTCGGCCAGCTCAGACCTGGTGCGCGCGTCGATCTCGTCCAGCTTCGCCGTATCGGTCCCGGCCGCGGCCAGCGCCGCCCGCGCGCGCAGCAGCGGGTCCCGCTCGCGCCACTGCGCCACTTCCTCGGCGGGCCGGTAGGCGCCGCCGTCGGCGGCCGAGTGACCCTTCAGCCGGTAGGTCTGCGCCTCCACCAGGCTCGGGCCCTGCCCGCTCCTGGCCGCGGTGACCGCGTCGCCGACCACCCGCTGGACGGCCGTCACGTCGTTCCCGTCGACCACGACCCGGTCAAGACCGTAGGCGGCGGCCCGGTCGGCGGCGGGCAGCGCGACCGGGATGACGTCCGAGATCGGGGTGTACTCCATGTACCAGTTGTTCTCGCAGACGAACACCACGGGCAGCCGCCACACCGCGGCCAGGTTCACCGCCTCGTGGAACGCGCCGATGTTGGTCGTCCCGTCGCCGAAGAAGCACACCGTGACCTGCCCGGTACGGCGGATCTTCGCCGCCCAGGCGAGTCCGCAGGCGATCGGGAGATGGGCACCCACAATGGCGTAACTGCCGTAATAACCGTGCTCGACGCTGGTGATGTGCATCGAACCGCCCTTGCCCCGCAAATCCCGCCCGCGCGGCCGAGCAACTCGGCCAGCACCGCATCGGGCGGCGCGCCGCGGGCCAGGGCGTGCGCGTGGCCGCGGTAGGTGCCCAGCGAGCAGTCGCCTGGGCGGAGCACCGACGCGGCGCCCACCGCGATGGCCTCCTGGCCGAGCCCCAGGTGCGCCGGGCCGTGGATCAGCCCCTGCCGGTACAGCGTGTCAGCACGTTCCTCGAAATGGCGCAGGAAGCACATCCGCTGGTAAAGCTCGAGCCCGTCCTGGACGTCCATGACGGGGACGCTACGGAGGCCCGTGCACCCTGGCCTCGTCCTGGCGGGGCCAACCGGGAGCGCCGGCTCCGCCCGGCTGGCCACGTCCGCGCGGGTGCCCGCCTTAGCCCCGCAGCGCCTGGAGGGTCAGCCAGGCCCTGGTCGCGAGTTCCAGGCTGAAGCGCGTCTCGGGGTCGCCGAGGTCAAAGCCGGTCAGCTGGCGGATCCGCTGCAGCCGGTACTTCAGCGTGCTGCGGTGCACGGAAAGGGCCTGGGAGGAAGCCTCGTAGCCGCCGCCGTGCTGGAGGTACTGGGTGAGGGTCTTCAGCAGCTCGGTGTGCTTGCGCTCGTCGTAGTCGGCCAGCGCGCCGAGCCATTTCCTGACGAAGCCTTCCACGTCGGCGAGATCATCAACAGAGGCCAGCATCCGGAGCACGTCCAGGTCAGCGAAGGCGGATGTCCGCTCCGCCACCGAGGACGCCTTCTGCAGCCGCAGCGCGAGCTGGGCCTCGCGCAGCGACCGGGACAGCAGGGACGGCCGCGGGTACGGCTCCCCGACGCCCACCCGGCAGCGGCCGCCGCCCAGCTGCGCGACGATGGCCAGGCGCAGCGCCTCCCAGTCGGGGTCACCGGACGGGGCGACGATCACCACCGTGCCTGCCATCATGCCCAGCAGCGCGGGCAGCGGCTGCTGGCGCAGCGCGCGGCGCACGGCGAGCAGCACGTCCTCGTCGGCCGGGGAGCTCTCGGTGACCTCCACGACCGCCACCTGGTGCGGCAGCCCCAGGTCGTAACCCAGCGCCTCGGCCCGCTGGTAGGCACTCTCATCGTCGGTGCCGGTGAGCAGGTCCTGCACGAGCGCCCTGCGGACCCGCAGCTCGGTGTCGGCCACCCCGCGCAGCCGGGCCAGCTCCACGGCCAGGACGGTGGCGCCGTGCTCGATCGCCATCACGTCCGTGGTGCCCGCGCGGCGGTCCGGGTCCATCAGGGCGAGCAGGCCGAGCACGCCGGGGCGCGGCGAGGCCAGGGCGACCACACGGTCGCCGTCGCGTACCGACCGGCCCGCCGTCATCAGGCGGCGGAGCAGCTGCTCCCGGTCGTACGCGGGCGGCTTGGGGTAGGGGTCCGGCTTGCCGGGCCCCGCCCACGCGGACAGGTTGCCGTACCTGTCCTCCACCGCCACCGCCAGCCCGGTCAGGTCGTGCAGCGCCTCGGCGATGCCGGCCGCCCCCTCCCCGGCGGCCGCGACCCGGGTGAGGCGCTCGTGGATCTGCATGCCCCGGCGCAGCGTGGCCACCGTCTCCTGCAGCGCCGCGTTGGTCTGGGCCAGCTCCGCCGCTGTGGCGCGCTCCCGCGCGTGCAGCTGCGCGTTGGACACCGCCACGCCGGTCTGCTGCGCCACCACCTGGGCCAGGAACTGCTCCTCGCCCGTGGGCTGGCCCCCGGCACACGCGATCATGTGGCCGATCGGGCCGGCGATGCTGCGCATCGGGTACGCCCAGGCCCAGCCGGCGTCCTCGGTGGTCAGCTTCCCGCCGGTCTCGGGGGATGGAGCTGGCGCCGTGGGCGTCGGTCCGCCAGGCGTCCCCCACCGCGAACCCGGCGATCCGCCACGCCCCGAGCGACGACGACGCGGACACCGCGAGCCGGAGTATCTGCTCGTCGTCGGCGCTCTCGGTCATCAGGATGGACAGCACGAGCAGCGCCCGGAGGTTGGTCAGCTGGCCCCGGAGCAAGCCGAGTTCGTCGCTGTGCGCTGCGGATGACCCGTTTGAGCCCAATCTTCCACCGCCCCGTGGAATCTGGTAGACGGATCGTAGATCGATTCCGGGCTGGCGGCTAACCCGGGAAGGGCCAAAAGAACGGCCGGTTCCTGTCCTGGCAGGACAGGAACCGGAGCCGGCGGCCGGGCCGGGCGGCGGCGGTCACTGCGACGTCATGCCGCCGTCCGCGGTGATCACGGAGCCGGTGAGGAAGGAGGAGTCGTCGCTGGCCAGGAACAGCGCCACCGCGGCGATCTCCTCCGGCGTGCCGAGCCGGCCGATCGGGTACTTGGCCACGGTCAGCGCCAGCCCGGCCTCCATGTCGCCGCCGCCGCGGGCCCGCAGCATGGGCTCCATCAGCGGCGTGTACACCGTGCCCGGGCAGATCACGTTGACCCGGATGCCCCGCGGGGCCAGGTCCACGGACATGGACCTGGTCAGCGCCACCACCGCGCCCTTGGACGCGCAGTACGAGGCGAAGTTCGCGATGCCGACGACCGCGGCGACCGAGCCCTGGTTGATGATCGACCCGCCGCCGGACGCCACCATCGAGCGTGCGGCCACCCGGGAGCACAGGAACGTTCCCTTGGCGTTGACCGCGAAGCTGCGGTCCCAGTCCTCGTCGGTGGCGTCGATGACCGAGCCGCTGCTGTTCACCCCGGCGTTGTTATAGAGCACGTCCACCCGGCCGTACTCGCTGCTGATCTGCCCGAAGGCGCTCTCGACCTGGGCCGGGTCCGCGATGTCGGCGGCGACCGCCAGCGCGCTGCCGCCGGCTTCGGTGATCTGCGCCGCAGCCTCCTTGGCGGCCTGGGCCGCCAGGTCGACGATCGCGACCGCGGCCCCCTCGCGGGCGAACAGCCCCGCGGCGGCCCGGCCGATCCCGGAGCCTGCCCCGGTCACCACGGCCACCTTGCCGGCCAGCTTGCCTGTCATCGGGTCCTGCCTTCCTGTGCGCCGCTTGCTTCCCCGCCGCTGGTCAGAGCGCGGTCATGCCCCCGTCGACGACCAGAGGATGGCCGGTCATGTAGCCGAGCCGGCCCGAGGCCAGCAGCGCGACAGCGTCGGCGATCTCGTCGGGCGTCGCGACCCGGCCGACCGGGATCCTGGCCTCCACCTCGGCGCGCAGCTCCGGCTGATCCAGCCGCCAGCTCGTCATCGGCGTGTAGACCATCCCCGGGCACACGGCGTTGGCCCGGATGCCCGCGGCCGCGTAGTCGACGGCGATCGACCGGGTGAGCATCAGCGCCGCGCCCTTGGACGCGGTATAGGCGCAGCGGCCGGGGAAGGCGACGAGCCCGGCGACGGACGCGATCGTGATGATGTGGCCTGACCCCCGGGCGACCATGGACGGCAGCACCGCGCGGCTGCACAGGAAAGGCCCGCGCACATTGACCGCGTGGACCTTGTCCCACTCCGCCACGGGGGTCTCGTGACACCGGGCGGCCTCCCGGGACCCGGTGATCCCGGCGTTGTTGACCAGCACGTCGATCCCGCCGAGCCGGTCGGCGACGACGGCCATCGCGGTGGCCACGTCCGCTTCGTCGGTGACATCGCAGCGGAGGGCGAGCGCGGCCGCCCCATCCGCGGCGGCGGAGGGCTGCACGTCAAGTACGGCGACGGTGAAGCCGTACTGCGCCAGCCGCGTGCTGGTCGCCAGCCCGATACCGGACCCGCCGCCGGTGACCACCGCCACGGTGCCTGTCACCACGGGGCCTGTCACCACGGGGCCTGTCCCCACGGGGCCTGTCCCCACGGGGCCTGCCGTCCTGGCCGCGCCGTCACAGGTTCACCGGGTTGAGCTGGCCCGCCCGCAGCCGGGACAGCTGGATGAAGTGCTCCGGGTTGAGGAAGAGCTCGTTCAGCTCGGCCATCTCGTCCATGGTGAAACCCTCGGGGCGCCGGATCAGGTAGTCGATGTACTGGAACGCGTCCTTGGCCCCGTAGCCCACGTGGTGGGCGCCGAGGATCTTGCGCGAGTCCGCGTCGATGACGAGCTTGAGCCAGCCGGACAGGACCGGCCTGGTGAAGGCGTACAGCATCGAACCCTCGGCGGCCGGGAGCGCGAACGTCTCCGGGTCGGCGTCGTCCGGCGGCATCTGGATCTTGATGACGTTGCGGTAGGCGGCCCTGGCCTCGGCCTCGGACAGGCCGCACCAGGTCACCTCGTAGGTCGTGTGCAGGAAGTCGGGGTACTCGGTGTAGTCGAACTCATAGTCCTCGCCCATGATGTTGCGGGCCGCCCCGACACCGCATTTGCGGGCCTTGAACATCTCCATCGGCGGGCCGAGCAGGTCACCGGCCGCGTAGACGCCCGGCACCGAGGTCCGCATGTGCGTGTCGGCGATCACGAAGCCGCGCTCGTCGGCCTGCAGCCCGAGCGGCGCGTACATGCTGAGGTCGGGGCGCTCTCCGGTGCCGATGAACACGAAGTCGGTGTCGATCTCGGCGGTCTCGCCGCCGGCCGTGCGGTAGCGGACGCCGGTGACCCGGCCGTTGCCGAGCACCTCGAGCGGTTCCGCGCCCTCGACGATCTCGATGCCGCGGTCGGTCATCATCGAGATCACGTACTCGCGCAGCCCGTCGTCCACGTGGTGCAGGCTGGCTGTCTCCATCAGCGGGCTGCGGGTCAGGATCGTGGTCCGGCACCCGGTGGCGTGGAAGAATGATCCGTACTCCAGGGCCACTTTCGAGCCGCCGATGATCACGCACCGGTTGGGCTCGTAGTCCAGGTCCTCGATCAGGGTGGCGAAGTCATACACGCCCCTGGCGCCGATGCCCGGGATCTCCGGGAAGATGGTCTGCGCCCCGGTGCACAGCACGAGGTTCCTGGCCCGGAAACGCTCGCCCTCCACCTCGACGGTGTGGGCGTCGATGATGGTGGCCGGCGCGTTGACGATGTACTCCATGTCGAGCTGTTCCTTGGACTGCCAGTTCATGATCGCGTGCGGGAAGCTCCGCCCGGCCTTGAACAGCTCGACGATCTCCCTGATGCTGGCCTGCTTCTCATCGAACGCCGGGTACCACAGCCGGCCCTGCATGTGCCGCGCCAGGTCGAGCTCGCGGGCGCATTCGGAGAACAGGTGATGCGGGACGCAGGCCTGGTGCGGGCACGACCCGCCCAGGAAGGGCCAGGCGTCGACGGTGAGCTGGCGGCCGCCCCTGGCGCGCAGGAACGCCGAGCCGAACCGGCCGGCCGCGCCCCCGCCGACGAAGATGGCGTCGTACTCGCGGCCGTCCTCGCCGGGCGTGGCCACGTTCCACAGGCCGTCGGTGTTGTCCCGCGGGTGCGCGATGATGTCGTCGATCAGCACGGCCCACTCGCCCACAGTCAGCGGGGCGCCGTCCGCGCCGCGGTCACCGTCGGCGATCGGCCCGAGGGCGCCGATCCGGGCTCGCAGTGCCTTGAATCCGTCGCCCGGATTCCGTACGTCGATCATCGCTGACCCCTCGCCGCCGGCCCGTGCCGCAAACACCGTGCTTGCCTGTTCAGCATCACTGGGCCGCGCCTGGGGGGGCAGGTCCCCCGGGGACGAAGAACCACCTGGGCATCGCCCCGCCAGACCAGGGGCGGTCACCGCTCGTCGCGCAGGGCCCGCAGCGTGCCCCAGGCCCGGGTGGCGAGCTGCAGGTTGAAATGGACATCCGGGTCGTTCAGCTCCAGGCCGGTGAGCTCGCGGATCCGCTGCAGCCGGTACTTCAGCGTGCTCTTGTGCACGGAAAGCTCGGCCGCGGTGGCGTCGTAGTTGCCGCCGTGCTCGAGGTACTGGGCGAGCGTGTGCACCAGCTCGGCCTTCCGGCGGGCGTCGTAGTCGATCAGGATGCCGAGCCACTCCCGGACGAACGAGTCGACATCGGTGAGATCCGGGATGGCCGCGAGCATGCGGAAGATACCGAGCTTGGGATACTCGCAGGCCCCGGTGCCGTGCAGCAGTGTCTTCTGCAGCCGCAGCGCGAGGCCTGCCTCATGCAGCGACCGGGGCAGCTCGGAGGGACGGGCGCAGGGACCGCCCACCCCGATGTGGCACCGGCTGCCGAGGTCGGACATGATCGCGCGGCACAGCTGCTCCCAGTCGGCCTGGCCGGCCGTGACCACCGCGACGTTGCCGGACCAGGTCTCGCACAGCCCCTCCTGCCGGGCCTGGCGCATGGCCCGCCGTACCGCGTTCAGCAGCGCGTCGTGCGCCCGGGCGCGCCCCTTGCCTTCGACAATCACCACCCGGTGCGGGCGCCGCAGATCGTAGGCCAGGGCCTCGGCGCGGGTCAGCGCGCTCTCATCGTCGGTCCCGGCCAGCAGGTCATGGACGAGGTCGCGGCGCAGCCGCAGTTCGGTGTCGGCGATGCCGCGCAGCCGGGCGAGTTCCATCGACAGCACGGTGGCACCGTGCTCCAGGGCCACCAGGTCGGCGCTGTCGGCCCTGCGCCCGGGATCGAGGAGCGCGAGGACCCCGATCACGTCGGTCCGCGGCGACGCGAGCATGATGAGCCGCTCACCGTCCCGGACCGGCTTGGTATCCCGCATCAGCCGGCGGAGCAGGTGCTCACGCTTGGCGAAGGACTCCTTCGGGTAGGGGTCGGGCCGGCCGGGGCCGGCCCAGGCCGACAGGTTGCCGTACCGGTCTTCGATCGCGACCGGCATCCCGGTGAGCTCGTGTACGGCCTTCGCGATTCCTGGCTGGCCCTCACCCGACACCGCGACCCGGGTCAGCCGCTCATGGATGTCCATGCTGCGGCGCAGGCTGGTCACGGTCTCGGCGAGCGCGGTATTCGCCGCGGCGAGCTCGGCCGCTGTGGCGCGCTCCTTGGCGTGCAGCCGCGCGTTGGACACCGCGACGCCGGTCTGCTGCGCCACAACCTGGATCAGGAACCGCTCCTCGGCGGAAGGCTCCCCCTCGCACGAGGCGACCATGTGGCCAAGCAGCCCGCCGACCCCTCGCAGCGGGTACGCCCACGCCCACCCGCGGCCGGGCAGCTCGACCTTGCCGCCGCCACTGCCGAACGCAGCCAGCTGCCTGGTCAGGTCGCTGGGAACAGAATTGGCGTGATCACCGCCGGGGCGCCACTGACCGCCGGTGAAACTGTAGCCCTCGATCCGCCACGTGCCGAGCCCCGGCGCCGACGAGGCGGCGAGTTCCAGGATCTGGTCCTCGCTGACCGACTCGGTCATCAGCAGCGAGATCACCAGCAGCGCCCGGAACTCGCTCAGCCGCTCCCGCAGACCTGCGTCCGTCGCCGCGGCAGGCCGCGCCGGCAGCGCGGGCAGCGTGGCCATCGCTGCCACGCTGCTCGGCATCGTCGGTTCGGCCGTCATCGCGGGGCGGGTCACACGTGTGCCGACCTGAGGAACTCATCCGGTCCGACGTAGTAGGGATTCTCCACGAGAATGCCCCGGACCAGCACCTGCGGATGCGTCTTGACGATGTTGACCACGACCTCTCCGCTGAACCGGTCCAGGTCGTACAGGCACAGCACGACCACCGGGTAGCTTGGCCGCAGCGCCCAGGTCATCTCCCCCACCAGACGGCAGAACGAGTACCCCTCGAGCGCCGCGGTGGTCATGCCGTTGGTCCAGAACGCGAGCATGTCGCTGGGCGTGAACTCACCCCCGGCCAGGTAGGTCGTCTCCGGAAGGTGGATGTCCAGCTGGCCGTCACCGGGGCCAGATTTCCCTGAGGCCCGGGTCAGCGACTCGAGCCGCTTCGCGGTGTATGCGGAGTCGACCACGCAGATGCACTTGTCGCCGGCTGTCAGGCCCGCGCCCAGGTAGGCGGTGAGGAGCTGGTCCCGGTCGCTGTCGCCGCGGTAGAACGCGCAGACATGGCTGCCGGGCACCAGCTGGATCTCGTCGATACCGCTCGGCACCGGTCCAGCCATCAGCCCACCCCCTCGTGACCGCAATAAACGGATAGTACGTCGTAAACAGAACGCCCGGCTCGCCACCGGAGGACCAGGATCCACCCGCCACTTCGCCCGCGGGGGTCAGAATTCGTGGCATTACGCCAGGTACCGTGGCACTCCGCGCCTGTGAGCTGGGCGCCGGCCAGGGCCGTAGGATACGGGCGGTGCCCGCCGTCCGCGACCTCGAGACCCTGCGGGCGCCCGCCGCCGCTGCCGCCGCGAAGGAGCTGCCGGGCCCGTGATCACCGTGTCCCCCGCCGAGCCCGGTGACGTCGCGGCCATCGCCGCGCTGCTTGAGGACCTGAACCGCTTCTACGGCGTGACCGAGGCCGAGCCGCTGGACCGGCGGGTGGGCCAGATCAGCGAAGCGATCTTCGCCAGCCCGCCCGCGGCCTACGCCCTGCTGGCCAGGGACGGCAGTCGGGTGGCGGGCCTCGCCGCGTACTCGTTCCTGTGGCCAGCGGTCGGTCCCACCCGGTCGCTCTACCTGAAAGAGCTGTACGTGCCGGACGCGTACCGCCGCCGGGGTGTCGGGCGGCTCCTCATGCGCGCCGTTTTCGAGACCGCCGCCGCGCTGGGATGCGCCCGCGTCGAGTGGACCACCGACTCCGGCAACACCACGGCCCAGGCCTTCTACGCCGGGCTGGGCCTGCCGGTGCACCCAAAGGTCTTCTACCGGGTCACCGACACCGGCTCGGGCTTCCCGTCCCTCGGATAGCTGACCTGGTTATAGGCCATGGCCGGCTCGACGATCAGCTGAGCCCGGCGCCCCGCCGCTCGTCATCGGGCGTCACCGAAAAGGGGGGCGTGAGTACGCGCCCAGTGATCGAAGGTGCCGGGCGGGCGGCCGGTGACCTCGTGCACAGTGGCGGTGACGGCCGAGTCGTCGAACTCGCCGGCGCTGAAGAAGCGGAAGAACGCGTCGATGACGGTGGGCGGGGTGCCGTCGGCGGCCATGCTGGCGCGGGCCTCGTCGTCGGACAGCGGCTCGTAGCGCAGCGGGCGCCGGAGCGCGCGGCCGAGCGCCGCCACCTGCTCGCCGGGCGCTAGCGGCTCGGGCCCGCTCAGCGTCAGCGCCGCGCCCTCGTGGCCGGCCCCGGTGAGCGCTGCCGAGGCGACGGCCGCGATGTCGGCCGGGTCGATGGCCGCGACGGGCACGGCTGGCCACGGCGCCCGCACGACGTCGCCCTCGCGCAGTTGCGGGAGCCAGCGGAGGGCGTTCGACTGGAAGCCGCTTGGCCGCAGGATCGTCCAGGCCGCACCGGAGTCACGGACGGCGGCTTCGGCGTCCAGCCACATCCGCGTGACCGCGTTCTCCGGGTTCCCGCCGATCACGCACCGGGAGGTGAGCAGGACGACGTGACTGACCCCCGCGGCCCGGATGCGCCGCAGAACACCGGGCGTGGCGAAGCCGCCGAGCAGGAACACCTTTCCCACACCGTCGAGCGCCGGGGCCAGGGACCCGGGGTCTTCGAGGTCGCCGGCCGCGACCTGCACGCCCGCGGGGAACGCGGCCTGGTCCGGTTGGCGGGCCAGGACCCGCACGGCTCCGCCGCGCGCGGCGAGCGCGCGGGCGAGCTCACTGCCGATGTTGCCGGTGGCGCCGGTGACCAGAATCATCGCTGTCACTCCAGGGTGTTGATGAGGGTTTCGCCGCCAGTGACTTCGAGCACCGCGCCCGTCACCTGGGGGTTGGTCATCAGGAAGACGGCGGCGTGGGCGACATCCTCTGGCGTGCCCATCCGCCTGACCGGCAGCGCATCCGCGACGCGCCGGCGCAGGTCGTCGCGCTGGCTGCCGGACAGAAACTGCCACATCGCGCTGTCGGTATAGCCGGGGCGGATCGTGTTCACCCGCTGCGGGCCGAGCTCGACCGCCAGTGCCCGGGTGAGCGCCTCGATGGCGGCGAACGCCGCCACGATCATGGAGCCGTGGGGTGGCGGCCGGACGACCGCTCCGCCGGT
>WNGR01024787.1_pt1 | contig 10771 bp, 7 predicted proteins | sample 5407581 | NCBI WGS metagenome assembly WNGR01 (sample SAMN13153383, study PRJNA577476) | soil metagenome | isolation source: 80 cm soil or saprolite under Garry oak tree replicate 2 | place: USA:California | collected 2016-06-15 | reverse complement strand
GAATGCGCATATGCTCGGTTTCCCGCGCATCGGCATAGGCCACTGTCTGGCGCACCAGCCAGGCCAGGTCCTGGGCCCGCTCCAGGCGGCGGCCCAGATCCATGAACAGCCAGTTGGGGCCGCGGGTCATGTTCTCCGCCGACAGGCCCGACAGGGCCGCGCCCCGGCGCACCAGCGAATCGAGATAGAAACGCGCCCCCGCGGCCTCGAAAGGCGCGTCCAGCGCCGGCAATTCTTCATTGACGGTGAGGGCATGGATGGTGCGCCAGGTATCCAGCGACAGCCGATCACGCACCGACCAGGCGGTCTGCTCCACCCGTGACAGCAATCTCTGCAGGCCGCGGCTGTGGCGCGGGCTGTAGATCAAAAGCTGCAGTTCCCGGGTCAATGCCTCTTCATCGGCGATTTCCTCGATCGGGGAATCGCTGGCCTGGCTGAACGGGATCAAAAGCTTGCGCGCCACTTCCAGCGCCGCCGCCGGCTCCTCGCCGATCCGCGCCGTCACCGCGCGCAGGATGCGCACAAAGCTTTCGGTACGTTCGGCATAGCGGCCGAGCCAGAACAGATTGTCCATGGCGCGGCTGGGCGCGGACTCGCCGTAGCGCTTGATTTCCAGCGTGCGCCCGCCGCCGGTCAGCAGGCTGAAGCTGTCCACCGGAGCGGTGGAGATCACCCAGGCGTCCTTGCTGGAAGCTCCCGACTGCATGGAGAGCGCGCGCATCGTGTCGTCGGCGGCGACCCGGGTCAGCCCGCCCGGCATCACCATCCAGCCATTGGGTGTCCAGGCGGCAAAGACCCGCAATGACACCGGCCGGGCGCCGAATTTCCCCCGTTCGAACACCGGCGCCACGCCCAAAGGCGAAATCTCCTGCAGCACCATGGTCTCACCGCGCTGCTTGAGGCGGGCGGCGACGCGCTCGCGCTCTTCGGCGCTCATGTCGGCAGCAAGCTTGGCGCTGGAGCGGCGCGAGAAAAGCGGGCGGGCATCGAAGGCGTCCCGCAGGATGGAATGATTTATCCGCGACAACGCTTCCTTGCGGCCCCATTCGGTGCCGCACCAGATGGTGGCGATATCGGGAATCTTCAGGTCTTCGCCCAGCAGGGCGCGGGCGATATTGGGCAGATAGGCGTCCATGGCGGGTGATTCGATGACCCCGCCGCCCAAGGCATTGGCCAGGACCACGCCGCCTGAGCGCACTGCTTCCACCAGGCCGGGCACCCCCAACGCGCTGTCGCCGCGAAACTCCAGCGGATCGCAGAAATCAGAATCCACGCGGCGGAAGATGGCGGCGACTCGTTCCAGTCCCGTCAGAGTCTTCAGGAAGACTTCGCCTTCGCGCACCGACAGATCGTCACCCTGCACCAGGGTCAGGCCCAGATAATGCGCGAGATAGACATGCTCGAAATAGGCCTCGTTGTAGGGCCCCGGCGTCAGCAGCACGGCGCGGTCGCGCCGCGACGTGCCGAGGCCGAGAATGCTTTCCTTGTAGGCGTTGAAAAACGCGGCCAGCCGCGCCACCCGCATGTCGCCGAAATTTTCGGGAAATGTCTGGGAAACCACCAGCCGGTTTTCCAGCGCATAGCCAAGCCCGCCCGGCGCATCGGCGCGGCTGGCCATCACCTTCCAGGTGCCGTCGGGTCCGCGCGCCAGATCGGCGGAATAAAGATGGACATGCACATCGCGCACCGGCGCGGTGCCGCACAAGGGACGCAGGAATTGGGGGTGGCCGGTGACCAGATGAGTGGGCAACACGCCCTCTTTGATCAGGCGCTGCGGGCCGTAAATGTCGCGCAACAACAGGTCGGCCAGCATGGCGCGCTGGAGCACCGCCGCTTCGATCGCCTTCCAGTCTGTCGATGAAAGGATGAAAGGCACGATGTCCAGTTGCCAGGGCCGTGCCTGGCCGCTGCGATCGTCATAGACGTTATAGGTGACGCCATTGTCCTGCACCGTGGCGCGGGCGGATGCCTGGCGGCGCGCGAATTCTTCCGGTGACAAGCCCGTCAGAGTACGGGCAAAGGCCCGCCAGTGCGGCCGCACTTGGCCGCTGGAATCGCGCAGTTCGTCAAAGCGGGACGCGCTTACAGGTTCTGCGACTTCCGACACTGACGACTCATACTCCCCTGCGCAGGTCTAAAGTATAGGGGAAATCGGGATTGGATTCCTCCCCGGCGACATCGAACATCCCGCCGGTGAAGCCGAACGGTTCGAAGCGGGCCAGCCGCCGCCCTTCAGCTTCATTGGCGTTGATCGGGAAGATCTCGGAATTGCGCCCACCGGGATGGGCGACGCGATAGGTGCAACCGCCCATGGACCGCTTGCGCCAGCCGTCCCAGATTTCAATGACCACGGGAGCCTGGGCCGGGATGGTGGGATGCAGGCCATGGGCCGGCTGCCACGCCTTGAAGCGCACGCCGGCGACCGCCTCGCCTTTGGTGTCGGTGGCGCGCAGCGGCAAGGCGCGGCCATTGGCCAGCACGCGATGGCGCCCTGGAGTCATGCCGCTGACCTTCACCTCCAGCCGCTCGACCGAGGAATCGACGAAGCGCACGGTGCCGCCGGCGGTGCCTTCCTCGGCCATCACATTCCAGGGCTCCAGCGCGGTGCGCAGCTCAAGCTCCACCCCTTCATAGGCCACCGACCCGGCCAAGGGGAAACGGAATTCCCAGTGCGGCCGGAACCATTCCACGTCGAAAGAAAAGCCGTGACTGTTCATGTCCGCGACCACATCCGTCAGGTCGGCCCAGACGAAATGCGGCAGCATGAAGCGGTCGTGCAGCGAGGTGCCCCAGCGAACGAGATTGGTCTGATAGGGCTCGCGCCAGAAGCGCGCGATCAGGGCGCGCAGCAATAGCGATTGCGCCAGGCTCATCTCGGCATGGGGCGGCATCTCGAAACCGCGGAATTCCACCAGCCCCAGCCGGCCGGCGGGACCATCGGGGGAATAGAGCTTGTCGATGCAGATTTCGGTGCGGTGGGTGTTGCCGGTGGAATCCGCAAGCAGATTGCGGAACACCCGGTCCACCAGCCAGGGTGGGATATTGGCGGCGGCGCGCGAAGGGATTTCGTCGAAGGCGATTTCCAGTTCGTAGAGCGAGTCGTGACGGGCCTCGTCCAGGCGCGGCGCCTGGCTGGTGGGACCGATGAACAGGCCGGAGAACAGGTAAGACAGTGCAGGATGGTTCTGCCAATAGGCGATGATGCTTTTCAGCATGTCGGGCCGGCGCAGGAAGGGGCTGTCGGGCGGTGTCTGGGCGCCGACCACGATATGGTTGCCGCCGCCGGTTCCGATATGGCGGCCGTCGAGCAGGAATTTCTCCGTGGAGAGCCGGCAGGCCGCGGCTTCCTCGTACAGCACCTTGGTGATGTCCACCTGCTCGCGCCAATTCTTCGCGGGATGGATATTGACCTCGATGACGCCGGGATCGGGCGTCACCTTGATCACATTGATGCGGGGATCGAACGGCGGCGGATACCCTTCGATATGCAGGGTCACGCCTTGCTCCTCGGCGGAGTCTTCCACCGCGGCGAGCAGGGTGAAGTAATCGTTGGCCGATGGCACCGGCGGCATGAACACGCACAGGCGGCCATCGCGCGGCTCGACGGTCAAGGCGGTGCGCACCGCCGGTTCGGGAAGCTGGGAAATAACGGCGGCGGGCTTGATATTTTCGGGAGTGACCTCATCGGCAAGATGACCATTGCCCTTATGATAACTCTGTCCCGCATCATCGGGCCGCTGCAATGGCAGCAACGGGGCGAAGGGATCGGGCGGCGGCACGAAGCTCCGCGCCTCCGGCGGCACAAAGGGAAGCGAATTCAGCGGCAGGCGGAAACCGATCGCCGAGTCCCCCGGCAGCAGGAAAAGCTGGCCGGAGCGCGTCTTCCAATGTTCGCTGATCCAGCGCGTGGCGCTTTTTTCCACCGGCAGGACATAACCCACCGCCTGGGTCAGGCCGCGCTCGAACACCCGCGCCAGCCGGGCGCGCAGTTCGGGGTCTTCCAGTTTGGAATCGCGTGTGTCGACATTCACCGCCAGCGCACGTTCCTGCGCCAAATGGTGCCAGAAATCCTCGAAGGCGGGCATGGCGTAGGATGGGTCAAGCCCCAGGCGCTTCGCCACCGCTTCGGTGAGCAATCCGGCATCATCCTGGGTCGGTTTGTGATTCACTTTCTCCGGCGCGATGCGTTCGGCGTTTTTCCACATCGGCACGCCGTCGGTGCGCCAGTACAGACCGAAGGCCCAGCGGGGCAGGCTTTCGCCCGGATACCACTTGCCCTGGCCGTAATGCAGCATCCCGCCCGGCGCAAAACGTTCGCGCAGCCGGCGGATCAAGGTATCAGCCAACGCCCGCTTGGTGGGACCGACGGCGGCGGTATGCCATTCCGCGCCGGAACGGTCGTCGATGGAAACAAAAGTCGGCTCGCCGCCCATGGTCAGGCGCACATCATGGTTCTTGAGAACCTGCTCCACCGCATCGCCCAGCTTTTCGATCTCGCTCCATTGCGCATCGCTATAGGGCTTGGTGACGCGCGGCGGCTCCTTGATACGCGTGACCGACATGTCGAAGTCGAACAGCACTTCGCCGGGTTCGACCGCGCCCGAGATGGGAGCCGCCTGGGTCGGGTTGGCGGCGCAGGCCAGCGGAATATGGCCCTCGCCCGCGAACAGGCCCGAGGTCGGATCCAGGCCGACCCAGCCCGCACCCGGCAGATAGACTTCGCACCAGGCGTGCAGGTCGGTGAAATCCTCTTCCGGTCCCGAAGGTCCATCCAGCGACTTCACATCGGGCTTCAACTGGACGAGATAGCCGCTCGCGAAGCGCGCCGCCAAACCCAGATGCCGCAGCAACTGCACCAACAGCCAGGCGCTGTCGCGGCAGGAGCCCGAAGCCTTGCACAGAGTTTCTTCCGGCGTCTGGATGCCGGGCTCCATGCGAATCAGATAACCGATGTCGCGCGAAAGCTGGGCGTTGAGATCAAAGACGAAGTTTGTGGTCAGCTTGGGCTCGCGCGAAACGGCGGCCAGATAGCGATCGAAGGCATGACCGATGGAGCTGGTCGCGAGATAAGGTTCCAGCTCGGCTTTCAATTCTTCGGAATAAGCGAAAGGAAATTTTTCGGCGTTCGGTTCCAGGAAAAAATCGAACGGATTGATCACATCCATTTCGACCGTCAGGTCGACGCTGACGGTGAAGTGATCGGTCTTCTCGGGAAACACCACCCGCGCCAGCCAGTTGGACTGGGGATCCTGCTGCCAGTTGAGGAAGTGATCGCCCGGTTCGACCTTCAGCGAATAGGCCACCACCTTGGCGCGGGTGTGCGGCGCCGGGCGCAGGCGTATAGTCTGGGCGCCCAAGGTGATTTGCCGGTCATACCGGTAGCGGGTGACATGACGGAGGGCGGCCTGGATGCTCATCGGAAGTCCTTGGAAAACTGACTATGCCGCAGTTGCGAAGGTGCGGCTACAAGCCGTCACGCCGCAGCGGTCCGGAACGCCGTTAAAAGGCCGGCGTTTCCACCGGCCAGCGCGGGGGATTCCCACATGAAATTGTTCAGCTGCCAAGGCTGTGGCGAGCTTTTGTATTTTGAAAATGTCCTTTGCGAAAATTGCGGCCGGGCTTTGGGCTATCTTACTGATTTGGCGGAGATTTCTGCTCTAGATCCGCTTACGGAGGGCGGCTGGAAAGTGCTGGCGGCCCCCCAAAAGGCCTATAAATTCTGCCGGAATTACGATGCCGGCATGTGCAACTGGATGGTGCCGGCCGATGACGAAATCGGCTTCTGCGCCGCCTGCCGCCACAACCGGATGGTCCCCGACCTGTCGGTGCCGGGCAATGATGTGTTGTGGCGAAACCCATGCCTCGGAAGTGACAACGGGCCACGACAATGGGCTGATCACCCTGGCGCCGAAGGAAGCCGACGACGCCACCCGCGAAAAAGTGCGCAGCGAGATGGGCGAACCCTATCGCACGCTGTTGGGACATTTCCGGCATGAGATCGGGCATTATTTCTGGGATCGGCTGGTGGCGACCGAGCCGCAATTGCTGGAAGCGTTTCGTGCGCTGTTCGGCGACGACCGCCAGGACTATGACGAAGCGCTCAAGAAACATTACGAAGAAGGCGCACCGCCCGGCTGGCAGGACAATTTTATCAGCGCCTATGCGGCCACCCATCCTTGGGAAGATTTCGCCGAGACCTGGGCGCATTACCTGCACATCGTCGATACCCTGGAGACGGCGGGGGCTTTTGGACTGAAGGTGAAGCCCCGGCGGGCGCGGGGCGCGCTGGCGGCGGCGATCGACTTTGATCCCTACAAGAGCGGACGCATGGGCAAGCTGATCGATGCCTGGCTGCCGATCGAATTCGCCACCAACAGCATGAACCGCAGCATGGGGCTGACGGATCTTTATCCCTTCCTGCTATCGCGCAAGGTGATCGAGAAGCTGAGTTTCATCCATGCCCTGGCGCATCGCCAGGAAGGCGCAATGCGCAAAGTGGGCTGAGGCGAGTCAGGCGACGAAATGCGCCAGTTCGTTGCCGGCGGCGCGCGGCCGTGCGCGAGCGGCGGGCAGGTGCAAGGTTACGCGCGTGCCTTTTCCCACCTGGCTCTCCAGCCGGACCTGGCCGCCATGGGCTTGCACCAGGCCCTTGACGATGGCCAGTCCCAAGCCGGTGCCCTTGTCGGCAACGGCGACGTCGTGTTTGCCCTGTCCGAAACTGTCGAACACCTTGGCTTGGTCCTCGGGCGCGATGCCGGCGCCGGTGTCGCTGACTCCCAACAACATTCCGCCATCCGCCTGCCGCGAGGCAAAAACCGTGACCCTGCCGTCCTGTGGCGTGAATTTCACCGCATTGGACAGAAGATTGAGCAGGATCTGCGTGATGGCGCGCTCGTCGGCATATAGTAGTTCCAGGCCAGGATCGACGGCGTTTTCCAGAACGACATTGTTGCTTTTGGCCCGCCACATCACCTGCCGCAGCGCATCTTCGGCGATGGGACGCAGGTCCAACTCACTTTCCGCGAGCTGCCACCGTCCGGCCTCGATCTTGGCAAGATCGAGAATGTCGTTGATCAGCGCAAGCAGATGTTGGCCCGAGGAGTGGATCAAGCCGGCATACTCGACGGTGCGCGCGGCATCCTTCTCAAACAGGCGGCTGGAGATGATTTCGGAAAATCCCAGGATCGCGTTCAGGGGCGTGCGCAATTCATGGCTCATATTGGCCAGGAATTGCGACTTGGCCAGGTTGGCGGCTTCCGCCTGCTCGCGGCCGCGATCGGATTTCAGCTTGGCCAGCACCAGTTCGGCCATCAGGGAATCGCGCTCCTGGACCAGTGCAACGGCGGCGCCGGCGCGCCTGCTGTTGCGCCGGATGATCAGGAACAGAAACCCGACATATAGCGGCGCCAACAGCGACATCGCAGCAGAGCGCAAGAACGTCTCGGGAAGGAAAAGCCCCTGCAGCGGTATGCCTGCCAATACCACCAGATAAAGCCACAAGGCCGGACGGGAAATGGCGCGGCATGGGCCGGTGGTGGCGGCATGTGCTGCAAAGCTGGCCGCCAGCAACAGCTCGATCATGATGTGGTTGGAATTCTTGTCGCCGCCGGCCCACAACCACAGGCCCAGGGAGGCCCAGTTGGCGATGAAGAACAGATTGGCGGCGGTGAGGCGCAGTGTCCACCTGCGCATGTCTTCGCCGGTGGTTTGGGGAAAGCCGGCAAGAATGATGAGCTGGGGAACCAGGCCCAGCAGCATCTGGATATACCAGCCCGCCAGATGCTCAAAATCCACCCATTGCGGAAACATGGCGCAGATCGCCAGGCCGAAAACCGGCACTACGGCACGGTTGCGCTTGAGAGTTTCCACCACGCCGCACAGCAAGGCGAAATGGATGCGCTTCTCGCGCTCCACGTCCGCCTGCAAATCGGTTACCCAGATTGGGTTGTCTGATGTCATGGAGCCGGGACTTTGCCCGGCAAATGTTAAGAGGGGCTTGAATTTAACCAGCTTTGGCAATCGCGTGTTTCGCGCATCTGTTTCAAAGTGGGACATGTTACATTGGGCGGCGGTCGGACGCCTGGAATGCCGGAGCGCGCGGTGAAAGTTGAACTATTGTCGACCTGCTTTTTGCTGACATCCGCGATCATGGCCGGCGCGGTGACCGTGACCATGTCACCGCCTCTGCCGGCCCAAGTTCAGTCGAAGGTCCAGCCCAAGGTTCTGCCTGCACCCAAATCGCAGGCCAAGGTGACGTGCCCGTGCAACTGTCCAAACAAGGCCGAGCGTCGCGCGCAAACCCCTCGCCACGCGATGCGGCACTACGGCGAAAACAGCTATTACCACTATTGGGCTGCCGCCTCAGTTCGCTATCCATGGCGCGAGTGGCGGCGCGCGGTAATTGGCAGTGAGGGTCGGAGGGAAGAAGGCTTGCGGATAGAGGATCGCGGCTGGAGCGGTGGCGTCGGTTACGCGCCTGATGGCGGCGGCGGTTTCGTCGACGGTTACGGCCAAGTGCATTTCGCCAATGGGACGGAAAACGGCCCCACTTACGACAGCTACAATCAAAGCTTTCAGTTCAATCCCAGCCGGTCCGGACCGTTCCAGCCGCGCTTGATGGGCGGGTTTGCACCGCCCAGCCGCTAATACAGTTCGCGATCCGCTAGGAAACTTGTTTTGTGGCGTATCTGGGATGATGCGCGACAATTGCAAACGGAATCGACGCCACATAGATCAACAGACCCACGGTCATGGTGGCCCAGGGCCAAGCGATCAGCAGCGCCGCCAGGACTGCGAAACAGGCCGCCGCCAGGATGCGGTGCTGGCGCTGCAACTTCATATATTTGATCGAAGGCGTGGGCAGGCGGCTCACCATCAAGATCGACGTGATGGCGATCACCGCGGCCGATATCCAGGGTTGCCGCACCTGCGGATCATTCCATTGGAACGAGATCAAAAGCGGCAACAGCATCATGCAAGCCGCCGCCGGGGTCGGCAGGCCGGTGAAATAGGGATTGCCCTTGGTGGCGCCTTCATCCCGCACGCTTTCGACATTGAAACGGGCGAGGCGAATGGCGGCGCAGGCGCAGAAGATCAGGGAGGCGATCCAGCCGGCATTACCCATCCCTTTCAGGCTCCACATGTACATGATGATGCCGGGCGCGACCCCGAAGCTGACCAGGTCAGCCAGGCTGTCAAGCTGCGCGCCGAACCGGCTGTCGGCTCCCAAAAGGCGCGCGGCGCGACCGTCCAGCATATCCAGGATCATGGCGCAGATCACGAACGTAACGGCGGTGGCCCATTGATCGGCCAGCCCAAAGCGGATGGCGGTGACCCCGCTCGCCAGCGCCAGCAAGGTCAGGCTGGAAGGCACCAGCTTGCCGATGCTGAGATCTTCCAGCCGCTCCAGCCGGGCCGCCACGATCTGGCGGGCGCGCTTGCGGCGGGACATGCGATCCGGCGGCTCCACGATGATCCCCTCTTATAAAAAGCGGGCCAGCACGGTTTCGCCCGCGCGCGTCGTCATTCCGGCTGTGACAAGAATCTCGGTGCGCGGCGGCAGATAGACGTCAACCCGGCTGCCGAAGCGGATAATGCCAAATCTGTTGCCCCGGCGCACCCCCTCTCCCTGTGTCAGTTCGCAGACGATGCGCCGCGCCACCAGGCCTGCGATCTGCACCACCGCCAGATCGCGGCCCTCGCCGCTTTCGCCTTCCGGACGCAGGCGGATGGACATGCGTTCATTGTGGATGCTGGCCTTGTCGAAACTGGCATTGAAGAACTTGCCCGAACGGTAAGACAGCGCGATCACATTGCCCGAGACGGGGTTGCGATTCACATGAACATTGAACACGTTCATGAAGATGGAAAGGCGCGGACGCGGCGCCTCTCCCATTCCCAGTTCGGCCGGCGGAACAGCCTCCACCACCGGCAGCAATTTTCCATCGGCGGGACAGATGATCAGGCCCGGCTCCTGCGGCGTTTTGCGCTCAGGGTCACGGAAGAAGGCGACACACCACAGCGTGATCGGCAGCAGCAGCCAGCCCAGCCATACCGACAGCAGGAAGGCCAGCAGGTTGACCGCCGCGAAGAGCGCGATAAACGGATAGCCTTCGCGATGGATGGCAATATTCAAATCGGACTCCAAAAAGAAAAGGGCAGCCACGGCTTATCTTGCGGCTGCCCCTTTTGAATACCACGGACTTTATATCAGGCGGTACGGCTGCCCGTGAAGGGGAACGAGCCGAAGGAGCCCGCCTTGACGCTGCCGGACAGTTTGTCGCCCTCAACAGTGCCGTTGAAATCCAGGGTCATCGGCAGGGGTGTAGTGATCTTGGCCGACCAGCTCACGCTGCTGCCATCCACTTTGCCGTTCTCCAGCGGACCCGAACCTTGTTGTGCCGTCTGGGTTCCGGTCAGGGCGCCGTCCTTGCTGGCGATGTCCAACTGGGCTTTTTGCGCGCCCAGGGGCGAATTGATGATGATTTCCCATTTGCCGTCCACGGCCATGCTGTTCTCCCGCTAATGTGGCGGGCATCTAAGGACGCCATAGACCCCGGCGCAAGAGGGCTGTAGAGGTTTGCGCCATGTCGAGAAAGAGCATCATTCTGCCCAAAGGGCGCCGCGCCCGCACCGGCTCGCCCTGGATTTTTTCCAACGAGATTCGCATGGATGAAGCCGCCAAGGCGATCGCCCCGGGCGCGGTGGTCAATGTGCGCGGCGAGGACGGGCGCGCCTTCGGCACCGGCTATTTCAATCCCAAGAGCCTGAT
>WNGR01008606.1_pt1 | contig 10771 bp, 8 predicted proteins | sample 5407581 | NCBI WGS metagenome assembly WNGR01 (sample SAMN13153383, study PRJNA577476) | soil metagenome | isolation source: 80 cm soil or saprolite under Garry oak tree replicate 2 | place: USA:California | collected 2016-06-15 | reverse complement strand
CGCGGCATAGGCCGCCTGGTCTGCCATGCTTGCCGTCAAGCCGATGAGGTGGGAGGCGAAGCGTGCCCGCAGCCATCGATCCCACATCCAGAAGCCTGACGATGCGATGGAGGGATCCGACGCCCCGAGCAGGCTATCTCGCACCACCATGCGCAGCCCTTCGGCCAGCGGGATCAGCGAAGCGAGGTGCGCGTTGAGAAGATCGGATTGCCGCAGGCGGCGACGGTGGCTGGCGACGAGGTTTTGGCAGACACCCGGGAACCGCCGGGCGCCCAATGCCTCGCAACGCACTTCCTCGCACACGTCGAATAGCGTGCGGGAGGCGGCTTCCGCAGGCGCCAATTCCCGGTGCACGGAGGCGTCGTGGTAGCGGCGAACCAGTGCACAGGAATCGATCTCGCCGCGTAGCGCCGACAGCGCCTCGGCATCCAAGGCCTCTGCCCTGGATAATGTTTCGAACACGCCCGCGCCGGAGCCCGCGAAGCTGATCTGCATGTCCGGATCGGCGGAAACGGCGCGCGCTGCCGCGCCAAGCTGTTGCTCCAGCTTCAGCGCCGCGCGGCGTTCGGCGGCTTCGCGCTTCAGTTCCGCGCCCGTTTTCATGCTGTCGGGATCGGACCACAGCGTCAGCCACTCGCCGCCGTGGCGAATGATGCCCTTGGCGTCGCGCTTCTGGATCGTGCTGCGGACGGCGTCGTTCACTAGACCGGCGAACTCAAAAAAATGGTGGAACGGGGCTGCATACCGAACTTCTTCAGTTTAGCCATTGCCTCACAGGCTAGTCGATCCTGGAAGTACCCGCAATACAAGCACCAGCATACAAGCACCAGCGTTCCTTGGTCCTGACGTATATGGACGTGACCTCGAATGGCGATCTGTGCCGGGATGCAAAATGTTACGACGTGATTCCCGAACGGCCCCTCCTTGGCGCGAAGTAGTCGTTGCTGGCGTGGGAATTAGACTTGATTAGCTCCCGCTGGCTGGACCTAGTACCCTCTTTTCTTAAGAAGGTGAGTCGTGATTCAAGATCGGGATGATCCCCGAACTGGTCGAGGCAGAGGGCGGACGCAAGGCCAATCGGCCTTCGCTGCTGCGCCGACGAGCGTACCCGCAAGACCTGCGAGGACGCCCCAACCTCCAGACGCGTGTGTCAGGTCCGATTCCGTCAACTGATGGACTTCGTTGCTACCACTCATCGCCACTTCTCGTGGCCGAAATGATCTGCGATCGTTGTGCATGGAACTTGGATCCTGTTCGTTGCGACAGTGACCGTTGGGTCTCCTTCAGAGTGAGCGGCCGCCATCGATCGCGAAGGTGGTGCCGATGGCGAAGCCGCGTTGCGTGGCGTCAGCCGCGCTCGCTAGGGTGCGGCTGCACGAACAAGTCTGTCTCTAGTTCCTCGGTCGAGTCGTAGCGATAGCTGTCAAAGCTCACGAGACCTTCTTCGCGCAAGACATCTTCGTCGAGCACAAAGTTTCCAGTGTAGCGACGCGCATTTCGCAGCATGATCGCGTGCGCAGCGTCCGCCATGATCTCAGGAGTTCTGGACCTGTTCATCAACGATTCCCCACCTAAGGCGAACTCAACAGCAGCCGTCGCGATGGTGGTGCGGGGCCATAGCGCATTGCACGCAATCCCGTCGCTCCGAAACTCCTCGGCCATCCCAAAGATCACCATGGCCATGCCGTATTTGCTCATCGTGTAACCAAGATGGTCGGCAAACTAATCAGGGCGCATCGTGAGCGGCGGCGCGAGCGCCAAAAGGTGTGGATTCGAACTGCGGCGCAGGTGAGGGATGCAGGCCCGGGACACAAGAAACGTTCCGCGCACATTGATCTGATTCATCAGGTCAAAGCGCTTCGGCTCTAAAGCCTGCGATCGGGAAAGGTCTATCGCTGAAGCGTTATTTACGCACACGTTTATACCGCCAAATTTTTCTGCTGCCGCCGCAACGGCGCTCTCGATCGCTTCGGGATCGCGCACATCCAGCATCAGAGGCAAGGCCTTGCCGCCTGCAGCTTCGATAGCCTCTGCGGCTGTATAAATCGTGCCTTCCAGTTTTGGGTGCGGATCGACCGTCTTCGCGGCTATGGCAATATTTGCTCCGTCCCTGGCCGCTCGCAACGCGATAGCTAGCCCGATGCCGCGACTACCGCCTGTAATGAAAAGAGTCTTACCAGCGAGGCTCACGTCTGTCTCCGAACAAAGCGCGGGTGGGATTTTGGTGCTCGCGACGAAGATGGTCGACGAGTTTGCCAATTTCTAATCATGTATCTACTGATAAGTAAACATATATACTCCTGCGTATAAACCTGGGCGCCACCGTTGAAAATTTGAGGGCAAGCGAGCCATCGGCTCGACACGGGCGGCGGTAATGCCAAAGCCGGTTGGGTCCGCCCACTTGAGATTACAAGGGGCGATCAGGGCGCTGAGCTGGATGGGACCCAAATTGTTACTAATCTGTTTACTCTGGCGTAAAAAGATGTACTCTTGAGTTAGAAGCAAACGAGAGTGCGCGGAACGAACTCCGCGCGCGCAAAAAAGGGAGGAAAAGCGATGTGGCAGGTGTCGCGAAGGAGCCTGTTGAGAGCCGGATTAGCGTTCGGCGCTGCCTCCACTGTAAATTTGCCCACGATTGCTCACTCCGATGCAAGGACGCGACCGCTCCGACTGGGCGTTCTCTCGGACATGTCTGGAGTGTATTCGAGCCTCGGTGGCCCCGGTTCGCTCGAAGCGGTACGTATGGCGGCGCAAGACTTTGGCGGGCGGGTCGGGAATCTGCCGATAGAAATCATTTCCGGCGATCACCAGAACAAGCCTGACATTGGCACCGCGATCGCACGGCGATGGATTGATGAGCAGGGTGTCGACGCAATCTTGGACGTGCCGACTTCGTCTGTCGCTCTCGGTGTCCAGTTCATCGCGCGGGAGAGAGGCGTGGTCACAATCTTTGCTACAAGTGCCTCAGAAAGTCTGACGAACGAAGAATGCTCTCCCACGGGGATACATTACGTCTACGATACCTACTCGCTTGCCAATGTAACCGGGAAGGCGGTTATCGCGTCTGGAGGCGACACCTGGTTCTTCGTGACTGCGGATTATGCGGTTGGGCATGCTCTCGAGAAGATGGTGAGTGATGTCGTGGTCGCCAGCGGGGGCAAAGTTCTGGGGTCGGTGAAGGCTCCGCTAGGGACGGCCGATTTTTCATCCTTCCTGCTCCAGGCGCAGGCATCGAAGGCGAAGATTGTGGCTCTCGCGAATGCCGGAAATGATACCGTTACCAGCATTAAGCAGGCCCAGGAATTCGGACTATCCGACGGGGGGCAGCGGATCGTTGGTCTGAATATGTTTCTATCTGACATCGACGCTCTCGGGCTTGCTTCCGCACAAGGTAGCCTTTTTGCGACAGCGTTCTACTGGGATGCTACCGACGACGGTCGCAAATGGTCAATGCGCTACTTCGATCGGACCGGCAGAATGCCGAACGATATTCAGGCTGGGCTGTACTCGGCAACCACGCACTATTTGAAGGGAGTTCAGGCGGCGGGTCCCGTCGGAATAGATGCAGTTCACTGGATGAAGAGCAACGAGGTGCGCGACTTCTATGCTTCGCCTGGGCGGATCGGCTACAATGGTCGGCTTTACAAGGACATGTACCTCGCGCAGGTCAAGACGCCGTCGGAATCGAAGAAGCGCTGGGATGATCTCAAGATCATCGCCACTACTCCAGCGAGCGAGGCATTTAGGCCGGAGTCGCAAAGCAAATGCAAGAACGCTCGGTAGATTCTCGAGAATGTCGAATGACCGAACGTTTACGAGGCAAGGTCGCTCTCGTTTTCGGTGCCGGATGCATCGCGGATGCTGCCGGTCGACGGCGGTCGCTGCATTGTTCCCGGGACGAGGGAGCCTGCCAAGCCCGTTTCGAGCATTCCGATGAAACCCTCGATTATCTCGTCACGAGTTCGGCCACCATCCGGTCGATACCAGATCAAGATCGAGTTTAGTACGCCAAGGAGAAAAAGGCTTGCTAATTTGGCATCCGGCGCAGCCAGTGAACCGTCCTTCTGGCCCTGCTCAATCAACGCCCGTGTACTGGCGCTGATGCGCGCGCGGCGGTCGGTCACCTTGATGCGGTCGTCCGGGAGCAGCGACCCTACATCAGTCAGAAATGCGGAAGCACCGAAGTCGGTCATTATGCCATGCATGTAGGTGCGGGCAAACAGTGCGAGCTTTTCACGTCCCGCCCCGCCTTTTTCGTGCGCAAGTGCAAGTCCCGCCTCGCCGTAATCCATTGCGTGTTGATGACACGCAAACAGCAGTTTCTGCTTGTTCTTGAAGAACTGGTAGAGCATCGGTTTGCTTGTCTGCAGAGCCGCCGCGATTTCGTCCATCGATGTATTGTGAAAGCCACTTCGATTGAAAGCCGTCGCAGCAGCAAGGGTGATTGCTTCCCGGCGTTTTTCCCGCAGTGCCGATCTGCTGAACAGCGAGACGCCGGGCTTCTCGGCGGTAGCGGCCTTCGTTGCCTTATGGCGAGCCATTTCCTCTTTCCTACGTAAAAGTTAGAATATATACTCATGAGTAAATATCATAGCCGGATGAGATGCGATAGCATTGGATTTCTCCTGCTTCCACGGATGCCTGAATTCCCAGTGGAGGGCAGCCCGCTTTCCCAGCAATACGCGCTCCAGTCCCTCCTGCGCAAGGACACCGACAGTGCGTCGATTCGGGTCTGGCGTAATCTTGTGGTGCGCGTAGGCGGAATTCAAATGCTGCGACAGCTCGAGCGATCCGACGCTTCTTCAGACAACGCAAAGGGAAGAGAATGAGTGAGATCTATGTGGTGGGCGTCGGGATGACCGCGTTCGGGCGGCTGATGGATCAATCGGTCAAGAGCCTGACCAAGCAAGCGGTTCAAGCTGCACTGGTGGATGCAGGGGCGCGCCGGGAAGACATTGGTGCAGCGTTCTTTGCCAACACGTCGCAGGCGCCCATAGAAGGGCAGTACATGATCCCGGGCGAGATCGCATTGCGGGAAATGGGTTTCTCTGAGGTGCCGATATCTAACGTGGAGAACGCCTGCGCCAGTGCAAGTACCGCCTTCCATCTCGCTTACACCCACCTCAAGGCAGGCTTGAGCGAGATCGCTCTGGCGGTCGGAGCCGAAAAGATGATCAGCGATGATAAATCGAAGAGCATGGCAATCTTCGATGGAGCCTGGGATGTTCACTCGGTCGACGCCACCACCGCTCGTCTTCTCGCGATGGGCGAAGGCATTTCACCGCCGCCCGGCCGCGAAATGGGCTCCGACAAGCGCAGCGTGTTTATGGACGTTTACGCGGCGATGGCGAAATTCCATATGAAGATGTTCGGTACCACGGAACGTCAGCTAGCAGCCGTCTCCGCGAAAAATCACCGTCATTCCACGTTCAATCCACTTGCGCAGTATCGCAATGAAATGAGCATCGAAGACGTGCTCGGCGCGCGCATGATTGCTTGGCCGCTTACCCTGCCTATGTGCGCTCCAATAAGTGACGGCGCTGCGGCCGCCATTCTGGTGCGGGAGGAGGCGCTCGACAGATTCGACAGAGCCCGTGCCGTCAAGGTCTGTGCGAGCGTGCTTGGCTCAGGCAGCGATCGCAAACCGGAAGAGGTGGAGAAGCATATCTGCCGCCGCCTTGCTCTGAAAGCCTATGATCAGGCCGGCATAGGACCCAAGGACGTTTCAGTGGCCGAAGTGCACGATGCTTCGGCCTTCGGAGAAATCGTCCAACTCGAGAATCTCGGCTTCTGCGATTTTGGCGAAGGCGGCAGATTGGCGGAGCCAGGTGAGACAGCGTTGGGCGGACGCATCCCCGTGAACCCATCTGGCGGCCTGGAGTCCAAGGGGCATCCGATCGGAGCCACGGGACTGGCCCAGATCTATGAACTCGTACTGCAGCTAAGAGGTGAAGCTGCGGAGCGACAAGTGGATCACGCACGCTTTGCAATCGCGGAAAACGGCGGTGGCTTTCATGGGTACGAGGAGGCCTCCGCGTGCCTAACCATTCTCAGCCGATAGGGTGATATGATGAATATCGGCAATTTTCTGGCCGCTGCGGCCCGATCGTTTGCGGAGCGTCCGGCGATCTCGTTCGGAACCGACCGCTGCGCGTCTTACGGCAGATTTATAATGCGCGTGTCGAAGTTGGCCGGAGCATATCGTGGCCGGCTTCGTCTGCAGCCCGGAGATCGCGTGGCACTGGTGATGAGGAATTGCCCTCAGTACCTCGAAGCGATGTATGCGGTTTGGCACGCGGGGCTCTGTGCGGTGCCGATCAATGCCAAGCTCCACCCGCGCGAATTTGGCTACATTCTCGAGAACACGGGCGCGCACGTGTGTTTTGTCACGTCGGACCTCATGGATGAACTCAGCCCACTTGTGAACGAAATCGCTCTCCTGGAGAGGGTAATCTGCGTTGAAGAGAAGGAATATGAGCAGCTACTCGGCGATGATTGCATAGGGGTTCAATCGGTCGATCCGGAAGATACTGCTTGGCTGTTCTATACGAGCGGTACAACGGGAAAACCGAAAGGGGCAATGTTGTCACATCGGGCGTTGGTCGGGATGGCGCTTCGCTATTATGCGGACATCGATCAAATCACGGAGGCGGACTGCATGCTGCACGCCGCGCCCCTCTCACACGGAGGCGGCCTCTATTCGCTTCCACATATTGCTCGGGCCTCGCACCAGGTGATCCCGGCCAGCCAAGGTTTCGATCCGGCCGAGATCGTTGAGATGATGCAGCACTACGACAACATGACATTCTTCGCCGCGCCCACCATGCTGATGCGGCTCGTGAACCATCCAGCCATCGGCAATGCCAGGCTGGAAGCCATACGAACTATCTTTTATGGTGGGGCGCCGATGTACGTAGAAGATACGAAGCGGGCTCTTCGGGCGATCGGTCCCAGGCTGCTTGGCGCATATGGGCAAGGCGAAATGCCCAACACAATCACAGCACTTTCAAAACGCATGCACACCGATGTCGGTCATCCGCGGTATGAGGAAAGGCTTGCTTCCGTGGGCATTCCACGCACTGGCGTCGAAGTGCGCGTGGTTGATCAGAACGGTTCCGGCGTTGCGCCTGGGGAAATCGGGGAGGTCATCGCCCGCAGCGACGTGCGCATGAGCGGATATTGGCGCAATCCGGATGCAACCTCGCAGGCGATTCGCGAGGGTTGGCTGTTCACCGGCGACCTTGGCTCAATGTCCGGCGACGGTTTCCTGACGCTGAAGGATCGCTCCAAGGATTTGATCATATCTGGAGGAAGCAACATCTACCCTCGCGAAGTAGAAGAGGTGTTGCTGCTTCATCCCGATGTATTGGAAGTTTCGGTCGTGGGGCGTAAGCATCCGGATTGGGGCGAGGAAGTCGTGGCATTCGTGGTTGCGCGGGAGGGCAAAAGCCTGTCCACCGAGGAGCTCGACAACCTCTGCCTCGAGAACATAGCGCGATACAAGAGGCCAAAGGCTTATCTATTCGTAGAGGCGCTTCCGAAAAACAACTACGGAAAGGTCTTAAAGACTGAGCTTCGATCGCGTCTTTGTCCGTGATCGCTCAATCGCCGCGTCTGAAGGAGGGGAGGCAATGCTTGAACAATTGGCTAAAACCGTACGAACAGAGTGCCGGGGACGTTCTTTGCCAGCCTCCCATGCTTCGATACGGACACAGTGCAAAATGTTATTCTTGATTGGGGTCTGAAGACCGGCTTCTCATACGCGAAGATATCTAACTGTGTGTCGGCTTCGAACGTTGATCCCCTTTCGGCGTCCAACTTTGACCCCGGCGTGCAAAGGGTCTTCGACGGTTGTTCAAGCGCTTGAGCGATCTGCAAAGGGGGTAACCTTGGACGCCGATCGGGGGTCAAATGGCGAGCCTATTTACACGGCAACTAACCGGCAGGCTTGGGCGGCAAGGTTGCGGTGCCTTCTGGACAGTGAAGCTCGAACGAACGTTGATCAGCTTCAATGAGGCCGGCCTAATGCTTGCCGGCCTCAAGTTTATTTTCCGTAAGCGTGGGCAACTTGGCCGACCAGCGTGGCCCAGGGCATATCCAGTGCGCTATACACGGGGGCCGCTTCCGGGCGAGCGTTGTCCTTGAGGACTTCGACCATCAACGTGGCGTAGTCGGAGATGATCACGCCAGCCTGGTGCATGCGGAGCAGACCCGTCTGGTGCTTTGTCTCACTGAACGTGCCGCATGCATCCACGGCCACGTAGGACTCGTATCCCTTGCCGATCGCGGCGATGGCCGGAAACGCGGCGCAGACTTCCAGCGAAATTCCGGCAAAGATTAATTTCCGTCGGCCGGTCGCTTCGATCGCCGCAGCCACCTTCGGATCATCCCAGGCATTGACCGATGAGCGATCGATGATGGTTACGCCGGGCAAGGCGTTGACGAGCTCGGGGAAGGTCGGTCCCCACATGCTGTCACGCGCCGTGGCGGTGACCACGATCGGCAATTTCAGCGCCTTGGCGGCCTTGGCCAGGGCCACGACGTTATGTTTCAGCTCCCCGGTGGAATAATCGCGGACGCCCGTCATGAGCCCGACCTGATGGTCAACAAGCACAAGCGCCGCATTCTCCGAGGTGAGAGGTACATAGGGTTTGGTTTGATCGGTCATTGCAGTTTCCTTGTTTGCAGTGGATTGAGCGACAGCAACCGGAGCGGTTGTCACGGCCGCGGCAGCTACCCCAAGGCCTGCACTGTGTAGAAATTGACGCCGTTCCATTGTGGACTCCCGTGTGTATGCCCGCAGCTGCTTCAGCGGCTCGCTCCGAGCAGTTGATCTCTACTGACAGATCCCAAAATAGTCCCTCGACGATCGGCAAGATAGATGGCAGTTTTGAACATATCGTCCAGTCAGTTGGACGATTGGAGGCGCCTATGCTTGATTTGAATGACTTCTACTATTTCGTGCAGATCGTCGACCGGGGAGGGTTTACGTCTGCAGCTCGCACACTGGGGACGCCAAAATCGACATTGAGCTACCGAATCCATCAGCTGGAGGAGGGGCTCGGTGTGCGCCTTCTAAATCGGACCTCGCGCCACTTCGGTATGACGGATGCGGGGGAGGAGTTTTATCGCCACGCGGTGGCGATGCTTCAGCAAGCCGAGCAGGCTGAAAACGTCATGCGACTCCGCCTGTCCGAACCATCTGGCACGGTCCGGTTCACGGTCGGCGTTGCAACCGCCCAGTTTGCGATGCGTGATATGATTGTCGGGTTCATTACCAAGTACCCGAAGGTCAATCTCGTTGAGCATGCGACGGACCAGAACGTCGATATTATCGGGGAGAACTTCGATGTTGCTATTCGCGCTCACTCGGCCCTGCTGCCAAATTCGGCCCTGGTCCAAAGAACGCTCACGCCGGCGCCATGGTTTCTGTTTGCCGGTGCCAGATATGTCCAGCAGCATGGCATGCCTTCGAGGCCGCAGGATCTCGCGCAGCATCCTTCTCTCTTCATGATGAGAGACGGCATTACACCTTCCTGGCGGCTGCGTAATCCGGGCAAGGGAAACAAGGAAGCCGTGGTCCTGCCACTTACGCCGAGATTGCTGAGTGATGATATGGTCTCGCTAAAGCAGGCTGCGCGCGCTGGGTTGGGGATTGTCGCGCTGCCGGGATATGTGTGCCGCGACGAAGTTCGTTCAGGTAAACTTGTCCGAGTTCTGCCGGAATGGCTGGCTGACAGTTCCACAATCACCGCTCTGATTCCGTATCGCCACGGGCTGCTGCCATCGGTCCGAGCTTTTGTGGACTATCTCGCAGCCGAGTTTCCGAAGGTTGTCCTCCTCTGATCATTGCCTCGTCCAATAGGCTGAACGTTACGTCTGGAAAATGCCGACTTCTGGATCAGCCGGATTATCGGTAGATTTTCTCCAACGGCAGGGCAGTCTTTATCGGAGGAGAACCACATGTCACTTGATCTAAATACTGCACGGTCCGAATGTCGACCTTTCGCCGGTAGGTTCGGTCGGCCGGTCAAAGGCCACCCGCACAAGATCGGTACAGGTTTCAGCGCTGTTCACTTCAGTGAGGATATGTTCGACGGGCAAATGGATCCGCTGATCATGGTGGATCACTTCGTCATGTGCGCTCCCACCTTCGAACCACATCTGCATGCAGGGATTTCCGCGGTCACCTTCATCTTCGAAGATGCGGTTGGTGATTTCTTGAATCGCGACACACTGGGTAACAACATCGCGCTGGCGCCTGGGGATCTATACTGGCTTGCGGCTGCACGAGGAGCGGTTCACGACGAGCGCCCCGATCCTAAAGGTGCGCGTACGCATGCATTGCAGATATTCGTAAACCTGCCGGCGCGCCTGAAGACGGAGCCGGCCCATTCTCTACACGTCCGTGCAGCAGACATGCCCAAGTTGATGGGGCCGGGCTACCAAGTCCGCGTTGCTCTGGGTGAAACAGGTGAAGGACGCGGGGCGCACACTGGGACGCAGGACTTCACGCTGCTCGATGGCGTTATCTCTCGGGGAGCAAACTTCCCCCATCGCCTTCCCGGGGGTCAGGCAGCCTGGATCTACGCAGTCTCGGGCGAGTTGCGCGTCGAGGTGGAGGGTGAGCATCGGGTCATAGCTGCCGGGTCATCAGTTGTCGCTGCTGCCACCGCTGATGATAGCGATCTGAATCTAAGCGGTGGCGATGTCCATTTTGTACTGATGGCGAGCCCGCCGCTGCACGAGACCTTCGTCAAGCACGGCCGAT
>WNGR01008605.1_pt1 | contig 10772 bp, 11 predicted proteins | sample 5407581 | NCBI WGS metagenome assembly WNGR01 (sample SAMN13153383, study PRJNA577476) | soil metagenome | isolation source: 80 cm soil or saprolite under Garry oak tree replicate 2 | place: USA:California | collected 2016-06-15 | reverse complement strand
TCCTCGGCGCCTGCATGGCCGCGGAGAAGACCGCCGCCGCCGACGGCCGGGTCGGGGAGCTGCGCCGCGACCCGTTCGCGATGCTGCCGTTCTGCGGCTACAACATGGGCGACTACTTCGCCCACTGGCTGTCCGTCGGCGCCGCCGCGGACCCGGCCAAGCTGCCGCGCATCTACCACGTCAACTGGTTCCGCAAGACCCCCGCCGGCCAGTTCGCCTGGCCCGGGTACGGGGAGAACAGCCGGGTCCTGAAGTGGATCTGCCAGCGGCTGTCCGGACAGGCCGGGGCCATCCCCACCGCCATCGGCGGCCTGCCCGCCCCCGGCGCCCTCGACACCGGCGGCCTGGCGGTCAGTCAGGCCGACCTGGAACTGCTGCTGTCGGTCGACCCCGGCACCTGGCAGGACGAGGCCGCCCTCATCGGCGAGCACCTGGCCACCTTCGGCCGCCGGCTGCCCGAGCAGCTGTGGGAGGAGCACGACGCCCTGCTGGAGCGGCTGAAGACCGCCCGCTGAGCGCCCCGAACACGGGCCGAACCTACTCGGCGCCGAAGGCCTTGATCTCGGCCTCCTCGGCCTCGGTGAGCTGGCGGGGCACCTCGCCGCGGGCGGCCTTCGCCGCCTGGACGTGGTGCCGGATCTGCTCCACCACCTCGGGGTTGGCGAGCGTGGTGACGTCGCCGATGTCGGCGAAGTTGGACACCGACGCGATGACCCGGCGCATGATCTTGCCGGACCTGGTCTTGGGCATGTCGGCGACGATCCAGACGTTCTTCGGCCGCGCGATCTTGCCGATCACGGTCTCGATCGTCTTGCTGACCTTAGCCGCCAGCTCGTCGCTCGCCTCGACGCCCGGCTTGAGCGAGACGTATATCTCCACGACACGGCCGCGGATGTCGTCGATCATCGGCACCGCGGCTGCCTCGGCGACCTCGGGGACGGTGAGCGCGGCCGACTCGATCTCCTTGGTGCCCAGGCGGTGCCCGGCCACGTTGATCACGTCGTCGACCCGGCCCAGGATCCGGAAGTACCCGTCGGCGGCCTGCACCGCGCCATCGTTGGTGAAGTACGGCCAGTCGTGCCAGTCCGTGCTATCCGGGTTCTTGTTGTACTTCCGGAAATAGGTGGACAGGAACCGCTCCGGGTCGCCCCAGATCGTCTGGAATTCGCCGGGCCAGGGATTGCGGATGCAGATGTTGCCCGCCTTGCCGCTGCCCGCCGGCACCTCGTTGCCGTCCTCGTCGTAGATCACCGGGTACATGCCGAGCACGCCGGGGCCGCAACTGCCCGGCTTCATCGGCTCCAGGCCGGGCAGCGTGCTGCCCAGGAAGCCGCCGTTCTCGGTCTGCCACCAGGTGTCGACGATCGCCGCCTGGCCCTTGCCGACCTCGGAGTAGTACCACCGCCAGACCTCGGGCTCGATCGGCTCGCCCACGGTTGTCATGTGCTTGAAGTGATAGTTGTACTTCCGCGGCTCTTCCGGGCCGACCTTGCGCAGCATCCGGATCGCGGTGGGCGAGGTGTGGAAAATGTTCACCCCGAGCTTCTCCGCGATCCGCCACGGCCGGCCGCCATCGGGGTAGTTCGGCACGCCCTCGTAGATCACGGTGGTGGTGCCGAGCGCCAGCGGGCCGTAGACGATGTAGGAGTGGCCGGTGATCCAGCCGATGTCGGCCATGCACCAGTACACGTCGTCGGGGTGGATGTCCTGGTAGTACTTGGACGTGCCGGCCACGTAGGACAGGTAGCCGCCGGTGCTGTGCTCGCAGCCCTTCGGCCGGCCGGTGGTGCCGCTGGTGTACATCAGGAACAGCGGCGCCTCGGCCGGCATGGACACCGGGTCGACGGTCTGGCCGGCGTGCTCGGGGAGCAGTTCGTCGACGAAGAAGTCCCTGCCCTCGGCCATCGGGGTCTGCGACGCGTACTGGCCCGGACGGCGCCGCCAGACCAGCACCTTGTCGACCTCCTGGCCCTCCTTCGCCGCCGTCGCCAAGGCCTCGTCGGCCTTGACCTTGTGATCGGTCAGCTGGCCGGCCCGGTAGTAGCCGTCCATGGTAATCAGGACGCGGCTGCCCGAGTCCGCGATGCGGCTCCCGCAGGCGGCGCCGCTGAAGCCGCCGAACACCTCCGAGTGGATGACGCCCAGCCGCGCGCAGGCCAGCATGGTGACCGGCAGCTCGGGGACCATGGGCATGTGCAGCGTCACCCGGTCGCCGGCCTTGAGGCCGGCGAAGTCGCGCAGCAGCGCGGCGAACTCGTTCACCTGGCGGAGCAGCTCCGCGTAGCTGATGTGCACGTGCTCATCGGACTCGAGCTCGGGCACGAATACCATCGCGGTCTTGTCCGGATTGGCCGCCGCGTGCCGGTCGACGCAGTTATAGGAGGCGTTCAGCCGGCCGCCGGTGAACCACTTGTAGAACGGCGCGGTGCTCGTGTCCAGCGTCGTGTGCCAGGTCTGGTCCCAGGTCAGCAGGTCCGCGTACTCCTTGAAGCAGTCGGGGAACTTGTCCTCGGTGAACCGCTCCCTGATGGCCGGGTCCGCGGCGTTGGCCTGCTCGACGAAACTGGCGGGCGGCGGGTAGTACTCCTCCTCGCGCCAGTGCACGGCAATCTGAGCCTCGGAGACCTGCGCCTCGGAACCCTGCGGTTCCTGGTCTTCTGCCACTGTTTTGTCCTCTCGCCGGATGATGACTGTCGCAGTGCTGGCAGCTCTACGCTAACTGTCCCTGAGCAGGCCGGCGCAGACGCCGAACTCGCGCAGTGCGGCACCGACTGCCGCCTGCCGGGCGAACTCCGCGATATCGCCCCGGCTCAGCGAATCCCAGCACAGTCTGTCTGTCAGGGCCAGCGCCCGCATGGTAACCCAGCCCAGTTTCTGGACCGGCTCTGTCTCGGCGGCATGCCGCAGGGTCGACGCGTCCCGCCCCGCCGCCTCCGTCGTGGTGACCGCCTGCACGCGCTCCAGCAGGACCGACAATTCCCCGGCCAGGTACTGCTGCGTCATTGGCCATCACCTCAATAGCGCCTGCATGCGCGGAAACGGCCCCGACACATATCAGCAGCGCGGCAATTGCTGATCCTAACAATCAGTTGAGCAGGTGGCTAGCTGAGGACCAGCGGATCCTTACGAGGCCGAGTCAAGGAGACTGACCCTCTACCGGGGCCGATGCTGACCGCCCGGGCGCGATCGCGCCGGCTAGTGGGAGAAGTGGCCCCGGTAGTACTCGAAGACGAAGCCGATCGTGGCGAACACGGTGAATAGCATCCCGATCAGGAAGAGCCACCAGCCGATCGCGAAGCCGAGCGCGGCCGTGGCCGCGGCCAGTCCCATGAACAGCGGCCACCAGCTGTGCGGGCTGAAGAACCCGATCTCGCCGGTGCCCTGCTCGATCTCGCCGCGGTTGTCGTCTTCGGGGCGCTTGGGCAGGCGGCGGCCGGTGAACAGGCAGTAGAAGCCGGTGAGCACGCCCAGGCCGACGCAGAACGCGAGCGCCGCGGTCCCGGTCGGGTCCTTCGAGGTGTACCAGTACACGATGTCCGCACCGGCGAAGCACATCCCGACGCCGAGGAACAGCCAGCCTTCGACCTTCATGCCAGGCCCCTACTTCCGCGCGCTCTCGATAGCCGGGATCTTCTGCTCGATCCCGTGCGACTCCCGGCCCCACTTGATGTGCGGGTAGTGCGCCTCGAAGGCGGGCCGCTCGGACCTGATCCGCGGGATCCGGTAGAAGTTGTGCCGCGGCGGCGGGCAGGATGTCGCCCACTCCAGCGAGGAGCAGTAGCCCCACGGGTCCTCCTCGGTCACCTTCACCCCGTGCCGCCAGGTCACGTACATGTTCCAGAAGAACATCAGGATGGACAGGGCCAGAATCCATGACCCGACGGAGGAGATGACGTTGAGCGTGGTCACGTTGCCGGGCAGGAGCGGGTAGTTGGCGGTGCGCCGCACCTGGCCCTCGACCCCCGTCCAGTGCTGGACCAGGAATGTCATGTTGAAGCCGATGAACATCAGCCAGAACTGGACCTTGCCGATCCGGCTGTTCAGCATCTTGCCGGTCATCTTCGGCCACCAGAAGTAGAAGCCGGCGAACATCTCGAACAGCACCGTGCCGGCCAGCACGTAGTGGAAGTGAGCGACCACGAAATAGGAGTCCGACACGGCGAAGTCGAGCGGCGGCGAGGCCAGGATGATGCCGGTGATGCCGCCGAACAGGAACACGACGAGGAACCCGATCGTGAACAGCATCGGCGGCTCGAAGGTGAGCTGGCCCTTCCACATCGTGCCGACCCAGTTGAAGAACTTCACCCCGGTCGGCGCCGCGATCAGGAACGTCATGAACGAGAAGAACGGCAGCAGCACCGCGCCGGTGGTGAACATGTGGTGCGCCCACACGGTCATCGACAGGCCGGCGATCGCGATGGTCGCGGCGATCAGCGTCTTGTAGCCGAACAGCGGCTTGCGGCTGAACACGGGGATGATCTCGGTGGCGATGCCGAAGAAGGGCAGCGCGAGGATGTAGACCTCGGGGTGGCCGAAGAACCAGAACAGGTTCTGCCACAAGATGGCGCCGCCGCTGGAGGCGTCGAAGACGTGCGCGCCCATCCGCCGGTCGATCTCGAGCACCAGCAGCGCGGCGGCGAGCACCGGGAACGCCATCAGCACCAGCATCGAGGTGAGCAGCGCGTTCCAGGTGAACATCGGCATCCGGAACATCGTCATGCCCGGCGCGCGCATGCAGAAGATCGTGGTGATGAAGTTGACCCCGGACAGGATGGTGCCGAGACCCGACAGGGTCAGACCCATGATCCACATATCGGCGCCGACGCCGGGCGAGTAGATCGCGCTGGTCAGCGGGGAGTACGCGTACCAGCCGAAGGCCGCCGAGCCGCCCGGGGACAGGAAGCTGGCCAGCAGGATCAGCCCGCCGAACGCGAACATGTAGTAGCTCAGCAGGTTGAGCCGCGGGAACGCCACGTCGGGCGAGCCGATCTGCAACGGCAGCAGCTCGTTCGCGAACCCGACGAACAGCGGGGTGGCGAACAGCAGCAGCATGATCGTGCCGTGCCTGGTGAACAGCTCGTTGAACTGCTGGTCGGACATCACATGCTGGTTCGGGCCGAGCAGCTGGATCCGCATCAGCAGCGCCATCACACCGGCGCACAGGAAGAAGAAGAACGAGGTGATGAGGTACAGGTGCCCGATGATCTTGTGGTCCGTCGAGGACAGCCAGGACGCGAGGATGTTGCCCTTGCGCTCGGTCTTCGGCGTGACGTAGACGCGGACCGGGTCTTCGATCGTGCTCACTGCGTGCTCCCGGATGAACTCTGCGCGGCCTGCTGCTGGGCCATGTACGCCTGGAATTGCTGCGGTGTCACGACCTTCAGCGTGAACAGCATCTTGCTGTGGTAAAGGCCGCACAGCTCGCTGCAGTGCCCGGTGAAGGTGCCCGTCTTGGTGGCGGTGATCGTGAAGTGGTTCGGGTGGCCGGGGATGACGTCTCGCTTGAACAGGAACTCGGGCACCCAGAAGGCGTGGATGACGTCCTCGGAGGTCAGGTCGAACTGGACCGTCTCCCCCGTCGGGATCTCGAGCACCGGCAGCGGCCCCTCGCCCTGCATGTTCCCGACGTTTGTCACGACGGCGCTGCCGTTCTGCAGATGGTAGTCCGGGTACTTGAACTGCCAGCTCCACTGGAACCCGAGCACCTGTACCCTGACGGCGGGCTTGGCCGGCAGCTTGTTGATGTAGTTCTCGTCCTTGGCGGTGTAGTAGAACAGCACCGCGATCAGCACGAACGGCACCGCCGTGTAGATGATCTCGATCGGCATGTTGTAGCGCGCCTGCGGCGGCAGCTTGTCCCCGCGCTTGCGGTGGAAGACCACGGCCCACAGGATCAGGCCCCAGACCAGCACGCCGACGGCCAGGCCCGCGATCCAGGATCCCTGCCAGAGCGTCAGGACCGTCTCGCCCTGCTTGGTGATCGGGGGAGGGAACCCGAGCCGGGTGAACGTGTCGTTCGTGCACCCGGTCAGGCCGAGGACCACGAAGGCGAGCGCGACCGTCATGCCTGCCGTCCGCGCGGGGCGCGCCCGGCCCGGACGGGGCTTTCTGGAGCCCTGTTCGGCGTTATCGGTAGTCAAGGCGAGGGCCTTCCTCGGTTCTGCTACAACGTGTCGTGCAAACAGTATCGCGCACCGGCCGCGAGGCAGCTACGACCCCACGGGTTTGCGTCATCTTTGCGCGCCGGCGCGCGTACCGGGAGCCCGGGCGGGCATGATGAGAGAGTGAGGCAGTGTTGGCCCGGGGGGACGCCCCCCCCAGACCCCCCCGCAGATACATGACCGGCCGCCGCACGAGGCTGTTCGGCCGCGATCCCGCGGCGCGCCCGGCGGACCAGCAGGCCGCCGAGCCGGTTCCGGTCATGGAGGCCGAACGGGCGCCGGATCCGCCTGCCCCTGCCCTGACCATCGACGCCCTGGGCCGCAAGTGCCCCATCCCCATCATCATGCTCGCCGAGCAGATCAGGAGCGTCCCGCTGGGCGCGGTGGTGGCGGTGCTGGCCGACGACCCGGCGGCCTACACCGACATACCGTCCTGGTGCACGATGAAGGCACACGAGTTCGCCGGGCACCGGGAGCTGCCCCAGGGCGGCTGGGCGCTGTACATCCGCCGCAGGCTCTGACGCCCCTTACGAGGTCGGCTTGAACCGGCTGGTGAAGCGCGGGTCATCCTCCCACCAGGGTTTCTCCGCGTCCTGCTCGCCCGCCACGGGTACCTCGGCGACGGCCTGCCTGGCATCCCTAGCGTCGAGCTCGGCATCGACCCGGGCCGCGTCGGACTCGTCCTCGCGCATGAGCTGGATCAGCTGGGCGGCCAGGAAGGGCAGGCCGACGAGGTCGCCGAGGATCCACAGCGCTCCCCCGCCGATGATCTGATCCGACTGCAGCGTGGGCCCCCACGGCCGGGCCAGAGCGTGATACCAGGCCGCGCCGATGAGGCTCTGGTAGGCGATGATGGCGAGCCCGAGAAACGCGTCGCCGATCACCTCGGCACCGGTGATCCACATCGAAACCGCGTAGGAGTACTCCTTCGGCACCGGGTCGACCCGCAGCAGCGTCCAGAAGAACGCGAAGCCGGGGGCCATCAGGGCCAGGAAGGTCAGCTCCCGGACCGCGACGCTGTGGAACACCGCGGTGTACCAGGACGTGAAGTACATGACGAAGGGCACGCCCACCAGCGCGAACGTGGTGATCGCCGGGAAGGTGAGGATCCGGGCCGGAAGCGACCGGATCATCGTCTCCAGGCGCGCGCCGGCCCGCGGGAACACCGCGATGAACAGGGAGATCGGACGCCCGAGCGCGAGGAACAGCGGCACCACCAGGACGAGCAGCACCGTCTGCACCGCCCGCACGTAGAACAGGATCGGCTGGTAGACGCCGACGAACGACATCGTCGCGATGACCAGGAAGCCCAGGCCGAAGCCGAGGAACCAGATCCGGCTCGCCACCGGCCAGCCCGGATGCCTGCGTGCCGCCGCGACGTAGCCGCCGCCGAGGATCAGCACCAGCGCCAGCATCCACGGGTCGAGCGTCCACTCGGTGAACGCCCGGGCCACCGTTAGCTCGGGCGGCCCGTGGTAACCGCCCCCAGCCGCCCGGGCCAGCTCGGCCAGCCCGGCAGACGCGACCGCGGTTCCCATGCCCGCCACGCTACCGCCGCCCGGCCCGGGTGCTGCGCGCGGGTCAGGAGGAGCTGCCGGAGCCGGGACGGACGGCGCCGATGTACATGATCTGGACGGGCTTGGCGCAGCCGCTGGAGGTGTTCGGCAGGTAGACCGGCTCGGTCTGATTGGGCGGGTAGATCTTCAGCGCCGTTGCCTTGGTCGGACCGCAGTTGGCGCTCGGGTAGTTCAGGGCGTCCACGATCTGCAGCAGGGCGTTCGCCGTGGCGCCCGGGGCCAGCGTGACTAGTGTCTTGGGCGTGGTGGTGCTCCGCTTGGCGGCCAGGCCGATCTGCGTGTACGGCGGGCCCTTGACCAGGGAGACGCCCGGATAGCCGAACAGCGTGCACGCGCTAGCGCCGGTGTTGGTGAAGTCGATGACCACGTACACGCCGCCCGCGTAGCCCTGGCTGATGCCTAGCTTGACCTGGAGCGAGCTGGTCGGGCAAGCCGGCGGCCCGGCCGGCGCGGAGGACGAGGTCACGGCCGGCGTGTTACTGCTGCCGGGCGTGGTTACCTGGGCGGTCGGGCTGGCCGCGGCGGTCGAGCCGGACGCGCCGGGCTGGCTGCTGCTGCCCGACGACGCGCACCCGGCCACGGCTGCGGCGCAGGTCAGCGCCGCGATCGTGAGGGCGAGCCGCCCGGCCTTACGCTTCATGGCTCGACGTTAGCAGCGGCATGGTCTGGGTCATCGGCGCGGTCACCCGCTGGTGGTGGACGGCGTCGTAGTAGCGCGGGCGCTGGCCGGTGAGGATCTCGGTCAGCTTCGTGTAGCAGTGCTCACCCGGGTGCCCTGGCACCGCCCTGCTCCCCCACAGCACGACGATCGCCGGGTAGCTGTGGAAGTGCCCGGCCACGCAGTTCGGGGTGCAGTCGTTCAGCACCAGCGTGCCCTTCGCGCTGGCCAGACCCGGCCTCCAGCTGGTCCAGGCAAGCTTGCCGAAATAGGCGTAGCCGTCAGCGCAGGTCAAGATGAAGGTCTTCGGCCTGACCAGGGCGTGCTGGCCGGGGCAGTCGAAGACCACGGTCTGCGACGGTGAGGCAGCCGACCGGGCGGGTGCGGCCTGCGCCGATCCGCCCAGGATCAATCCGGTAACGGCAAGCGCGGCGACAACAGGGACGAGGACAGCGATAACCAAAAGACGCTTCACAATGCCTCCCAAGCAAGAACAAGCGGTTCAAAGCCTGAGACGACGCAGACATGCGCCGGGTTGTGAAAGCAAACCACGCTTTGTGCACGAGGCGGGTAACCAGGCCCGTTCGGTATGAAGGTCGTTATCTCAAGCGGGCAGGTGCGCCGCGACCTCGGCCGCCGCCGCGTCACCGTAGGCGGCGGCGAAGCGCTCGGTCAGCGGGCCCGGCTTCATGTTGTACTCCTGCGGGCCGGTGGCCTCCAGGGCGTGCACTGCCAGCAGGTTGCCGAGCTGGGCGGCGCGCTCGAGGGGCAGGCCCCAGGCGACGGCGGCCAGGAAACCGGAGCGGAACGCGTCACCGGACCCGGTGGGGTCGACGGGCTTGGCGTCCGGCACCGCGGGCACCGAGATCGTCGGCTCGCCGCGCCGCTCGATCTTGGCGCCGGCCGAGCCGAGGGTGGTGACCCTGACCCCGACCCGGGCCAGCATCTCCGCGCTGCCCCAGCCGGACTTGCGCTCGATCAGGGCTTCCTCGTACTCGTTGCCGAACAGGTATTCCGCGCCGTCGACCAGCGTGCGTATCTGCTCGTCGTCGAGGATCCTGGCCAGCTGCTGGGACGGGTCGGCGGCGAAGGGCAGGCCCGCCTCGAGGCAATCCACGGTGTGCGCCACCATGGCCCCGGGGTCACCGGCGCCGATCAGCACCAGGTCGATGCCGCCGTGCTCTTCGGCCAGCGGCGCGAGCTTGATGTCCTTGTCCTCGCTCATCGCGCCCGCATAGAAGGAGCCGATCTGGTTACCCTCGGTGTCGGTGGTGCAGACAAAGCGCGCGGTGTGCTTGAGCAGCGACTCCCGCACGCCCGCGGTGCTCACCCCGTGGTTCTCCAGCCAGTGCCGGTACTCCTCGAAGTCGGCCCCGACCGCGCCGACGAGCAGCGGGCGCAGGCCGAGCACGCCCAGGCCGAAGGCGATATTGGCGGCGACACCGCCGCGGCGGATGGCCAGGTCATCGACCAGGAACGACAGCGAGACGCGGTCGAGCTTGTCCGCGATCAGCTGGTCGGTGAACTTACCAGGAAACGTCATCAGGTGGTCGGTCGCGATCGACCCCGTCACGGCAATGCGCACGGCGTTACCTTAGTCCCCCCGGCCGCCGTCAGTGGAACGAATCGCCGCAGGCGCAGGAACCCGTCGCGTTCGGGTTGTCGATCGTGAAGCCCTGCTTCTCGATCGTGTCCACGAAGTCGATGGTGGCCCCCATCAGGTACGGGGCGCTCATCTTGTCGGTCACGACCTGCACGCCGCCGAACTCGGTGACGATGTCACCGTCGATGTCGCGCTCGTCGAAGTAGAGCTGGTAGCGAAGACCCGAGCAGCCGCCCGGCTGCACCGCGATACGCAGCCTAAGGTCCTCGCGACCCTCCTGGGCGAGCAGCGAGCTCACCTTGACCGCAGCACCGTCGGTCAGGACGATCCCCTGCGTGGCCTCTTGCTGAACAGTCACCTTAGCTCCCGCCTGGTTCATGTGCCGCGCTCAGACGGCGTCTGGCGTTGCTCCAACGTGCAATCCCAACGATATGCGGTGCGCGCGCATTCCAGCCACCCCTGAGGCGTGGCTCACAGCACCCCTTACAGGCCGGGTGCGCCCCAGACCGGGAACCACCGGGCCAGGTCCTGCTCCCACTTCAGGTCGCCGCCGATCACGCCCTTGACTTCCAGTTCGAGCGCGTTGTTCCGGCGCTCGCCGGACAGCGGGGCGAACGGGTAGAACGAGCCTCGCTTGTACAGGTAGATGAGGGCGAGGCGGCGCTCCTGCTCGTCCTTGAAGGCGACCAGGGTGCACAGCAGCTGCGGGCCGAAGCCGTTGTCGACCAGCGAGGAGTTGACCGCGTGCAGGTCGGTGACCAGCGCCTCGAGCT
>WNGR01011488.1_pt1 | contig 10774 bp, 10 predicted proteins | sample 5407581 | NCBI WGS metagenome assembly WNGR01 (sample SAMN13153383, study PRJNA577476) | soil metagenome | isolation source: 80 cm soil or saprolite under Garry oak tree replicate 2 | place: USA:California | collected 2016-06-15 | reverse complement strand
TGTTGACCACGGTCTCGAGCAGCGCTTGGTCGTGGCTGATCACCACCAGGCCGCCGCGGAAGGCCCGCAGGTGATCGCGCAGCCAGGATACGGAATCGGCGTCGAGGTGGTTGGTCGGCTCGTCGAGCAGTAGCGTCTGCGATCCGCCGAACAGGATCCGGGCCAGCTCGATGCGGCGGCGCTGGCCACCGGACAAGGTGCGCAGCTGCTGCTTGAGCACGTGCTGCGGAAGGCCCAGGCTGGACGCGAGCGACGCGGCCTCCGCCTCGGCGGCGTACCCGCCGAGCACCGTCAGCCGCTCCTCGAGGTGGCCGTACCGGCGCACTGCGGCGTCGCGCCGGGCAGGGTCGATGTCGGCCATGCCGAGCTCGGCCTCCCGCAGGTCGGCCAGGAGCGCATCCAGGCCGCGGGCGGACAGCACCCGGTCCATCGCCAGGCCGCCGAGATCGCCGACCATCGTGTCCTGCGGCAGGTAGCCGACCGACCCGTTGCTGCTGACTGCGCCCGCAGCCGGGCCGGACTCCCCGGCCAGCACCCGGGCCAGCGTGGTCTTGCCCGCGCCGTTCCGGCCGACCAGGCCTATCTTGTCCCCGTCCGCGACACTGAACGTGGCGGCCTGCAGCAGCAGGCGTGCGCCCGCGCGCAGCTCAAGATCCCTGGCATTGATCACGGAAAGAACGCTCCATCGTCCATAATGGGATAAAACGGGCATCGTGCGGCCCATGCCGCCCCCGGTACCGGGGCGGCCCATCACGATAGGAGCGGTTGCATGATTCAAGGGTACCCGAGCGGCCGCCGGCCACGGCAAAGGATTTTCGGCCGCCGGCTGCGGTCGGAGCTCGGCCAGCCAGGTACACCGGTCCGGCCTGCCGAGTACGCCGGTCTGGTCAGCCCGGCTGCGCCGGCTCGGTCAGCCGGATCCTGACCGCCCGGAACAACTGCGGCGTGCCGCGCAGCACGGCGAGCCTCGGGTCGGGCACCGATAGGAAGCGCTCCACGGCGAGGTCGAAGTACGGCTTCAGCCGCGGGTCGTCGCGCAGCCCGGCGATCGCCCGCCGGTCTCCCCCCAGCACCACGGCATCGAGCTTGCCCGTGAACGGCGCGAACACCGCCGCCGCGGTGTCGGCCGCCGCGCCCAGCGCCTGACGGGCCTGCTTCTCCCTGCGCCGCGCAAAACGCTGCTGCGACGTTCCGCCCGCCGCGCTCCGGCCATGCACCAGCCGCGAACCTACCTTGGACGCAGCCAGCTGCGCATCGGGGCCGGTGAACACCCCGGCGGCGTAACCGCCGAGCCGGACCAGGAGCACGGCGACCGTGCGGTCGGACCTGGCATGTGCGGCGATCCGCTCAGCCGCGGCGGCGATCCCGGCGCCTGGACCCGCCTGCCCTGCCGCCCCGGGCGGACCAGCCTGCTGGCCCGTACCGGACAGCCCGCCCGCACCGGCCGCCACCCCGGACCCCGCTGCGGCGGCCTCGGGCAGCGGCGGGAACGGCACATGGCACTCGGCGACCGCCCCGTCCGCCGCGCGGCAGATGACCACATCCGAGCCTGGCGAGATGGCCACATGGCGTTCTGGGGTTACCTCAACCCATCTCGCACCGTCAGCTGCGCCATTCGGCACTACTTACCGCCCCCAACCCCCTACTCTCCGTGACATGACTTTCAGGCCGTGCCCGCCGCGGCGGCTACCGATGGGTCCGCCTGCCGTGAGGGCAGGCGGACGTGACGCTAGGACACCGAGTTGACATCCTCCACCCGCCTGAAGGCGGGGGATTCCAGCCGCAGTCTTAGCGGACTGCGCTGTTGGTTCGCGGTTCATCGCCGTGCCTCACTGCGCAAGAAGGCTCCCCGCGCTGCCACCGCATGCCCTGCGGCGGTCCTGCGTGCCGGCGGCTTGGCTCTCGCCGTCGGCTCCTTGACGGTACCGCAGGGCACCGACAAAACGGAGGGAGGGAAGCGGCGCTTCCTCCCCGGCCGCAACGCCGGGGTCTCCGCGCCGCGACTTCGATGACGACTGTCACCGATGACAACACTGCCACCCCGGCGGGCGGGCGTGCCGAGGGAGTCGTGGAACGCGCGCTGGTCGCAGTGATCAACGACGGGCACGGGCTCGGCGAACTCCTTGACGCGCTGAGCCGCAGCAGGCTGTGGCTCCCGCTGCCCGATGACGGGCGGCCGGTGACGGACGGCTCCGCCGTGAACCTGCCCACGGTGGTCTATCACGGCATGCAGTTCGTGCCGGCCTTCACCTCCGCGGCGCGGCTGCGCGCCACGGTGCCGAGGCCAAGGACGGCCGTGCCCGTGGTGCACGTCCCGGCTCCGGTCGCGCCGCACATCGTGGTCCCCGCGACCGCGCTCGCCCGGCTGCTCCCCGCCAGCGTGGGGATCGCGCTCAACCCCGGCATGGGCGAGAGCGTGCCCGTCTACCCGGAGGGCGTCGAGTACCTGGCCTCCGAGCCGGAGGCGGATCCCGGCCGCTGGATCAGCGTGGGGCCGCCTCCCGTGCTGCCCGAGGGCCTGCTCGACGGCATCCGGTCGGGCCTGTCGGTCGTGCCGTCCGCGAGCCAGGCCGATGCCGTGTGGCTGTCGGTCCGTTTTGCCGGCGAGGGCCTGGTGATCTCGGTGACGCTGGACGACCCGGAAGATGGCAGGACCCAGGATGCGGTGATCCGCGTGGTAGAGCGGGCCGCAGCGGTGGCACTGCAGGATCACGGTTACCCGATCGATGTGACGTTCCACGGCGAGGGCGCCCCCGATCGGATCGATGCATGGGTCTCTGCCTCGGGTATGCCGTTCTACCGCCGCGGCTGATTCAGCCGATGCCGGCCTCCCCGCCCGCCTCCCCTTCCCTCTTCACTGCGGCCGAGGGCAGGCCGAGTTCTCGTGCCGCGCGGTTGAGCGCGCTGATCACGCCGCGAAGCGACGCGTCCACGATCGACTCGCTGATGCCGACGCCCCACAGCACCCGCTCGCCGACCTGGATCTCCAGGTAGGCGGCGGCCTCGGCGTCGCGCCCTGCGGTGAGGGCATGCTCGGAGTAATCGAGCACCCGCACTGAGTTCCCCACCCCTCCGCCCTCACCCATCCCGCCCTTGCCGAGGCCCAGGTCGGTGCCGGACAGGGCAGCGCAGAACGCGGCGATCGGGCCGTTGCCCATGCCGACCAGGACGTGCTCCTGCCCGAAGGCGCGCACGGTCGTGGTGATCCGCTCCACGCCGTCCTCGCTCACCGAGCCGAACTTGACCAGCTCGAACGCGCCAGCTTCCAGGTATTCCTCGGCGAAGATCTGCCACATCTGCGCCGCATCCACCTCGCCGCCCTCATCCTCGGTGTGCCGCTGGATGACGTGGCTGAACTCGATCTGCAGGCGGCGCGGCAGGTCCAGGTGATGGTCTGCCTTCATGATGTAAGCCACGCCGCCCTTGCCGGACTGCGAGTTGACCCGGATGACCGCCTCGTAGGACCGGCCGACGTCCTTGGGGTCGATCGGCAGGTAGGGCATGGCCCACGGCATCTCGCTGACCGGCTTGCCCTGCTCGCCCGCACGCCGCGCGAGGTCGTCGAAGCCTTTCTTGATCGCGTCCTGGTGCGAGCCGGAGAACGACGTGTAAACGAGGTCCCCGGCGTACGGGTGACGCTCGTGCACGTCGATGCGGGTGCAGTACTCAGCGGTGCGCCGGATCTCGTCGATGTCGCTGAAGTCGATCATCGGATCGATGCCCTGGCTGTACAGGTTCAGCCCCAGCGTCACCAGGTCGACGTTGCCGGAGCGCTCGCCGTTGCCGAACAGGCAGCCCTCGATGCGCTGCGCGCCCGCGAGCACGGCCAGCTCCGCGTCCGCGGTCGCGGTGCCGCGGTCGTTGTGGGTGTGCACCGACAGCGCGATGTGCTCACGCCTGGTCAGGTGCCTGCTCATCCACTCGATCTGGTCGGCGTAGACGTTCGGCGTGGACCGCTCGACCGTGCAGGGCAGGTTGAGCACGATCTCGCGATCGGCCTCGGGCTGCCAGACGTCCATCACCGCCTCGCAGATCTCCAGGGAGAAATCGAGCTCGGTGTCCATGAAGATCTCGGGAGAGTACTCGTAGCCGAAGTCGGTGCCCTGTAGGTAGGTCTCGGCGAACTTCATCACCGCCCGGGTGCCCTCGACCGCCACGGCCCTGCATTCCGTGCGCCCGTCGCCGTCCCAGCCGAAGACCACGCGGCGGAAGATCGGCGCGGCGGCGTTGTACATGTGAACCGTCGCCTGCCGCGCGCCGACCAGCGACTGCACGGTGCGCTCGATCAGCTCCTCGCGGGCCTGGGTCAGCACCGAGATGCGGACGTCGTCAGGCACCGACCCGCTCTCGATCAGGCTGCGGATGAAGTCGAAGTCGGTCTGGCTCGCCGCCGGGAACCCGACTTCGATCTCCTTGTACCCCATGCGTACCAGGAGTTCGAACATGACCTGCTTGCGGGCGGCGTTCATCGGGTCGATCAGCGCCTGGTTGCCGTCGCGGAGATCGGTTGACAGCCACCGCGGCGCCGCCGTGATCGTGCGCGAGGGCCACTGCCGGTCGGGCAAGTCGATCGGGGGGAAGGGGCGATATCGGTAGCACGGCATGCCGGATGGACCCTGGCTATCTGGGTTGCTCATGGTGCTGCTGCTCCTGACGGGGGATGACCGGAGGGGGACTTGGCCGGCGCAGCACTACAGCCCGCGACGAGGGGCCGACCGGTTGATTACCGGGCCTCGCCGCGGCCGCGAAGGAGCAGCTCGCGCATCATGACCAGCCCAGGCTACCGGATAGCGCCGCTGCCCGTGACCCGAACCCCGGTTCGGCATCTTCAGGTTCCGCGTCGCGGAAGTTGACTGGCTGCGGGCAGCGCTGCGGCCGTAACGTCGCCTGCAGCGAGGGTGCCGCAGGTGCCGGCGTCCCCCGTGCTGGTGAAGACGGTGCCCGAGGAGATAGGCGTGTTCGACAGCATCATCGATCCCACGCTCGGTCCGGCCTCTGATACCGAACGTGGTCCAACGGCGCTAGCTGACCGCCCGGAAAGCCTGGCCGGCCTGAGGCTGGGGCTTCTCGCCAACACCAAGCGCAACGCCGAGCAGTTCCTGCGCGAGGTCGGCGAGCTGCTTGCGGAGCAGCATGGGGTGAAGGCAGTCCTGGCCACGAAGAAGATGGACATCACCGACACGGCGCCGAGGCAGATCCTGGACGATCTTCGCGCCGGGTGCGACGTCGTGGTGGTTGGGGTCGGCGACTGCGGTTCCTGCAGCGCATCCGCGGTGGCCGACGGGATCATCCTGGAACAGTCCGGCATCCCGGCCGTGGTCGTCTGCACCGACGCGTTCACGGCCAGCGCCGACGCGATGGCAGGCCTGCGCGGCGCACCGGGTTACCGGTATCTCACCGTCGCGCACCCGATGGCCAACCTGACGCCCGATGGCGTGCGGGAGAAGGCCGCGGCGGCGATTCCAGGGATCGTCGGGCTGCTGACCCAGCGCGCCAGCCTCGTGTCCTCATGACGGCACCGCCCGCTGATCCGGTGCAGCAGGCTGCCGATCCGGTGGAGCAGGCCAAGGCCGTGCTCGAGTACTGCTATGACCAGGGGTGGACTGACGGGCTTCCGGTCGTGCCCGCCACCCAGTCCGGCGTCGAGGCGTTCCTGGCCACGACCGAGCGCGGGGCAGAGGAGATCATCGGCTCCGCGCCCCACCTCGGCCGCAGCATCACGGTGGCCCAGGCGGCGGCGAACGCGATCATGGCGGGCTGCAGGCCGGAGTATTTCCCGGTGGTCCTGGCTGCCTGGGAGGCCGTGAACCTGGAGCGGTCGGCCCGCGGGGCCTGGCAGTCCACGAGCGGCCCGTCCCCGCTCATCGTCGTCAACGGCCCAGTCCGCATCAGCCTGGGCATCAACTGCGCCGGCGGCGTGTTCGGCCCTGGCTTCCGCGCGAACGCGACGATCGCCCGAGCCATCGGGCTGATCGTGCGCAATGGCTACGGGATCCGCCCGCATGAACTGGAGCAGACAACCCAGGGCCTGCCCGGGCGGTGGTCGATATGCCTCGGCGAGAACGAGGAGCTGTCCCCGTGGGAGCCCCTCAGCGTGGTCGGGGGCGTCGATCGCGGCGTCGACGCGGTCTCGGCCGTCCTGACCAGGACCTGTGAGTACGTGGACAACCGCGGGACCGACAGCCCGGAAGCCGTGCTCACTGACTTCGCTGACACGCTGGCCCGGCTCGGTGCCTACCTGGGCGGCGGGCATTCCAGCGGGGGCCTCGTCCTCGGCCCTGAGCACGCGCAGCTGTTCGCGCGCTGCGGTTACAGCCGGCAGGACGTGCAGCAGTGGCTGTTCGACCATGCGGTGCGGGACCGCGCCGACCTCGTCGCTGCGGGGAAGGGCGATGGCCCGGTGAGCGACCCGGCACAGGCCGGTGCCCCCTTCTCGATGATGCCGTCGGCCAGGGACATCCCGATCCTGGTCGCGGGCGCGGCCAACGCCGCGATGTCCATGGTCTTCCGGCCGTTCGGCTGGGCGGCGTGGTCCGGCCGCTCGGTGCCGGTCGCCTGGTCGCGGGCCCGCACGGAGGCGTGACCATGGGCGTTGACCAGGCGCGCCTGGAGCAGATCCGGCAAAGTCTCCAGGCAGACGACTACCGCCTCGACGTCGCGGTATACGACGACCGGGCCGAGGTGGCGATCGCGGCCGGGCCGTCCGCGTGCGCGGACTGCCTCGTATCAAAGAACTTGATGCGCTCGATGCTGGCCCCGGTGCTGGGCGTGCCACCGGACAGGATCGAGCTGGCCTACCCGGCTGAAGTGGAGCAGTGATGGTGGAGATCTCGCTAGAGGGCAAGGTCGCGCTGGTCACCGGGGTGGGGCCCAATATCGGCAGCGGGGTGGCGCTGGCGCTGTCCAGGTACGGCGCCAAGGTCGCCTGCAATGACGTGGATGAGCCGGCGATCAAGGCGTGCATCGCCCGCATCGAGCGCAACGGCGGCGAGGCGATGGCCGCGCCCGGCGACGTGACCGACGAGGCCGCGGTTCAGCGGTACATCGGCGACGTGCTCGCGCGATGGGGCCACATCGACATACTCGTGAACAATGCCGCGCTGCTCGGCGGCAAGGGGGTGCTCGACGAGACCGCGGCGGAATTCGAGCGGGCGGTGCGCGTCTCATCGCTGGGGTACTTCCTCAACACCAAGCATGTGGGCCGCGCGATGGCCGAGCGCGGGATCAAGGGCTCGATCGTCTGCATCTCCTCGTCCAACGCCTGGTCCGGGACGGCGGGCATCATCGCGTATGCGTTCCACAAGGGCGGCGTGAACAACTTTGTCCGGGCCGCTGCCATGGACCTCGCGCCGTACGGCATCCGGGTTAACAGCTTTACCCCGACCGCGCCGGACCCGGACAACCCGGAACTGCTTGCGGAGCGGGCCAAGGCCGGGCTGGGCCCGGGTGGGGTTTTGCATCAGCGCGGCCCCGGGCTCGGCGGCCCGGCCGGTGACGAGCCCTGGCGCAGGCCCAGCCGGTGGGCCGGGCAGCGGGCGCCGATGGTTCCGATGGGGACGACCGGGACTCCGACCGACATCGGTCACGCCGTCGCGTGGCTGTGCTCGGACTATGCCAGGCTGATCACCGGCACTGACCTGGTAGTCGACGGCGGCGCGCGGGCGAAGAACTTCGCCTACGCGCCCGCTGCGCCGCAGGACCTGGCCGGGCCCTTGCCATTGATCGTCCTGGACGAGCAGTGTTAGCCCGGGGGGACGAACCCCCCAGGACCCCCCCGCGCCATCCGCTCAGGCCGGGCAAGCCCGGCCGTCGCGGCTGTCCCCGGCTCCGCCGGGCTGGCACGGGTTGGAGCCCCACGGACCCACCTCCGGACCCTGTCGTGCGCCTCACCTACCTCGCTTTCCCCTTCGCGGCATACACCGGGTGCGAGGTCAGGAACGTGATCGCCGAGGCACGCTCGGCGTTCAGCGGTTCGTCGGGAAACGCGTTCAGGAGCATCTCGGCCCGCTCCGCCACGCCATCGCGGAACTCGGGGTGGGTGAGAATGAACAGGTCATTGCGCCGGACCCCCTCCAGCACGCGTTCGCCTGCCTCGATGGGACTCATGTAGGGCATTGCCGCTGCGCGGGCCGCCCTGGCCGGGTCGGGGGGCGCGTAGCCGCTGTCGGAGTACCGCTGCGGCCGGGCGGCTACGCCGGAGGCGATGTTGCTCAGTACCGGACCCGGGCAGTAGGCCGAGACCCCGATGTTCTCGGCGGCGAGCTCGATATGCAGCGTCTCGGACAGGGCGATGATCGCGGCCTTCGTCATGCAGTACAGGCCAGCGGACACCGGCAGCAGCCCGCCCATGGACGCCGTGTTGACGATGTGGCCTCCTTCTCCGTGGGCCCGGATCCGGGGCAGGAACGCCTGCAATCCGTGGCCCACGCCCTTGATGTTTACGTCGATGACCCAGTCCCAGTCGGCTTGCCTGGCCTGCGCGACCGGGCCGGCCAGGCCGATTCCGGCGTTGTTCACCAGCACGTGCACCCGGCCGAAACGCCGCTCGGTCTCCTCGGCCGCGCGGCAGACCGCGTCCCTGTCGGTGACGTCAAGCTGCGTCGCGTGCACGTCGAGACCCTGGGAAGCGAACAGCGCGGCGGACTCGTCCAGATGCTGCCGTCGCCGGCCGGTGATGACGACCTTCATGCCCGCGCGGGCGAAGGCCAGGGCGATGCCCCGGCCGATACCGCTCGACCCACCGGTGACGAATGCGACCCTGCCCTCGACGTCCTGCACGGCTCCCTCAGCCCTCCCCCCCCGGAGACGACGCGGCGGTGCCGAGACCCAGAAGCCGGGCCGCGTTCTCCTTCATGATCAGCGGGCGCACCTCGGGCTTGATGTCCAGCTTCTCGAAATCCCTGATCCACCGGTCGGGGGTGAGGGCCGGGAAATCCGAGCCGAAGAGCACCTTGTCGCGCAGCAGGCTGTTGGCGTACTGCACCAGCAGGGGCGGGAAGTACTTGGGCGACCAGCCAGACAGGTCGATGTAGACACGCGGCTTGTGCGTCGCGACCGACAGTGCCTCGTCCTGCCACGGGAAGGACGGATGGGCGAGGATGATATCCATGTCCGGAAAATCGACCGCGACGTCGTCGATGTGCAGCGGATTGGCGTACTTCAGCCGGATCCCGCCGCCGCCGGGTGTGCCCGCGCCTGCCCCGGTCTGGCCGGTGTGGAACAAGGCCACAAGCCCGCGGGAGGCGATGACCTCGTAGAGCGGGTAGGCGATCCGGTCGTTCGGGTAGAAACCCTGCGTGCTGGGATGGAACTTGAATCCCCGGATCGCGAAGTCGTCGGCCAGGTGCCGGGCCAGGCGCACCCCGGCCGCGCCGCGGGCCGGGTCGACGCTCGCAAACGGAATGATCACGTCCGCGTGCTCAGCGGCGAGCTCGGCAAGCTCGATGTTGTCCGGCACCGGCTCGTCGCCGGTCTGGGAGACGCTGTCGATGGTGAACGTGACGCACGCCATGTTGCGCTGACGGTAGTAGTCGGCCAGCTCGGGAACTGTGTAGTGCGGCATCGACCCGATCCCGAAGTACGCGCCCATGGCCTTGTTGCCGCCCGTGGCCTGATCTTGACCGGCGCGCACGGACCTGTGCACGTGGGTGTGCACGTCGATCGCGGTGATGGTGGCGACATCCACTGGCACGGTCGCGTTCCCGTTCGGTCGTCGGACAAATCGGTCCTGCTGCGGGACTATGGCGAGAGGTCCTCGGCATAGGGGGCGGCGGTCCGCTTTCTGACCGTCTCGCGCCCGATGCCTGGCGCGCACTCCTTCAGCCGCAGCTGTCCGTCCACCACGTGGAAGACGGCGAGATCGGTATAGATGCGGGTGGCCACCCGGCGCCCAGTCAGCGGGAACGTGCACTCCTCGACGATCTTCGGCCGCCCCGCCCGGTCGAGGTGCTCCATCACGACCCATACCTCGCGCGCACCGGCGACGAGATCCATCGCGCCGCCGACCGCCGGGTTCTTGCCAGGCACGTACCAGTTCGCCAAGTCACCGCGGGACGAAACCTGCAACGCGCCGAGAACGGTCACGTCGAGATGGCCGCCGCGGACGATGGCGAACGACATCGCGGAGTCGACGATGGCCGCACCACTGATCAGCGTGGCGGGCTGCTTGCCGGCATCGGTCAGATCGGGATCGCCGCGGCCGGGAGGCGGCGGCGGGCCTAGGCCGAGGACACCGTTCTCAGCGTGCAGGATGACCTCGGTGCCTGCCGGGATGAAGCGCGGAACCAGCAGCGGAATGCCCACACCCAGGTTGACGACATAGCCGTCCTGCAGGTCCTTGGCCAGGCGCTCCGCGATGCCTTCTCGGCTGAGACCGTGAACCGCTGTCGCGCCGATGGTCTCTGTCATGGCAAAAACCCCGCGATCGTTGGTTGCTTGGGCGACGTGTCCGATGTGGGCAGCACGTTATCGACGAACACCCCGGGCAGATGAATGTCGTCTGGGTGCAGTTCGCCGGTCTCGAGGAGGTGCTGTACCTCCGCGAACACCCGGCGCCCCGACATGCCGGCCAGGGGGTTGAAGTTCCGCGCGGAAAGGCGGAAGCGCAGGTTTCCCTTGCGATCGCCCTGGTAGGCCTTGACCAGGCCGAAGTCCGCGACGATGCCGTACTCGAGGACGTGCTCTCGGTCGCCGAAGTCGCGGGTTTCCCGTTCCGCCATGCGCTCGGCGGCGGCACCGTCGGCGGAGTACCGGAGCGGGAACGTACCGTCGGACA
>WNGR01008602.1_pt1 | contig 10776 bp, 7 predicted proteins | sample 5407581 | NCBI WGS metagenome assembly WNGR01 (sample SAMN13153383, study PRJNA577476) | soil metagenome | isolation source: 80 cm soil or saprolite under Garry oak tree replicate 2 | place: USA:California | collected 2016-06-15 | reverse complement strand
TTCACGCTCTGCCCGCCCGGGCCCGAGGACCGGAACACGTCGACCTTCAGGTCGTTGTCGTTGATCTGGACCTCGACCTGCTCGGCCTCGGGCACGACGAGTACGCCGGCGGCCGAGGTGTGGATGCGGCCCTGGGATTCGGTCACCGGGACCCGCTGCACGCGGTGCACGCCGCCCTCGTACTTCAGCCGGGACCAGGCACCCTCGCTGCCCCTGCCCTTCACCGCGACGGTCGCGTCCTTGACCCCGCCCAGGCCGGTGCCGGTCGAGTCGAGGATCTCGGTCTTCCAGCCGCGCCGCTCGGCGTAGCGCAGGTACATCCGCAGCAGGTCCCCGGCGAACAGCGCGGATTCCTCGCCGCCCTCGCCCGCCTTGACCTCCAGGATGATGTCGCGCGAGTCATTGGGGTCCCGGGGCACGAGCAGCTTCTGCAGCTGCGCCTCGAGCTCCTCGCGGTGCGCGGCCATCTGCTCGGCCTCGGCGCCGAACGAGGAGTCCTCCCTGGCGAGCTCGCGTGCCGCCTCCTCGTCCGCCGAGATCTGCTGCCATTCGCGGTAGGCGTGCACGATCGGGGTGAGCTCGGCGTAACGGCGGCCAAGCGTGCGCGCTCTCTCCTGGTCGGAGTGCACGGCTGGATCAGCGAGCGCGTTCTCTAGCTCCGCATGCTCGCTCACCAGGTCGCCTAGCCGGTCGAACACCGGTCCTTCCTTTCGTGCTTCATAAGATGAGCGGCCACGGCCCGCACGCCCGCGTGCTTAAGCCGCTCTGGCGCTCCGCGGAGCTGGCACGCGGGAGCGCATAGGCAAGACCTGACCGAGGCGGCCGCCACGGTCAGGCCTTTCTGGTTACTTCTTGTCGGACGCCTTGGTCGAGGGGCTCTTGCCGAACCTCTTCTCGAACCTCGCGACGCGGCCGCCGGTGTCGAGGATCTTCTGCTTGCCGGTGTAGAACGGGTGGCAGTTCGAGCAGACCTCGACGTGGATCGTGCCGCTGGGCGCGGTGCTCCGTGTGGTGAACGTGTTCCCGCAGCCACAGGTCACCGTCGTGACGTTGTACTGGGGGTGAATGTCAGCCTTCATGTGACAACTCCTGCCTCGAGCGGTCGCCGGGTCGCCCTGCGGGGGGCCTGGGGCCGTCCCCCAGGAGCCGACAGCGCGTGAACCGGTACCGCATGGTTGCGGCTTCTAGTGTGCCAGACCATGCAACCAGATTCCCTGGCCTGGCATTCCCCGCTGGCCGCGGCCGGCCAGCGGGGCGTTGCGACGACTCCGTGAGCCTCAGGAACCGAGGGTGGTCTTCTGCACCTGAAGCAGGAACTCGGCGTTGCTCTTGGTCTTGCGCATCTGCTCCATGAGCAGCTCGAGCGCCTGCTGCGGCTCGAGCGCGTGCAGCACCCGGCGCAGCTGCCAGACGATCTTGAGCTCGTCCGGCGAGAGCAGGATCTCTTCCTTACGGGTGCTCGACGCGTCCACGTCGACCGCCGGGAAGAGCCGCTTCTCCGCGAGCTCGCGGCGCAGCCGCAGCTCCATGTTGCCGGTGCCCTTGAACTCCTCGAAGATAACCTCGTCCATCCGGGAGCCGGTCTCGACCAGGGCCGCCGCCAGGATCGTCAGCGAGCCGCCGTGCTCGATGTTGCGCGCCGCGCCGAAGAACCGCTTGGGCGGGTACAGCGCGGTGGAGTCCACGCCGCCGGACAGGATACGGCCGCTGGCGGGCGCCGAGTTGTTGTACGCACGGCCCAGCCGGGTGATGTTGTCCAGCAGGATGACCACGTCATGGCCCATCTCCACCAGCCGCTTGGCACGCTCGATGGCCAGCTCGGCCACCGTGGTGTGGTCGTCGGCCGGGTGGTCGAAGGTGGAGTGGATAACCTCGCCCTTCACCGTCCGCTGCATGTCGGTGACCTCTTCTGGCCGCTCGTCGACGAGGACGACCATGAGGTGGCACTCGGGGTTGTTCTTGGTGATGGCGTTGGCGATGGCCTGCAGGATCATCGTCTTGCCCGCCTTCGGCGGCGACACGATCAGGCCGCGCTGGCCCTTGCCGATGGGGCAGATCAGGTCGATGATCCGGGTGGTCATGTTGCCGGCATCGGTCTCCAGCCGGAGCCTCTCCTGCGGGTACAGCGGGACCAGCTTGGAGAACTCCGGCCGGCCCACGGACTTCTCCGGGTCCAGGCCGTTGACCTTGTCCAGCCGGACCAGGGCGTTGAACTTCTCCCGGCGCTCGCCCTCGCGCGCCTGCCGGACGGCGCCCTCGATGACATCGCCCTTGCGCAGGCCGTGCTTGCGCACCTGGGAGAGCGAGACGTACACATCGTTCGGCCCGGGCAGGTAGCCGGTGGTGCGGACGAAGGCGTACCCCTGCGAGTCAAGCACGTCGAGGATGCCGGCGATCGGGATGAGCACGTCATCTTCGCTGATCATGGGCTCCGGCTCGGCCTGGCGGTCGCGCCTGCGGTTCCTGTTCCTGAACCGGTCCCGGCTGCGGCCGCGGCCGCCGGCATCGTCGTACTGGTCGCCGGCCGGCCCGCGGCTCGCTGCCATGGGCTCCCGGTCACGCCCGCCGCGCTCCTGACCGCCGTTGTCCCGGCCGCCGTGATCGCGCCCGCCCTGGTCGCGGTTGCCCTGGTCACGGCCGCCCTGGTCGCGGCTGCCCTGGTCGCGGCTGCCCTGGTCGCGGTTGCCCTGCTCGCGGCTGCCCTGCTCACGGCCGCCCTGGTCCCGGCCACGCGAGGGCTGGTCCTCACGACGTCCGTTCCGGCGCCGCCGGTCGCCGCGCTGCAAGTCGCCCGCCGCGGCCTCACCCGGGTGAGCGTCGTCCCGGGCGCCCTGCGGGGCGCCGCCCGTCTCCTGGGCTCCGGCCTGCTGCGCCGGGCTCTGCTGCGCTCCGGCCTGCTGAGCCGGGGCCTGCTGAGCCGGGGCCTGCTGAGCCGGGGCCTGCTGAGCCGGGGCCTGCTGAGCCGGGGCCTGCTGAGCCGGGGCCTGCTCCGCCCGGACGGTCGGCCGGTCGGTCACGGCTGGCTGGTAGAAGCTGAGCTGCTGCCCGGCTCCGTCGTCCGCGCCGATCCCGCCGCGCGCGCCAGCGCCGATGCCTGCCGCGGCACCGTCTCCGATGCCGCCCTGCGTACGTGTGTCTGGGTCCATAGCGTCCTGCTTCCGCAGGCGAGTCGAGTCAGCTCCCGCGGACGCGACACGCTGGTCCGAACCTTGGTTGGCGGCTCCGGTCTCCGGCTTGGCCGCTCCCCCCTGCCGGGCCTGGATAGCCTCGACGAGCTGGCCTTTGCGCATCCGCCCGGCCCCCGGGATGCCCATCGTCTGCGCGATCCGCTGCAGCTCGGGCATGAGCAGCGAGGAAAGGCCAGTGCCGCCGCGACTGCGCGACTTGGACGTCGCCGTCGCTCCGTCAGCCCCCGGGTCTGCCGGTGCTGATCCGCCAGAGGCCGCGGGCGGCGCCGAGACACCGACGGGGGCGTCCTCAGAGGCGCTGGGCGCGCCGTTGAGGAGTTCGGTTGTGTCGCTCACTAATGGTCCTTCCATGATTCTCGGCCGCCTGGGTGAACCCGCTAGGCCCGTCGACCCGGTACTGCGGCCCCCCTTGGGGCCAGAGTTGATTCGCGCTGCTCTGATAGCCGCCGAATGTCCACGATTCCCGCAACGCCTTGCGTTCCTCCGTGCGTCGCTTTATGTCCGCAAGCTAGGGAGATGGGTCGGGGAGTACCCAGGCGGCTGTGCCGCTCGCCTGCGTCCCCGGATCGCGCGCTCCCGTCAGGCTGGCCGTGCTCCTCAGCTGAGAAGAGAACGGGACATCCTGCGGCAAAGACCTTGGGTACGGCAACAATACCGTCCCAGAGGAGTTTGCCGGCGAGCGCCCGGTTTGCCGACGAGCACCCAATCCAGAGCGGGGCACCCGGTGCGCCACTAAGCCTAACACCATGAGGACTCACGGCATTCCTTCGCAGCCGTCCGTGTCGCGCGGAAGAAGAGGCAACGGTCCCAAGAGGCCCGCTAGCAGCCTCGTGCACCCGGCATGCACAGTTCCAGATCGGTGTACTGGCCTGGATGTGCCGCCACGTGCCCGGCCGGACGGACTGGCCGCTCGTTCCCGCGTCAGCAGCCCGGCGGGGGCTCCGGGCGCAGGACACGCGCTCCTTGCCGCTCGACGTCTAGCGAGCTTATGTGCCATGCAATACCCGTTTCTCTCACGATTGAACCCAGGCAGTCCAGGTGGTAACGATAATCAGGCTGCTCCGGGCCGCCCTTCTCCGGACAGCAGAGCAAGGCCAGCACGGACGGACCCGCCCCGGACACGACGGCGGGGATGCCAGCCGCCCGCAGCAGGCCGACCAGCGCCGCAGTTTCCGGCATTGCCGCCGCCCGGTAGTCCTGGTGCAGCCAGTCCCGGGTCGCGGCGAGCAACGCACCCTCCAGTCCCCCGGCGGACGGCTGGGTCAGCGCGGCGACCAGCAGGGCGCTACGTCCCGCGTTGGCCGCCGCGTCCCGGTGCGGCACCAGGTCGGGCAGCAGCCGCCTGGCCACCTCGGTGCGCACCGGCGCCGGCCCGACGCAGATCACCGGCCTGATGGAGGCCAGCGGCTCCAGCCGGACCATCCACGGCTGGCCGTCCGAGGTCCAGGCGATGGTCAGCCCGCCGCTGAGGCAGGCGGCCACGTTGTCCGAGTGTCCCTCGAGCTCGGTGGCCAGGCCGAGCAGCGCGTCGTCCGGCAGCGGGCCCGCGCCGGACTGGGCCATCGGCTGGGCCAGCGCCCGTGCGGCCAGGATGCCGGCCACGATCGCGGCGGCCGAGGAGCCGAGGCCGCGACCATGCGGGATGCGGTTCACGCAGCGCAGCCCGAGTCCTGGCGGCTGGCCCCCGGTGACCGCGAACGCCGCCCGCATCGCCTGCACGACCAGGTGATCCTCGCCGGCTCCGGCCAGGTCCGCGCCTTCACCGGAGACCTCGATGGACAGCCCGGACGCGCAGACCCACGCGTCCACCTCGTCGTGCAGGCTCAGCGCGAGCCCGAGCGCGTCGAAGCCCGGGCCGAGGTTAGCGCTGGTCGCGGGCACGCGCACCCGCACCACGTCGGTCGTCCAGGGCATCTAGCTCCTTACTGATCGGGGTGGCGGGCCGGCGCGATGTGGCACCGAGCCGGCTATAGCCGGCACGATGTGACATAGAGCCGGCTGGCTGGCGGAAGTGGCTGGGAGGCCAGGGGCCGGTGGGGCAAATGAAACAAAGGTGGGCGGGACAGAGGCGGGTGAGCGGGTTGTGGGACAGAGGTGGTGGGTGAGGAGCTAGGGCTCAGCCGGGGCCAGGCCGGGGCCGGGCTCAGCTGGGGCCGGGCCAGGGGCTGGGGCTCAGCCGGGGCCCGGGGCTGGGGCTGGGCTCAGCCGGGGCTAGGACAGGCGCAGGGCGGCGGCGGCGGCGCCGGCGTCGGCGGGGATGACGGCGGGGGTGGGCGCGCCGGACAGCGCCCAGTCCGGGTCCTTCAGGCCGTTGCCGGTGATCGTGCAGACCACCCGGGAGCCGGGCGGGATCTGGCCGGCCGCGGTGGCCCGCAGCAGCCCGGCCACGCTGGCCGAGGAGGCGAGCTCGCCGAACACCGCCTCCTGGGTGGCCAGCAGCCGGTACGCGGCGAGGATCTCCCGGTCGGTGACCGAGTCGATCAGGCCACCAGACTCATCCCGGGCCGCCTCGGCCAGCAGCCAGGACGCCGGGTTGCCGATCCTGATCGCGGTGGCGATCGTCTGCGGCTGCAGCACCGGCTTGCCGATCACGATCGGCGCCGCGCCGCTGGCCTGGAAGCCGAACATCCGCGGCGACCGGGACGCCAGGCCCGCCCGCTGGTACTCGGTGTAGCCCATCCAGTAGGCGGTGATGTTCCCCGCGTTGCCGACCGGCAGGCAGTGCACGTCGGGCGCGTCGCCGAGTTCGTCCACGATCTCGAACGCGGCGGTCTTCTGGCCCTGCAGCCGGTCCGGGTTCACCGAGTTGACCAGCGCCACCGGATACTCCGCGGCCAGCTTCCTGGCCAGCTCCAGGCAGTCATCGAACGAGCCGTCGACCTGCAGCAGCTTCGCCCCGTGCACCAGCGCCTGGGCCAGCTTGCCGATGGCGATCTTGCCGCGCGGCACGAGCACCGCGCAGGTGAGGCCGGCCCGGGCCGCGTAGGCGGCGGCGCTCGCGCTGGTGTTGCCGGTCGACGCGCAGATCACCGCCTTGGCGCCGCCCCCGGCGGCCATGCTGATGGCCACCGTCATGCCGCGGTCCTTGAACGAGCCGGTCGGGTTCGCGCCCTCGACCTTGAGGTACACCTCGCAGCCGGTACGGGCGGACAGGACCGGGGCGGCCAGCAGCGGCGTGCCGCCCTCGCGCAGGCTGATCACCGGCGTGGCTTCGGCGACCGGCAGCCAGTCCCGGTACTCGGCGATCACCCCGCGCCATTGATGGTGAGCGACCTTCTGGGCCATCACTCCTCCTCCCCTTCCACCCGCATCACGCTGGCGACCGCACGGACGACGGGCAGCGCCTCGAGTTCGCGGATGGTCGCGGCCAGCGCCGCGTCGCGCGCGGTGTGCGTCACGATCACCAGCTGGGCCTCGGCGCCCCGGCTGGCCTGGCGAACCGCCTCGATGGAGACGTCGTGCCGGGCGAACGCCTCGGCCACCGGGGCGAGCACGCCCGGTTTGTCGTCCACGTCGAGCGAGACGTGGTAGCGGGTGAGCGTCTCCCCCATCGGCATGACCGGCAGCCCGGCGTAGGTCGAGGCGTCCGGGCCGCGCGTGCCGGCCAGCCGGTTCCTGGCCACCGCGACGATGTCGCCGAGCACCGCGCTCGCGGTCGGGGTGCCGCCGGCGCCCGCGCCGTAGAACATCAGCCGGCCGGCCGATTCGGCCTCCACGAACACCGCGTTGTAGGCCTCGCTGACCGAGGCGAGCGGATGCGAGCGCGGGATCATCGCGGGGTGCACCCGGACCGAGACGCCGCCGCCGCACCGCTCGCAGATGGCGAGCAGCTTCACCACCCGGCCGAGGCCCCGGGCGGACAGGATGTCGGTCGCGGTGACCTCGGTGATGCCCTCGCGGTGCACGTCCGCCGCGGTCACCGGGGTGTGGAAGGCCAGGCTGGCCAGGATGGCCGCCTTCGCGGCGGCGTCGAACCCCTCCACGTCGGCGGTCGGGTCGGCCTCGGCGTAGCCGAGCGCCTGCGCCTCCTCCAGGGATTCGGCGAAGCCCGCGCCGGAGGAGTCCATCCGGTCCAGGATGAAGTTGGTGGTGCCGTTGACGATGCCGAGCACCCGGTGCACGGTGTCCCCGGCCAGCGACTCGCGCAGCGGGCGCAGCAGCGGGATGGCGCCGGCCACGGACGCCTCGTAGTACAGGTCGGCCCCGTACTCGCGGGCCGCCCCGTAGATCTCCGCGCCGTTCTCGGCCAGCAGCGCCTTGTTCGCGGTGACCACCGGCTTGCCGCCCTTCAGCGCGGCCAGCATGAGCGACCGGGCCGGCTCGATGCCGCCGATCACCTCGACCACGATGTCGACGTCGGGCCGGGTGGCGAGCGCGTACGGGTCCGCGGTGAGCAGCGAGCGGTCGATCGCGTCGGCCCGCCGGTGGCCGACCCGGCGGACCGCGATCCCGGCCAGCTCCAGCCGGGCGCCGACGCGCAGGGCGAGGTCGTCGGCCTGCTCGGTGAGCAGCCGGGCTACCTCGGACCCCACGACACCGCAGCCGAGCAGGGCCACCTTGAGGGTGGGCAGGGTCTGGTTCATCCGACATCCAGGCTGAGCAGGTCATCGAGGGTCTCGCGGCGGACGATCGGGCGCGCCGCGCCCGCGCCGACGGCGACCACCGCCGGGCGCGAGACGTGGTTGTAGTTGCTGGCCAGCGACCGGCAGTAGGCACCGGTGGCCGGCACGGCCAGCAGGTCGCCAGGGGCCAGGTCGGCCGGCAGCCAGGCGTGCCGGACCACGATGTCGCCGCTCTCGCAGTGCCTGCCGACCACCCGGGACAGCATCGGCGCGGCGGCCGAGGCGCGCGAGGCCAGCGCGCAGGCGTAGGAGGCGTCGTACAGCGCGGTCCTGATGTTGTCGCTCATCCCGCCATCCACGCTCACGTAGGTCCGCAGCCCGTCCACGTCCTTGATCGTGCCCACCGTGTACAGCGACACGGTGGACGGGCCGACGATGCCGCGGCCCGGCTCGACGGTCAGCCGCGGCCGGGCCAGCCCGGCCGCGCGACACTGCCCGTCCACGATCTCGCGCAGGCTCTGCGCGAGATCCTTGACCTCGGGGGCGTCGTCCTCTTCCGTGTAGGCGATGCCGAACCCGCCGCCCAGGTCGAGCTCGGCGATCTCGACGCCGTGCTCGTCCCGGATCCGGACCGCCAGCCCGACCACCCGGTGCGCCGCCACCTCGAACCCGGCCGTGTCGAAGATCTGCGAGCCGATGTGCGAGTGCAGGCCGGCGAATGACAGGCCCGGGGCGGCGATGACCCGCCGCACCGCCTCGTCGGCCGCGCCGGAGGCCAGCGAGAAGCCGAACTTCTGGTCGTCGTGCGCGGTGGCCATGAACTCGTGGGTGTGCGCCTCGACCCCGGTCGTGACGCGGACCAGGACGCTGGGCCGGGTAATGGTGTCCCGTGGGGGTCCGGGGGGCCGGCCCCCCGGGGCAGGGTCCGTGAGGTAGGCCAGCCGGGCGATCTCCTCGAACGAGTCGACCACGATGTGGCCCACGCCGACCGCGACCGCGCGGGACAACTCGTCGATCAGCTTGTTGTTGCCGTGCAGCGTGATCTGCTCCGGCGGCACCCCGGCGGACAGCGCCACCTCGAGCTCGCCGCCGGTGCACACGTCGACGCCGAGGCCCTCCGAGCTCACCCAGCGCAGCACCGCCCGGGAGCAGAACGCCTTCGCCGCGTAGAACACCCGTCCGTCCGGGCCGAACGCCTCCACGTACTCGCGGCAGCGCGACCGGACGTCCTCCTCGTCGCAGACGTACAGCGGCGTGCCGAACTCGGCGGCCAGATCCCGCACGTCCACCCCGCCGAGCGTCAGCACGCCGCCGGCGCGGCGGGCGCCACGCGGCCAGATCCCCTGGTACAGCGCGTTCAGATCCGCCGGCGCGGCCGGCGGATGATCGGCGGGCAGCACGTCACCATGGCGTGGCCCGGCCGGGTGCGCGACACGGCTCATGCGGTTCCCTTCGTCGCGAGCGGCAGTGTCTACAGGCGGCTGGGCGCGGTAATCCCGAGCAGCCCGAGGCCGGCCGCGAGCCCGGTTCGTGCCGCGTCCGCCAGCCACAGCCGTTCGCTGCTGATATCCGGTACTTTCCTGAAGCTGGTAGTGCTCATCGTGTCAATCGTCCGCGCTGCCAGCTCCGCCAGGTACCCGGCGAACTCGTCGGGGCGCCCGCGGCGCGCCGCCACGGCCACCCGTTCCGGGAGCCAGGACAGCGCATCGAGCAGCGCCAGCTCACCCGGTTCGGCGAGCAGGCGCGGCGTGAACCCGGCTGGCCTGGTCCCCAGCGCGGCGGCCCAGCGCAGCACGGCGGCAGCGGCGGCATGCGCGTACCGAACAGCATAGGCCGGATTGGCCAGGACATGCCGCGCGAGGACGGCCGCCTCGGGCGCCGGCCCGCCTGGCGGCATCCGGGCCAGGGCGAACCGCACGGCGTCGGGGCCGGCATAGCTGATGGCTTCGGCCACGGGACCGGGTGAGGGGGGCGCTGGGGCGGGAACCATGGCCCGTTCGGGATCAATGACCAGGGTCGCGCCCGCGGCGGCGGCGAGCCGGGCGGTCAGCTGCCCGGCGAGGGCCGCGCGGGCCTGCGGCCAGCCGGGTGCGCCGGAAATGAGCAGGGCCAGCGGCAGCTCGGCCGGCGCGGGCACGCTGCGGCCGGCCAGCGCGTCGCTGGCGGCACAGGCCGGGCCGGCCCGCGCGATCCGCACCGCGAGCCGGGCCAGGGCGGCGTGGGTGACGGTCACGGTGAGGAACCCGGGCCCGGTGACCTCGGCGGCGGCGATCCAGGCCTGGTCGCGGAGCCGGGCGGCGAGGATGCTGGCCGCCTCGCGGGGATCGGGTCCCAGCAGGAATGGCAGGCTGGAGGTGTAGCTTCCCGGCACCGGGCCGGGACGAAGCAGCGGGTCGGCGGCCGGCCGGCCGGCCGCGGCACCGATCGCGCGCCGCAGCCCGGCGGTGATCACTTAGGGCGGGCTTGGGGGAGAAAGCGGAGCGACGCCGGCCAGTTCGCGGACCACGCGGATCATCTCGTTGGGGTCGAACGGCTTGGTCAGATAGGCGTCGGCGCCCACCTGGCTGCCGTGGGTCTTGTCGTCCTCCTGGGCGCGGGCGGTGATCAGCACCACCTTGATGTGCGCGGTCTCCGGCGACTTGCGCAGCTGGACCGCCGTCTCCCAGCCGTCGAGCCGCGGCATCATCACGTCCAGCGTGATGACGTCCGGGTCGATGTCGGTCACCTTGTCCAGGCAGTCCTGCCCGTCCACCGCCGTCTCTACGTCGAAGCCCTCGAGCTGGAGGTTCACGGCGATCAGCCGCCTGATCACCTCGTCGTCGTCGACGACGAGCACCCGTCCCAATCCGTACGTCACTCGCGTGAGGGTAGCGTCTTCCGGCCGGTGATGGCGTCGTATGCGGCCGCGTGTCCGGGAGGGCTCGTGCACTGGTACTCTTTCCCACGTCGCGTAGCCCCCATAGCTCAGGGGAGAGAGCAACGGCCTCCGGAGCCGTGAGCGCAGGTTCGAATCCTGCTGGGGGCGC
>WNGR01021027.1_pt1 | contig 10777 bp, 11 predicted proteins | sample 5407581 | NCBI WGS metagenome assembly WNGR01 (sample SAMN13153383, study PRJNA577476) | soil metagenome | isolation source: 80 cm soil or saprolite under Garry oak tree replicate 2 | place: USA:California | collected 2016-06-15 | reverse complement strand
ATACCTTGACCTAATTATGTAGCGAATTTAAGGCGCAGCACACTAACCGTCGGCGACCGGTCCGGCGAGATGGAGATCTCCTCAGCCGGGGACGCGAGGGTCCTGCTCAGGCAGATGGCGGCGGGCGGTGGCAACCTGCTCATCGTGGGCCGGCCAGGCACCGGCAAGACGACCCTGCTCAAGCAACTGGTCGCCACCCAAGCGGGCAGCGGCGCCCGGCGGTACCGGTTCTTTTTTGACCTGAGCGTCAAAGACCGGCGGGAGTCGTTCGCCGGCTTCGTCACCCGCAGCCTGGCGCCATATATGCACGTCGAGGCCGCGTATGTGTTTCCGGCGTTTGTTACTTCACCCGGGCGGGGTCGGTGCTGTGCGCGCTGGACGGGTTCGACGAGGCCGTGCCCGAGATGACGCTGCCGGGACTGCTCGCTGAGTTCACCGAGGTCGCCCAGGTGCTGTCCGCAGAGTCGGCTGTCGGCGTACGAGCCAAAGTGCAGAGTTGGGTACAGGTTGGCGTGCAGAGGTGTGCGGGTTGCCCGGTTGTGCAGCTGGCTGGGGGGCCGGGTTAACCAGTCGTATGGCCACCTGCTGTCGGCGACCGGGGAGTCGGGGCCGTACCGGAGGCGGGCCTGGTCGGGGCTGGTGGCCAGCGCGCGGGCGATCTCATCCCAGGTGTGCCCGTTGAGGCGGGCGTTGGTCACTAGCTCGGGCAGGCAGCGTTCGGCTTGGTCGATGAGGCTGGCGATCAAGGTGATGGCGGTCAGGTCGTCGCCGATCCAGGCGCCGCGGCGCTCAGCGAGCGTGGCCAGGGCGTCGTCGATGAGGTCGAAGGTGTCGTCGCCGCTGTGCGGGCCTGGGCTGGTAGTCACGGTAGTTTCTCGCCGTGTTCCGGCGGCCTGCTCTCCTTAGGCTTAGGGATCAGGCGGGCAGCTCAGGCGGTGGCGCTGTTGATGGTGGTCTCGACGGCGGCGAGGCGGTTCTTGAGCCGGTAGCTGGGACCGTTGATCGCGATGACGTCGCAGTGGTGCAGGAGCCGGTCGAGGATGGCGGTGGCCAGTACTTCATCGCCGAAGACCGATCCCCATTCGCTGAAGGCCTTGTTGGAGGTCAGCACGATGGCGCCCTTCTCGTACCGTTTTGAGATCATCTGGAAGACGAGGTTGGCTTCGTCGCGGGCCAGCGGAAGGTAGCCCACCTCGTCGAGGACGAGCACGTGGGGGCGCAGGTAGGTGCGGAGCTTGCTGGCCAGCCGGCCGATGGCATCGGCGGCCTTGAGCTGGCGGACCATGTCATCAAGGGTGGTGAAGTAGACGGTGTATCCGGCCCGGCAGGCCGCGACCGCCAGGGCGACCGCGATGTGGGTCTTACCCACGCCGGGCGGCCCGAGCAGCGCCGCGTTGGCCCTGGCCTCGACGAACGCCACGGTGGCCAGGTCCCGGATCTTACGCGGGTCGAGTTCGGGCTGGTAGGAGAAGTCGTAGTCGTCCAGCTATCCGGGGTTCCCCAGGACCCGTCCGTAACGTCGGGGAGCGTGGTCTGAGCGGCCTGTTTGGCACGTCGGCGCGTCGTTGCCTGGGGTCCCACAATGACGTCGCCAACGTCGGCAACATTGCGTCATGGCTGTGCAACAGATCGTGTTCGAAGGTGCTCGGACGTGGACGGTGACTGGCGAGGACCACCTGCCAGCCGGGCCGGTCGAGGAGTTCCTGGATCACCTGCGGGTCGCCCGTCAGGCCTCCCCGAACACGGTCCGCTCGTATGCGACGTCACTGGACCGCTGGTGGGGTTACCTGACCGCAGCGGGTCTGGCGTGGGATGAGGTGACGCTGCCGGCGTTCACGCCGTATGTGGCGTCGATGCGGACCGGGCAGCCGCCTGGGGTGAGCGCGCTGCCCGGCGTCACTGCTCCCGGCGGCTTGGCCGAGCCGACGGTGGCGGTGCGGGTGGCGGCGGTGCTGTCGTTTTACCGCTATCAGCGGGATGTGCACGCGGTCCCGGTCGCTGACCGTCTTTACCGGGCAGGCCGCCGGGGCGGCCGGTACCTGCCGGGCCTGGTGCACCTGCGCGGCGGACCGCAGGCGGGACCGGCGGTCCGGCTGCGGGCCGGGGCCAGGCGGCCGGTGCCGGTGCTGACCCCGGCGCAGATCGAGGCGATCTTGGATCAGTGCGCACGGTGGGATGGCGCTGCGGGCACCTGGGCTGGGTCGGTGCGCGACCGGCTACTGCTGTCCACTCTCGCGGAGACGGGCATGCGGCTGGGCGAGGCGCTGTCGGTGAAGCACTGCGACTGGCATGCCGGACGGGGCGGCACCCCGTTCATCGAGGTGGTGCCGCGGCAGGATCATCCGGCCGGGGCGCGGGTGAAGAACAGCCGTTACCGGCGGATCTTTATCAGCGACGAGCTGGAGCGCCTGCATAGCGAGTACGTCTGGCAGCTGTGCGATGCGGGTGCCCACCAGGTGCTGGACCTGGAGAACCACTTCGTGTTCGTCAACCTGCGGCGCGGCCAGTGGCTGGCCCCGATGCGCCCGGAAACGGTCTATGACCTGGTCGCCTCGCTGAAACGGCGGCTGGGCGGCAATGTGCCGCCAGGATGGACGCCGCACTGGTTCCGTCATTCGCATGCCTCGGCGCTGCTGCTGGCCGGGGTGCGCGAGCACGTGGTGATGCGCCGGCTCGGGCACGCCGACATCCAGACCACGATCAACCTCTACGGCTGGGTCAGCGATGACGCCGAGCTTGCCGCCGTGGCGGACTGGCAGTCGTGGTGCTCGGGATGGCGCGGCCTGGGCGAAGGGAACAGCGGTGCCTGACCCGTCACAGCCGGGCGCACCGCGGTCAGGTGCCCCTGACCGGCTGGCGCAAAGCGCGGCGCTGGCCGAGGGTCTGCCCGCTGCGTTCGCGGCCAGCACCTTCAACCCGGCGGACCCGGCGCTGGCCGGGGTGTTCATGGCCGGGTCACGGACCACCCGGCTGTGCACCGGGGCGCTGCCGGTGCCGATGCGCCGGGAGATCGCCTGGTGGGTCGCCACCTGCCAGGCCAGCGGGGAACGGCAGATCCATGCCAGCGAGTGGAACCGGTGGGCGGCCACCGCCGCCGACGTGGTGCAGCGACGACCGGAGGTGTGCTCGTTCGCCGACCTGCCGCTGAGTGAGTGGATGACGGCCTGGGGCCGGGTCTTCCACGCCAGGCATGGCCGGATGGCCTCGGCCGCCAGCCGGGCCCGCGCCGAGATCGCGCTGCGCGCCCTGCTGCGGCGGCTGGCCGTCCGATACAGCGACGCCCCATGGTGGCGGCACGACATCTGGTCGCTGAAGCTCGACCCGCGGATCCCGCGCCGCCCGCACGAGTCCCGCGGCAACACCGCTGCGTGCTGGGACACGCTGGAGCCGGCCTGGCTGCGGGAGGGGTTCAAGTTCTACCTGCGCCTGCAGCTGGAGTCCGGGCAGCTGACCTGGTCATCGGTGATGAACCAGCACGTGATCGCGTTCCGGTTCGCGGCGTTCCTGGCCTCCCGGAACATCAGCCATCCCGCGCTGGCCGACGGACCCGGCCTGCGGGCGCTGGCCCTGGACTTCCGGGCCTTCCTGCACGGCTGGACCAGGACCCGGCCCGGCCGGGCGGCCAGCGGCGGTCATCTGGAGGCGCGGACCGTTGCCCGCAGCCTGCAGGCGATCGGCCTGTTTTACCGGGTGATGAGCGACTACCGGGCCGAGGCCGCCGCCGCGCTCGCCGACGACCGCTGGCTGGCGCTGTCCGACGCGCACGCCCGCCTTTACCGGGACGGCGACTGGAACCGCGGCCGGGCGATCCGCCAGGCCGATGAGCGCAACTACATCAACGACACCGACCTGGCCCGGATGCTCAGCCACATCGACCTGCTCGGCCTGCCCCGCGACCAGGCCAGGCCGGTCACCCGGGACGGCCAGCAGATAGAGCTCTCCGGTTCCGGTCACCCTGCGGTCATGCGGGCATGGCTGATCCAGGCGCTGACCGGCCGCCGTGCCAGCGAGGTGCTGATGATGGACTTCGAGCCGCTCAGCGAGGTCCCGGGCCTGGATCTGGCCAGCGTCCCCGAGGGCGGGATGACCGCCCGGCTGCGCTACCAGCAGACCAAGGTCAACGGCGCGCCGGACACCATCCTGGTCGGCGCCGACGTCGTGCAGATCGTCCGCGAGCAGCAGGCATGGGTCGGCGCCCCGCTACCTGTTTCCCAAGACCAGCGGCAACCGGCATGCCACCAGGTCATGGGAAACCGCCCGCTACAACGCCGTGCTCCGCGACTTCAGCCTCGCTCTCGGGCTGCGCGGCACCGACGGGCAGCTGCTGCTGTATTCGCGCAGCCACCGGCTGCGTCACACCAAGGCCACCACCTTGCTGAACGCCGGCGCCCCGGTGCATGTGGTCCAGCGCTATCTGGGCCATTATGTGGGTGATCCTTGTCAAGTTGATCATGGAGTGGTCCGGTATCGGCGGGCTGCGGTTGCCGGGCAGAGGTTGAGCAGCTGGCCGATTTCTGCCCAGGTGTGGCCTTGGTCGCGGGCCGCGTGAACGGTGTCGGGGAGCATCGTGTGCGCCTGAGCGATGAGGCTGGCGAGGGCGTGCAGGCCGACCGCGCTGTCGCCGAGCCAGTAGGGGGTGCGCAGTGCGGCGAGGGTCTCGACGGCTTCGGCGAGGACGGCGGCGCTGTCGGAATCGACGCGCGGCGCGGGCAGGTCGCTGGGCTGGGCGAGCCGCAGCGGTTGGCCGGTCATGACGCGGTTTCCTCGAGCCGGGCGAGCAGTCCGTCGAAGACTTTCTGCCGGCCTATCTGGCCCTTGCCGGCGGCGTCGTCGCGCTGGCGTTGCAGGGTGGGCCGGAACTCGATGGTGGTCTGGAAGAAGGTGCAGCTCTCGCAGATGGACTCGAAGTGACAGTCCAGTCCGACCGGGCGGGCGCAGTAGCCGTTGCCGAGCATCCGCCGGTGCATCTCGCCGCGCAGTCTGCGCATCTCGGCGCCTTCGGCGTCGGCGGGCAGTTCGCGGGGCGCGTCGTAAAGGGCTTCGACCTTCTCGGAGACGGAGAAGTACTCGTCAGCGACGGTGCGGTTGGCGATGCGGGCGTAAACCATGGTCATCCGCATGGATCGATGCCCGAGGAGGGCAGCTATCGCTTCGAGGGACATGCCCCGGTTGATCGCCTGGGTGGCGAGGGTGTGCCGGAGCCGGTGCGGGTTGACGTGCCCGATCCCGGCGGCCTGGGCGGTCTTGGCCACGGCTCGGTCGACCCGGCCCTGGCGGATGCGCTGGCCATGCTCGATGAACAGGTACGGACTGCGCAGGCTGGCAGCCCGGTCGGCGACCCAGTCGTCGAGGAGCTGTTTGAGCTGGGGGTGCAGCGGGATGTATCTGTCGGTGCGCAGTTTGCCGAGTGGCACGTGCAGCCAGTAGGCGGCGCCGATCTGCACCACCGAGTCGACGGTCAGGTCGAGGAATTCGCCCTTGCGCAGCCCGGTGCGGGCGAGGAACTCCACGCTCAGGCGGACGAACGGATCAGTGTCGGCGCGGGTGGCCTGCAGCAGTTTGGTGAACGCGCCGTCGTCGAGGAACTTCGGCAGCGGTTCGTCGCGCAGCGGCAGGTCGCCGGCGAAGACGAGCACGCGGGCGGGGACGTCGTCACCGTTCCATTCGGTGAGCCGTTCGAAGCAGGTGCGCAGCGTGCCGAGGTGCTCGGCCAGGCTGGTCTTGGTCAGCGCGCCGCCGCGAGCAGAGGGCCGGACGGCCAGGTGCAGTTTGTAGGCCTCGATATGGCCACGGCGCAGGTCGGCGACGCAACCGGCTTCGGGTGCGTACTGGGCCAGCCAGCAGGCGAACTCCCGCAGTACGCCTTCGACCCGCACCATGGTCGAGGCTCGCAGCGACAGCCGGGTCTGAGCGATATAGCCGGTGAGCGTCGCTGCCAGCCGGGGCGACACCGATGTCCACGCCGCGGCCCGCTCAGCCGAGCGGCTGGGTGCCGTCTTACGGGGCGGGGCGTCGAGCAAGCCGAGATGGAACAAGGTGGTCTGCGCGCCGAACAGGGCGGCGCTGAGCGCTTTCACCCCGTGACTGCCGGGTCGGTGCCGGCCGATCGCCGCGGCCAGCGCGTCTTGCCCGGCCTGGATCGTCGCCGCTGTCAGTTGCCCGGTCCTGAGCCCGGACAGGGCTGCGACCTTGGCCAGCGCCGACCACTGCAGGCGGGTCACGATGCGGTCGAAGCCGAGCTCGGCGGACGTGGCGCGGAACCGTTCGTAGAAGACCCGGTGGTGATGCGCCGCGACCTCGCCGAGGTAGGGACGGCAGGCGACCAGGTAGTCCGGGCTAGGCCGGGCACGGCCGGTCACGATCAGCCAGCCGACCACCCGCCGGTCCTTCAACGGCAGTGCGCACTGCTCGGCCAGCGACAGCTGGGCCCAGCCGCCGGCACCGACCCGGGTGAAGAACATCCTCGCTACGGAGGTCACCGGGTTCTCCGCGAACATGCCCGCAGCGATCAGATCAGCCCGGTAGGCCGCGACCAGGGCCTCGACGTCGGCGCGGCGCGGCGATGAGGGGCTCACTGCATTGCCCCATCGGCGGGCCCGGCGGCTTGGGCTTCGATCGCCTCGGCTGCGCGCAGGTACTCCTTCTCCAGCCAGTCGCTGGCCAGGTGCAGGTAGATGCGGGTCGAGTCGATCGAGGCGTGGCCGGCCTGAGCCTGGATCGCCTCCAAGGCCATACCTGCTTCCCGCAGCCGGGTGAAGCAGGTATGCCGCAACTGATGGCAGGTTGCCCGCACCAGCCCCGCGCGGGCGCGGGCGCCGTCGAAGATCTCGTCCACCCCGGATGCCGACAGCGGCGCTCCGCGCCGGGCACCCTTGAGCACGACGAACACCCGCGTGTTCGCCGGCGTCGCCGGCCGCTCCTGCTCCAGATAGGCGCCGAGGGAAGCGAAGAACCGTCCCGACACCGGGACAACGCGCTGCCGGCCGCCCTTGCCCTCGGCGAGGAACAGGCGCCGTTCACCGGTGTTGACGTCCTCCAGTCGCAGCCCGAGCACCTCGCAACGACGCAGCCCGCCCAGCAGCATCGCCGCGACCATGGCACGGTCGCGGTGGGTTCGCAGCGCCCCGACCAGCGCGTCAACCTCGCCGGGCGACAACACCCGCGGCAGCGTGCGCGGGGTGCGGATCAGCGGCACGCCACCATGGCCACGCCGTCCGCTGGGACGACGCGCCGCGAGACTGCCGGGCACCGGATTGCCGGCCACGCCGGCATCGCCGCGAGCAGCCAGATACGCATACAAGCCCCGCACGCTCGACAAGCGCCGGGCAATCGTGCGCGCCGCCAAGCCGGCCTCGCCATCGTCCAGGCGCACCACCCGCTCACCCCGGCGAGGAGCCCGCTGAGCGGACAAGAACGCGAACACGTCGACAGTGCTCACCTCCGCCGGAGGCTTGCCGACCACCCCGAAGAAGACCTTCAAATCCGACGCCACGGCCAACCACGTGTTCGTCCGGGCCCGCGCGGCAACGAAGGCCAGGTAGTCATCCAGCAGCGGATGCCCAAGTGTGATCGCGGCCAACCCCGGCCTATCGCGGTGAACGGTCAAGCACGGCACGAACGCATCCACGGGCGTCTCCTCATCCGCCTGTCAGCCACCCACACCGGTTGGCCGATCGAAGAAGCGGATCACCCGCATATCAGACATCTGTCACCCGAGATGACGATGCGGTATGCCGCGACCCTGGCCAGCACCGCCGAACGGGAGTTCCTCGCCATGGTCAAGATCGGCCGGGACGGGCGGGAGATCGGCATGGACTGCCGGGACATGCTCGACCTGATGCAGCTGGACCGGCGCACCGACCGGGTGCTGCCCAACGGGTACTGCCTGCTGCCGCCCGCCCGGTCCTGCGACAAGGGCAACGCCTGCCACGGCTGCGACCACTTCGCCACCGACCGCAGCCACCTGCCCGAGATCCGCCGCCAGCTCGCCGCCACCGAGCAGCTGATCGGCGTGCGCAAAGCCCAGCACCTGGCCCGCTACGGCGAGCCGATGAGCGATGCCAACGTCTGGCTCGAGCAGCGGCTGGCCGAGGTCCGCAGCATGCGGCTGGAAATCACCGCGCTGGAAGCCCAGCCCGACGGCGGCACCAGCGCCGTCCGCGGCGCAGGCGTCTGCGGCAGGTCCGGCTACCAGCCCGGCCCGATACCCGTCACCATCACCAGGAAGCCCTCATCATGACCGCCACCGCGTCCCCGCCCGCCCAGCAGCACGACAGTACGGCCGCGCAGCGGCGGGCCGATGCGCTGCGCCGCGCCGCTCAGGCCAAGCGGCAGGCCGCCACGGCCCGCGCTGAGACCGCGATCCACAAGCTCGTCAAGAACCAGCAGGAAATCAGCTTCCGCGCGGTCGCCCGCACCGGCGGAGTCAGCCTCGACTTCCTCTACGCCAACGCCGACCTGCGCGGCCGCATCGAGACGCTGCGCACCCGGCAGTCTGCCAGCGCCCCGGCCGTGCCCGCCAGCGCCACCTCATCGCAGGCCGGCGCCGGCGTCACCGACGCCCTGACCGCCAGGCTCCGCGAAGAACGCGCCGCCCGCGTGGCCGCCGTACGTGACCTCGAAAGCAAGCTCGCGGCCGCCCACGGGGAGATCCTGCGCCTGCGGCGGATCCTGCAACAGCACGGAGTCCAGGCCTGACCCGTCCACGCTACCGGCATCTCCGCAACGTCGCTAGCTGCGGAAACATCGCAAATTTCAAGGTCAACACCAGACAACTCCAGTGTCTTGTGGTGGGGCATCTTGGAGGCCCGCAGCGCGTGCCGCAGCCGCCGTTCCTCGCGGACGGCGAGCTCTTCTTCCAGGATCAGGTCGAGGAAGTCCAGGTAGCCCATCTGCGCGGCGTCGGCTCGCTGCAGGTGGCCAGTGAGCGTCTCGGTCAGGTGCGGCAGGCCGAGCTTGGCCGCGGTGGCGCGGATCCGTGCGGTGACCAGCTCGCTCACGTGGTGTCCTTTGGGTCGGTGGCAGGGACGGTGGTGAAGGGACGGGTGCCGGTGATCTGGTCATAGACCGACAGCGGCCGGTGCCCGACGGTGACCTGGGCGGCATCGGCCCGGGCCAGCAGGAACCGCAGCGCCCCGGCCGGCTCGCCGCGCCGGCGGGCCTGGCCGCCGCCGTGCCCGCCGTCGGCAGGGAAGGACTCGCCGCTGGTGGTGGTCGCGCGGGTGTGCCCGTCGGGCAGCGCCTTCCAGTGCCCTGGGTCGACGATACGGGCGCCGCGGCCGACCGCCCGCGGGTGCACGGCCAGCAGCGTGACGCCGTGCTCGTCGGGCACGGTGGCGTGCAGGCTGATGGTGGCGGCCGAGGCGCGGACCTCGACCAGCTGCCGGTGGAAGACCTTCTCCGCCGGGACCGAGTACAAGTTGGCCTCGAACGCGACCAGGCAGTCCTTGCCGACCTGCCGTAGGTGCCGGTCCGCGACCACATATGGCCTGGCCGGGAGGGCCCGCAATGCGGCGTGATCACGTTGTGCCCGCGCCCCGATCACCTCGCCGTGGGTGCGGTGGGTGGTGCGGCGGCGGACCGGCACCCAGGCCAGGAACGCGGTGTCGAGCTCGCCGACCGAAGAGAAGGAGCGGCCCGCCAGCACGTGATCGCGCACGATGGTTACCTGCCGCTCGACCCGGCCCTTCCCGGTTGGCCGGTAGGCCGCCAGGACGTCGATGTCGAAGCCGTAGTGCCCGGCGAACGCCACCGCCTCGGGATGCAGCGGCACCGCCTGGCCGGGCGCGACGTGGCGCCGTACCACGGTCTTGGTGCGGTCATAGACGATCGAGCCGGGCACCCCGCCGAAGTGCGCGAACGCCCGCCGGTGACACGCCCAGAACGTCGCCAGATCCTGGCTGGTGGTGAAACAGCAGAACGGATCACGGGAGTACGACAGCACCATATGGAAGGAGTAAACCTTCGGGATCCCCACATGGGCGAGGATGCCGCCCTCATCCCCCCAGTCCACCTGGGCCTGCGCGCCCGGCACGACCTCAAACCGGCGGTGCAGCCGGGCCAGCTCACTGGGTGTATAGCCCAGTTCCGCCGCGATCCTGGGGCGGGCTTCCTGCAGGTACATCTTGACCCGCTGGTAGTTGCCGGCAAATCCGTATTCCCCGGCCAGCCGCTCATGGATGACGGTGCCCTTCAGCAGCAACTCGGCGCGCAGCCACGCGTCGATCACCGGGGCGTACGCGGCGATCGTCTGCTTTCCCGGGGCAGCCCGCGGCGGCGGCGCCGGCGGCGAAGCCGGCCCGTCGGCTTCCAGGTACTTCTTAACCGTCCGCCAGTTAAGTCCCGTTTCCCGGGCGATCTCCGAAATGCTCACGTCAGCCTGCCGCAGCGCCCTGAACCGGCGCAGCTCAAGCCACCGCTCCGCCTCCAGCACCAACCCGCAGCCCCCGCCCCGTGAAGATCAACCGATCAAGGCCACAGGCTCCCAGCTGTCACGCTGCGTCACCAGCCGACGCGCCGCACGCCTCTGCACGTTTGCCCGTACCTGGCTCTGCACTTTGGCTCGTACACCGACATCGGCCGTGGTGATGACCTCGCGGGTGTCGTTCCTGGAGGATTCCCCGCAGGTTCGGCGGCTGCTGGACGGCACCAGCCTGATGTCGGAGAAGCTCGCCCAGCAGCTACACGCACAGGGAGTTGACCCGCTGCGCGTGCCACGGTTTTCGGTGCTGCGCCTTCGTGATGACGCGGCCGGAGGGTCGCTGCTGGCACAGCAGCT
>WNGR01009810.1_pt1 | contig 10777 bp, 8 predicted proteins | sample 5407581 | NCBI WGS metagenome assembly WNGR01 (sample SAMN13153383, study PRJNA577476) | soil metagenome | isolation source: 80 cm soil or saprolite under Garry oak tree replicate 2 | place: USA:California | collected 2016-06-15 | reverse complement strand
GACCACTAGGACAGGATTGACCGTCCGAGCGGCTTTGCTGGATGGTCTCTATGTAAAAGGACAGAAGGTGTCGGATGCCCAGATGCAGCAACTCAACATCGAATACTTGAGCGAGTGTTGTCAGTGGAACTATATCATCCGACCACGTGTCGCTGTCCTTTCTACACCCAGCGTTCTCTGAGTCTGAGAAGGTGGGAAAGTTATTTTTTAACGACAACTTAGATCGGGCTATCCTTCTCAAATGAGCCACTACCCACCTCTCCTTTCCCTGGCAGGATGAGGCCCTCTCGGTCTGCCTCCACCGTGAGGCTCAACTCCTGAGCCTATGCTGCCGTCCATAGAAGGAGAGTAACAACAGCAACGTTCCTCCAAACACAATCTGTCGTGCAGATTCTGGCAGCAGCAAGGTCGTGAGCAGACTTGTTAAGATTGTCAGCACCAAAGCTCCGGCCATGGTACCTAAATAGCTTCCCTGACCACCGGCAAGCAGGGTACCACCTACGACAACGGCCGCCACCGAAGGCAGTGTGTAGTCAGCGCCCAGGTTAAGAAACACCCGCTGCGTGTATCCGAGTAGGACGAATCCGGCCAACGCGGCTAACATACCACTGAGGGCATAGGTGAGCACAAGTATTGCAGGAACACGCACCCCAGAAAGTCTCGCTGTGGTGCGGTTTACCCCTATTGCAAATAATTGCTTGCCATATGGTGTTCGCTCGAGCAGCATCCACATCACAATTCTTCCCTGAGTTACTACCAGGATCAGCCCTTGCACAACCCCTGCCATGCCGAGCGTCATCACGAGCGGTGGAATGCGCAGCAACGTGATACCCAGGCCGTTTACAGCTCCTATCCCCACTCCCACAACTAGAGCCACGATCAAAGCGGGAAGCACCATCACGTCGCTGCCGTTGGCAACCTGGTAGACCAGAATTGCCCCCAGGGTAATGACCGATCCAACGGAAAGATCAATCCCCTCACCTCCACCGATGATCACCAGGGTCTGACCAGCCGCCACAACACCTAAGAATGCTGCGAGGCGCAGAATGTTGATTGCCAGGGAGTAGTTTGCAAAGCCTGGATGCACCAGCCCTCCCAGCACAAACAGTCCGATTGCCAACAGCAATGCAATCACCGTCGAGCCTAGCCTCAGACGTTTCATCATAGCTTCCTCCGCACAAGTGCAACGATGCCGGGACCGGTCAGCGCTAGCAATACAATTAAAGCGTTTACGAGTGTCTGCCACCAGGTTGGGATGTTGGCAAAGGAGATGATGTTAAGGATCAGGCTTAGAATGACTACGCCAATGAGCGAACCGGCCACGCCTCCCTGTCCACCACTCAAGCGCGTTCCTCCCAGTACTACTGCGACGATCGATTCCAACGTCATTGGCCCCCCAATCAGCGGATCACCCGTGTTTGTGCTCATCACCAGTGCCACAGCCGTGAATGCCGCCATAAGTCCTGAGAATATGTATGTGCTGAGTCGCACAAGCGACACAGGCACCCCCGTCACGTATGCAGACATTGACTGACCACCGACCGCGTACAGGTATCGACCATAGCGGGTGGAGCGCAGAAAATTCCACAGAACCAGCACCACTACCATCACCCAGAGCACCACGGGCAGTCCAAGCAAATTTGCCTGGTAGGCATCTACCAGGCCAGGCGGCACGTTGCCTCCCGGGCTGGACATCACCCAGAGTGCCAGGCCAGAGAATACGAAACTGGTAGCAAAGGTAGTCACAATTGGTTGGAAGCGTAGGTATGCAACACAGATACCATTAACCAGGCCAGCCAGCGCCCCAGTTGCAAGCCCCAGCCCGATTGCCAGGAACACCTGTGATGCTCCCGGGTTACCCCCCATCGTTCGCACCACCAACACATCGACAAGCGAGACGATCGCGCCGACTGATAAATCTACCCCTCCACCGATGATTACGATCGTCTGACCAGCGGCAAGCAGCATCAGCGGTAAATAGGTTTGCAGGTCGTCACTTAGCACACTGGGCCGGAAGAAATTTGACTGCAAAGCGGCGTTCACGGTCACTGCAATGATTAACAGCAACAGCGCAAACCGATAGGACTGTCTAAGCGCGATTCGCCGTAGCCGAATGGTATTTGCTACTGGTATCCTGATCATACCGCACCTCCATGTGCCGTGCCCATACTGGCGGCGACTAGCTCAGAACGCGTCAGCGTCACATCGGCCAGCTCTGCTTGCACCTGCCCATCATGTAGGACGATCACGCGGTCACATAGGCCGAGCAATTCCTCATCTTCGCTGCTGTAGAGAATGATCGACGTCCCAGCCTCTCGCAGTTCGGCAAGGATCTTGTAGAACTCTCCTTTCGCCCCCACATCCACACCTTTGGTAGGATCGTCGAGCAACAAAACCTTTGGCTCGCGCAGCAGCCACTTCCCAAGCACGACTTTTTGTGCATTGCCACCGCTCAAACTGTTCACAGGAGTATTCAGTGACTGCATGATCAAGCTCAACCTGCGCGCTACTGTATCGGCATCCTTGCGTGCCTTGCCTAACTGGAGCAACGGGCCATAGCGTCGCCAGGAAGGTAGTTGTAGATTCTCCAGAACGGATCGTACGGGCAGCAAACCTTGAGCCCCGCGCTCCCCAGGGACAAACGCAATCCCTTCCCGCATCGCCTGCCGCGGGTGGGTGAAATGCACTGATCGACCGGAGAGCGTCACTTGGCCTTCAAAAGGGATCGCCCCAAACAATGCCAGCAGGATATCGGTCTGCCCCTGGCCACGTAGACCGCCCAGACCCAGCAACTCCCCCTCCCGTAGACTCAGACTCACTCCTCGCAGTACCGAGGTGCGCATTCGTTCAACACTGAGCCGCATGGGGGACGACGTAGCCTCCTCATGATGTTTGATGTAGCGCGACACCACGTCGCTCTCAATCATCATGTTCACTAGCTCCTGCTGGCTGATCTGATCTAGCAGAGCGGTCCCCACAGTCTTTCCGCTTCGCAACACCGTAACCCGATCAGCCACACGGAAGATCTCCTCCATGCGGTGAGAAATAAACACCACAGCCATGCCTTGAGCCTTCCACTCTGCCATCAGTTCAAACAGTCGATCCACCTGGCGACTATCTAAACTCGCCGTGGCTTCATCAAGGATCATGATCTTAGGTTGGAGGCTGAGTACTTTCAGAATCTCGACGATCTGTTTCTCATCCGGCGGCAACGTAGACACCAACGCTTCTGTCTGTAGCGAAGACCGAATCGTTCCAGTGAAGAGGTCCAGCAGGTCCCTGGTATGCGCTCGCATCTCTCGGTTTCGCACTATCTTTGACCACGCAACCGGTTCATGCGCCAGCCAGATGTTTTCGGCCACCGTCATATCCGGGACCAGGCTTAGATCCTGGTAGACCTCCACAATCCCGTTCCTCCGGGCGGATTGAGGAGAGGAGAAGTGCATCTTCTGACCATCAAGAAGTAGTTGCCCCTCGTCAGGGGCAACTACTCCGGTGATAATCTTGCTGAGTGTACTCTTCCCGCTCCCGTTGGCACCGACCAGCGCCAGCACTTCGCCGGACTGGACCTCCAGGTTACCATCCGAGAGTGCAATGACACCTCCGTAGTGCTTGACCACGTGCTGAGCAGCAAGAGATATCTTCATCATCTACCTGATACTCTACTTGTCATCTACTGAAAGAATGCATCGGCTTCCTGCCGCGTGATGCTGCCATCCAGCGTATACGCGACTGGCAAGTCCTTGACCATAGCATACTCCGTATCGAAGTTGGCATCACTGACCATGCCAGGGATGGGCACGAACAGCGTATTGTTGTTAGCACCTTGCAGTCTATTGGGCTTCAGCTTCTTGCCCAGCAGCAGGTCCACGGCGACACGCAGGCCGCTGGCACCAACACCAGGAGGGTTAACCACGCCGAAGGAGGTGAAGTCAGGGTGGGTCTTCTTGACTTGCGCCCAGAGCTGCAGGTAACCCGCACGGGCCTCGCCAACCATGATGGGCAACTTAGGCAGATTAGCAGCGAGAACTGCTTGTAATGCGCCCTGTGCCATTCCATCCTGGGACCAGATACCGTCGATGTGAGGCTGGGAAGCTAGAATGGTCGCCATCTTTTGCTGTCCAGTGGCCTCGTCCCAGTTAGCATTCACCACGTTCAACACATGGATGCCGGGGTTTTGCGCCAGGATTTCTTTAACTCCATTATAGCGCGCTTCATTCGCCGGGTGCCCAGCAATGCCGTTGATAATGATAATGTTGCCCTGGCCGTGAAGCTGCTGAGCCAGCCAGCGCATGCTTATCCGTGCCCATTCGGTCTGGTCGATGACCACATTGATTGCATCAGGTGAAGAGATCGCCTGGTCAACGGAAATGACAACAATACCTGCATCCTTGGCCTCTTTGATCACAGGGCTGAGGGCAGTCTGGGAATTGGGATTGATGATAATCGCGTTGACTCCACGGTTGATGAGGTTGTGGATTTGCTGAATCTGTCCCTGCACGTCCACGTCTGCACTTTGGACGATCAGGTCTTTCGTCAGGCCTGCCTGCATGTACTCGGCATTTGCTGTCTGCATATCCTGGAGCATCTGGGTACGCCACTCACTACCAACAAACCCATTAGATACACCAATAACGAATGGACCTTTGTTACCACCACTACTACTGCTGGGTGATGTAGTACTGGCACCACCGCAAGCAGCTACCAACACGGCACCAATCGTCAGAGCCGCCAGCAGTGTCATGAACTTCAAATACAGCGTGCGCTTCGCTACGATTTTCTCTTTTACATGTTTGTCGTCTTTGCTGAATGACATGAATGTCCTCCTTGCCGCAACAACAAAAGTTGCAGCGCGCTGATAGTTTACGTACACAACAGGCTCTCTATCCTTGAGGGTGACCGACACAGCAGGGGACCCTGTCTGGGGGACAGGTAACCAAGGGGTGTCCTCACTTTCCCCTTTTTTCCCCGCAAGCATGTACCTCCTCTCTAGAGAACTTGCAAAAAAACGTAAATACAAAGAACGAAAGAAGGTAAAGCGCTACGTTGTGCTCGTCTGAGCCGACGGTCGGAGAACAGCGGGCGAATGCCGGTGCTTCACGACTGTACGATGCTCTTTACCGCTTTTAGCAAACGGTCCAATAGCCTTCAATCCTCCCGCAAACCAGGAGTCGAGTTGGCGACGAGCGATGTTGACGTGCAACACCTCGTCCGCCCAGTCAAAGTCTTGAAACGTCGTCATCAACGGGTGCCTGGCTACATCACATGCGAACTCCCACTCCTGGCGCTTACCAGGAGGATACTTCATATTTTTCCCTTCGACTTCCAGACCAAGTACAGCGTACTGCTCCAAAGGCGATGCCTCCATAACGAACTCACCCTCGTAATCACGCATAGGTAGTGCCGCACGATCATCGTAGGTCACCTCAATAGCGACTTCACCAAAGAGCGAATGTCGCATCTCATCCCAACAGTGACGTGAGATATCGAGATAGAAGCTCCAGGGCATGGATGGCGTTTCGTAGAGTACGATAGCCAGTCCTTCTGCCACATTAATCTCACTCAGACGCAGGCCCATCATATAGTCGAGATGTGCCTGCACCTCCTCCTGTGGCGGGGCTACATAGTCCCATACACGGGATATGGTCGTATCGCGAACAAGCATACGAGGAATATGATACTGCCGCACTGAGGCACCCCGTGGGCGTGCTTCGGTTCGTTGCGACGTACCATCGATGCCCCCCGCGGCAGCGAGAAAGGCGGCGAGAGATGCTTCCCATTCAGCACCTACATGAAATTCGTTTTCTGCGGGTTGAATACTATTCAATGCTGTGGTGAGGAGTTGCACATGTTCCTCTTCCTCAGCCAGACATTGGCGCACCAGGCGTACACTTGCATAGTCCGCCAGGTCGTTGGTTGCCTCCAGGTAGGCATTATATGCTGCACACAGTGCTGGTTTGAGTACGTGTGTTACTGCTGCGAGGAAAGGGTAGGCACCTGGTAGATACTCAGCCTCGTCAAAGAGAATCTCAAGTGCAGTGTCGGGTGTGCCTTCCAACTTGCTCTTGTTTGTGCGCATCTCACCAACGCGAGCGCGACAACCATCCGCGTGTACAGCATCCTCGTACTGCAAGCGTGCCAGCAATATCTTGATGTCGCGTTGTGGAATGCTCACAATCCGCGAGGCGAGCAGGCGCATCAAACGCTGTTCTACGTAGGCGAAACGGCGCAACCGCTCTACAGCTTCAGCTACAGATAGACCAGGCGTAAATACCCGCTGCAAGCCTGCATAACGATATGCTTTGTCATCCATTTTCGCCTCCAATTGTTAATTCGTGAGGGTAGATTGAATGTCACGCTGTTCTACTTCCGCAAGTCGAGGAATACGCAGATACGAGCCAGGACCCGTGACGGCAAATGCAGCTACTTTGCAACCAAGGTGTGCACATTCGTATACCGAGCGATCATTGACAAGGCCAGTGATAAAGCCGGCCACGAAGCTATCACCCGCACCGGTGCAATCCGTTGCTTCAACGGGCAGAGCAGGAATCCTCTGCAGGGCATTTCCATAGCGCAAACAACACCCATCAGCCCCTAGCGTCAACACTACGGTTCCCTGAGTATACTTTTGCAGGCTATCGAGAATGCTTTCGGGTACGGTATGCCCGGAAAGCTGGCGCCCCTCATCGTAACTGAGTATGAAGTAATCTGCCTCCGCCAGCGCGGACTCCAGGAATGGTAAGCCCCGGCCCTCGAAATCCCAGCATATATTCAGCACCGTAGTAGCGCCATACGCCCTTGCCCTGGCAAAGAGCCGACCAACAGCCTCACCTGTAAATTGTGGTAATACAAAGACACTGCTAACCGAGACGACACGCTTGTTGTCGAGCCATGCATCGGGTACTGTATCGAGGTCAAACAGGGCATTGGCACCATTGACGAAAATGATACTGCGTTCTCCGCCTGGAGACAGCGTTATCACCGAGGTACCAGTACTCGCCGTAGGATGGCGAAGCAGCTTATCAGTGACCACTCCCAGGTCAGCCAATGTGGCACGAGAATGTTCACCGATCATATCGGCACCAGTGTAGCCCGCAAGCTCTACTTCAACTCCCAATCGACTGAGAGCCGCAGCCACATTGCCACCATTGCCGCTCAGGGCGAAGTCAATGGCGTCGATCATATGCAATTCACCGGGAGGAGGCAGTGTTAGTACCGTGCGGCATAACACGTCAAGCTGCAAATTCCCGAAGCAGAGTACGGTAGCATCCATGCAACTCTAACGTCGTGAAAATATACTGCTACACGCGAAGAACTTTCTGGCATATATGTCATAACCAAAACAAGCTCTCTGCTCTACAATGTCCTTCGGATTTACAAACAGTATAACATATTTCCCCTTTTTTGCAAGCTCCAGAAAGTTGTTATTACAACCGAAGTATGGTAATATAGATTCTGGATTAGATGTTAGATTCAACAGAATGCGTACAGCCAGGACATTGAATTGTGATGAGAAAAGAGGCAACAGCACCCAACGTGAGTATCATCAAAGACGACGTTGAAGAACCTCTGTATCAGCAGATTGCACGCACTTTACGCAAAGAAATAGGGGAGCAATTACAAGCTGGTGAACCTATTGATACCGAGAGCGAACTGGAAAACCGCTTTGGAGTCAGCCGTATTACAGTCCGACGGGCCATTGACGAATTGGTACATGAGGGCTTGCTCGTGCGCCGCCGGGGCAGTGGCACTTTCGTTGCCCAGTCGAAGGTGACACAGGAACTGGGGGCACTGCATAGTTGGACTGAACAGATGCGTGGACTAGGCTTTGAGCCGCATACTGTAGATTGTGAGATGTTGCAGGTGGTACCACCAGATTGGGTCGCAAAGGCCCTACGACTAGATCCCGCTACAGACGAGAGCGTACTGCGCATTCAACGTCTTCGCTACGCTGACAACGAGCCACTTTCTCTCATGGTCGATTACCTGCGCCTGCGCTTTGTGCCCGACTTAGCGGTAAAGGGAATCGAAGGTGAGTCCCTTTATGAGACACTAGAGAAGCGCTACAAACTTGAATTAGCGTGGGTAGAGGATACGGTAACGGCGCGTAGAGCTACGCTGTTTGAGGCCAGGCTACTAGGTATCGAAACAGGCGCTCCAATTTTATACGTCACACGGGTGACCTACCTACCGGATGACGAGCCATTAGGTGCCGCCAGTGTGGTCACACGTGCCGATCGCTACGAGTATCGTGTCACCGGTCGCCCACGCAGGCAACAATACAAGTACTGATCGCTCTGAGCAACGTTTACTTCGCATTGCTCGAATGGTCCGTTCACACCTGTTGAAATGCCTGATTTGTAATGATCTCTCCTCTTTCACAGAGGAAAGGTTATATCTTTCCAGTAGGTCCCCGATTCATCGTGGGACCTCTTGAACGAGAGAGGCGTGAATTGACCAGTTCATCAAGACGTTCAGAAGGGAGTTATTTTCATGGTTCGCATCGGCATACTTGGCTGTGGTTTCCTGGCCACATTCTACATGCAGGGACTTGTCGAGGTACCCAACCAGCAGGTTACTATCGTCTACGGGCGTGACAAGCGCAAAGCCGCTGAATTCACCGCACGCTGGAATATCCCTCAGGTCAGCGACGATATGAACACTGTAGCTGCCAACCCGGAGATCGATCTGCTGATTATTGCCTTGCCTAACAATATGCACCTACCAGCAGCGCTACTGGCCGCTCAGCACAAAAAGAACGTTGCCTGTACCAAGCCACTGGCGCGCAACGCCCAGGAGGCACGCCAGATGCTCGAAGCCGTCCAGCAGGCTGGTGTGATCCACTGCTATGGTGAGACCGAAGTGTTCAGTCCAGCAGTCATGCGTGCTAATACCCTCATCGATGAAGGAGCCATTGGTCGGGTACTTACCGTTCGATCACGAGAGGCGCACGCTGGCCCGCACGCGCCCCACTTCTGGGACGTGGAACAGTCTGGAGGAGGCGCATTGCTCGATATGGGTTGCCATACCATCGAAGCTGCTCGCTACTTTATCGGCAAGGGCGTCAAACCTGTCGAGGTACTCGCCTGGGGTGATACCCTGGTACATACAGACAAAACCAAGGGCGAGGACAACGCCATAGTGCTGCTGCGCTTTGAGAACGGCGCACTCGGTCAGAGTGAGATTAGTTGGACTGCACGTGGCTCGCTTGATCTACGTAATGAGGTCTACGGCACGGAAGGCAGTATTTTCACCGACGTGACACGCTCTACTCCCATCAACGCCTTCGTGCGCTCAACCGGGACCTACTTGCTCGAAAAGGCCGAATCGAACACCGGATGGATTTTCCCCCTCCCTGACGAGGCCCGTGTCTATGGGTATCACGAAGAGATGAAACACTTTGTCGAGTGTATCACTCGCGGCCAGACACCACGCGAGACATTCGAGGACGGTGTCATCATCAACACCATCATAGATGCCGCCTATCGCTCTATGAAGGAGCATCGGTGGGTATCCATTGACCTTTGATCAAAGCCCAGGTCCCACGATAAATCGGGGACCTACAGTAGGTCCCCGATTATGAAGTTTAACAACCAAGGTAACTGCCCAGGTCCTCGGCAGGGAGGGTCACCACCCAATGAGGCATCGGCAACCAGAGCGAGCCTATGCACGCCGAGGTATGCGATCAAGGTGCGTTGTGCCTGTACCATGCCGGGAATGGTGAGAGTACATGTGTATAAACATGGTGTCTGGAGGCTGTACTGGTGTCGACGAAGCAACTTCAGCGCTCACCCTCCAGTAGCTGGAAGTACGATCGGGGTGCCTGAGTTGTCACCAATGGCTTATTGTGGTGATGAGAGCAATGCCTCCAGCGCTATGCCCATGGCTTCCGTCGTCACCCAGTCCTCGATCTCTCCTGCGTTGACGCCGGTTTGCAGCACGAGCGGCTTCCAATCGGCTGTCTCCTGGTTAAGATAGCCGTGCCCTGGTGCATAATAGGCGAGATTGACTGCCACCCCCTCCATCGCCATGACCATACCAGTATACTGGCCACCTGTCAGCGTATTCGCGACCTGAAAGGCCTCCAGCATGAGGAGTTGCCTCCCGCTCTCCTTTGTTTTCTTTGAGAGGGTTGGTGTCCCAGGATGGGCAATGGTCTTGCCGGGAAAGGTCAGCGCAGCATAGTAGCCAAGATGGTGCTTATCCCAGAGTCCCAGGGCATTTGGCTGTGCCACCAACGGTGCAAGCAGCTCTTGGGCGCGGTCAAGCAGCGTTTCATCCCGCGTTACCTGATAGGCGTGCAGCAGGGAAAGGATTTCCTGAGCGGCCTGTCCGACGCTTACCCGCCCTCCATTGATGAGATGACCACCCTGGTCCTTCCCACGAAAAAAGGTTTCCGTCGGGTTCAGCTTGCCACTCTGAAGGAGGACATGATCCATGTACGAGACAAAGACGTGATAGTGACGCAGAAACGCATGCTGATAGACAAACGCCAGGATGGTAAGACCATCCCTGTTCCACTGCTTGTGGTGGAACAGGGAACCCGCTTGCAGCAAGGCACACCCGGCTTCGAGTGCCTCGTCCACAGGATAGTAGCCGCGTGGATGGGTTCGGCTTGTTTTATAGTACGCGCCAACCGAGCGGTGGAAGCGCTGCGTATCCAGGAACACCACTTCGGCTTGCGCGGCATGCTTGTAAAACGCATCGTGTGAGAGGTGGTAGAGGTCGACAAGCGTGTCAAAGACCCAGCCTCGCTCATCAGGGTGATTGGCGAATT
>WNGR01012454.1_pt1 | contig 10778 bp, 7 predicted proteins | sample 5407581 | NCBI WGS metagenome assembly WNGR01 (sample SAMN13153383, study PRJNA577476) | soil metagenome | isolation source: 80 cm soil or saprolite under Garry oak tree replicate 2 | place: USA:California | collected 2016-06-15 | reverse complement strand
TCGACCACGGTCTCCGCCTGCTCCGGTGCGTACTTGAACGCGATCGCCCAGCGCGGCGAGCGCGCGACGAAGCCCAGCTCGAGCTGCTGTACGAATCCGTTGACCTTGACCACCATGCCGTCGATCTCGTACGGGAGCTCGTGCCGGCGGCGCTGCCACTCGGCGTGGTACTGGATCACCTCGTCGATCGTGTCGAGGCGCCGCCGATTCTTGTTGACACGAAAACCCATCGACTCGAGCGCGTTGAGGACGTCCCACTGTGATTTGGGTCGAGCATGTACATGAAGGTCTGGAGGTCGCGGCTCGCGGTGACGTTGGGGTCGATCTGGCGCACGCTTCCCGCTGCGGTGTTGCGCGGGTTCACGAAACGGGGCTTGCCCGCCGCGTCCATCTCCCGGTTCAAGCGCTCAAAGCCCGCGATCGGAAAGTAGACCTCGCCGCGCACCTCGAACAAATCGGGCAAGCCTTTCGCCGGCGTCACCGCGAGGGGCACGCTGCGGATCGTGCGCACGTTGGCCGTGACGTCCTCGCCTGTCGTTCCGTCGCCGCGGGTCGCAGCACGCTGCAGGCGTCCCTTCGCGTACGTGAGGCTGATCGCCAGGCCGTCGATCTTCAGCTCCGCGCAGTAGACGACCTTGTCCCCCACCGCCGCGTGAACACGCTTGTCGAAGCCGCGAATCTCGGCTTCGTCGAAAGCGTTCTGCAGGCTGAGCATCGGCGAGCGGTGACGGACCTTGGCGAACTGGTCTGACGCCTCGCCGCTGACACGCTGGGTCGGCGAGTCGGTCGTCAGCAGGTCCGGGCGCTCGTCCTCGATGCGTCGCAGCTCGAGGAAGAGCGCGTCGTAGGCGGCGTCAGAAACCTCCGGCTGGTCGAGCACGTAGTAGGCGTGCTCATGGCGGCGGATCTGCTCGCGCAGCTCCTCGACGCGGACCGCGGGATCGATGGCCTTTTTGCGCTTCGTCATTTGGTCAGCGGCGCGAGCATCCCGCTAAGGATCTTCAGCCCGACCTTGTCGAACTTGATGACCAATTCCTCGTCCGTTCGCGTCAGCGTGCTCTTGACCACCGTGCCTGATCCGAAGGCGGGATGGGAGACCCGATCGCCTCTGGAGAAGCGCTGTACGGGAGGCGCCGCGGGCGCGGCCTCGACCTGGCGTTCGAGGTAGCGCTCTTTGTAGCCCTGCCGTGGCGGGGCGACCGGTGCGCTGCCGCGAGGCGCCGCGAGCATCGATTGGGGGATGTCCGTCAGGAAGCGGCTCGGGAATGCCGGCTGCGAGCGGCCGTAGAGGTGACGCCGAAAGGCACAGCTCAGGTACAGGCGGTCCTTGGCGCGCGTCATGCCGACGTAAGCGAGCCGGCGTTCTTCCGCCATCTCGGTGGCGGCGCCAACCAGCGACGGGTTTTCCTCGCGCTCATCCAGCGCCCGCTGGTGGGGCAGCAAGCCCTCTTCCATACCGACCATGAACACGACAGGAAACTCGAGGCCCTTGACCATGTGCAGCGTGATGAGGGTGGCACCTTCGCCGTTCTCGTCATAGGCGTCGACGTCGGAGACCAGGGCCACCTCGGCCAGGAAGTCCTCCAGGCCCTGCGCCGGCTCGCGGTCGTCGAAGCTCTCGGCCAGGCCCCGCAGCTCGTTGAGGTTTTCCATCCTCGCCTCGCCCTGCGGCGTGCCGTCGAGGTAGTGCGCGCGCAGGCCCATGACCTCGACCACGTGATCGATCAGCTCGCTCGGGCGAAGCACCCCCATGGTCGACCGCACGGACTCGATCTGGGCGCGGAATCCCTGCAGCGGACCGACAGCTGTCTTCGGCACTCCTGGCACTCGAGCGGGACCGGCAAGGATCGCAAGGATGTTGGCCTCGCTTTCCCGCGCGAACGCGTTGATTGCGTCGACCGTGACGTTGCCGATCTTCCGTGACGGCACGGAAACGATTCGCGCGAAGCTGAGTGCGTCCTGCGGGTTGAGGCAGAAGCGCAGGTAGGCGACGAGGTCTTTGACCTCTCGCCGCTCCCAGAACCGGACGCCGCCGACGAGCCTGTACGGAATGCGCCGCCGCGCGAGGACATCCTCGAAGGCGCGCGACTGGGCGTTCGTCCGATACAGGACCGCGAAGTCGGAGTAGCCACGTTTCTCCACCTTGCGCAGGCGCTCGATCTCGTCCGCCACGAACTCGGCCTCTTCGATCTCGTTGTAAGCCTGCGTGGCGATGACTTTCTCGCCGCCCGCGCGATCCGTCCACAGGCGCTTCTCCGCCCGCTCCGGATTGCTCCGGATCACGCTGTGCGCCGCGTCGAGGATGGCCTGGCTGGAGCGGTAGTTCTGCTCGAGGTGGACCACGTGCGCGTCGGGGTAGTCCTTGCGGAAGTCGAGGATGTTGCGCACGTCGGCGCCACGAAAGCGGTAGATCGACTGGTCGTCATCTCCGACCACGGCGACGTTGCGGTGCTCCGAGGCGAGCAGGTTGACGAGCACGTACTGCGCGCGGTTGGTGTCCTGGTACTCGTCGACGAGGACATGTCGAAAGCGGTCTCGCCACTTGGCGAGCGCCTCCTCGTCGGTGCTGTAGAGCTCGACCAGCTTCATGATCAGGTCGTCGAAGTCGAGCCCGCCCGAGCGGCGCAGCACCTCCTGGTAGGTCTCGTAGACCCGGCGGAGGATCTCGTCCGCGTAGCTGCGGTTCGGTATGTCCTCGGGCCTCTTGAGCTCGTTTTTGGCCTGTGAGATTCCGTTGCTCAATGCGCCGATCGGGTACCGCTTGGGGTCAAGGCGCAGCTCGTCCATCACGCGCTTGAGCGCGGCCCGAGTGTCGTCCTCGTCGAAGATGACAAAGCTCGGCGTGATCCCGATCCGCTGCGCCTCGCGGCGCAGGATCTTCACCGCGGTGGAGTGGAAGGTCCCCACCCACATCTTTCCCGCCGGCTCGCCAACCAGCGTCTCCACCCGACCGCGCATCTCGCGAGCGGCCTTGTTGGTGAAGGTGACCGCGAGCAGGCGGTCGGGCCAGACGCGATGCGAGGCGATCAAGTAGGCGATCCGAGCGGTCAGGACGCGGGTCTTGCCGCTTCCCGCACCGGCAAAGATCAGGAGCGGCCCGTCGCCATGGGTCACGGCCTCTTGCTGGGGCGGGTTCAGGCGCTCGAGCAGGGCGTCGATCTGGGCTTGAGAGGACTGGGAAACCACGGGAGTAACGAGTTTACTGAGCCTTCGGCACCCTCCCCGAGCCGGTCTCGCCTTAGCGAGACGGAAATCGCCAGACCCGTCGTTAGACTCGTCGTGCCCTTGATGCGCGAAGTGGATCTCGGCATGCGTGACCACCTGCTTTACGAGCTTGCGCGTGACCTCAGCTCATCGCTCGAGCTCGATGTCGTGCTGCGCAAGGTCATGGACCGCGTGATCACCCTGATGAAAGCCGCCCGCGGCTTCATCGTCCTGGTCGATCCGGTCACGAACACGATGTCCGTTCAGATGTCCAGCGGCGAGGCCGATGAGGAAAAGGCCCGCCAGTTCCTGGGCTCCAAGACTGTGATCGAGCACGTCGTCCGCATGGGCCAGGCCGTAGTCTCGACCGACGCCAGCCTCGACGACCGTTTCAAGGGCCAGCAGTCGGTGATCATGCAGAACCTGCGCTCGATCATCGCTGTGCCTCTGGTCACCAAGGGCAAGGTGATCGGCGCGGTCTACGTCGACAGCCCCTTCCGCGCGGCGATCTTCGAGGAGAAGGACAAGGAGTTCCTCCAGGCGATCTCAGACCTCGCGGCCATCGCGATCGACAACGCCCGTCAGTACGAGCAGTCGGAGTTCCTGCGCCAGGTGTTCGAGGCCCACGTCAACAAGCAGGTCACCGACTATGTGCTGACGCGGTCCGGCCGGACGCTGCGATTCCTGCCGGGCGAGCGGCGCGAGGTCACGATGCTGAACTCCGACATCGCCGGCTTCTCGACTCTGACCCAGAGCATGGACGCCGAAGAGCTCGTCCGATTCCTCAACGAGTACTTCCAGCGCATGATCCGTGTGGTCCTCGACCACGGCGGCAACATCGACAAGTTCCAGGGCGACGGCATGCTCGTGGTCTTCGGGGCGCCCAACCCGATGAACGACCACGCGGAGCGCGCTCTCCACGCGGCGCTGGCCATGGTCCGGGAGATCGACCGTTTCAACCGGGAGCTGGTCGACTCGGGAAAATCCGCGATCGCGGTCGGCATGGGCCTGGACACGGGTGAGGTCGTGGCGGGTCACGTCGGGTCGGATGACCGGATGGAGTTCACCCTGATCGGTGTGCCCGTCAACAACAGCGCGTACCTGTCGAAGGTGCGGCCGGCCCGGGTCCTGATGTCGGAAACGACACGTTTGCGGTTGCCAGACGGGTTCAGGGTGTCGGACTACGAGCCGATGCTGCTGAAGGGAGCGAAGGGACCGCAGGCGATCTTCGAGCTGGCAATCTCCGTCACAGCCGACTAGGACCAGATAGTCCGGACCATCCGGGGTTTGCTTCGGGCTTCAGCTCGGTTTGTCCGGACCATCCGGCAATGTCAGCCCTGGCACACCCAGCGGCCAGGCCCGTAATGGCTGTAGAGCCACGCCGCCGCGAAGGCGTTCGCCCGCGGGTCGAAAGGCGACTGTTTGGCGTACGGCGTGCCGGACCACGTGCTCGGCAGGAACTGGAACAGCCCTGACGCGCCGCTGTCCGAGTTGACCGAGTTCGGGTGGTAGCGGGACTCGCACCACGCGACGTTCATGGCCCACTGCACCGCCGCGGCTCCGAGCGGACTGAATGCGTCGGTGATGTCCTTGGCGATCTCCGGCGGCGGTCCCGGGTGGTTGTTGCGCGCTGCGATCGCGTTGGCCACGGCCTGCGCTGCCGCCAGCGCGGCCTGCCTGGCCTGGTACTCCGCCAGGCCCTGCTTGAGCTCCAGCGACCACGACTGCACCTGCGCCATCTGGGCGGCCTGGACCCGCTGGGGGTTCTTGGTCTGCTGCATCACCGAGTTGCGATCGAAGGCGCTCAGCTGGGTCACGGCGACCGCCACCGAACGCTGGGCGGGCGGATCCAACCGCGGCAAGATCACCGTGACCAGGATCGCGACCCACACGAGCACCGCACGGAACAGCGGCAGCAACCCCTATTGCGCTCCTTCCTTGGACTCGCCCTACCCCTGGGGCGGTTTCAGGCCTGAGCTCGGAGCGACGACGTGGAGAAGACTCGCTCAGGACTTGGGAATGTGCCACCTTAACACATGGTCGGCAACGTTCCGTAGCCGTACGCCCGGGTACCGAAAGGGCTACGGCGTGGTCGCCGCAACCATCCCTGTCGTCACCCTGTAGGCGTAAACCGGGCCCTCGAAACCCTTCAGTTCGAGTCCGACACGTTCGGCGCGAATCTGTTGCGCCTCGAGCCATTCTCTGACCCTCCGGTAAACCTCCTCGGCGAGCATCACCTCCCCCGCCTCCGCGGCGCCTTGCAGCCGCGAGGCCAGGTTGGTGACCTCTCCGAGCACGCTCAGGTTCGCCGCCTCGGCCATGTTGCCGACGACCGCCGGTCCGACCGCGACTGCGGCACCCATCGGGAGGCCGGCGAGGGCCGCCTTGTCGATGATGGCGACCGCCGCGCGCAACGCCTGCAGCGTGTGGTCGACGCTCTGCCCCGAGATGTTGAACGTCGCCATGACGGCGTCGCCGGCGAACTTGTCGACGATTCCGTGGCGGCGCTCGACCTCCTGGGTCGCCCATCGCTGCAGGGTTGAGATCCGGTCCGCAAGCTCCGCGGGCGGACTCTGACCCGACAGGCGCGAGTATCCGCGCACGTCCGCGAACAGGACCGACACCATCCGCTCGCCGGCGGCAACTCGCTGCACCATCGGCGGCTCGATCGAGGTCTCGGGCGCAGGCCCGACCTCAAGGCCGAGGCGGGCTGCCGTGTCACGGGCCACCCGACCCGCAAGCCGTGCCCCCGCCGCCTCGGCGTCGGTCGCGATTTTCTGCAAGCGGCTCTTCGCGAGATCTGCGTGACCGGATTTGAGTTCGGCCTCGGCGAGAGCCGACCCGACATGCCACGCGTCCAGCTGCAACTTGCCGCCCTCGAATGCGGCCACCGCGGAGGCGAGTGCCTCACGCGCATCGTCGAACCTTCCCTCGTAGAGGGCGAGACGTCCCCGCGCGGCGGCGATCCGCGGCGAGCCCAGAACCTCACCTTTCGCCGGAATCTTCGCCATGAATTCGCGCAACCAGTCAGCGTCACGGGTGCCTTCGGCCACGGCATCGACGGGTGAACCGTGATCGCAGGCTTCGGGCGGAACTAGCCTCGCTTCATGCTCCGCCCCGGCGAGGTCGGCGGCCGCCAGGCGGCAGCGCACTCGCGGCATCGCGTCGTAGATGACATCCTGCCTGTCCACACGGGTGGAAGTTGGCGGCATCAGGTTTGCCGCCTCGGCCGCGCGAAGGTTCTCGGCCAGCGCGTGCGCAAGCAGCACCTCCGCCCGCCACCCCATCTTCCGGTGTCCCCCTTCGCGGCCCTTCTGGACAGCGGCTAGGGAAAGTTGAATCGCGTCAACGATCTGTCCATGCTCCAACGCGATGAACGCCGCGCCATAGGTCGGCCAGGGTTCGAAGCCGACCTGCGGCATCGTCGCGATTCGCTCGGTCCATTTCTCCACGAGGTCGCCGCGGCCGAGGTGCATGGCGAGCCAGATCGAGTTGTAGACAGCGTTGCCGACCTGGAAGTCGTACCCTCCGGCCAGGGCGCCCCGATAGCTTTGATCCAGGTGGTCAAAACCGGCCGTGACCTGGCCCAGCCCCGCCTCGGCGCCGCCCAGGAAGGTCAGCGACCACACCCTTGGCATGTCTGCGCCGGCCTGCTCGGCGGTGGCGGCGGCTTTCTGCGCGAACTCGATTCCGGTGAGATGCTCCCCGTTGAACGTGGCCAGGCTGGAAATCCGGATGTAGAGGTTGGCGAGAGCCTCGCTGGGGCCGTTCGGTTCGAGCACGACGCGAGCCAGCTCGAACTGGTCGCGGGCAAGGTCGCTCCGCATGAGCTCCCACAGCGACCGGCCGAGCGTGATCCTCTCGATTGCCGCTTCAACGGCGAAACCCGCCCTTTCCAGGTCGGGGACTGCAGCTTCGAGGAGGCGGCGCGCGCTCTGCGACTCGGCGTTGTCGTGGTAAGCCTCGCCGGCGCGGCAGAGCATGCGGGCGTGCTCGGCCCTGTCCGCGACGTACGGCGCGGCCCGCTCGAGCAGCTCGGCCGCGTCGCGATAGGCGCGGGCTTGCAGAGCGTTCTCCGCGGCGGCCATCGACATCGCCACCGCGTCTTGATTCCTGCCCGCCATGAACAGGTGGTGCGCCTGGTCGACCGGCGCGTGATCGTGCCTGGACTCCATCACATCGGCCACGCGCGAATGCAGCTGCTGCCTGCGCGGCGCCACGAGGTCTTCGTAGATCGCCTCCTGCGTCAGGGCGTGCCTGAACCGATAGCACCCCGACCGGCGCTCCTCCTCTTCGATGAGCTGCGCCGACACGCTCGCTTCCAGAGCCGATAGGACGGCGTTTCCATCGACCTGCGCCACCTCCGCGAGCGAATCGATGTCAAAGGACCGCCCCATCACCGAGGCGGCGGAAAGGACAGTGACGTCTTCCCGACTCAGCCGCTCCAGACGCTGCAGGATCGTGTCGCGAACGTTGGGAGGGATGCGGATCTCGGCCACGGCCTTGCGATCCCAACCTGCTTCAGTCCTGAATATGTCCCCGCGGTCAATGGCGTCGCGGAGCATCTCCTCGAGCACGAAGGGATTGCCTTCGCTACGCTCGTGCAGGAAGTCGCGGAATTCCGGGCTGATGGAGCGCTCCTCGAAGATCGCGCAAACCATGTCCGCGATCTGCGTCGCGCTCAACGCCCCGAGCTCGACAAGCTCCACCTGTCCATTGCGGCGCCAGCCCTGGATGGTCGGCAGCAGCGCGTGCTTGCGGTGCATCTCGTCGGTCCGGTAGGTCGTGACCACCAGGACGTTCGTCGACCGCAGGCGCCGGGTCGCGTAGTCGAGCAGCTCGCGCGTCGCCGGGTCGGCCCACTGCAGGTCTTCGAGGATGAGAAGCAGCGCTCGGTGACCGGCGGCGTCGCGGAGAAGAATTAGGATCGACTCGAAAAGCCGCAGCTTCGCCTGCACCGACTCGGTCGGCGATCCGGAAGGGCTGCCGAGCTGCGGGAACAGCTGCGCCAGCTCGGACGCCGCGGGCCCGAGGCGCTGACCCAGCTGCCGCACATCGGCCGTCGTCAGATAGTTTCCGATCGCCTCCAGAAAGGGCAGGTACGGGAGCGAGAGCTCGGCCTCGCTGCACCCGCCTGCGAGCACCATGCAGCCGAGCGTGCGCGCCCGCGCTGCGAGCGCGTTGACGAGGCGCGTCTTCCCCATCCCCGCCTCGCCGCCGACGATCACCACGCCGCCGTCGCCTCGCAGGGCGGACAGCAGCGAGTCCTCGAGCGTCGACAGCTCGGAGTCGCGGCCGACCAGGACCGGGGAGAGGACGCGGGACAGCAGCATCGTCAGAACAGGTGCGTCAGCTTGTTCCTGAGGAGTTTGGGCCCGGGCGGCTCGACGTAGGCCGGAAGCATCTCTTTCACTCTTTGAAAGGCTAGATCGGTGAGGGCCGCGGGGTCGGCGCCGGTGGCCGGCATCGGTTTCCCGATGATGACGCGGATCGGCTTGCGAAACCACAGGTCTTTGGTGCCCGAGAGAGCGACCGGGATCACGGGGACGCCGGCCTTGATGGCGAAATGGGCGAAGCCCTTGTGAAAGGGGAGCAGCTCACCCTCCGCCGGGCCGTAGTTCGCCTCGGGGAAGATCGCCACGCCACCACTGGAACTTGCGATTGACGAGCTGCGTCGGGTCGGCGAGGAAGTGGAGCCGCGGTTCGACCGGGAACAGCAGGAGCAGCGCGAACTCGTCCAACCAGTTGAGGTGGTTGGCGATCACGACGTAATGGCCCGAGCGCGGGATGTTCTCGCGCCCCGTGATCTGGAATCTGAAGCACAGCTTGAGGAGCGGGATCCCAACCACGCGAACGAGGCGATAGGCGAAGTTCGCGCGTGGGCTGACGGGAAGGAGGTCGGCGGCCGGGAGGGTGGCACTGGCTGTCGCCATGCCGCGGAGTCTATTCCGCTAGAGGCCACCACTCCAGGAATCGGTTGTAGCTGCCGAGCGAGCCCTTGACCGCGTAGACCGCCCCGGTGATCGTGTTGGCCTGTAGGGCCGAGACCTTGCTGGTTTTCACGTCAGCCTCGAATTCGTTCAGGAAGGCGTTCAGCTGGTTGTTGCATGCCCTGTTGTCGCCGCGGGCGGCCGATGCGGACGCCGCCTTGAGCTTGGCGACAAGACTGTTCTTCTGTCCGGCGTTCAGAGAGGCGAGTCCGTTCACCGCGCCGGCGATCGTGCTCAGGGCCGACTGGGCTGTTTGCACCGTGACCGTCGCGGTAGCCTGGCCCGCCCCGCCGTCGTCGTCGGTCACGGTCAGCCTCACGGTGTAGGTTCCGGCGGCGGAGTAAGCGTGCGACGCGACGAAATTGGCGGAACCGCCCGGACCCAAGTTACTGGTGCTGCTCGAAGCATCGCCGAAGTTCCAGGTCACGCGGTGCGTGTCGAGCGCACCCGGATCCGTGAAGCTGCCACCAAAGGTCACGGACTGAAGGGGGACGGTCACGAGCGACTGCCCGACGCTGACGTGGGCGGTCGGCGGCACGTTCGTCCCGATGATCGTCATCGAGTCGCTGCCCGAAATCCCGCCGTCGTCGGTCGCCTGGAACGTGACGACGTACGTTCCGTCGTCGTCGGGCGTGAAGGCGAAGGAAGTGTTCGAGCCGCTGGCGTAAGCGGCGCCGTTCTTGGTCACACGCCATGAGTAGGTCAGGCCGGCGCTATCCCCCGCGAACGCGGTGGTCGCGGCCCCGGTGAATGGTTCAGATGTGCCTTCGGGAATGGTGGCCGGGTCGGTCACGATGCGGGCCGCCGGCGCGACCGCGAGCACCGTCAGCGTGAACACCGCCGTCGCTGCGTGACCCTGGCCGTCATCCGCCGTGATGGACACTGTCTGCGGCGCCGCTTCGTCCGATGCGGCCCGCGTCCACGACCACGTGCCGGCGCCGGTCTTGGTCACGGCGCCGCTCGAGGCCGAAAGCGTCACAGTGTCGCCGTCGGGGTCGAAGAAGGTCCCGGTGTTGGTGGGCGCTGTTCCCTCGTTGACGTTGACGGCGGCGGTGTCTGCCGCGACCGAAGGTGCGGAGTTGGTGCTCGCGGCGACCCAGGTCCTGAAGGCGAAGTCCTCGCCCCACTGGCTCCCGGTCAGCCACGTAGAGCTGACGTACAGCCGGCCGCCCGTGTAGGCGTCGAGGGTCGAGCTGTTGTACCAGGTGAAAACGCCGCCAACGGTCTGCACGACGATGGCGTACCTGGTGCCCGACGTGATCGAGACTGTCGGGTTGAGAGCGAAGTCATGGAACTGGCGGCAGCAGACAAAGCTGCCCGAGAACGCGGTCGGGCTGCCCAGCGTCGTTCCGCTTGGCGTTTCGCTTGCGGTGACCGTCTGGATGCTGACGCGGATGTTGGCGAATCCGGTCGTCGTATCGGCGGCGAGAGACACGCGGTCCAGCTGGCCGCTCATGCCGGCGGTGAAGGTCTGGGCCAGGAAGCTGATCTGGCGCTGGGAGCTCATGGTGAGGGTCTGTGACTGGTCCAGCGTGTCGGTCGTCGCCTGCGCGGGAACCGCGATGGCGAGCGAGAGCGTCGCGG
>WNGR01008600.1_pt1 | contig 10778 bp, 10 predicted proteins | sample 5407581 | NCBI WGS metagenome assembly WNGR01 (sample SAMN13153383, study PRJNA577476) | soil metagenome | isolation source: 80 cm soil or saprolite under Garry oak tree replicate 2 | place: USA:California | collected 2016-06-15 | reverse complement strand
TGTTACGCTTCATGGGTCTTTCCCTCCCCTTAGTCATTTTCTTAGTCATTTTCGTTCCTACCCAAGATGTTCGGCTCAAAACCTGCATACCTTAATCGAGAATGACGGTATACCCTGGCCCTAGCCCTGCGACTTGCATCTGCGCTCGCGTGTAAGCCACCGCATAAGCCTGATAGGTGCGACGTCCGCCAACCATCGCTAGAGCACCGCCCAGCGTATGAGAGCCATTCGGTACGTATTTCGCCAACAGCTTCATATGCTCGATCTTCGCATTGATATCTCCTTCATCCATCCAGCCCCCTCTGACTTGCAGTTTGGCTTCAGGAGAGTCCGGCCTCCTATCCCCATTCCCGCCCCCGCCCGCGCCGTGAGCAGCCAAAATAGGCTGGTATTTAAAGTAGTCTTCGCCAAAAAGACCGTTCATTCCCGCCATCGGGCTGTTTGCGATTTTTAGTGCTTTCTCGCAATCCTGTGGGTTTGACAAGATACGCGCTATCCCGAATATGGTTGGATTTGGACCTGGAAGGGCTGGGCTGTCGCCCAGGAGTCCAAACCTGACTCCCGCTTCTTCGGCAACCGGTACGATCTGCTTCATGAAGTATGTGTAGTTTGCCCAGATCTCTTCCCGACTGTACTCGCGACCGAATAGCAGTGAATTAATCGTTCCCCTGCCGCTCACGTGCCAGGGAGATCCCGTAATCTGGTTACTGTTGATGTCGAATGCCCGCTGTTTGATACCACCTCGGATCTCATACTCGCCGCTGGTCACGCTTCCGGTTGCGCCGTACATTACTGACTCCATCTGATGCAAACCGGCTTTGCCAAGCGTACGAAGCCATGACTTGTACCCTTCGATCGCCTTGTCGCGGCCGGGAGTATTCAGCACAATATCATCCAGATTGGCAGTCACGCTTGAATTGTCGACGTCATCAACGTAGATTCCCGCATCGGCGTAGCGATTCCTAAGATTTATCAAGCCTTCCACGGTTTGTTCTTCAGGCGCCATTCCGCGGACGTAAACACAGTCGATAGCCAGCTGCTGGAAAAGCAGAAAGTCTTCATCTGTAGGATTCGCGGGGGCGTTGATACTTAGGTGAAGTCCCTTGAGAGGCCACGTTGGCGCTTGAGCTTGAAGCCCCTTGCGGGGCCACTTTGTTTTTGGCGCTGCCGCGGAACTGGTCTTCTCTTGGACGGAACTGGATTGCGACAAACCACTCAGCGCTGTCGCTCCCAGTGCTCCACCGAGTGCAATCTTGCCCAACTCGCGACGACTCAATTGCTCCTTGAAAATGCTCCGATTGGACATGCCATCCTCCTTTGATACAGAACTTTTTGATTAACTCCAAACAAGACGGTGCATGGTGGTGCCTATTTCGTTTTCCTGTTCATTTCGTTCTTACCCAGGACTTTGATCTCATGACTTGAATAACTTAGGCGCTATGCCTTCGCTGCGCGCACTGCAACAGTGCCCTCATGTAACCTATGCCAAAAGCGCCATACGTGTGAGGTCCGCCGACCATCTTCATGTCGTGATCTATCGTCATTTCGCCGTCGTACTTAGCGTCCACAAGCGCCTTCACAATCTTGTACATATCGTAATAACCGTCGTCCACATAAGTCTCGTGGTAATGCGGTAGCGGAGAGCTGGGATTCTTGAAGTAAACCGCGAAGAGCTGGTTCTGAGAAGCGAAATGGCGAATCGCACCGGCGGGATCGATACCCATTGCCGCACCGCCTTCCAGCCATGGGCCGCAGGCAAAACACAGTCCTACGTTCGGGCTGTTCGCGATTTTCAGCGCTTTCTTGCAATCATCGAAGCTAGACAAAATACGCGGCACCCCAAACAGGGATGGAGAGGGCGGGTCGTCAGGGTGTAATCCAATCTTGACTCCTGCTTCTTCAGCAACCGGTGCGACCTGCGTAATGAAGTGCGTGTAGTTTGCCCAGATCTCATCTCGGCTGTACTCGCGACCGAAGAGCGGTGAGTTAGCCGATCCCTTGCCGTGATTCCGAAATGTGATCTCGGAGCTGTTGAGATCGATGTCCTTGTCGCGGGAACCTCGCGTCGCAGCATCACCGCTTGTCACATTTGAGGTTGCGTTGTACTGTATCGGCTTCACCCGAGAAAGACCGGCCTCGCCCATCGCACGAACCCACGCTTTGTAGGCTTCGATCGCGCCGTCGCGGCCAGGATTGTTTAGCACAATATCGCCTAGTTTGCTGTTCACGCCTGGATTGTCAATGTCATTGATCATGAGTCCCGCGTCCGCGTATCGCTCCTTGATCACTCGCAGGCCTTCGACAGTTTGCTCTTCAGCCTTCGCTCCGCGGATGTCAACACAGTCCAGACCGACCTGTTTAAGGAACATTATGTCTTCATCTGTAGGGTGCGCAGGGGCGTCCAAAGCGAGACGGATTCGCGTAGCTTGCGAGGAAAGGGTCGCGGAACGGGCGAAACTCAGTTGCGGCCAACACGCTACCTTCGCCCCCAAGACTCCCCCGAGTGCAACCTTGCCTAACTCACGACGACTCAGCTCCTTGCTGAAGAAAATGCCCTGACGAGACAAATCATTCTCCTTTGACCCGGAATTGTGATCGGGCTTCCAAAACATTCCACCCTGTCTTCCAGCAGGAAGACCCAAGTCGATCCATCGTAAGTTCAGGACTTTCTACTTTCCGGAATTTTCGTCACCGGCACACCGAAAACCGATGGAACGCCGTGGTGCGGTGGGATAGCGTTCTGTAGGCACGACCCTGTCCCGGTAGGAGACGCGGACGCCGAGCCCAATAGAGGTCCATATAGCGCCGCGCACCACGCGATGCTCTCCGTCTCCGGTCGCCGGTCCTGGCGGGTCGACTTGGCTCGTGGCATCATACGGCCCATACCAATCCGCCACCCATTCCCAAACGTTTCCCAGCATGTCGTACAGTCCATATCCATTTGGCAGTTTCTGTTTGACATCATGGGTTGTGTTATTGCTGTTCGCAGCGTACCAGGCGATGTCATCGAGTGGCCCGTAGCGCGCCGACGGGTTGCCTCCACGTGCCGCATATTCCCATTCCGCTTCGGTGGGCAGTCTCATATCTGCGGCTTTGCAATAGGCCTGGGCATCGTCCCAATTGACTTGCGAAACCGGAAATTGATCGCCCGGGTAGTGACTCGGACTAGAGCCCACAACCTTTTTATAGGCTGCGTTCGTCACCAGTGTCTGGCTGATCCAAAACCCCTTGGTCAGTGTCACCTGGTGCGCCGGTTTTTCGTCATCCGAGCATGCGGTATCACCCGGCGAGCACCCCATCTGGAAGGTGCCCGGAGCAATCCAGACATAAGTGAGGCCATCCTTCGGATTGAGCGTGGTTTTCGGATGCGCGGCTCCGGCTACCTGCGCCCAAGCAGGAGGGGAAATCAGGAGGGTCAACCCTACCACTCTCAATCTTAGAAGAATGACCTGAATCCTTTTTGGTGCCCTAAAAAGAGGCATGTCGTGTCCTTGGATCGATTTGCGTGTGAGTTTTCAACTCGCACGAACTCTATGCCCGCAGGGTGGCATCGTCAAATGAGTTTCTTCTTTATTGATTCATAGGAATTCCCAATGGATGAAATAATAGATTCACGCAACTCGAGGCCGCTCTGCTGGTCCATGGAAATGGGCTCGGCTGCTCGCAAGGGCATGGAATGGTGGGGCGCGCCGGTTGTTCAGAGGGGAGAGAGTGAGCCCATTTCGGGGTTGATAGCGAAGGCGCTAACACTACCTCCCTCCGCACCATCGAAGCTCCCGACTTCGTTGACGGCATACATGAACCGGCCATTGGGATGCAAGGCGATCCACCCCGGTCGCGGCGTTTCCGTGATCCCGGCAGCGTTCAGGCTGCCGCAATTCTCCGTTCTAGCTTCTTCCGTCCGCGCCTCTAACCGCCACTGAAGAAATTATGGTCTACCATGCACTTTGCTACGAAATAGAGCGCCATCGCGAAGCATACAGCGAACAAGAACGTTGCTAGTTCAAGCCAAGGTGGTCTGTCTTTCTCTTCTCGTGAGATCAATCGTTTCCCCTTATTCTCCTAGCGCCTCCAAGACTTTGCGAGCCGCAGAGGTGCTGAGACGGTCCGTGCAGAGTTGGCGAATCTTCTCTGGAGGAGAGACCTAGATAGCCAAGACGAACTAAGCTTGTTTGGGGCCAACTTCCTGTACGGTCTGTCGCTACCATGCGGACTTTATACGCGGCAAGTTGCATCGTCAAATGAGTTAATTCCTCGAAGACTCATAGGAATTTCTGATGAATAGAGCTCTGCGATCGTGCCTCACCGGCCCGATTGTTCGTCTCCCAGAGACAGGATCGAGACTCTAGGGAAATTTTGTAGCAAATGTGTCCGACAAATCTCTAGATCTGCTTCTGAGAAGCGAAATAACGAATTGCACCGGGGGGGATCGATTCCCATCGCCTTGCCGCCTTCAATCCATTGGCCGGCTGTAAAGGTCAGTCCTATGTTTGAACTGTTTGCGATTTTCAGCACTTTCTTGCAATCCTCAAAATTCGATAAAATACGCGGCACTCCAAACACGGATGGGAGGAGTGGGTCGTCGTTATCAAACGAAATCTTGACTCCCGCTTCCTCGGCAACCGGTGCAAGCTGCTTAATGAAGTAGGTGTAGTTCTCCCAAATCTCGTCTCGGCTGTACTCACGACCGAATAGCGGGTCATTCACCGCGCCGCGGGAGGGCACCCGCCAGAGAGATCCCGAAAGTTCCGAGCTGTTCAGGGCGAATTCCCGTCCCGTTGTACCACCTCGCGTCGGAGCCTCTCCGCTAGACACAGAGGCGGTTGCATTGAACATCATCGCTTCCGCCTATTGGAAACCGGCCTAGCCCAGAGTACGAACCCACGATTTGTAGTCTTCGATCGCTTTGTCGCGGCCGGGACGATTGAGGACAACATCCCCCATATTGTTGCCCACCCCTGAATTGTCGCCGTCAGTGATCATGATGCCCGCATCTGCGTAGCGCTTTTTGATCGCCCGCAGGCCTTCCACAGTCAGATCTTCAGGCTTCGTGCCGCGGGCGTAAACGGTGTCCAGACCCAACTGTTTGAAAAACATGATTTCTTCATCTGTAGGGTGTACAGGAGCGTTACAGGACAGGTGGATTCCTGAAGGTTGCGGGGGACCTTCGTGGAACTGGCGTAGCTGAGTTCCGGCCAGCCCGCCACGGTCACCCCCAGGGCTCCGCCGAGTGCAATCTTGCCTACCTCACGACGATTCATTTGACGAGACAAATCCATTCTCCATTTGGAACCAAAAGTTTCAATCAAGTTCACATTTCGATGCAACTCCAGAAGCATTGATCGACGACAGACCCGTCGTCGACTATTATGCAGTCCAGCCTGCGTCTATGCGGTCCGGCCTCCGTCCGCGCCGCGGGTGTGTGCGGCATATCGCGGAGTCAATTGGAATAACCTGTTCGATTTCGAAATCAGCTTTGTGTACCTTTTCCGAATAACTATAATGATCCCGGCCGCGAAAATCAGCACCGCGATCGAACGGCGGCTATACGTCAATGTGCGCCCTTATTTTTTGGGTCAGCTTGAGCTTGCGTGACGATAACACCCTTATGCTAGCGAGTTTATGAAACATTACGCCAAGCGGCCGGGTCGATTTCAGCCCAAGTAAGGAAGTAACGCTTCACCAAATCTCCGCAAACGACAGAGAGGCAGCTCCACTAGACATGCGGCCACCCGTATTGCGCGCTCGCAGACAAACTGTAAGACCCGCGCTTCGTGAGCGTACCCGTGGCGTCCACGTCATAGTGCCACAGTAACAAGCTCACATGCGCATCAAGGGTAGCGCTTTCTCTTTTCGGAGATGCGAAACTAAGTGCCCGCGTGGCGAGGCTGCCAAGGCATGCGATACAAGTTTTCAACGATCATCATGGTTCGAGAACTCTATAGGGTGACGAAGGTGAAGCGTCACGGTTGGTTTGCTGAAAGCCTTCGCGGTGCGTTTGTACAAAAGACCGACGACGCCGAAGATCGGCTTTCGACGAGGATTCGGAATAGCCCCCTCCGGAGCCGCATCTGACTGGCGGAGCGCCGAAGTCGCAAGGCGCCTCCCTTGACCGCAACTCCCAGTGAAGTTCGGAACCTGGCTTTAGGTACCCGGTTCTTTGTGAGTGCCGGTCGATGTGAATTCTGCCGTGATAGAAAACTGAAGCCGTAACTTATAGAAATCAGCTTAACGGATTGCTCCCTTTGCCGCTCGTTTTCGTCCTCCTCGGCTAAGCTCGGGTTGAGCTGACGCAATGCAGCACATCAATCTGAAAGATAATATGAAGTGGAGCAGACAACGGATGAATGGGTAAGTTGAATGTTGCCGAATTAGCCATCCATCCAAACAGGCTGGTTCAAGGAGTAAACACGCAATGAAAGCTTTAGTGCTGACGGCCTTTGGTGGCCCCGAAAACTTTGAAATGAAGGAGATTCCAAAGCCGGAGGTTCGGGAAGGAACATTACTAATCAAGCTTGCGGCCACCTCCATCAATTCTCTCGACGTCAAGATTCGGCAAGGTGGGTTGGGCATCGCTCCCGATTTGCCCGCGGTCTTAGGCTCGGATATCGCCGGAACCGTCGAGGAGGTTGGAGCGGGAGTCGTCGGCTTTGGTGTAGGAGATGAAGTCTACGGATGCGCCGGCGGTGTAAAGGGTCTTGGTGGAACACTGGCCGATTACATCGTCGCGGATGCGAGGCTGATAGCGCCGAAGCCTAAGAGGCTTTCTATGGTCGAGGCGGCAGCGCTTCCCTTAGTCTCGATCACCGCGGTCCAGGCGTTGGAGCGAGTGGCGGCATCCGCTAACGACCACGTTCTGATTCACGGGGGCGTCGGCGGAGTAGGTCACATAGGAATCCAGTTTGCTAAGGCGCAGGGTTGTCGAGTCGCTGCGACGATCGGTGCAGACGAAGATGACACGGTCGTGCGAAGACTCGGTGCCGATGATGTCATTAACTTCCGAAGGGAAAACGTCCAAGAGTATGTCAATCGACTGACGTCGGGGCGCGGCTTTGATGTCATCCTCGACACTGTTGGAAAAAGGAACCTCCTCGGCTCGATGGAAGCGGCAAAATCAAACGGCCGCATTTCCACCACGAACGGTCGCGTGACGGCGGATCTCTCGATGGCACACGAGAAAACTCTTTCAATTTACTTTAATTTCATGATGCTCCCGCTCATCAATGGCACCGGACGCGAAGAACATGGACAGATTCTGCGCCGTGTGACATCGCTCATTGAGGGCGGTCAGATTCGTCCACTGATAGACGTCGAACGCTTTACGCTCGAGACCGCCGCAGATGGACAGCGGCGCTTAGAGTCCGGGCAATCCAAGGGTAAGGTGGTCGTCGACATTGCCTAGGTGGGGATTTGAGGATTTCGTTTAGGGGCTACTGACCACCCGCAGTGGAGGCTGATCAAAAGGCACTTAGGGATGGCAATAGTCCCAAGGATCGGGGCGAGGGTGAAGAAGTCAAAAGCCTAAAAACCCCGGATGTCCCCATCCCGCACGATACCGAGACTGACTCCCCTCACGTTCAGAAGCAGCTGCCCAGATTCCGGGGCCCCCTGAACCATGTCCCTTGGCCTAGTCTTCCCACATTCTTCACGGTCTTGGCAATTCGGCTTCGAACTGAAGGCGCAAGCAGATATCTTGCCCGTATACACCCTTCATTGAGCACGAGGCCGCGAACTGACGATCACGTTCAACCGTCCCTGTCGGGGTGTTCAGCCAGGTGCAGTACGCTGAGGAATGCATCCTCCCGCGAAAGACGCTAGCGGAGAAAGAAAGCAGGATGGCGTACTGAGGACCTGGCTCCTCAAGCGCTAGGACCTGCAAAAGCCAAACGAATGCTTTACCGGAAACCCGAGGCTCAGGCGTTCGCGCCTGCTGATGCTAAGGCAATCATGCACAAGCTGATACGAATCGCCATCTCGCTTATTATGGGGCCTGGCGAGCACGTTGGTTATGCATTCCATGATTCATCAGGAATTTTTATGAGTTGACAAGGAATTAACTCATTTGACAATGCCATTCTGCGGTCATAGAGTTTGCGGGTGGAGAAGTCTACCGCAATTTGCTCGCAACAAGCGTGTCCATTGCCCCAGAGAGGATTAGTTTCGACCTTCTAGCTCTGAGTGCGCCTGGATCGCTGAGCCTATAGTTTTCGCGGCGGCTACCGGGATCTGTGACAACCAATATTTGTGATCGATCTTTTTGGCGCTCTACATCTTCTGAACGGCCAAGCCGGGGACCCCATGATGTGCTCATGCCGTAAGAGTGCGAGGAAGTGATCGAGACCCGGTCGCCACCACATTCACCATCAAGCAGGAGTGGCTTGCGATATGAATAGAGATGCTCTAACGGGAATACGGATTGCTGATTTCAGTTGGGTCTGGGCTGGACCGCTTGCTACTATGCTTCTCTCTTTTATGGGAGCAGAAGTCATCAAAATCGAAAGCCGGAAGCGTATCGACCAAACCCGGCATAGTTCGATTACTACAGGAGACACTTTTGCCAATTATGATGCGTCCCCGATTTTCAATAATGCCAACCTGAATAAAAAGGGCGTCACCCTTGACCTCAGTCGTCCAGAGGGTGCCGAATTGGCAAAAAAGATCGTCGCGGAAAGCGATTTGGTTATTGAGAACATGCGCCCCGGAGTCATGAACAGACTCGGACTGGGGTATGAAGATCTCGTAAAAGTAAAACCCGATATCATCATGGTTTCATCATCAGGCTTTGGCTCATCAGGCCCATACCGTGCATATGCCGGTTACGCCCCCATATTCGCTGCTTTTGGAGGGCTAGCCAATCTCACCGGCTACGAGGACGGTGAGCCCAATACCATGACCGGAGAAATGGACCTTCGGGTCGGCACAGCAACTGCATTTATCCTTCTCGCCGCTCTAGTCCACCGAAAAAAAACCGGTGAGGGCCAGTACATTGACCTCTCTTCTTCAGAATGCATCAGTGCGCTGGTGGGCGACCAACTAATGGGATATAGCATGAATAAACAGTCGCCGGCCCGGCGCGGTAATCAGGATGACATCATGGCCCCGCACAACTGTTATCGTTGCAAGGGCAACGACAAGTGGATCAGTATCGCCGTAGCCACTGACGAAGAGTGGAAGGCCATGTGCCGCGTCATGGGGAACCCGGATTGGAGTAAGGATGAAGTTTTTTCTACCGTAGACAGCCGCTGGAAGAATCGGGTGGAACTGGATAAACATATTGCGAATTGGACGATCGCCTACACGCATTACGAGCTCATGGTGATGTTGCAACGCGCAGGAATAGCGGCTATGCCGTCGTTCAGCGCAGAGGAGATCCTCTCCGATCCTCATGTGAAGGCGCGCGCCGTTGTCAACGAAGTTCAGCATCCGGTAATGGGTAAGAAGGTAGTCATTAATCCTTCTTGGAAACTATCGGAGACACCTGCAAGAATCAGAAAAGCTTCTCCGCTTCTTGGAGAACACAACCTGGAGATCTTCGGCGGCTTGCTCGGAATGTCGCAAGATGAGATCAAAAATCTAGAAGACGAGAAGATCATCTACTAGCGGGAAAGCCAGCCTCGGATGCGGTCCCCCTTCTCAGCTGCCTGAGTAGCTGTTTGAGCCTTCATTTCGGCCTGTCCGGCCTTTGCACCAGTTGGATTGTTAATTTGGCGTGGAGAGTTTTGTACCTATTTCTTCGCCTTTGTAGGTGTGGAGGATTGGGATGCACACACTTTGCTTTCCAATTCTCCATACCTTTGTTCATGTTCGACCTGCCACGCTCGCGGGTCGCTCTACTGCGGACGGCCACTGGGAACTACAAGCGGATAAATAAATTGCCGTAATCCCGCGAGTTGGTCTTCTTTGACCGTCCACACGTGAGCAAAAGCGGAATCTGTGTGCTCTCCGGAAGCCCTGTCAATTTTGGTCAAGCTGCCGAGCCACACGACCCTGTCGTTTTCGGTTCTGAACTCTTTGGGTGACGGCGCAAAGCTCGAACCTTCTTCAATGAACGGATGGAGTACATGTTGAGCGACCTGCTCAGGTCCACGCCCATTCATCTTGAAGGCCCAGCTTCTCCCATAACGGTTTGCCAACGTCTGAGCCATGAACGCGGACAGCAATTCGAGATCGTCATTATCATCGGACTTGGGCCATTCTTCGACAGTGACCCATTCAACGTCCGCGGACATCAAGCTCGTCGCTGCATCCAGATTCCCTGCAGCGATTTCTAAATAGAAACTGCGTACTGTGTCAACCATTGTAGCCATGGGCGCTATCCTCGATGGATCGTTTGCGGATACATGGGGACAAGGAGAATACGATGTTCGAGATCATGATCGATACCGGGGGCACGTTCACTGACGGTGTCTTGATCGATGAGAAGCAAGGGCTGACGGTAGCGAAGGCTGAAACCGAACCGAGCGATCCGGCCCGGGGCATTCTCAATCTCCTGCTACCTCAGAACAACTTTCTACCGTCTTCTTCTACGCTCTGCAATAAGGCGGCGAGAGCCTGTTCTGCGTCTGCTGCAGCGTCCGTCAACATTCCTTGATAACCGCTTCGCACCGCGCCGATTACCCAGAGACCGGGAAGACTTGTCGCGCATTGATTCGATGTGATGAGCGCTCCGGTTTCATCGCGATTCAGGTCAGCTGGCAGGAATCCAGCATTGGGTTCGAGACCGATGAAAATGAATACCCCCGCTGTCGGCAATGTTCTTTCGCCCTCTCCCTTGGTTT
>WNGR01019569.1_pt1 | contig 10779 bp, 11 predicted proteins | sample 5407581 | NCBI WGS metagenome assembly WNGR01 (sample SAMN13153383, study PRJNA577476) | soil metagenome | isolation source: 80 cm soil or saprolite under Garry oak tree replicate 2 | place: USA:California | collected 2016-06-15 | reverse complement strand
GGTGAGCGGCGCGAGAAGAGCTCCAAGGACGAGCAGTGAGCGAAAGACGCGCATAAAGTTGTCTCCTGTGCGGGACAATCTACCACCCGCTATGGCTATATTTCCACGAATACCTGCGAGGGCGAAGCAAAATCGACGACCTACGCAACCGGCTCCGGCGATGGTTGGCGCATCGTGGCCCACCTAGAAGAATTTGCCGAGGGTGAAGGTGAACTTGCGGTAGCCGTTATCGCCGAACGCGGGGGCGAGGGTGATGACGCCGAGCGGTGTTTCGGCGAATATTCCGAAGAAGAAATCCTGGCGGGTGATGGTGGAGGCATCCGGGGAGCGCATCTGGCCAGCCTCGTAACCTGCGCCGAAGTAGATGCTCTGGCCGAGCGGCGCGGGCATGCTTGCGATGCGCCGCAGGAAGAGCGGCGACAGGAAAAAGTAGTCCGTGCCGCGATATTCGTCGATGGCGCTGGCGGACAGATGCAGGGGTCCGCCCAGGGTGAAGCGGAATGGCTGGGCGACGTTGCGGTGGAACATGGTGCCGGAGTCGAGGGATAAAAGCAGGAGATTCTTGTCCACGCGATGCGCCAGACTGGCCTGGATTCTGAGCTGCGGGGCATTGGAGCTTTGCACGGCATGGAAGAGATAGCCTGACTCGGCGGCGACGTGAACGCCGAACTGGGGGACAAGCGCGCGGTCCTGCGTGTCGAAGTCGAAACGGAGGCGAGCACGCTGCATTGGGCCGAGGACGTTGGGGAGGTTATCCGCGCTGGAGCCGACACCGGTAAGCCAGCGGATATTGTTCATCTCCCAGCCGGCGCGGAGTTCGCGTGTGTGGCGGTCCGTCCATCCGAGGTCGATGCCTCCGCCGGCGGTTTGGAGCAGACGCTGGGATAGGCGTATCTGGTTCTGGTAGATGTAGAAGGGCTCGCGGCGCAGGCCTCCGCGGGGCGCGAGGAAGAGCTCGCCGAGTTTGGCGCCAGAGGCATCGGCTTTGCCGCCAATGGGAGGGCCGGGGAGCTTGCGGAAGTACTCGGTATCGATGTCGGTGAGGTAGCCGCCGATGATGTGGGTGCGGAGTTCGGAGCCGTAGCCGCCGAAGTCCTGATCGAGCAGGATGCCTTCGATGGTGGCGCGCGCTGGACTTCCGCTCTGGGCTTCGGCGTTGGCACCGAGCAGCAAGAAGGGCGGTCCGGTTTTCTTGTCGGTAACGTTGACGAGCAGCGTGGGACGATTGGATTGCGCTCCCAATGATGCCGGCTCATAGGTTACGGTGTAGTCGGCATCGTAACGGCCGTCGCCGCGGATCTCGGCGAGCAGAGTGTCGACGGCATCGGTGTTCATCGGCTGATCGATGAGGGGCTGGAAGAGTCGCTCGACGGCGTGCGCCGTATCTTGCTGAGACGCTTTAACGCGGATGCGAAGGACATTGCCTGGAGCACCGCGGACGCGCGATGCGCGAGAGCTGAGATACTCGGCCCATTGCGCATCGTTGACTGCGTATTTCAGGAGGGCGGCTTTGTTCTGTTCGGCTGCGGCGTATCCACGGGCCGCGAGCTGGCCGGTCTTGGTGTAGTCGTTGGAGGTAAAGCCGCTGAGATCGGGGATCATCAGAACGTCGGCGAGGGCGCGCGATCGCCGCTCATTGTCTTCGATGGCCACGGCGAAGCTGCGCTCGAGCACACCGAGGATGGAGTCAAGTTCGCCCTTGCCGACGGGGAGCAGAGGAATGGAGACGGCGAGGGTCACGTCCGCCTGCATGTCGTGGACGGTCTGGGTGGGAAGATTCTGAAGCACGCCACCGTCGACGTACTCGTGTCCGTTCATTTCGAAGGGCCGGTAGAATCCGGGCAGCGACACGGAGGCGCGGATGGCATCGGGAATGGAGCCGCGCGCGAAGGTGACGATCCTGGCGTCGTTCAGGTCGGTGGCGATGCAGCGGAACGGGATGGGCAGAGCATTGAACTCGCCGCGATCGTCGTAGCGATAGAATTCGCGGTCGAAGAAGGAGTTGAGGCCCTGGTCGGTAAGAACGCTGTTGCGGAACGATACTCCGTGGCGCAGGCCGATGGTGAGGGCGTTGGGGAGCTCGCGGTTGTCTTCGCGACGCCGATAGCCGCGATTCTTGTAGGCGGTGTCGATGCGGAAGACGGAACTGAAGACGTCGGTGTTGAGCGCGGCCACGATCTGGTCTGTCGTGTTGCCGGTGGCGTAGAGCGCTCCTACGAGTGCGCCCATGCTGGTGCCGGCGATGCTGTCGACGGGGATGTGGTGCTCCTCGAACCACTGCAGGACGCCGATCTCACTCATGGCGAGGGCGCCTCCGCCGGCGAGTGCAAGGCCGATGCGCGGACGGTTAGTCGGGCCGGGAGGTGGGGGCGCGGGTGCAGTCGAAGGCGTTGCGGCTGGAGAGCCGCCGGCAGGACTGGTTGAGGCAGGAGTGCTATCGCTATTCGGATTTTTGGGCGGGCCAACCGGAGGCTGCGCGGCGGACGTTCCGTTGGGCGGCGTGGCGGTCGGAGTCTGACATGATGAGGCGGGCGCGACTGCGAGAAGGATCGAGACGATCGAAAGGATCAGCGCCGGCTGAGTGCGACGCGTACGACAGGGCGAACCGGGATTCAGACGCGAGTAGGTACTCCATGGCGACGGAATGTTTTTCTCAATGGCCACGCGAGGTCATCGTAAGCGCCAACGCTAAAGAACGCCAACACAGATGCCGGTCGAGTTCTCTCGTGCCCATTACATGACGAGCGCGAGTTTCTCGAGTTCTTCCTGCATGGACTTCAGTGAGCATCCAACGGACTCGATGCGGGACGCCGCATGACGCGCTGCATGGTTGGAGACGCCGTATCCGCGCACGCTGAGGAAGGAGCTGATGAGTTCCGCTGCCTGCCAGAAGTCCAGGCCGGACTGCATCAGTTCTTCGCGCAGTGAGGAGAGATCGGTCGCGGTGAATTTCTCCGAATAACTTGCGGGTGAATAGTCTTCCATGGCCATCCTCCTTCCCGATTCGTCCCGGTTTTCCACATCCGTCGAATCAGCCTTGCGTCTCAACTTAGCCGATTAGACGCGGAAAATGCCGATCAGTTGCTAAATATTGTCGGATTCCAATGAATTTGCGCCATGTCACTTTCGTGTCATGCAACGTTACGTATATTCCTTATCGGAAAGTTCAATGGAAAATCATAGGAAATGTCTGGAATATGTCACGTATTGATGCGGTGCGTTCAAGAGGCGCGGCCGGCCAGCAGAATGGGAATGCTATCGACGATGGGGTAGCGGCTCCCACAGCCATTGCAGCGCACGAATTCCGCATCCAGCGTGAGGGATTGCCGGCAGACCGGGCAGGCGAGCCAACGGAGGGCCTCGGGTGTGAGGGCGGGCATAAGGAGAGGGTACTAGGTTCGAGGTTCGAGGTTCGAGGTTCGAGGAAAAGGCAACTACGGAGATTCTGACTCTCCGAGTCAGAATGGCGGCAGTGGTGGGAATGACGCCGGTCGCGGGGATGGTGATTGTGCTTGCAGGTACCATGGAGTCGAGATGAAGAAAACTTCACGAATTCTTGATGGGACGAAAATTGCGGCTGAGATAAAGGCGGAGGTCGCCGCTGAGGTCGCTGCGCTGGCGGCGGACGGCATTACGCCGGGGCTGGCGGTGGTGCTGGTGGGCCACGTTGCTGCGTCGGAGATCTACGTGCGCAGCAAGGTGAGGACGTCCGCGGAGTTGGGCATCTGGAGCGAGATGCTGACGCCGCCCGAGAGCATTACGACGGACGAGATGCTGGCGCTTATCTCCGATTTGAATGCGCGCGATGAGGTGGACGGCATCCTGATTCAGTTGCCGCTGCCTGCGCATGTGGATACGCGCCGGCTGCTGGAGGCGGTGTCGCCGGAGAAGGATGTCGATGGGTTCCATCCGGTGAATGCAGGACGGCTGCAGAGCGGGCAGCCGGGATTGAGACCATGCACTCCGGCAGGGATTATGGAGATTTTGAGGCGCAGCGGTTTGCCGGTGGCGGGACAACATGCGGTGGTGCTGGGTCGTTCGGACATTGTGGGCAAGCCGGCGGCGATGCTGCTGCTGCATGGATCGGCGACGGTGACGGTGTGCCACAGTAAGACTGTGGACATCGGACGGTATACACGCGATGCGGATCTGCTGGTCGCGGCAATCGGCAAGGCGGGGTTCGTCACCGCCGACATGGTGAAGCCGGGAGCGACGCTGATCGACGTAGGGATCAACCGGGTGACGGATGCGGCGGACGTGGAACGATTCTTTCCGGGAGATGCTGAGAGGGCGGCGCAGTTCGCCAAGCGCGGGTCGACGCTGGTGGGGGACATCCATCCGGCGGCGTTTACGCTGGCCGGAGCGTATACGCCGGTGCCGGGAGGCGTTGGCGCGCTAACGATCGCGATGCTGATGCACAACACGGTGAAGGCGGCGAAGGCTCGGCGTGGACCGGCGGCGCAGCATGCGGCTGCGGACAGGTCGTAGCACGTTGCTGCGCGTGGGTCTCACCGGCGGCCTGGGGAGCGGGAAGTCGACCGTGGCGCAGATGTTCGCGGCGCATGGGGCGTATGTCTTCTCGGCAGACGAGATTGGACGCGGGTTGATGCAGCCGGGACAAGCTGTGTATGCGGAGATTGTGGAGCACTTTGGGTCGGGGGTAGTGGCGGCGGATGGATCGCTTGATCGGGCTGCGCTGGCGCGGATTGCCTTCGGCGATGGGCGGATTGAGGAGTTGAACGCAATCGTGCATCCGGCGACCATCGCTCGGCAGGCAGAGTTGATCGGCGAGATAGCGGCCCGCGATCCGGATGCGGTGGTGATCGTGGAATCGGCGCTGATCTTCGAGACCAAGCACGGCGGCGAGGACGGATGGCACAGGCGTTTCGACAGGATCATCCTTGTGAAAGCTCCGGACGAGCTGAAGATCGCACGGTTCGTCCAGCGCACGTTACACAAGGGCAGCCCTGAGCCTGCGGAATGTGAGGCTTTGGAGGTTGAGGCGCGACGGCGGCTGGCAAGACAGGTCGAAACGGAACGGAACGCTGTGCGCTGCAATTACGTACTTACAAATGACGGCTCGCTGGAAGGTTTGCAGGCACAGGTGGATGCGATATGGCCAGAGCTCAAGGTTGCCGCACAACGGCCAGCAGACCGGTAACACGATGCGCCGGATGAGGATGACTCGATGAATGCTAAGGAAGCCTTTCTATCGTTCGTGGCGGCAATCAATCGGCATGATACTGATGGGTTGGTTGCGTTGATGGCGCCTGATCATCTCTTCATCGACTCGTTGGGGAACCGGGTTTCAGACGCGAAGTCGATGGAGGCTGGGTGGAGCGGATATTTTGCGATGTGTCCGGACTACTGGATTCGCACCGATGACGTAGTTGCGGACGGTGGCATGGTGTTGGCGGTGGGCGAGGCGGGCGGGTCGATAAGCGGTGTCTCCTGGCAGACGCCTGCAGCCTGGAAGGCCGTGATTCGCGACGGCGAGGTGACGGAGTGGCGCGTATTCGCCGACAACAAGCCTGTATACGAGATCCTGGCGAGGCGGTAATGGTGCTGACTAACCGGTTTGATTTCACAGCGATGGATGCAAACGAATAAAATGGAGAGTTGAGCGCCACTCCGTCGCAAGGGGTGGGCATAAGGAAGCCTTCTCGATGAAATTACGTCCTGTCGTGCTGGTGGTGCTGCTGCTCGCCGGGTTTTATCTGGTTACCACACATCTTGCGTCCACTGGCGCGTTGGCGCCTTGGCTCGGTGCGCCGCATGCGCCGGAAGGATTGGGTTCAAGCATTGAATCTGTGCGCGGCCCCAACGGCGCTTTTGATTTGACGGTGGCGTCCGCGGCTCCGGCCTACGACACGGAAGAGCAGCAGAATATCGCTGTCTATAAGAAAGCTTTGCCCAGCGTGGTCAACATCACGTCGACCGCTGTCGCGTGGGACTTCTTTTACGGACCGGTGCCGCAGCAGGGGCAGGGTTCGGGCTTCGTTCTGAACAAGGAAGGCTTGATCCTGACCAATAACCATGTGATCGAGGGCGCGCAACGGGGTGGGGTTGAAGTGACGCTCACCAACAAGCACCAGTACAAGGCAGAGGTTGTCACCGTGGACAAGGGCCACGACCTGGCGCTGCTGAAGATCAATGCACCTGACCTGGTTCCTGCCACGCTGGCTGAGACGAGTACGGGCCTGACGGTGGGACAGCGCGTTTACGCGATCGGCAATCCGTTTGGGCTTTCGGGCACGATGACGCGCGGCATTATCTCCGCGATCCGGTCGGTGCGCAGCCCCGCGAATGGCAGCCCGATCGAGGACGCGATCCAGACCGATGCGTCGGTGAACCCGGGGAATTCGGGTGGACCGCTGCTGAACTCGCGCGGTGAAGTGATTGGCGTTACGACGATGATCGCATCGAATGGGGCGGACCAGTCGTCCGGCATTGGGTTTGCCATTCCGATCAATACAGCCAAGGCGGTGCTTGACGACTTTGCGAAATATGGGCGGGTACGGCGGCCTACGCTGGACGTTGTGACGATTCCCATTGGGCCTGACATCGCGGAGCAGATTGGGCTTCCGGAGGATCATGGCCTGCTGATCGAGCGCGTGCTTCCGGGCGGCGCGGCGGAAAAGGCGGGTATGCATGGCGGGACTCAACGGGCTTACCAGGGCAACACTCCGGTGATGCTGGGCGGCGATCTGATCGTGGGATTTGACGGCCAGGAGGTCGCAAGCGCACAGGACCTCTCGGCCGCGATGAACGCGAAACGCGCCGGCGAAGGTCGCAAGCGCACAGGACCTCTCGGCCGCGATGAACGCGAAACGCGCCGGCGACACGGTGACGGTGACTGTCTTCCGCGGGCGCAAGCGCATGGACTTCAAGGTTACGCTGGGCGACGCGAAGGATTCGGCACAAGGTCCGCAGGCCTAAGGCAGTTGTTAGTTGTCAGTGAGGCGCATGCATAGAACGTCGAGTCATGCGGAACATGGAGAAGAGCGTGTAGCCGGGTTTCTGCGGCGTGCGTGGAAGACGTTTGGCGCGCTTGTGGGTGCCTCCATCGTTGTGGTTGGCATTTCAGCGTGGCCGTTCACGAAGGCGCATCTGCAGGCGGTGGCGGTGCTTCGAGAGGTGGCTGGGCAGCCGATCCCGTGGATCGCGCGTGATCTGACGGTTGCTGTGACGACTGAGGACCTGAGCATTCCTATTGAAACGGCGAAGGGAAATCAACAGGTGCGCGCACGCCTGTATACGCCGGCAAGCAAGCCGGACGCCCCGGCCATGGTGATCTTCCACGGAGTGCATCACCTGGGGATCGATGAACCGCGGCTGATGTACTTCGCGGCGGCCATGGCGAGTTGCGGCATCCGCGTGTTGACGCCGGAGTTACCGGACATCAAGGACTACCGGGTGAGGCAGGACTCGGTGCGAACGATCGGCGAGTCGGTGAAGTGGTTTGCGGTGCGAACGGGCGGACCCGTGGGCGTGATGGGGCTGAGCTTTTCGGGAGGGCTGGCGCTGGTGTCAGCCGCGAACCCGCTCTACCATCCGGACTTCAAATTCGTGTTTGCGGTGGGGTCGCAGGACTCGATGGACCGCGTCAGCCAGTACTACCAGACGGGGCGAGATGTGCGCCCGGACGGCACGGTCGAGGTGCTGCCGGCGCACGAGTATGGACCGCTGGTGCTGGAGTACGAGCATCTTGAAGACTTTATTCCAAGACGCGACCTAGGGCCGGTGCGCGCGGTGCTGCAGGCTCATCTGTACGAGGACAAGGCGGCAGAGGCCGAGGCTTCCCTGGAGCTGAATGAGGTGCAGAAGCGGGAGACGCTGGAGTTGATGGATGCGACTTCTCCGGTGACGCGGGCCAGGATCGCCGCCGTGACTGCGAAACATACGGCGGAGCTTCCCGGGCTGTCGCCACTGGGACGGCTGCAGACGCTGAGCACTCCCGTCTACCTGCTGCACGGCGAGGCGGATAACATTATTCCTTCGGCGGAGACGCTATGGATGGCGAGCGAGCTGCAGAGCGATGATTTGAAGGCGATGCTGGTTAGCCCGGTGCTCTCGCATCTCAATCTGGACGGGCCGAAGCCGGGGGCGATGGATCAGTGGCGGCTGGTGCATTTTTTCGCGCTGATTATGCGGGCGGCGGAGGCGCCCGCATAAGAGGGATTGGTTACTCGGATACGAAATTGGAATTTACGGCCGGAATGCGAGGTTGAGAGATTCCGCGACGGCGATCAGCCGCTTGTCGCGCGACCATAGCGCGGTTCCGGGCGTAAGTTGCGCGGCGGCGAGCAGATGGATGTCGATGTATCCGATGCCGAGACCGTAGAGCTTGTGGTGGGAGATGAAATGCAGAGCCTCGCCGTTCGTCGCGGGGACCACTCCCGGCAGTCGTTGCAGCAGTTCCAGGATTACTTCCCGTCGAGTAAAACTACCGACCGCGATTTCGCCGATCACCATGGGGTGGGTCAGCACACTTCTTTGTCCCAGCAACCTGTACAAAGTTGCGTCTGACTTCCGCAAGTGATCAATCCAGACAGACGTATCGACGAGGATCATTTTGCCGGGCGGCGGCGTGGAATCGGCTTTGCGTTTGGCTCACTGCCTCCAAGTTTTGCGAGCCGCCATGCGGCCTCGCGCTGGATCAGCGCAGTAAGTGCCTCGCGGACCAGCGCCGATTTTTCTTTTACACCCGTGTACTCCTGGGCCGTCGCGACTAATTCATCGTCCAGCGCGATCGTCGTTCGCATAAGAGAGCCCTCCGTATGCACAAATTTTATCATCATCCGATGTGTGAATTGATGCTTGGAACAGGGATCAAAGGCGATAAGAGACAATAGTTGAATGAATACCTTGATTAGGTTGGATGAGATTCAGGCGGCGCAACGGCGGATTGCGGGCGTTGCGGTGCGGACAGGACTGCATCGGGTGTCGCCTGAGCGGCTGCGCGGTGCGGGCGTGAAAACGTTGCCGTTCGAGCTGTTTATCAAGGCGGAGAGCGAGCAGCCGATTGGGAGTTTCAAGCTCCGCGGGGCGTATAACCGGATCGCACAGCTGTCGGCAGAGGAGCTGGGGCGCGGGGTGATTACGTATTCGAGCGGCAACCACGCGCAGGGCGTGGCGTATGCGGCGCGGGCGTTGGGGGCGAAGGCCGTAATCGTGATGCCGGATAATGCGCCGGAGGTGAAGATCGAGGCGACCAGGGTGCTGGGTGCGGAGGTGGTCTTCGTGGGGCCCGCGAGTTCCGCGCGCAAGGCGAAGGCGGAGGCGTTGGCGGAGGAGCACGGGTATACCGTGATTCCTCCGTATGACGATCCGGCGATTATTGCCGGGCAGGGGACGTGCGGGCTGGAGATTCTGGAGCAACTTGGGGTGGTCGCAGCCGGGGATACGGTCGGCGGCGTGGTGATTCTGTCGCCGGTGTCGGGCGGTGGATTGCTGAGCGGAATTTCGACGGCGGTGAAGCTGGCGATGCCGGAGGGCGCGGAGGTACAGGTGTGGGGGGCGGAGCCGGAGCTGGCGGCGGATGCCAAGGAGTCCTTCGACACCAAGACGCTGGTGGAGTGGCCGGCGGCGAAGACGACGCGGACGATCTCGGACGGGCTGCGCACACAGTCGCTGGGCGGGTCGAACTTTGAGCACATTTTGCGCTTTGTGGACGGCATTGTGACCGTGTCGGAGGACGAAATTCTGGCTGCGATGCGGATCATGCTGGAGGCGACCGGGCTGGTCGCGGAGCCAAGCGGGGCAGTGACGCTGGCGGCCGCGATTTTCCATCATGCCGAGCTGCCGCGCTGCGCGAGAATGGTTGCAGTGCTGAGCGGCGGAAATATTGAGCCGGAACTGCGGAAGCAACTGGATGCGGGTGCGGCGGCGAATGCTTCCGCGTAAGGGACAGAGGAGTCTAACCAGGACTATGACGTCTTCATCGATGATACGAATGCGGATGCAGGTTTCGGCCGTGGCGGCGGGGTTGATGGTTGCGATGTGCGGTGCTGGGACGGCACATGCTCAGAAAAAGAAGCCGAAGAACATGCCTCCGGGCTACGACCAGGCAGTGCGGGCTACGGTGGTGCATCCTGCGATTGTGTATGTCTCGACCGAGGACAACGCGCAGCATATTGCGGACGTCGGGCCCGGGCATGAGGTCGCGGTGATGGAGACGAACGGCGCATGGGTGCGGGTGTTCGCCAACACCGATGTGGCCGATGATGACGACGATAGCAGCAAACCGGAGTTCAGCACCGACGAAACGGTTACGCCGGCTTCGGGCTGGATTCGGAACAAGGGACTGGTTTCGCCGTCGACGCCGAACGGCGATGCGATTCTTTATGGAACTGCCGCGAACCTTGAAGAGGAGGCCACGCGGCCGCACGCTCCCAAGGATGCCGCTGATGAAGCCCACTTGCTGTATCGGAGAGTGGCGGAGTATTTTCCAAACTCGCCGCTGGCGCCCGAGGCGGCGTTTCGCTCGGCGGATGTGCGCTGGCAGATTGACCGCGCGGATAACCGCACGCTGCCTTCGGCGAAGGAGCAGGAGGCTTATCTGCGGCCACAGATTTACGAAGGCGAGATGAAGAAGGTGATGAAGCTGTACCCGGCGACGAAGTTTGCCGCGATGGCTGCGTACGACCTGATCGACAACAAGCTTTGCGGGGATTGGCAGGGGCTGCCAAAGTGTCCGGAGATGGAGGCTGGCCTGTATGAGAAGTATGCGGACAAGTATCCGGACAGCCCGAAGGCTGCGCAGGCGCTGTACGAGGC
>WNGR01010792.1_pt1 | contig 10781 bp, 12 predicted proteins | sample 5407581 | NCBI WGS metagenome assembly WNGR01 (sample SAMN13153383, study PRJNA577476) | soil metagenome | isolation source: 80 cm soil or saprolite under Garry oak tree replicate 2 | place: USA:California | collected 2016-06-15 | reverse complement strand
GCCGAAAAAAAAATCGGAGAAGAATTAGAAATTGAAAAAAACAATTGTAACATCCATCACAATACTCTTCGTGCTAGCAACTCTAGTCAGTTCAACTTTTGTCAGTCAAACCTCTGCGTCCGCAATCTCTAGTCCAACCCTCGACCCGAGGACCATACCAAAGTATGTTAGCCAGCTGATCATCCCACCAGTATACACGCCTACTCTCGTCGTGGACCCCACGACCGGAGCAGTAGTCCAGCAAGACTACTCAGTAGACATGGTCCAGTTCTCCCAGCAGATCCTGCCTACGGGATTTCCCACGACGCAGGTCTGGGGATACGCAGGCATGGCTTACGACCCGCTCACGGGACAGCAGCTTGGATACATTGAACACTCTCCATCAGCTACCTTCGAAACAGTTCGCGGCGTTCCAGTGCAAGTGACTTGGGTCAACAAGATCACCAGTCCCTCGATGTTCGCCGTCGACCCAACCCTCATGTGGGCAAACCCGAACAACATGGCCACCATTACACAGCCATTCACTCCTTTCCCGCCCGGCTATGCCCAGGCTCAAAGCCCAGTACCCCTAGTACCTCACCTTCACGGTGCCGAAGACCAGTCCACCTCCGACGGCGGTCCCCTTGCTTGGTTCACCGCATCCGGTCTCCATGGTTCAGACTACAACACTTACATTCCAACTGCAGCGAACGGTGCCGTCGACTACTATCCTAACGCTCAACCTGCCACCACACTCTGGTACCACGACCATGCCATGGGCATGACACGCCTCAACGTACTATCCGGCCTAGCGGGCTTCTACATTATCCGCGACCCGAACGACCCCATAGCGCCTCTGCTACCCAGCGGTCAATACGAGGTGCCGTTGGCAATACAGGACCGGTCGTTCAACCTAGACGGATCCCTGTGGTTTCCCAGCGTAGGTGACAATCCTGACGTCCATCCCTATTGGCAGCCTGAGTTCTTCGGAAACACAATCATGGTCAACGGCGTCGTCTGGCCCAACATGAACGTGCAACCCCACCAGTACAGATTCCGAGTGCTCGACGGGTCCAACGCGCGGTTCTACAGCCTAACCCTAACCTACCAGATCGGTGGGCAGGATGTATTGCTGCCCTTCACCCAGATCGGAACCGAAGGAGGATATCTAAGGACACCTGCAACGATGACATCGCTCCTGATAGCGCCCGGTCAAAGAGCTGACATACTCGTCGACTTTTCATCGATTCCAGCAGGCACCCAGATAACAATGAGAAACACTGCCAAGGCCCCGTTCCCCGCTGGAACGCCGCCAGACCCACAGACGGTTGGCCAGATAATGCGCTTTACAGTCAACAGCGGCACCCCAGTCCACCCAACGCCACTACCCGCCGTGCTCAACAACATACCAGTATTGACGCCGAACTCTCCAGCCAGAACCCTAGTCCTCTACGAAGTCGAATCTGGCACAGGCGAACCCTTGATGGTCACACTTCAAGGCCAAAGGTTCAATGCACCCGTGTCCGAGACGCCACGTGTCGGCTCGACCGAGGACTGGATTATTGTCGACATAACAGGCGACGCGCACCCCATACACCTCCACCTCGTCCAGTTCCAGGTGATCAGTCGTCAGACGTTGAATGCCGCTAAGTACACTAGCGACTGGGTCGCGCTGAACGGGGAGCCTCCGCTTGACCATCCTACCATAACTCTTCCCATCGACAGCTATCTGCAGGGCAAGCCGATGGCTCCGATGCCAAATGAGAACGGCTGGAAGGACACGGTAATAGTCTACCCAGGACAAGTCACCATAATCAGGGTCAGGTTTGCACCGCTTACAGCTCCCTCAACAGGACCCAGCGCACCAACCCCAAGCATCAACCAGTACAGCTTCGATCCCACCGTAGGCCCAGGATACGTCTGGCACTGCCACATTGTCGACCATGAAGACAATGAAATGATGCGCCCCTACGACGTCACCGCATGATCCCAAGCAAATGACACAACGCTTCCCTCCAAAGGGGAAGACCAAACCCCCTCCTTTTTTTGGAAGTCTCATTTCGAGAAGAAGATGGTACCCCTCGCACGTTCTTGTCGATGCAAAATCGTCTACTAGCATTGATCTAAATTGCAAAGAGTGTCGGAGCCCTTGATGCCCCAACCTGGTCCAGACCTTCATACTCTGAAGCCAATTACGTTGTGTACGTACAGCCTATCTGTCTTGACGACACAATAATCTCTTGGAGGGGACAAGTAAAAACGGAGACATTACTCGTTAAGAAACCTGAGGACGGGGAGGTCCTCGAACTGGTTGATGTGGAGTGTGTCTATCCTGGGACCCGGTCCGGCGAGTGTACTGCTCCCCCGGGCTACAAGTGCCCGTTTAGACATGTCACAGCGTCACTCCCAAGAGCCCAAGACGAAATGCTCCCCGTGAGAGGGAGAGGGCTATCACACTCACGACCCCTCCGCATAACTCCGAACGCGAGAAGGCCAGGGTCAGGCTAGCAAGAGCCAGCGGACTCCCGACTCCTGGCCTCTCCAATTTTTCCTAATTTTCCTTGGTGACTCCCAGCGCACTGATAGAGCCGTTGATCGATCCTTCGCAAGACGCGAGATTCTGCCCTTCTCGAGGCCACCTCGGGCTCAATCGAGGAAGTCTTCTGTATCTCTCTAGAGAAGCTCAGGGAAGACAAAGAATGCAGTCTGAAAGGAATCCAATGCTGAGGGCGCAGTGTATGCTAAACCCTATCCTGTCAGGGCATAGGACTAACTGCATCCAAGGTAACAACGGTCCATAGAGTGTTTAGAATGCTGCAAGGAAAAAAGGAGAGCAACAGTGTGTTGTGGCTGGGCGCTATTGTGGGACTAGTTGGCGTTTTCGGGATTGGACACTTCTTCCTGGGTTACACGAGGAGAGGACTTGCGTTCTTGGCTATGACAGGTGCCCTAGCCATCTATGTTCTCGTTGGCCCTCTTCTTTACTCACAACTCTGGCAGACCCCTGCCAGCCCGGCTATAATCTTCGGCCTTCTTTGGCTCGTGCAGACATACGACCTTTACAGACTGAGCAAAAGAAACGTCTGATCTGTCAAAGCTTACCAAAGAGCAAGCCCGGAAGTCTGAGGTTCGCATTGGTCTTGGTCCTCGGGGCCCGTGTGGCTCCTGCCTACAGTCGAATAGCGGCCCATGAAGAGATTGGTTATGGGCCAAATTACTAATGCGAAAAATGCGAGTTCTAAACTGGAACGCGAGTCGGCTTGGATTCTGGTCGGCAATCCTAACGGCGGTACTTGCCACGGTTTTTTTCACGATCGGTATAGCGACTCCTGCGAGATCTGGTCCGTTTTGCAGAAGTTCATGCGTCGCCTATCCCTATGTTAGTGGGCTAGCCGCGTTCGTTCCTACCGATTATATGTGGCTCTATCCGGTAACTCAACAGTAGGCCATGACTCCTCTTTTCCCTTCATTCTATGAGGAGGCCGTTTTCTGGGCCTTCTTTTCCGTGTTCCTTGTTCTGATTGCTTGGATTGGCAGGGCCCAACGAGCGCTACGTTCCAAGGAATCGCTAAAGAAACGCGAAAGCGATGCTGTCAGCTCAGCTTTGTTTACCCTTTCTATAATCGTGGTAACGTTGGTGCTTGGATACGCCCGAATCGGCGTCCTCCCTTGCTGGCTCTTCTATCCCGGGCTAGCATTATTTCTTGTCGGAGTCGTCTTCTATCTCTGGGCAAAGTCCGTTCTCGGACGCTTCTGGTCAGTAGAAGTGCGGGTGCTTACTGACCACACCGTGATCGAAAAGGGTCCCTTCAGGCTCATTCGGCATCCGATGTATCTAGGTCAGGTCCTTGTATACATGGGTCTCCTGGGACTGGCTCTACAGTCTTGGGGTGCGATACTCTTCATTCTGATAATGTCCAGCATCTATTATGGCAACAGGATTCGTATCGAAGAGAATTTCTTGGTGGCCGAGCTGGGGAATGCTTACCTTGACTATATGAAGAGGACCAAGCGGCTCATCCCACTCGTTTGGTAAGATGGTTTTGACCACTGATAATTCAATAGCAGGCGTTGTAGCCAGCTCGGTTTCATCCTCACCTTGAAGGTGCCTCTCTTTCGCCAGGAAACAGTAAGTCGAGCCAGAAGACCCTAGAACTTGAACGAGCTCCGAGATCACTTCTTTTTTCCTGGGAAAGCGAGCGTAAGATTGCATTGTGTACTTACACCTTAAGGGCGACGCAGTCCTAACATCTAGTTGGTGAGTAGGCAATGCCAAGAAGTGAGCTTCAGACCATAACAAGGTGTCCCGCGTGCCATCGGGAGCTTCTCAACGGAGAAGGATTCTGCGCTCACTGTGGGTGTTGCCGGTCCTGCTGCCTATGTCGTACGATGACAGCATCTCGTTGGACGGGCCAATCAGAAAGATTAGACTCCCCGGTAAGCTATCTCACTATTTTCACCTAATCCACCCATACACACGTACACCGTGGGCATTCCCTCTATTTCTCTAGATCGCGAGAGTTGCCTTAGAGAGAGGGTAGCTCTGGGGAACTCTGGGTCTGACGTCAACACCGGAGCTGTGAGACGCGGGGATCGGTGGTTCTCGCGCCCCCGAGCCACCCTTTCATTCTGTCGGTCGTCCTTGAGGGTCTTGATTATTTTTCATCGGACATAATCAGAATAGAATGTGATTATTCGCTTCGACCCAAATCACACTTTTCCATGAAATCGTGGACCACGCACTCTGCTCTGTCCTGCTGCTGACGTAGCAAGAATCAACCATGGGTTCTTTTGAAAACATGTCTACGTTACAAGCTACTCTAGGATACCACTATTTCGCCCTGCATTTCGCCGGATATACCCATACCCGGGCCGCAGGGAACGATGCAGTAGAATTGGTAGGTTCCGGGCTTCAGGTCAAGCGTGAAGCTTGTTGACGTGCCTGGAACTATTGGGACTTCGCCAATTCCCTGAACTGTGAAAGTATGGCCGATGACCAGGCTGACAGCATCACCTGAGTTATAATGAATCGGCACCATTCCATTGCTAGTGTCATTCAAGAAGGTGAACCCAATCGTAGCCGGCTTGCTGTAATTCAAATTGAGAGCAGTATCCAGATTTGAGATGGTGAAATTGACTTCACCTGCTGAAACGCGAATCTGTTTGGCGGTCTGGAGACCATCGGAAAACACGAAAGCGTCATAGGTGTTCCCACTGAAGTCAGGGATCACGGCGAGAGAGACAGAGTGAACGGGCTTAGGTTGACTCCAGCTCAGATTGACGGTAGCTCCAGAAGCAAGCATCCCAAGACTCAACCCGAGAAACACACAGCACAAAACTGCGCCGATTGCTGTTATGCTTCCTCTCATGTCTTGCATGTTCTCTCACATCAAGTCAAGTGTTCTCTTGCTGCGTTTCTTTCCTAATCAATAGAGTGTGTCTTGCGTTACTTATTCGGTACGTACACAATGTGCACTTCCTACTCAGTTTATGGAGATGGAATTGTCCACCCCATGTCTGGTCAACCGTGGACGTTGACGGATGAGGAAACGTTATCGTCAGTATTCACATACAGTAGTATTGCGTACTCGTAGTAGAGTGTCAGAAAGACTCCTGAGGCCCAAGGGAGCAAGCTGGCTAAGGCTTGTTCTAGCTTGCTGCTCTCTCGACTTCTATAGTACACTTGGTGGCAAACCCAGCGATGACTCCCAACGCTGCAAGCCAAGGTGCCAGGGCCAAAGTCGCGACAGCACCAGCTGCGCCCCAGGCGAGGGGAATGGACAGGACTACTTTGCCCTTATCATCTTTGACGATTACCCTTTTCACAGTTGCGTCTTTGGTTACTTCTTTGAACTTCTCGAGGAGTTTCTCAGATGAGACTTGGAAGACCTCTTTCTTGAGGCCAACTTGAGTACCACAGGAAGGGCAGAATTTGGCATTGGCTGGTAGTTCGGCATTGCACTCCATGCATTTCGCCATTCTTGCTCAACTGAGACTGCGATGTTTGACTACTGGTTATTAGAAACGACGTACACAGAGTAACTAATCCTCCTAGATCTATGAAATGCGTCGGCGCTGTTTTCATAGCGTTTTCGATGATCGACCCTTACAGCTTAGGGGATGCCCTATTCAGGTAGGGCCAGACTAGATCATCTTTGCCTTGAACATAGTCGACCTCACGCCTGAGGGAGTTCACGATTCTATCAGCCTCTGCATCGGTAGCAAGCCTGGTTTCGAACTGGCAAGGGAGGAGAAGAGGCGGTGGCTCGAATCGAACCTTCCGGACAAGGCGGGAGCCAAGTTGGCCTACCATGACAGCCAATTGGCAGGCATGCTCGAGTACTCCCTGATCGAACATTCTCCTTTCCCGGTCGCAGGCAAGGACTTGCTTCACATCAACTGCATCTGGGTCCTACCGTCCTTCCAGAGGAGAGGACTAGGAGCCGAGCTCCTAAGGTCAATCATTCGGGAAACCCACTCCCGGAGTAAGAAGGGATTATCGGTGTTGGCATACAATAGCCCGCTCTTCATGCCATCAAGCTTCTTTCACAACAAGGGATTCCGAACCCTCCAAGAGAGAGGTCTTCAGGAATTGATGTGGATGGAGCTGGAAACCTGTGAGCCACCCAGTTTCCTACCCGTCGAGTTCTCGCCAACACTGGACCGTAAGCAGGTGGCCATCGATGTGCTCTATTGTGCCCAGTGTCCCTGGAGCATAAAGACGAGGGAGAGGATCGAAAGGGTCTCGCGCGAATTCGGAGACGAAGTCCGGTTCCGTTCCATAAGGACAGACACCCGAAACAAGATGGAGAGTATTGGAGACTCGAGAAAAATATTTCTTGATGGGGAAGAGAGTTTCTTCGCTCCCCCAACAGAAGAAGATGTGCGAAAGGCAGTAGCAAGCAGAATTCGGGAGAGAGATCGCGAGGCCCGCTTTGGCTTGCGTCGACATGAAGTGAGCGTAAGACCCGGGAACCATTACCCAGCCTCTGCGGTCCCTGTTTCGGGAGAAACCTCAGCGTGATGCTAGGAGAATCCCCAAGCTGAGTAGACTGGTCTCTGTAATGTGGTATCACATCGGGCGGTTCGAGATGTTGATAGGCATCTTCTCTCTTGGACTCGCAACGGTCATTCTAGCGTTGCCCCGTAAGAATAACCCGAACCACCGAGAACCAAGTCCCTCCCCAAGTTTGATGGTTCCTCTACTTGCATCAGCCTTGAGTCTCTATTCCAAGAGCAAACGAGGATCACGGAGCAAAGTCAATAGAAGGGACTCGTCTCAAGCATGATTAGCCCTGATCGTAGCCTGTCGTGGAATACGGGGTTTTTCCTGTTTCGAACTGGGAGTCCGAACTAGTTAGGGGTAAGCGGTATCCCTTAGCCACTCCTTTGGAATAGGCGAGAACTTGGATCCACTTTCGATGCTCAAAGACGAGCACTCCTCTATTCTTCAACGACTGTACAGGCTAGACAAAACCATGGTCTTACTTGAGAGTTCCAAGCCGGCACAGTCGAAAAGACTCCTAAGATCGCTTCTTGAGGAGAGCCGGAAAATGTGGCTCGAGCTGTCCCAGCACACAACCAAGGAGGACAAAGTTCTCTTCCCGCTGCTTGAAAAGAGAATGGGATCCGAAGCAGGTCCCGTGCGTGTCATGAGCAGAGAACACTTGGAGCTACTCTCATCAGTTGTAGCTTTGCGGTCTGAGGTCCAACGATCCATCGAAGACGACGACGCCCTAAAGACATGGAATCTCGCGAGTATTCTACAAACCCTAAGGGCCGGCCTATCGGATCACATATCCCGGGAAGAACGGGTTCTCTTCTGGCTGGCAGAATTGCGGCTGTCGAGCGTCGATCGACGAAAAGCAACGTTTGATCTAGCGCAGATGAGCGAGCTTTCCTCGGATGAAAGCTTTAGAGCGCAAGTGCCCCTTACTATTCGTAGAACTCGATGAGGGAGATAGTCCTCCAGCTCAAAGCCCCCGAGAACTGGGTTTCAGAGGTCACATCTAAACATCCTTCCACAATACGCATTCTCGATTGCAAACCAGGAGAATCGAAGAATGGGATAAGACAGCTCGTCGAGGTTACAGCGGACCCGGAGACACTCGACCGGGTCGTGGAGGACGTCAAGGGTAGCCCCCTCGTAAAGGAAGCCTACATCGTCGAAACCAAACGTGGAAAAGTCATCGGATCTCTCCTAACCGAATCAGTTCTCTGCGGAATGCTCATGTCGTCCAACGCATTCTGCCGCTCATGTCTCTTCCACGCAAAGTCCAAGCCAGATGGCTCCGTGGAATGGACCCTGGCACTGACCGGAAGAGAAGCGCTCACCGATCTTCTTGACAAGCTGAAGAAGGAGAAGATCGACGTAAAGATTGTCAGGCTCACTTCGGTAGCGGATGTCGAAACTCTGACTGTGCATCAGAGGTCAATTGTTCAGACTGCGCTTGAAGAGGGCTACTTTGACCTTCCTCGCCGAGTTAGTCTGAGACAACTCGCTAAGGGAGTTGGGGTCTCCTCTGCAACAGTGTCCGAAGTCCTTCGGAGAGCTGAGAAAAAGATTCTCTCCACCTACAGCATGCCTGGAGGGCTGCAGAGAGAACGAGAGGAGAGCGGGCTATTCTCTAAAGAAAGAGGGAGTCAGGATCATGTATCTCAATGAGATACAACTGATGCCCCCAGGGTTCACTGTGGACGCGCCGTCTAAATAGAATGCGAGGGGTTATCTCTCTAGGGAAGAGAGCAATTTGGCAATGAGCACGATAGGAAAACAAAGTTCGAAATCTGATTCGGCCCTTCGATTTCAGCGAATATTGGTCGCAGTCGATGGGTCCGAGGGCGCCCGAAGAGCATCCGAGGTTGCAGTGGACCTGGCGGAGAAATTCAACGCCCAACTTTACGTACTGTATGCGTTTCGGGGCTACCCCGAGTACATGACCATGTTTCCCTCTGCTCCATCCCCGTCTGGGGAGGCCATTCAGGAGTACGAAGCTTATGCAAGAAAGGCTGCTTTGGAAGTTGTGGGGCGAGCGGTGTCGATGGCCGAGAAAAAAGGCGTGAAGGCGAAGCCCAACACCAGCGAGACAATTGGCTCTGTGGTTCAAACAATAACCGACTACGCGGTCGCGGAGAAGATCGACTTAATCGTCATGGGGACTAGGGGAATGGGCGGCTTCAAGAAAATGCTCCTTGGAAGCGTATCAAGCGGTGTCGTCACACACGCTGACTGTCCAGTTCTCGTCGTGAGGTGAGCTATCGTCATGGGTCAAACACCGCAGGTTTCAACTCGATTGCCAGTGTATATCGTGGGCCTTGAAGGTCAGGACCCTGAGTCTTCGCTAGCAGAAACGAAATTCCGAAAGTCAATCGAGTGCGAGGCCCGAGCCACCGTCAGGGCATTCGCCAAAGGGAAGGAGAGGAAGCATTTCGAGGTGCACGTACTTATCAGAATGCCCAAGCACCAAGTCGAGTTCATAGAAGAAGGCTGGTCCATCGAAGAGGTCTTCGAAAATATCGGGTCGAAAATAAAGACGCTAATGACCAAACCAAGAGACAGCCCGTCCCGAAGGCGCTTTCGACCTAGGGCTGAAATTGCGGCTGCTCGGTTCTAGCGGATGCTTTCGAGTAAGACCGAGAACATAACCTAAATTCTATCTTCTAACACCGATTCAGTCCAGATTCCTCCCAATGCCCCCAAGCAGAAGAAACCGTCGCGTGAAGAAGGACTCGGATAGTCAGCTCAAGAAATCAGTGAACCTGCGGGAATTCTATCCTTCCCGATCCAACGACGTTCGCAAAGGCGATTTCGGCCGTGTAATTATCTGTGGAGGTAGTGACCGTTACGCTGGCTGCTTGGCATTCAACGCACTAGCGGCTTTGCGATCTGGGGCAGATCTTGCTATCGTCGTTGCACCTAGAAGAGCCGCAGATATTGTAGCAGGATATTCTCCGGATCTCATAACAGTGCCTTGCGACTCACCCTTTCCAGATCCCGACATCGCAATTGAACTGCTCGAGAACGCTGATTCATTGGTGATGGGATGCGGGGTAACACGAACCCCGGAATCACACCGGGCGCTCCTTGACATCATCCAACGGTGTAAGACCCCAATGGTTCTAGACGCGGAAGCCCTCCACTCCATAGCCGCTGCTCCGGACGCGATCAAGGGAAAACAAGTACTTCTGACACCAAACGTGGGAGAATACCGGGTTCTTTCAGGGGCCCTTTGGCCTGAAAACGTCGACGGTAAGAGAGATGCGGTCCAAACCCTCGCAAAACAATACAAAACCACAGTTATCGTGAAGGGGGCCGTCGACTTCATCTCCGATGGGGAGAGAATTCACCTCGATACTGCCGGTTCTCCTTACATGACCAAAGGGGGCTACGGTGATCTACTCGCAGGGGTCGCCGGCGCGCATCTCGCCAGAGGCCGAAACCCCTTCGACGCTGCGAAAGCAGCGGCGTTCATTGTCGGGAAGGCCGGAGAACTGGCGGGTGCTTGGTTTGGGGAGAGCGTTCTAGCCAGTGATGTGCTGTCACACATCGATTTGGTGGTCCGTTCGCGTTGAATGTACCAGCAGGTTCGTTCGGGGTCGACGTGTGACTGTCTTCCTAATCTTGTCGAGAGTGATGATTGAGGGATCAAACTCAACTGTGAGTTTTTTCGAGAAAGCGTTGACCTGAACCGAGGAAATGCCCTTGGATTTTCGGAGTCTTTCTTCTAACGCGAAAGGAACATCGGCAAGCGTGATCCGTGATATGTCGATGATTCCTCTTGCCCGATGAGTTGGAATCGAAG
>WNGR01026254.1_pt1 | contig 10783 bp, 9 predicted proteins | sample 5407581 | NCBI WGS metagenome assembly WNGR01 (sample SAMN13153383, study PRJNA577476) | soil metagenome | isolation source: 80 cm soil or saprolite under Garry oak tree replicate 2 | place: USA:California | collected 2016-06-15 | reverse complement strand
TCACTTCGGCTCATCCTGGTTTGTGGTGATGGGACGGGAAAAATGACTCCTCTCTTTTCGCGCGTGAGCGTGAGCAGAGGAAATCAGCGATGTAGTTCCTCCACTTCAGTGACCGGTTCACCAAAAACCAGGATGAGCCGATTTATGCGTCAAACGACAGACTGCTCTGGCATTTGCCGCAATTGGTCTTCTGGCCACGCGAAGCGTTCTTCTGTTATCATGGCAGCAGTATATCAGAGACAGGGCATTCTGAATAGTACTAAATATCCTAGCTTATCGGTTTTTACAAGCGTTTTGGCACAACATATTGATATTCATATGTTGGAGAACACAATATATTGATGTTAACGCGTCAAAACCTTAATTATTCTTTTTGTGAGAAAAGAAAGTGGTAACGTGGCCGATGTCTTCTTTAGCGACCTGTCCTTACACCCAGTATGAGGCCGGCCCGGGCGTGCGGGAACTACTGACCGTAGAACTCCACTGACCTGCGCTCATCGTGTTAATATCTGTGTCCATCACCCTGAGTTGAGGCGTCGTGTTCTTGTTCGGTATCTCATCCATTCCTGCGAGCTCTGTTGCAGTAAGTCCCAGGGGCTACTGAGGGCAGGAGTATACCTGAGATCCAGGTCGTTCCGTTCTTCGACGCGCATTTCATGGAAGAGGGCGTTGGCAAAGATATCGATACGCTTGTCCACCTCCGCGTTCATGTGTCCGATCAACTGCGCTCTCAGAAGGCGATACGTCCCTCGGTCCCCAGTCAGGGGAATGCGTACCACACGCGAGCCCAATTAGTACATCTTGTGATCCCAGGTGGCTGTCTCGCTGATGAGGGAGCAAAGCCAGCCTGCGCCACTTCGCCGTCGGGCAGAACCGTGCGCGCCATCACCAGATCGAAGACCTTCACCGCCTGGGTTACAATCGCCCCGGCGAATTCACGCGCACCGCTCACCAATTCTCCCCGGCGATATGCTCCTGCTTGGGGGCGGTGGTGCCCAGCGGCAGGTAGGTCGAACACCCTAGAAGCCTGTGCCAGGTCTCGAGACAATCCCCTATGGCGTAGATGTCCGGCACGTTAGTTTTCCATCGTGCAGGTGACGCGGATACCCTAGCGCTCACCCCGCATGCCCCAGGGGGCTTTGTCCACTTGTTTGTGGATGAATTTCCTGACCTTGCAGCAAGCTGAGAGCCGAAGCCCGTAACCTGAAGTGAATACGTTATGAGCCACCAAGTGATTGGTTGCTTGCTGTGTACAGGAGTGCACGAGGTAGAGGGAAGCAACCAGATCTGCCCTTGCTACACCACAAGGTTTGTACAGAGTAAGGTGGAGAGAGCGGGATCTTGGCAAAGTCCATGCTGTTTCAGTGCCATCATTGGCATATCCCTCAGCTTGGCAAGGCAGGAGCAACCTGCTATACTCTCTGCAAGCAGTTGTACAAGAACGAACGCGGCGAAAGGATCAGCAAAGAACATCGTGTCAGCATCCGAGGCTCAGGTCGAACGAGCCTCACATCCACCAACCGAGCACCTACAAGGCATCGTGGAGCGCGTCACCTACTATGCCGAAGACTCTGGCTATACAGTAGCCCGGCTCAAGGTCCCGTCCCACTCCGACCTCGTCACCATTGTGGGTCGCTTCCCCTCAATCTCAGCTGGACAAACCCTGCGTGTCACCGGCTTGTGGCGCGAACACCCCAAATTTGGCCAGCAATTCCAGGTGCTGCATGCTCAGGAAACCAAACCAGCGACCCTCACTGGCCTGGAGAAGTATCTGGGCAGTGGCCTCATCAAAGGCATTGGCCCGGTCACTGCAAGGCGTATTGTCGCCCACTTTGGTCTGGAGACCCTCGACATTATTGAAGAGCATGGTGACCGCCTCATCGAGGTTCCGGGTATCGGCCAGAAGCGCGTGGGCATGATCCAGCGAGCCTGGGCCGCCCAGAAAGCCATTAAAGACGTCATGGTGTTTCTGCAAGGCCACGGTGTCTCCACCACCTATGCCGTCAAAATCTACAAGCACTATGGCGACCAGGCCATTGAAGTGGTGTCAGCTCATCCCTATCAGTTGGCCAGCGATATCTACGGCATAGGCTTCATCACCGCCGACACCATCGCACGCAATCTTGGCGTTGCCCCCAATTCCGATGCACGCTACCAGGCCGGTCTCCTCTATCTGCTCAGCCAGGCTGCTGAGGATGGGCACTGCTTTGTGCCAGAGGGCAAACTGGTGGAGGAGGCTTCCAAGCACTTAGCCCTTCCCGAATTTCCGGTAGACCCGGCCCGCATCAGCGCACTGATTACGCAGATGGCTGAGGCGAAAGAGCTGATCGTCGAGCCAGGGTATGGCGAGCTTGCAGGCCAACAGCTGTGCTATGCCCCTGCCTTCTACTACACCGAAGTCGCCCTGGCTGCCCGTCTCTCCGCCTTTGCCAGAACTCCCGTTAACGTGGATGTGCCACGGGTAGACCGCTGGATTGATGGCTACACTCAGAAACAGGGCATGGCCCTTTCGAAGGAGCAACGCCGAGCGGTGATCCTCTCGGCCTCGTCCCGGCTGCTGGTGCTCACGGGGGGACCCGGCTGCGGCAAGACGTTCACGACCAAGACCATCGTCGCCTTATGGCGTGCCATGGGCAAATCCATCGTGCTGGCAGCTCCCACCGGACGGGCCGCCCAACGGCTTGCCGAGATGAGCGGGCGAGAGGCCAAGACCATCCACCGGCTGCTGGCCTTTGATCCCAAAACCGTGCAGTTTCGTCACAACGAGGACAACCCACTTGATGCCCAGGCTATCGTCGTCGATGAGGCGTCGATGCTCGACCTCTTCCTGGCTCACTCCTTTGTCAAAGCTGTTCCATCCAGTGCCCAGGTGCTCATGGTAGGCGATATCGATCAACTGCCCAGCGTGGGACCCGGCATGGTCTTGCGTGACCTCATTGCCTCGGAGCAAGTTCCCGTGGTGCGACTAACCGAAGTCTTCCGCCAGGCGGCCAGAAGTCACATTGTCACCAATGCGCATCGCATTAATGCCGGTCAGTTTCCCCATCTCACTCCGACCACCAAGTTCACGGCGTCCGATTGCCTCTGGCTGGAAGCGAACGCGCCGGCCCTAGGAGCAGAGGGCATTGGACACCTGGTGCGGGAATATCTCCCGAAGCATGGCATCAATCCAAGAGAGCAGGTGCAGGTGCTCTGTCCCACGACCCGTGGCGAGGCTGGCACCCGCCAGTTGAACACCCTGCTCCAGCAGATGCTCAATCCGCCCGCGCCAGGCAAAGCCGAACTTGTGCGTTCCGGCAGCGTCTTACGCGTAGGAGATCGGGTGCTCCAGCAGGTCAACGATTACCAGCGAGAAGTCTTCAATGGCGACCTGGGCACCATCTCCTCCATCGACCTGGAAGAACAGGAGGTGGCGGTGCAGTTTGCTGAGCGGCAGGTGAACTACGACTATGCCGATCTCTCCGAACTGGCCCTTGCCTGGGCGGTGACGGTGCACAAAAGTCAGGGCAGTGAATACCCTGTAGTGATTTTCCCCCTGTTCATGCAACACTACGCGCTACTCTCGCGTAACCTGCTCTACACGGGACTCACGCGTGCCAAACAACTGGCGATCCTGGTGGGACCGACCAAAGCCATTGGCATGGCGGTCAAACGTATGATGGATCGGCAACGCTACACTGCCTTGGCCGAGCGGCTCAAGCGCCGGGAACGCACCTGAACATGCGGCGAGCGGGAGCGCGAACACAGGTGTACAGTGAGATAGAGTGCATCGACGAAATGCTTCGTCCTACGCTTCGCTGGGGGGATCAGTACTGGGACAAATCCGGTGCTTGAACTCCTGCTCCCACAGCCCTTCTATGCACCTCAGAACCCTCTTTGGAGGCGGGCCGGCCAGCAAGGAAAGCGGAGCAAAAGAAGCCATATCAACTGCCGTTTCCACCTGTCCTCAATTCCACCATATTTGCTGGCTCAATGTAGCCCCATTGAAGGAACCTGGCAAGTGTAGAGGCGATATCGAGTTCGCCGCGCTGCGTCAGACGGGCCAGGTCAGCGACAGAGCGCCTCCCATCGATGAGCAGAAGTACCCAACGTTCTCTGCGCGGGAGTTGGCTGGCAAGCGAGGTGGCGAGCGTGCCGGGGGCCATGCGGAACACGGCAGATGCGCCTAAGGCTCTTTCCTGTGTGCGAAATTCCATCATCATTCCTCTCCTCTCTACGCAAGCTGACTGACAGAGCATATCAAACTAATGTACCGCTTTCTTGTCAGCCACATGCGTCCTGCTCAATGCAATACACTCGAAGAAGAGTCACGGGCGCGGTGCCCATGCTCGCAGGAGGTAAGACAGCCCGCAGAACTCCTGGTTGGTCAAATCTCCTGCGAGCCGGTCGCACAGTGCAGCATGTTCCCTCTCCTCGATCACCCCGGTGCGCAGCAAGAGCGGCTTCACCTGCCCAGCAAAGCGTATCGCCTGCCCCACGAATCCCACGTTGGCTGGCTTTCCTGCCGATACTTCAATCGCATACGCCGTTTCATGGATCACGCGCTCGTCTCTCCCCCGGACGCCGTACAGGTGCGTTTCAGGTGGCGCGCTACAACCCGCATCGCGCAGCCAGCCGCCCAGCATCAGGGTGATGCCCAGGTGACGGCGCTTGTACGTGGAGGTCTCAAGCCCTGTCTTCCCTGAGCGCGCAGCAAGCAGGTTTGACCATTCCCACATACGTTGCGGGATGAAGCTCTGCCCTGCCCGCTGCAACGCTTCGCAGACGAGTTCGGCCAGGCACTCGAAGGCAGCGCTGGTGGTGAGCGGCAGTTCAGCCTCTGTCCAGCACACAATGCCGCCTGGGCGGCACAGGGCAGCGCACGTCTGCGCGAGCGAGGGATAGTTCACCCTCAGGATGTACCGACTGAGGAAGCTGAGATGGACGAGGTCGAAGCTTCCCTTGGGAAAGAGCGTGGGGGGAAGGTCGTTGATCTTCTGCGCGAGAAAGGCGACCTGCGCCAGGCCGACCGATACACTGGAGACCGGGATATTGCCGCGCCACTGCGCGCAGCCATTCCCCTGTCCCACAGCCGATTTCCAGGACAGAGCGGGCGCGAGACAGGTCGCATTCGGCGAGCAGTTTCGTAGGCAGTAATTCGCCCATCTCCTCGACGATAACATGCTGAAATTGGATGTCGTCATAGACGTTGCTGCTTCGTTCTTCATGAGCTATCACCGGCGTTTCTCCCTCTCCTCAATCATTCATACCTGTCGAGCATACCAATCCCAAAGAGGCGGGACTGTGGCAGCGATGGACGCAAAGGGGAAGGCTCCGGACGCCGGAGGGACGTGAGAGGGACGCGACGAGTCGAGGCCGGGACAGTCTATGTTATAATGCTGGGAAAGTGAGTCCCTCGTGGAGGCAACATCAACTAGCGGAGGAGCAGAGTGAACAGGCCGGTCGTTAGCCAAACGAGAAGCATGCTGGATGCATCGAGGAGCATCGATGCCCAGGCGTCGCTCCTGCGCGTGTACACCTTTGGTGCCTTTCATCTCGATTGGCAGGTTCCCCCGCTCTCGACCGAAGACCTTTGGAAGAGCCGTACTTCAGCCCGTACGCTCTTGAAGCTGTTGCTGTGCGCTCCAGGAAGACAGGCTTCCAGGAGCCAACTCGCGGGCATTCTCTGGCCAGAGACCGATGAGGACAAGGCGCGCGAGTCCCTGCGCTCTGCCAGCAAAGTGCTGCGCAAGGTCCTGCACACAGCGAGCGGAGAGGAACTGCTCGAACAGCGCAACCAGAGCACGATCCTCAAGCTGGCCGAGCAGTCCCGCCTGTGGGTCGACGCGGATGCCTTTGAAGACTTGATCTCCCAGGCCGGGCGAGCGACCGCCCCTGATGAGGCGCTAGCGCTCTGGCAGCAGGCGAAGGTCCTGCTGCGCGGCGAGTTCCTGGCCGACGACCAGGGAAGCGAGTGGATGCGGCACCGCTGGATCAAACAGTGGCAGCAGGCGATCCGGATGGCCCGTGCTCGCATGGTGCGCCACCTGGCCGATCTCTATCTGCAGCGTGGGCAGGTCAACCTGGCGGAAGAGGTCTTAGAGCAGCACATCATCCGTTTCCCCACAGACCAGGACGCGCTCTACCGCTTACTCTTGCTCCTGGAGCAGCAGGGATGTATTGAGGAGGCTTGCATGCTTTATCAGCGAGCCACCTACCTGCTGGGAACCGTAGGGAAACAGTCGGCAGCTCACGTGAGAGCGTATTATGAGCAGTTGCTGCAAACAGTTCGGACACATCAGCACATCGTTCCTGTCATACATGCGCATCCTCCCGAACCCTTTCCAGAGGGCTTGCAGAGAGCGTCAGCGTTTCCCCAAACGCAGGCTCTGGATGTTGTCCTTCCCGCTTCCACCGTATCCGCTTCATTTGCCTCAAGCCAGGAGAACACTCTGGACCTGGTGAAAACACACCGGCAGATGCTGCACGATCTGCTCATGCTCGCGAGCACAGTGCTGGTGCTTTCACCCTATGCGCGCTGGCCCATCAGCGAAAGGGCGCGAGAATCCCTCGCACTTGTCAATGCTGCAATTGATGAACTGGAGCGCATGACCGAGAGTTTCTGGCGGCTGTGCGCCAACACCTCCCTCGATCTGCTGGGGAACCTGGTAGAACACTTCCGGACCATCATCCAGCTCCTCAAACAGGTGCAGACGCGTGAGGTCGTCCAGCGTCTCTGTTCGCTTGCCGGGGAAATCGCGCAAATCCTGGGAAAAACCTTGTTTGACCTGCACGAATACGCGCTTGCGTGGTCGTACTACACGTTTTCCCTCAAGACGGCTCAAGCGTCCTTCAACCAGGATCTATGGGCGGTTGGTCTGGGACGGATGAGCCTGTTGCTCATCTACTGGGATCAACCCAGCGAGGCACTGCCCCTCTTGCAGGAGGCGCAGCAGTTGATGGTTCAGAGCCCAAGGGTAGCGTGCTGGCTCGCAGTGGTCCGGGCTGAGGTGCACGCGCACCTTGGCGACTCCGTTGCCTGTGACGCCGCGCTGAACGTCGCCAGAACCCTCGCGTCGCAGGCATATTTAGGAGAAGACCGCTACGCCACGGGCTTCAACCCCTCTCGTCTGGCCGGGTATGAAGGCGCCTGCTTTGTGCAGCTGCGTCAACCGGACCGCGCCCTGCCCGCGCTTCAACAAGCGCAGGCTTTGCTTGATCCGCAGGCCATTCGTAGGCAGTCCACACTCTTGACCGATATGGGGATCGCTCACGCTCAACTGGGAAATGTGCAAACGGCGTGCCACTATGCCATCCAGGCGCTGGCCATCACCACGCAAACCAAATCCCTGAGCGTGCTAGAGCGCGTGCGCCAGGTATGGAAAGAATTGGAAAGGTGGAAGGACACGGAGGAAGTCAAAGACCTGGAGAGGCAGCTGGAAACAACATCGATGCGTATCGCTACGTAAAGAAGGATGTTCATGAGCGAACTAGCATCTCCCCATACCCCAATCCTTTACCTGATTGTGTGCGCGGCGCCTCCGGCGCAACAAACGCAAGAGGTGGTGCCGCTGCTCCAGGCGGTGGGATGGGATGTGTGCGTCATCGCCACCCCTCAAGCCTCCCGCTGGATGAATAGTGAGGCCCTCGCCGAACTGTCGGGGCATATCGTCCGGACGGACTACAAGCTGCCGGGGGAGGCAGATCCACTCCCCAAAGCAGACGCAATGCTGGTCATGCCGGCGACCTTTAACACTATTAACAAATGGGCGCAAGGCATCGGCGATACGCTGGTGACCAGTCTCTTGTGTGAAGCGCTTGGACGTGGATCACCACCGATTGTTACCGTCCCCTGCCTCAAGATGGACCTGGTTCGGCACCCGGTCTTCTCCAGGAGTATTGCCTTGTTGCGTGAGTGCGGCGTTCAAGTCCTGCACGAGCCAGAACGCTACCCTTCACCACTCATGGTTCCCTGGAACGAGATACTTGCCACACTTCTAGAGGCCGCTCAGAGCAATGGGTAGAAAAGAGCGATGTGAGGTGGGAGTAGTATACCCAATAGTTGCACAACGAGATTAGGCCTCTCGCGTCACAACGGAACGGAAAAGTACGATAAGGCCATGAGTAAGCTGTATTACAATCAATAACTGCAAAAGAAGTGCCGTTTCAAGTCATTTTGTTTGTCTTATAGTGTTCTTCCTCCTCTCATCGATCACTATGTGGAGCGCTTTCAGGTTAGCGTGAGTTTTCGTTCGGATGTTCATCACGAGCCAGAAGTACCGGGAATGTTGGCAGGCTTGGTAGCAGGTGTTAAACTAATGTTCAAGGTAGTTATGTAGGCGTTTTTCTAATTTGGTAAAGGTGGTTGATCTCTGGTAGCGCTTCTAAATCTTCAGATATTACCCATCTTCCTTTTTCTTGTCGTGCCTGGTGTTGTGGCCACCACTGTTTATAGTTATCTCATTCCCGCTGAGCGAAGGAAATTAGCCGACTATTTCGTTGAAGTAGTTACCTTCAGCATGTTCTACCTGGCTCTATTCTTTTGGCTTCTCGCTTTGCTGTATAGTGCTTATCTTCAATCTAATATTTTTCTCCTTGTTGTGTTAACACTGCTGGCAGCCTTCATTGTACCTGCATTTCTTGGCTGGCTGGCGACTTATCTTATGCAGGCCCCTTGGCTGCGTCGATTTGCTAAGTTGGTAGTACATCCGATACCTACACCTTGGGATTATATCTTCGGTAAGGGTGAATCATATTGGGTAATCTTTCATCTTAAGACCGGTGAAAGAATTGGAGGGTACTACAGCAGCAAGTCGTTTTCATCGTCATATCCTGACCCGGGGGAGATTTATGTCGAGCAGATATGGCGGCTGGATGAAGAGGGCCGGTTTAGGGAAAAAGTCGGTAGAACGGCTGGTGGTTTTATAAAGGCCGAGGATTGCAAATTTGTCGAGTTTTTATCGTTGAAGGAGGACTAAGGTTATGGCAGAGAATAAAGAAACTCCTGTCCAATCTATTCAAGCAAATGCACCCATTCAATCTATACAGGCGGCCGATGCGCCGGTGAGAGAGGGATACCAGCCCATAGAGAGGAAGGGGTATCAGCCCACAGAGACGCCTGCTCCCTCATCTCCACCTCAGAGTATAAGCGGCATAATTCCGGTTACCTCGACACCACCTCCTAGTAGCAACGTGGCAGCCCCAGCTGTTTCTGTCCAACCCCAAAGTAACACTGCGGCAGCTCCGGCTATTCCGCAGCAAAGTGAGAGCGGAGGATAATACATATGGCAGCTGATCAAAGGCTGCCATATTTAAGACGGCGCCAGTTACGACTTCTACCAAGCGGATAGCATTCTAGCTTTCAGGAATCAGGCTCCTGACTGTAAAAACTGATGACAACAGTAGCCGAAATGATTTCCCTAAAGGGAAAACGATAGAAACGGTAGTCGCCTCTACAGCACTATATGGACAAGCACTTGCTGCAGGTCTGAGTATGCTACGAAATGTCTCACATGAGCGATGAAGAATTGAGGAAAGTTACTCATGCCTAATCTTCTCTCAGAGAATGAGGTCTACTCACCAGCTCAAGAAAGGTTTCTTCATCCTCACCATCCGCTTCTTCAGCTTCCATCTCATACTGCTCCCCGTATTTCTGAGCTAAGAGGGCATTGGCATACGCATGCTGAGCAACCGGCAGTTCGCCAGCATACGCTCCGATCTGTGGCCCAAGCACGTTGCCCATCAGATCGCAGGGAGCCTCGAGGACACAAGCAGTAATGCGAATGCGCTTGAGCTGGCCGGTCGTGCGACTGGTGACCATGTAGAGCTTCCCGTGTTCGAAGGTGAACCAAATGGCAGTGGGAACGCCCACACCACTTTTGCGAAAGATCGTGAGGAGCACAAACTGGTAGGGAGACAAGGAGGTAAAGGGATCGTCCAACTCTTCCTTTCCTCATATCATCTCTGCTTTGCCAGCCGGTGGAGCAGCTTGCGTCACCGGCTCTTGACCGCCGGACTGCCCATGCTCGTGGCCTGCTCCAGGAAGGCCATGGTCTCGCGCCGAAAGGTGGAGTCTTGCCCTGAGAGAACTGTGTTGGCTTATAGCGCACACATCTTTAGCCTGCGGCTCGTGTCAGTTGACACATGCACTCATCACTGCTCTATTACCCTATTTTTCCATACCATAGAGAAGTTTCTCTAAGAACGGCCTGTCTTGCTTCCAGGTGCGGCCCCTCTTGTTCCCAGGTGCGATCCACCTTCTCCCGTTATCTTCAGAACCAGATTAGATAGACTTGTGGTGAGGCATGCAGTGAGCTTGCTAACTCACGAACGCCAGGCAGCACCAGCGCTCTATGACACAGCTCACATGAGCGGCTGACATCCATCAAATGATCGCAAGAACTTGTACCAGGGAAAGGAAGGAGACATTGCACTATGGATCAGACACAACTCCCACCTGATGACGGCAAGCAGAGTGACTCCGAGGACCGGCAGCCCTCTGATGCCCTGTCTGCGGTTTTCCCCATGCAGACACCGACATCAAAAGAACACGATGACTTCCCGGAGGATGCCCTCCTGGAGGATGAAGCAGCGGGATGGAGTGCGCAGTTCGTCGTTCCGTTCCAGCAATCCGGGCCGCTGCCAGCGGTGGATCCGCAGACGGCTCGCACGAGTACAAATGGGGCAGGCACGCCAGCGCAGGGGGGAACAACGCCAAGAAGGTTTCCCATCCTCAAGGTTGCCCTGATCAGCACGCTCATTATGCTGGCAGTGGGGTTCCTCGCTCTGTCAGTCTTCGCACAGC
>WNGR01021934.1_pt1 | contig 10783 bp, 6 predicted proteins | sample 5407581 | NCBI WGS metagenome assembly WNGR01 (sample SAMN13153383, study PRJNA577476) | soil metagenome | isolation source: 80 cm soil or saprolite under Garry oak tree replicate 2 | place: USA:California | collected 2016-06-15 | reverse complement strand
GCCTCCACAGGTGCCAATGCGGTGAGCTACCCCGGACACTCTAACTGGGTATACGCGGTTGCATGGTCACCTACCAGCCCTTTACGCATTGCTTCGGGAGGAGGAGATAAAACGGTGCAGGTGTGGCTAGTGGAATAGGAGTTACCAGATGCAAGATCACGTAGGACAGCAGCTTGGCAACTATCAGCTTATCCAACTGCTTGGACAGGGACATTGGGCGTCCGCCTACCTGGGGGAGCATCTGCACCTGCACACTCAGGCGGCTATCAAAGTGCTCCATGGGCCCTGGGCCGAGAGTGAGGTGGAAGGTTTTCTCAGCGAGGCACGCACGCTGGCCCGCCTACGGCATCCCCATATCGTACGCGTCCTGGACTTTGGCGTGCAGGAAGGCATCCCGTTTTTGGTCATGGAGTATGCTCCCGGTGGCACCCTGCGGCAGCTCCATCCCAAGGGGGCGCAGCTGGCCCTCGAAACCGTGGTCTCCTACGTCAAGCAGGTGGCCTCCGCCCTCCAGTATGCGCATGAGCAGCGACTGATTCACCGCGACCTCAAGCCGGAGAATCTGCTGCTCGGTCCCGACCAGGAGGTCTGGCTCTCGGATTTTGGCCTAGCTATCGTGGCCCACAGCACACGCTCTCAGCCCTTCCAGCAGACGGCTGGTACCCTCGCCTATATGGCCCCGGAGCAGCTGCAGGGACATCCCACTCCCGCCAGCGATCAGTATGCCTTAGGCGTCATGGTCTATGAGTGGCTCTGTGGAGAGCGACCCTTTTCCGGATCGTTTTCCGAGCTTGCTGTCCAACACACCCTGGTTCCTCCTCCATCCTTGACGAAGAAGGTCCCAACTCTCCCCGTGGTGGTGGAACACGTCGTGCTCAAAGCCTTGACCAAAGACCCAACGCTCCGTTTTGCCAGCGCACAGGCCTTTGCCCTGGCCTTGGAAGAGGCTTCTCGGGCAGAGTCCTCCTCGGGACAAACCCTGCTCATGCCGTCCTCCCAATCCTCTGGCGCATCAGGACAAGCCGCCAGGCACAACCTGCCCGCGCAACTTACCCCCCTCATTGGGCGCGAACAGGAAGTGGCTGCCATCTCTACCCTGCTGCGTCGCCCCGAGGTCCGTCTCGCCACGCTGACCGGCACCGGGGGCATCGGCAAAACCCGCCTGGCCATGCACGTCGCGACGGAGGTCCTGGCTGATTTTCCCGATGGCGTCTTCTTCGTTTCTTTGGCTCCTCTCAGCGACCCCACCCTGGTCCTGTCCACCATTGCCCAGATACTCGACGTCAAGGAGAGCGGGGCTAGACCACTGCCGGACCTGCTCACCGCCTTCCTGAGAGAGAAGCACCTCTTGCTCTGCCTTGATAACTTTGAGCATCTTCTGCCAGCGGCCTCGCAGCTGACAGACCTGCTGACCACGTGCCCGCACCTGACCATTCTCGTGACCAGCCGGGCGGTGCTGCACGTCCAGGGGGAACACCTCTTTCCCGTCCCGCCCCTTGCCGTGCCGGACCTCACCCAGCTGCCTCCGACGGCTGAGACCTTGCCTCGCTATGCCGCCGTCGCGCTCTTCCTCCAGCGTGCCCAGACCGTCAAGCCCACGTTCCAGATCACCAGCCCCAACGCTCGTCCCATCGCCGAGGTGTGTATCCGCCTGGATGGGCTGCCGCTGGCGATTGAACTGGCGGCCGCCCGCGTCAGACTCTTGCCACCTCAGGCCCTCTTGGCACGTCTCTCGCAGCGAGGGCCTCTACTTACCGGCGGGCCACGCACCTCTCCTGCTCGTCAGCAGACGTTGCGCAATACAATTCAGTGGAGCTACGACCTCTTAGGACAAGAAGAGCAAGCGCTCTTCCGGCGGCTCGCGGTCTTTGTAGGCGGCTGGACGCTGGAGGCTGCCGAGGCACTTGGCCAAGGGGCAGGCACAGTCAGCCAGGACGTCTTGAACACCCTCGCCTCGCTCCTGGATAACAGTCTCATCCAACAGAGCGAGCAGGAGACAGAGGAGCCGTGCTTCCTGATGCTGCAAACCCTGCGCGAGTTTGGGCTGGAGATGCTTGCCGCCACTGGAGAACTGCAGAGCACCCAGGTGGTACATGCACATTTCTTCCTGGCGCTGGCAGAGCAGGCGGAGCCGGAGCTGCAAGGACCCAATCAGGCTCTGTGGGTAGAACGGCTGGAGCAGGAGCACGATAACCTGCGTGCGGCTCTGGAATGGGCGATGGAAGACGTGACAGACGAGCAGGCGGCAGAGCGTAGGGACATCGCCTTGCGCTTGAGCGCCGCGCTCTGGCACTTCTGGGAGATGCATGGCCACTACAGTGAGGCGCGCACCTTCCTGGAGCGAGCCCTCGCCAGAAGCGAGGGGGCCGACGTCTCCCTCCGCGTCAAGGTCTTGCAGGCGGGTGCCAGTGTGACGCTTCAGCAAGGCGACTATGCTCGAACAGAGGCGCTCGCCGAGCCGTGCCTGGCCCTGTACCGAGAACTGGGGAACACAGGCGGCATCGCCGACTGCCTTGGCTTGCTCGTTGATCTCGCCGTGAGGAGAGGCAAGATGACCGAGGCCAGCGCGCTCACTGAGGAGCGGGTGAGGCTCATGCGGCAGGTGGGCGAGCCGGGGGAAGTCGCCGATGCGCTCTACTCTTTGGCAGAAATACTCAATAAACGAGGAGAGCTCGCCAAGGGGCAGTCCCTTTACGAGGAAGCGCTGCTGCTCTATCGGAACGCAGGTAACGACCTCGGGGTAGCTGCCACCCTCATCCAGTCTGCAACCGGGCTCTGGTGGTTCTCCCTGGCCGATACAGCAACCATCCAAACCATCCGTCACCGGCTCCAGGAGGGACAGGCGATCGTCAGCAAGCTAGGTTCCCGGCCATGGATTGAATCCTGTGCCTGGCTGGCAGCGCTAGTTGCCCTGAGTGAGGGCGAGACGGCCAGGGCAGACAATCTGGCTCAGGAAAGCCTGGCCATTTCTCGGGAGATCGGGGACCGCTGGGGTATAGCCTGGGCGCTTCATGTCTTAGGTAGGGTCGAGGCACAGCGGGGTGAGATAACAGCGGCCCGCAGCTGGTATCAGCAGAGCCTGGCACTCACACTGGAACTGGGCGACAAGTTTATCACGCCATTCAATTTGGAGGGGCTGGCAGGTGTGCTGGTAGCACTGGGAGAACTGACAGGGGCTGCGCAGTTGTGGGGAGCAGCAGAAGCGCTGCGCGAAGAAACTGGTGTTCCCCTGCACCTTGTTGATCGTGCTGGCTATGAGCGGGCGGTGGCCACTGCCCGAGCGCACCTGGGAGAGCATGCCTTTGCCGCCTCCTGGGCTGCGGGACGTAGGATGACACCTGAGCAAGCGTCAATTGTGCCGCAGCAGCCTTCCCTATCTGAACCTGTTCCCGAGGTCCTGCATGCACCGCAGTCTCCCGCTCCCACCGATTTGACGGCACGTGAGATGGAGGTGCTGCGACTGTTGGCTAGGGGACTCTCCAACGCCCAGATCGCAGAAGAACTCGTCGTGAGCTTGCTGACCGTCAAAGCACATCTCCGCTCGATTTATAGCAAGTTGGGGGTCACCTCCCGCAGTGCAGCCACCCGCTACGCCCTGGAGCACCACCTCGATTGAACGCCATGCGTGATGTGCCGCACGACTATTCAGTCCTCACCTGACACCGCGCAGCCCTGGGAGGACGAGTTGATTCCCTGCCTCAAGCAGCATCTAGTTCTTTCGAACTAGATGCATCCCACTCCTCCTCATGGCGCAATTACCTCCTGCGAACGATGTCTTCTTGTGCTCATTCCCACTATACTACAAACAGTGGTGCGAGATGGGCAGATCAGCAGCGAGAAGTTCCTGTGTTGAAGACCTGTCTACTTCTCTCGTCCGCTTGTATCGGAAAAGTCACAGAAAGGAAAATCTTACATGTCAACAGAAGACGAAGTTCGCCAAGCCTCCGACCAGTACTACGCGGCATTGAATCATCTGCTCAATGGTGATGCCGGGCTGATGACGGAGGTCTGGTCGCATAGCTCGGACGTCACGGTCATGCACCCGGTTGTTGGTCTGGTGGTGGGGTGGGAGCAGGTCCGCGCTTCGTGGGAACAGTTCGCACAGCTGTGCTCAGGCGGCCAAGTCACCCTCAGAGATCCCCTGCTCCGAGTCAGCGGTGATCTGGCCTACGAGGTAGGCACCGAGTCTGTGCAAGTCACAGTCGCTGGAGAGACGATCTCCTTTAGGCCACGCGTCACCCACATCTATCACCGTGAAGCGGGTGGATGGAAGATCGTCCACCAGCACACTGATGTCGAGCCAGCGATGCAAGCCATTCTCGACCGTTTGCAAGCATCGGCAGGACAAACCTCGTAGCCTCTTGAACCTTCTTCAGTGGAGGCGAGAAACTCGGTAGCGTGCTGCTGCCGAGTTCTTGGTGGTTCGAGTCGTAATGACTTGTCCATCTTGGAAACCTCTCTTTTTTGGAAATCCTTAGCGTTGTTTTTCGTTCCACTGTTGATACTGTTGCTCAAAGGCCAGTTTGCAACGACTTGAACAGAGGAGCGAGCAAGGAGTATACAACCTCGTTTCGCCAGGGAAGAGGACGAAGGCCTAAGAGGAGAACCGCGATGAGGCATGACTCAAGACACATGCTTAGTATGAACGACAGAGAACGACTGACTGCTCCACAGGGGATCCTTCACGAGAATTGGTCTCCTGTCTCCCCGACGGGAGAATCTGCTCTTAGAGGCTGTTTGAAAAGTCAGACAAATCGGCTTCTAAAGCGGCTTGCACAAATGTACTTTGAGCACTTTTCAAACAGCCTCTTAGGACGTTCAAGGTCTCAGAGCTGGCAGAGCAGTGCCTTCTGGAAATCAACGCCTATCGTCGTGGGGAGCCATCCACTGATGTCTATGGTGTCGAGTTGCTGCGCCGGGCGACCGTGTGGGACGATCAGGAGGCGTGGGCCTCCTTGCAGCAATGCTTGACTGAAGTTGTGCGTGGCTGGCTGCGTCGTCATCCGAGTCGAGAGGTAGCAGCGCGTTTAGACAGCGAAGAGACCTATGTGGCTCTGGCCTTTGAGCGCTTCTGGCAGGCCACCGTCCAGCAACAAATAGTATTCAGGACGCTGAGTGGAGCGCTGGCGTACCTGCGTGCGAGTCTGCACGGAGCCATCCTGGACACGCTGCGGACCTCCTCCCGGCCAAGGGAAGTCTCGTTGGCCGAGCCAGGCGAAGCAGGCGAGCCATATGTGGAAGACCGGACCGACAGCAACCAGGTCTGGGAGGTCCTCCAAAGCATGCTGCCGAACGCCCGTGAGCAGCGACTGGCCTACCTCCTCTATCACTGTGGGCTCTTGCCCAGAGAGATTGTGCGGTTTTGTCCACAGGAGTGGAATGATGTCCAGGAGATTTATCGTCTGTACCGCAACATCCTGGAGCGACTCCTGCGCAATGCGAACCAGCTCGCGGCTCAATCACCAAGAACGCTAGTAAAGAAGGAGAACCACCATGAACAACCAGCTTGACAAACCAGCAGCCCTCCACCTGCCAGACCTGTCTCTTGATCCGGTAGAAGAAGCGCTTTCATGCCTGACGCACCTGTCGAAAGAGCGTCGCAAGAAGGCCGCTCTCCAGTTACTGAACCAACTCCCACTGGCAGACAGAACGGAAATTGCTCAGGAAACAGGCATCTTCTCCGTCAATCAAAAGACGAAAGACCTCATCATGAGAGTCATTGTCATCGCCTTCGTGTTCATCATGGCTGGGTCATTCCTGGCCTTGGTGCTCTTCGATGGGCTGGGCATAAAGACCGATACCAACCTGCTGTTTACCTTGATTAACGCGACCGGAGGGTTCCTGGTAGGACTGCTGGTTCCCAATCCCGGTTCATCGAAAGCAAACCTGCAATAGGGGCCAGAAATGCCACGTTGCGGTCTATGGCAGCGTCGCTCCTTCTCCCCTAAGGAAGACTACGATGGTCAAACACATCGAGCGAGCGCCAGCACACACGATTCCCTTCATCCGTGAGTTTCCGCTGATCGGGAGTCTGCCTGCGCTGATGAGGAGGGACTGTCTGACCTTCTTGTTACGCCTCCTGAATCACCAAAATCGACGGAGAGCCACGTTATGGTAAAAAATCGCGATGTGAGTCCATCCAAGTAAGACCTGCTCACAGTACGGTTGAGCTGAACAGATCGGCGGCACGGTGTTGTTTTTCAGATGAAACGAGGGCCTTTCCTAAACTCTGAAAAGTAGGGTAAACTGACCTCTTGGACAAGGGAGCTAGCCTCGTCCAAGAGGTCAGTCGATGATGCGCTTATAGCCGTTGCAACTCAGGTACCAGTGCCTCCACCAGGAATGCTCACTTCACGCTGCTGAAGGTAAGGTGTCGCGATGCAAGCCACTTCAGCTTCCTACAGTAAGGTTGTATGTCACATCCAAGGTGATTCCCGGTCCGGAGCCGCCGAAGTTGATACTATGCGAGCCCGCAGTGAGCGGAGTAAGCATGATGTAGAACCCATCGGCGACAGCTGGGGTAACGGTCAGGCTTGGCCAGCAGGGGCCAGGAAGCGACACTCCAAATACAGCGTCAATCACATTGTCCGGCGATGGTGGCAGCGTGTAGCTGAATACTGGCGAAATGGCCCGATAGGACTCGAGGTTGGTAAGGGAATGGCCATCGATGCTGGTGTGGAGGTTCGCTGGTGGGATCACGAAGTTTTTCGCGATGTCGCGAAGCTGTTCCACGGTTTGCGGGGGTAGGTTAGGGGGTATCCCATTGTTACATACGTTGTCTGCCCATGAGTTGAGGATGGGAATGAACAGCGCCTTTCCAGCCGGAATAGTACAACTCCGAGTGAAGGTGCCACTGCTGAAACTGCCTGCCAGGAACCAGACGTTGCCGGACTGACCCACAGTGCAGTCAACCGCACCATTCATAAGCTCTTGGTTCTTTGATGCTGGCACGGAGAAGAGCCACTGCCACCAACTGGCGTTCCACTCCCCATAGGTCTTCCCAAAGGAGTTGGAACTCGGTGGCAAGACTCCTGGGTTGGGGTTGCTATCTGCCAAGGCCGGGGTCACCTGAAGGAGGAAGACGAGAGCGATCAGGGCAAAGCTGCTTTGCAGATACCGGTTACGGAGCATTTTCATGTTGAGCCTCCTTTTGAACAGTCCAAATTACATGTGTTGTGGCTTGCAGAGCGTGATTGCATATATGCAAGCGAAGTAAACTGTCACATTCGTTTGAACCATGCCTTAGATAAAGTTATAGAGCCAGTCAGAAAAACAGGGAATTCGTAGGCCGGTGAGTAAGTAATCCCAAATACCTGCCTAATAAAATTAGTATAAGAGAAGTAGGTCACGCGGCGGGTGAGATATTGGTTAAGATATGGTTATAAAACAAGGTTAATAGATAAGATTTATCAACCTTGTTTTCTTGTGCAGCTTCTATCACTCTCCTAATCAATATGCGAGAGAGTGCGACTTACCCACTGTCCCTTACTTACCCTTGTTTTAGTGTCTAAATAATCGGTTCATCCGCAGCTTTCGTGCAAAGCCCTGCAACCCTGCTTCGTAAATACAAGTAAGAAGAAGAATTGATCGAAGTAGGTGATGTTGCATGTTTTCCCTCCCTTTTCAGCTCCCAGGTTTTGTTGTCACCCAAGTCACGGATGATGGGACCAGTGTGATCGTGAATGCCTCTACCCAGCAAGCGAGCGCCTCTTGCCCTCATTGTCAGCACCCATCACACTCCATTCACAGTTACTATTCACGCTCGCCTCAGGATTTGCCCATCAGTGGCAAAACGGTGCGCCTGGTGTTGCGCGTGCGTCGCTTTCGCTGTCAGAACTCAGCGTGTCCGCAACGTACATTTGCTGAACGATGCCCTGAGATTGTGGCTCCCCATGGGCAACGGACGAAGCGGTTGACAGCGAGCATCACGCCTTTCAGTGGCGAGGTGAGCAGCAAGCCAGCAGCGCGCCTCTTGAGGCACATGGGCATTGTGGTCAGCTCTGATACGCTCTTGCGTCTCGTCAAAAGGACAGCCGAACAGCAGCTCTCCGTCCCTCAAGCGCTAGGGGTGGATGATTTCGCCTTTCGGCGTAGTCACTCCTACGGCACGCTGCTCGTAGATTTAACGAGCCATCGACCGGTTGATGTATTGCCAGATCGTACGGCCGACACGCTCTCGCGATGGCTTAGGGCCCATCCTGGCGTCCACTACGTGGGCCGAGATCGCTCACCGGAATATGCCCGGGGAATCAGTGAAGGAGCACCTTCAGCCCATCAGGTGGTCGATCGCTGGCATCTCATGAAAAATGTGCGTGAAGTGCTCGAGCGTGTGTTGGGGCGTGTGCATGAGACCCTCAAGCAGCGCCAACTCGCCACTGGTCTTCCGGTTCGTCCTCGTGCAAAGCGACGGCGGAGTAAAAATGAGCAAATGGCAGCTCAGATGGCTCGCTTGCGGCGTGAGGCCCGCTATGCGGACGTTGTTGCGCTCTACCAGCAAGGCGTCTCGATCGTACGTATTGCGGAAGCTCTGCACATGAGCCGCACGACGGTCCGGAAGTTCGTGGCTGCTGGAGCCTTTGCCGAACGTGCGAGTACCCTTCGCAGCAAAAGCATCCTCGATCCATATATTCCCTACCTTCAGCAACGTCTGTATGAAGGCCCAGCCAATTCCAGCCAGTTGTGGCGAGACGTGCGTGGGCAAGGCTTCCTGGGCGGCTACAAAGTGGTTGCACGGTGGTTGCAGGCCCAAGGATGGCAATTGCGCAAGGGTCGTTTCTCACAGGCGCGAAGAATGCAGGAGGCTTTCAGGCAGAGCAGTGCTCCTGGACCCACTCCTGTGCAAGAGCATGAAGAACCGGAGCAGGCGAAAGCCCATCCGCACGTGATACTTGAAGAACCAGTGGAGTCACCGCGGCACTTAGTCTGGCTCTTGCTCCGCGATCCAGCACGATTGAGCGAGGCAGAGCAACAGATGCTCACCTTCATTCGACAAGAGCCCACTGTGGAACGTGCCTATCGGCTCGCTCAGCACTTCATCCAGATGATGCATGATCGTCAAGCAACCGAACTTGACGCCTGGATCAGCACCTGCACATCGAGCGGGATTGCTGATTTGGAACCTTTCGCCGTCGGCTTACAGAAGGAACTCTCGGCTATCAAAGCGGCCTTCACCCTCTCTTACAGTACTGGGCCGGTGGAAGGGCAGATCAATCGTTTGAAACTCATCAAGCGTTCTATGTACAACCGCGGCAGTTTTGCTTTATTGCGCCACCGGGTTTTGTATTCTGACTCTTTGCACGAAAGCTGCGGATGAACCAAATAATCGGGTACTTGACACGATTCGCATTTGAAATGAGCGAACCGTCGGTCTCATCTGAAAAATAACAGGCATGATGTTTGATAGCTCAGGCCGCACGTTGTTGGATTTTCTTCCCGCTGGACATGCTTTTTACCATAAGGTGTCCGTTTTGACCCATAACTGATGACATGAATCCAAAAAGTAAGATGGCTTCCTGTTGACAACGCCATTCGAAATGAGCATAGGACCAAAGCAGCAGATATGCGTCAAAGCTCTCATTTTTCCAACATAGCTTGCTTCCCATGAAGCAAGGCAGGAAGCCAACACCAGGACAGGTTATCGTCCTGCCAACTGGAAATGATATGCGACAAATCACAGTTGCTTCACGTGATCATTACTTCTAAAGGATATGATACTGACGGCACCAAATTCCCCTGAGGGAAAACGTTGTTATCGTTGTTCCCAGAGGAATTTGCTATCAAAAGAACTGAACGGACAGGAATCTATCAAACTGACCATGAAGTCATCAGCGTGCTTGCCAGAAACCATACGATGAGAGCAGAAAGAAGTGTGAGCCGTGATGAGAAAAGACCAGAAAAGGCACAAAAGGACACCTCCTCCTGAACCACCCTTGCTGGTTGGTTGCTTCCTGGTCATCCGTGCTCAACTTTTGAGCTTCATGCCAGCGAGATTTTGTGCAAGCGGATATCCTGCATCGTTGCCCAGACAATCGCTAAGCAACTGTCCTCAGTGGTGAAGACGTCAATCTGGTCGGTGCGCTGCCGCACATTACTGAAGAGACTCTCAATGGCATTGGTCGTCTGAGTGTGCTGATGCATCGCCTGAGGGAACTCGTAAAACGTCAAGGTCTTCTCTTCCTCCTCAGCTAGGCTTCGCACTGCCTCTGGATAGCGCTTGCTGTATTTGGCTTTGAAGGCAGCGAGTTGGACTAGGGCCTCCTGCTTACTCGGTTGCTCCCAAATGCCCACGAGTTCGGCCTGAACAGCCCCTCGTTCTCGTCTAGGGATGGCATTCAAGACGTTGTGTTGCTTGTGCACCAGGCAGCGCTGACGAGGCGTGGCCGCAAACAGTTGCGAGACGGCAGCCAGCAGCCCGTCATGACCGTCGGTGACGATCAGATCGATGTGGGTGGCGCCTCGTGCTCGCAGGTCTTGCAGCAGGCAAGTCCATCCCTCTTTGTCCTCCTCGGCGCAGGCTCGCAGTGCTAAGACCTCTTTGTTTCCTGCCAGATCGACGCCTAACGCCGTCAAGATGATCGTGGAATCGGCTTTTTCCCCATGACGAATGCTGAAATGCACTCCATCGAGGTACAGGATACGCCAGTGCTCGTGCAGAGGGCGCTGACGCCACTCCTCAAATTGTTGGGTGAGGCTCTGGTTGAGGCGACTGATCGTACTGGCGCTGGGAGCCACACCCATCAGGGTGTGGGCCACTTCCCCTACTTTATGGGTGCTTGTCCCGGCC
>WNGR01018161.1_pt1 | contig 10783 bp, 8 predicted proteins | sample 5407581 | NCBI WGS metagenome assembly WNGR01 (sample SAMN13153383, study PRJNA577476) | soil metagenome | isolation source: 80 cm soil or saprolite under Garry oak tree replicate 2 | place: USA:California | collected 2016-06-15 | reverse complement strand
AATGTGGATTCCGTCCGAGACGTTGCCGGCCACGTTGCCCAGGTCCATCAGCAGCGCGTACTGGAAGTACTCCAGGGCCCGGCGCTCGTTGCCGATCTCGGCGGCGATGATGCTCTGAACGCACGCCGACAAGGACGAGTCGCCGGTGGTGAGCGGGTCGTAGTAGTCGAAGTTGCGGCGCTTCTGCTCCTCGGAGAACTCGTTGCCGAGCAGGAACATGGCCAGCACGATGTCGGCCTGCTTGAGCACCTGGTGCCGGTAGATCACCAGCGGGTGGTAGTGCAGCAGCAGCGGGAACTTCTCCCGCGGTGTGCTGTCCAGATCCCACACCTTGCGGTGCAGGAACGTCTCGTCTTGCGGGTGTATGCCGAGTTGATCATCGAATGGGACGTGCATGGCGGCCGCCGCCTGCTCCCAGGACTCGACCTCCCTGGGCTTTAGTCTGACAGCGTGCACGAGCGCGGTGTAGTCCCCGGGCTGCTCCTGGCGCAGCCGGCGGACGGTGGCGGCGGCGAAATTGAGGTTCAGCCGGGCCATGAGGTTGGTGTAGGTGTTGTCGTTGACCACGGTGGTGTACTCGTCGGGGCCGGTCACGCCGTGGATGTGGAATTTGTTGTCGGCGCCGTAGAAGCCGAGGTCCTGCCACAGCCGGGCGGTCTCGACGAGGATCTCCGCGCCGATCTCGCCGAGCATGCGTCCGCTGCCCTCCACGTGGGCGTAGCGCATGACCGCGTAAGCGATATCGGCGTTGATGTGATACTGGGCGGTGCCCTGCTGGAAATTGGACGAGGCCTCCTCGCCGTTGATGGTCCGCCACGGGAACAGCGCTCCTTGCTGGCTCATCTGGTCCGCCCGCTCCCGCGCGCGGCCGAGCATGCTGTGCCGGAACCGCAGCAGGTTCCGGGCGATCCTGGGCTGGGTGTAGGACAGGAACGGCAGGACGTAGACCTCGGTGTCCCAGAAGTAGTGGCCCTCATAGGCCTGCCCGGTCAGTCCTTTCGCCGGGACTCCGGCTCCTTCGGCGCGCCAGGACGCCTGCGCGATCTGGTAGAGATTCCACCGGACCGCCTGCTGCTGCCGCACTGGATTGAGCCGGGGCCGCACTCGCACGTCGGCGCGGTCCCAGAACCGGTCGAGGTTCGCGCGCTGAGCCGCGGCGAGCACGTCGAACCCGTCCCGGACCGCGCGGTCCAAGGTCCGGCGGCACCGCTCGACGAGCTCGGGGACCGGGATGCTGCGCGAGGTCTGGTAGGCCGCGTACTTGGTGATCCGGATCGGCACGCCCGGGACCGCGTCGGCGGTCAGCAGTACCTCGTCCGTCTCGTCATCGAGGGACCTCGCCGCCTGGGACGAGCATGCCGCGTCGATCACGTGGTCAATACCGACGCCGAGCGTCATCCCGCTGCTGGTCGTCTGGTAGCCAAGCAGGATGCGCTGCCCGGCCAGCTCGGCCGCCCGCACGTTGAGCACCCGCTGCGGCAGCACGGTCGCCAGCCGCGGATCTCCCGGCCGGTACTCGGGCAGGTGCCCGGCCTGGCGCTCGTCCTGGCGGTTGAGCACCAGTGAGGAGACCACCACGGGCGCCGGCTGGTCAAGCATCGTGACCTCGTAGGTCATCGCGACCAGGTGGCGGTGCTCCAGCGAGACCATCCGGCGGGAGCGGACCCGGACGTGCTTGCCGGCGGCGGTGGCCCACACCAGCTCACGGGTCAGCGTCCCGGCCCGCATGTCCAGGATCCGCCGGTAATCCTGCAGCCGCGCTGTCGGCAAGAAGAACGGCTCGTCGTCCACATAGAGCTTGATGATCGTCGTATCGGGCACGTTCACGATCGTCTGGCCGGTCTTGGCCAGCGCGGGCGCGCCTTCGGCATGCACGATCGGCCAGGTCTCGTGGAACCCGTTGACGAATGTCCCGGGAACCAGCGCCGGGCGGCCCTCCTCGAAACTGCCCCGGACGCCGACGAAACCGTTGCCCAGCGAGAAGACAGTCTCGGTCAGGCCGACAAACTCATCTGAATAGCGCGCCTCCACGATGCGCCACTCATCCGCCGGGTACAGATGCTCCGGCGGCAGCACGATCCGGCGCTTGAGCATGATCCGACGGTAATCCGCCGCGCGCCATACCGACAGACGCCGCCGGTCGCGGCTTCCGCGGTCATCCGGCAGACCCCGGCAGCGCGGCCGCGGCGCGCACACCACGACAGGGACAATCCGCGTCCTGATACCGCGCCGGACACCGGCAGCGGCCAGGCCGCGGCGTGCACCGTGCCTGCCGGGAACGCAACCCCGCAGGCTTGCGGCACGACGTCGTCTGGGTCGTGGGCGTCTCCTCGATCTCAGTCAGTCCCGCCGCGTCCGGTGCACGCTCCAGCTCCGCATCGGTGGCCCGGGCCGGGCCCACAGCCCGAACTCGTGCGCGAGCCGCATCGTCAGCTCCACCCGCACCGGTGCCAGCGGATGGCCGGGTCCGAAGTGATAGTCAGCCAGCCGCTCGTCCCAGGTCACATGCAAGCCGCAGGCCATCTGCCACCAAACCTTCCTGACACCGCGGGCTGCACGGCCGAACGGACCAGCTGACGGCCTGCTGTCCACATTGGCTGATATCACCGGCCTGGTCCAGATCCCGTCACCGGCCCGCTGCCGCGGCCAGCGAAGCCTGTTGTACTGTCGGTACGGGAAGTCTGTGGCGCGCTGTAGTGCCTTGGCCTGCGGACGTGATATCCCACGTGAAGGTCAGGTGTCAGGCCCGGTGAGCACCAAGGCGCCCGGCGACCCGGCGGGAAAGCCGATCAGCGTGTTCCTCCTGGACGACCACGAAATCGTCCGCCGGGGTATCCGCGGCCTGCTGGAGGCCGAGCCGGACATCCAGGTGATCGGCGAGGCTGGCACCGCATCGGCCGCGCTGGCCAGCATTCCCGGGCTGCGCCCCGACGTCGCCCTGCTTGATGCCCGGCTGCCCGATGGTAACGGGGTGTCGGTCTGCCGGGACATCCGGTCGCGGGCGCCCGGGGTGGCCTGCCTGATATTCACCGCGTTCAGCGACGACCAGGCGCTGCTGGATTCGATCCTGGCCGGCGCGGCCGGCTACGTGCTCAAGCAGGTCCGCGGCTCCGATCTGGCCGTCGCGGTCCGCACCGCCGCGTCCGGCCAGTCGCTGCTGAATCCCCGCGCGGCGAGCAAGCTGATAGCCCGACGGCGAGACGCGTCCGGCAAGCACGACCCGCTAGCAAGGCTGACCCCCCACGAGCGCAGCGTCCTGGAGCTGATCGGCGAGGGCCTCACCAACCGGCAGATCGGCGAGCGGCTGTTCATTGCCGAGAAGACGGTGAAGAACTACGTCTCCACGCTGTTCCGTAAGCTCGGCCTGAAGCAGCGCACCGCCGCAGCCGCCTACGTGGCCCGCATCCACAACAGCAGGCTGCAGGTCGAACAGGGCCAGACCTGGCCGCCGCCCGCGAGCTCGTCCTCCCGGAAGCCGGGCCCTGCCTCGGGGGCAGAGCAAGCAGGCCCGTGACGAGGATTGGTGCAGGATCCTGAGTCAGTCCTTGATGCTAATGCTGCGGGCGGGACATAGCGGTTCGGGTTCGAGTTGCCATCCGTGGCTGGTGCGCCAGGCGCGGAGCCCAGACGATCGCGAGATCCTCGCGTTGCCGGAGCGCTTCGGGCCTGCTGGCGGGCTGGTGTCCGCAGGCAGGGCAGGCCAGCGCGGCAGGGGTGAGGCCGGAACGCTGGCGCTGCGGGCGGGCCCGCGCCACTGCCGTGCCGGCCGCCGCTGGCGTGATCGCAGGGGAGGTGGCGCCACTGTCCCCGGGCCGGGTGACGGGCCGCGGCCGCGTGCTCTTGTCCGGTTGCCGCTGGGCGTCGTTCTTGTCAAGGTGCCGGTAGATGGTCTTGCGGGAGACTGCGAAGGTGCCAGCGATCTCGTCGACGGTATAGCGGCGCTTCCCGTCGCTGCCGGTCTCGGCGTACATGCCCCTGGCCACCTCGGCCCGCCGGGCAAAGAGCCTGGGCTTGCGACCGCCGACCGGCCGCGGGCCCGGGCGGAGGCCAGGTTATTCGAATTTATTTACCAGAGTTATTCGTGTGACATCTGCATTCGGCCCGCAGCCACGCTGAGCGGGCGCTTCGGTATGCGCGCGTAGTCCGTTTATGAACGTCGCGTCAGGCACGCTCCGACCCCTGAATGGACACCGCTATACGGTTCCCCTATGGCCGAAGAATGGCGGGTAAGTCTGGTTATCGGTGGCGGCGGGAGCGCCGTAAAGGGATCCCGTTATCGCGATCTTCTGCGCGCTCGCCTGGGCGATGACGTGGCGATCTCCGCGACAAAGGCGCATCTGTTCTTGTACGCGGGGTCGGCGAAGGCGGCCGACGAGGCCGGGCAGGTGGCCCGGGCCGTGCTCGAGGAGCAGGGTCGGTTCGCGGAGGTCTGGCTCGAGCGCTGGGACCCGTTCGGCGGGGAATGGCGCGACCCCGATGAGCCGGCTGAACACGAAGACAGCCCGGAGCCAAGCCACCTGCAGACGACGGCGACCGCATTCGTCAAGGGGGCGGGTCAGGCCCTCATGTGGGGTGACTTCCCCTAGAGCAGGCCGGCGGGGGCGGGGACGAGCCGAGATCGCAGGTATTCGCCGAGGCCCTTGGCCTGGGCGTCGGGACGGGTGGTGCCGGACACGCCGGGCGCGAGCAGGCCGGGTACGAGGAAGTTGAGAGCCAGGAGGTTCGGCAGTTCGTAGCGCTCGACCGGCAGGTGCGTCGCCTCGGTGAGCAGGCCTTTGAACCTGTCCACGGTCAGGTAGCCGCGCAGCCACGCGTACGCCTCGGGGCTGACGGCCCACAGGCCCACGTTGGCGGTGCCGCCCTTGTCGCCGGACCGCGCGCCGCATAGCCGCCCGAGCGGGACGTCCCGGAACGGGCCAGGCGGCGGGGCGGGAACGGCGGGCCGAGGGCCGGGGACGGGTGCGGCCGCGGCGTGCGAAAGATCGGATGTATGCCGAACGGCCTGGGTTTCACCGTCCGGCAGATGGACCTGCTGCGTGACCACGGCGGCCGGGATCACCGCGGGCCAGTAGACGCCGAACGCGCTGGCCGCGGTGGGCGGCGCAGTGGTGTGAAAACCGGCGTAACCGGCCAGCGCGAGCTCGACCGCGGCGTTGGAGAACGCGCGGCCTACCTTGCGCTCGTCGGTGTCCTTGACGGTGACCCGCAGGTGCGCGGTGGCCTGCTCGTTAGTCGGCGCGTCCGGGCGGTCGAAGCGGAGCAGGCGGACGTCGAACTCACCGAACTGCTCGGCGCCGCCGAGCACCTCGGTCAGCAGGGCGACGGCGTGCTCGGCCTTCTCCTCGATATCCAGGCCGGTCAGCACCATCGTGGTGGTGTTGCGGTAGCCGCCGAGCATGTTGAGCGCGACCTTGAGGGTGTCCGGTGGCGGGCTGCCCCTGGTGCCGGTCAGCGCGACCCGGTCCGGGCCTTGGAGCGTCAGCCGTATGGTGTCGAAATGCGCGACGACGTCGGGGTTGAGGTAGGCGGGGTCGCCGGTCTCGTAGAGCAGCTGGGCGGTGACGGTGCCTGTCGAGACGACGCCCCCGGTACCGTCGTGCTTGGTGATGACGCTGCTGCCGTCCTCGGCGACCTCGGCGATCGGGAACCCGGGGTAGCGGCGGTTGGTGATCTCGGCCGGGAAGCTGTAGTTGCCGCCGGTCGCCTGCGGGCCGCACTCGATGACGTGCCCGGCGGCGACCGCGCCGGCCAGGGCGTCCCAGTCGTCCCGGCGCCAGCCGTGCCACCAGGCGGCGGGCCCGGTGACCAGGCTCGCGTCGGTGACCCGGGGGCAGACCACCACGTCCGCGCCGGCCTGCAGCGCCGCCGTGATGCCCCAGCCGCCGAGGTAGGCGTTGGCGGTGACCACGGGCAGGTCCGCCTTGGCCAGCGGGACCCCGGTGTCGGTGTTGACGAGATCGTGGCCCGTCGCCTGCAGGTCGCCGAGGACCGGGATCAGGTCGTCGCCGGTGAGGTAGGCGACCTTTGTGTTCAGGCCGAGCCGGCCGGAGAGCTCCGTGAGCTTCGCGGCCAGGCCGGCGGGGTTGAGGCCGCCGGCGTTAGCGACGACCTTGACGCCCCGCTCCAGGCAGGTCCCGAGCACCTCCTCCATCTGCCGCAGGAACGTGGTCGCGTAGCCGAGGCCGGGGTCCTTCTGCCGCGCCTTCCACAAGATCAGCATGGTCAGCTCGGCCAGGTAGTCGCCGGTCAGCACGTCGACCGGGTCCGAACCCTGATCGAGCATCTCCCGGGCGGTGGCGAGGCGGTCGCCGTAGAAGCCGGAGCAGTTCGCGATGCGCACCGGCCTAGTCATCAGCGGACCTCCGTGGGGGCCGGCCGGTGCCCGCCGTGCCCGCGAAGGCCTGGGCGATCGCCATCCACTCGATGGCGGCCGGGCCCTCGATGGCCAGGCCGAGGTCGTTGCGGTGCCTGCGCTGGGTGACCAGCAGGCAGAAGTCCAGCGCCGGGCCGCTTATAAGGTTGTCCGCCTCGGCAGGACCCCACGTCCATGCGGTGCCATCCGGGCCGGTGAGCTCGACCCGGACCGGGGTCTGCGGCAAGGTTTTGCCGTGCACGGCGTAGCTGAACGCGCGGGCACCGACGCCGATGTGCGCCACGTGGCGCAGCCGGTCCGTGGGCTCACGGGTGACGCCGAGAGCATCTGCGATGTCCTGGCTGTGCGCCCAGGTCTCCATGATCCGGGCGGTCAGCGACGACGCGGCGCTCATGGCCGGGCCGAACCACGGTAGCCGGGCGCGGGGGTCAAGGTTTTTGAACGTGTTCAACAATTCGGCCCGGGCCGTGTCGAACCAGTCGAGCAGCTCCGAACCGCTGCGGTCGCGGAACCGGACGGCGATCGCGTCGGGGTTGATAGCGCTGCTGGCTTCGGCCTCGGCGAATTCGGCCTTGAACTGTTCGGGGCGGAGCGCGGACTGCACCGTGACCTCGTCGAAGTAGGCGAGGTGGCTGATCTGGTCGGCGATGTCCCAGCCCGCCGCGGGTGTGGGCGTGTGCCATCCAGCCTCGTCCAGCCCGGCCACCAGGGCGCGGGTGACCGCCGACTCGGCGGCGAGGTCGGCGGCCAGCGCGGTCATGTCGGCGGGCACGTCACTGTTCTCCCGTTTCGAGTACCGCGAGGACCTGGCCGGTGCTGACCTGCTCCCCCGCCTTGACCCGAAGTTCGGCCAGCACGCCGTGGGCGGGCGCGCTGACGGTCTGCTCCATCTTCATTGCCTCCAGCACCAGGATCGGCTGGCCCGCGGTGACCACCGCGCCGGGTTCGGCCAGCACCCGCCGAACCAGGCCGGGCATCGGGGCCAGCAGCGACCCGGCCGGTGCCAGCTTGGCCGGATCGCCGAACCGCGGGGTCTCGGACAGCGCGGTCGAGCCGTCGCTGGCGTCGACGTAGGTGTCGGTGCCGACGCAGTGGACCCGGTAGACCCGCCGGGTGCCGTCGATCTCCAGGTCGACCAGGTCCGGGCCGGCCGCGAGGACGAACGCCTGCAGGGCGACGCCGTCGACCTCGGCGTCGACGCGGTCCCCCCGGATCCGGTAGGTGACCTCGCGGGGCTCGCCGGCCGCGGTGTAGCTGACGCGCTGCGGGGCGGAGAAGACGTTGCGCCAGCCGGACGGCATCGTGCCGAGCACCGGCGTCTCGGCGCGGTGCCGCGCCTGCCGGGCGAGGGCCGCGGCCAGCGCATGGGCGGCGGCGGGTTTCGCGGCGGCCGCGACGAGGGCCGCGGGGTCGTGCCGGGTCAGGTAGCCGGTGTCGGTGCCGCCGGCCAGGAACTCCGGCTCGCGCAGGATCGCGACGAGCAGGTCGCGGTTGGTGGTCACGCCGTGAATCGCGGCCCGGCCGAGCGCGCGGGCCAGCTGCCGGGCCGCGTCGGCCCGGGTGGGGCCGTGCGCGATCACCTTGGCCAGCATCGCGTCGTAGTGCGGGCTCACCGCCGAGCCGTCGCGGAAGCCGGTGTCGACCCGGATGCCCAGGGCCGGCGGGAAGGCGAAGCGGTGCAAGGTCCCGGTCGTAGGGACGAATCCCGCGGGGACGTCCTCGGCGTAGAGCCGGACCTCGATCGCGTGGCCGCTGATCCGCGCCTGGCGGGCCGAGGCCGGCAGTGGCGCGCCTTCGGCGATCCGCAGCTGCAGCTCCACCAGGTCCAGGCCGGTGACCTCCTCGGTGACCGGGTGCTCGACCTGGAGCCTGGTGTTCATCTCCAGGAAGTAAAAGCCCCCGTTACGGTCCAGCACGAACTCGACGGTGCCCGCTCCGGTGTAGCCGATCGCCCAGCCGGCCGCGACGGCCGCGGCGGTCAGCGCGTCGCGAAGGTCATCGTCGACGGCGGGGGACGGGCACTCCTCCACGATCTTCTGGTAGCGACGCTGGATCGAGCACTCACGCTCGAACAGGTGGACCACATCGCCGTGGGCGTCACCGACGATCTGCACCTCGACGTGCCGGGGGTCGGTGACGAACCGCTCCAGGAAGACGGTGCCGTCGCCGAACGCGGAGGCCGCCTCGCGGCGCGCGCTGGTCACCGCCTCGGCCAGCTCCGCCGGGTCGGCGACCAGCCGCATACCGCGGCCACCGCCGCCAAAGGCCGCCTTGACCAGCAGCGGGAAGCCAACGGCCGCGCCCGCGGCGGAAACCTGGTCTAGGTCGGTGGTGTCGGTAACGGTGGCGCTGGGCAGGACGGGGACGTCCGCCTCGGCCATGATCGCCTTGGCCCTTACCTTGTCGCCCATCGCCTCGATAGTTTCGGGCCGGGGACCGACAAAGGTCAGCCCGGCGTCGGCGCAGGCCCGCGCGAACCCGGCGTTCTCCGAGAGGAACCCGTAGCCGGGATGGACCGCGTCCGCGCCGGCGGCCGCGGCCGCGGCGACGACCAGGTCGCCGCGCAGGTAGGTGTCGGCGGGCGCCGCGCCGGGCAGCCGGACCGCCTCGTCGGCCAGCGTGACGTAGGGCGCGGCCGCGTCCGGGTCGGAGTAGACCGCGACGGTGGCGATGCCGAGCGCGTGCGCGGACCGTATGATCCTGGCCGCGATCTCGCCGCGGTTGGCGATCAGGAGCTTAGTGATGGCGGGCACCCCGCATCACATCCGGAAGACGCCGAAGCCGCGGCGGCCGGCCACCGGGCCGCTGTGCACGGCCGACAGGGACATGCCGAGGACGGTCCTGGTGTCGCGCGGGTCGATGATGCCGTCGTCGTAGAGCCGCGCGGTGACGAAGAAGGAGTGCGACTCGGCCTCGATCTGGGCCTCGATCGCGGCCGTGCGGGTCCGGTCCGCCTCCTCGTCGAACGGCCGCCCGGTGGCCGCCGCGGACGCCCGGCCGACGATCGACATCACCCCGGCGAGCTGGGCCGCACCCATCACGGCGAGCTTGGCGCCCGGCCAGGCGAACATCAGCCGCGGGTCGTAGGCCCGTCCGGACATGCCGTAGTTGCCCGCGCCGAACGAGGACGCCATGTTGATCGTCAGGTGCGGGACCGCCGAGTTGGTCACCGCGTTGATCATCTTCGCGCCGTCCTTAATGATGCCGCCCTGCTCGTAGCTGGCGCCGACCATATACCCGGTCGTGTTCTGCAGGAACACCAGCGGCGTGTCGGTGGAGTTGGCCAGCAGGATGAACTCGCTGGCCTTCTTGGCCTCCTCGCTGAACAGCACGCCCCGGTGGTTGGCCAGCACCCCGACCGGGTATCCGTGCACCCGCGCCCACCCGGTCACCAGCGAGGTGCCGTACAGCGGCTTGTACTCGTCGAACTCGGACCCGTCCACCACGCGGGCCAGGATCTCGCGCGGGTCGAACGGCACCTTGACGTCCGCGGACACGATGCCGAGGATCTCGTCCGGGTCGTAGCAGGGGTCGGCCGCAGGCCCCGGCGGCGGGCCGTGCTTGCGCCAGTTGATCCTGGCCATGATGTCGCGACCGAGCCGGATCGCGTCGAGCTCGTCGACGGCGAAGTAGTCCGACAGCCCGGAGACCCGCGAGTGCATCTCGGCGCCGCCCAGCGACTCGTCGTCGGATTCCTCGCCGGTCGCCATCTTCACCAGCGGCGGGCCGCCGAGGAACACCTTGGCCTGCCCGTCCACCAGGACCGCGTAGTCGCACATGCCGGGCACGTACGCGCCGCCGGCGGTCGAGTTGCCGAAGACCAGCGCCACGGTGGGAATCGCGAGCCCGGACAGCTCGGTGAGCTCGTGGAAGATCCGGCCGGCCGGGACGAACAGGTCGGCCTGCGTCGGCAGGTCCGCGCCGCCCGACTCCACCAGGTTCATCACCGGCAGCCGGTTGACCCGGGCGATCTCCAGGGCCCGCAGGGTCTTGCGCAGCGAGTACGGGTTCATCGAGCCGCCGCGCACGGTCGGGTCGTGCGCGATGATCACGCACTCGACGCCGGAGATCACCCCGATGCCGGTTACCAGGGTGGCCCCGACGGTGAATCCGGTGCCCCAGGCGGCGAGGGTCGACAGCTCGAGGAACGGGCTGTCCGGGTCCAGCAGCAGCTCGATACGCTCCCGGGCGAGCAGCCGGCCCCGGTCGCGGTGGCGCTGCTGGTAGCGCTCGCCGCCGCCGGCGATGGCCAGCTCGACCTGCTTGTCCAGCTCGTCCAGCAGGGCGAGCTGCGCGGCGCGGTTGGCGCGGTAGGTCTCGCCGTTCAGGTCGACGTGCGAGGTGAGGACCGGCACTCGGCTCAGCCCTCCTCGTAGTACGTCGCGTACTCGGACCGCACCACGACCGCGA
>WNGR01020008.1_pt1 | contig 10784 bp, 12 predicted proteins | sample 5407581 | NCBI WGS metagenome assembly WNGR01 (sample SAMN13153383, study PRJNA577476) | soil metagenome | isolation source: 80 cm soil or saprolite under Garry oak tree replicate 2 | place: USA:California | collected 2016-06-15 | reverse complement strand
CCCGCGCTACATCTGGCTTGCGAAGCTGCTGCGGGGATGGATCGAAGACGGCACCTACCCGCCCGGCTCGCTGCTGCCATCGTCTGCGCGGCTGGCCGCAGTACACAGCGTGTCAAGGGCGACGGCCCTTCACGCGCTCCTGGTGCTCACCAAGAGCGGCCACGCGCGTCACGTCGAATCCAAGCCCCGTCAGGTCATCTGGCAGCCGAGCGCGGGTTCGCAGTCGATGCTCGCGTTATGCCCGTCGCAGGATCTCCAGCACGGACGCGAAGCTCTCGACCAGCGAGGCAAGCAGTGCCTTTCCCTTCTCCGCGGAAGCCAGAGACGGTCGGCCTATCACTCCGCTTTGCGTATATTCACCCATCCCCGTGGTGAGGAGATGGCGCCTGTCGTCCACAGCCCAGTCCGCCGCCTGGTAGCCGTCGCGGACTAAGCGGCATTCCAGAAGTTCTGCTCGTAACCCGGCGGCAGCCAGGGGCTGGTCCAGGGCGCGGCGGTAGCCAGCATCTCATCGGGTGAGCGGTTGCGGAAGAAGGAGTGGATCTGCCTGAGCCGGCCCGGCCAGGTCACGGCGGTGTTGGCCACGTAGTTCTTCAGCGCGGCCCAGATCCGCTCGGCGGGATTGTCGTGCGGGCTGTACCGGGCGCCGTAGAGCAGTTCCAGGCGAGGCTGCTGCCTCAGGTACGCGGTGACCTTGCGGGCGTGGTGGATGCTGTCGTTATCGCAGATCACCACGATCACCGGGGCCTGCGGGAACGCCTCGGCCAGCATCGGCGGCCCAGCCGGTACACCCAGGTGCCGGTGGTCATCTCGATCGCGCCGAGCACGGTGACCTTGCGGTTCTTGCCCGGGGTGAGGACCTGCGGCCGGGCGCCGCGCAGCGTCCAGCTGGCCCGCACGTGCGGCAGCAGGTTCAGGTGCGTCTCGTCCTCGGCGAGCACCACCGCCCGGCGCGGCAGCTCGATCAGGCGGGCCACGATGCCCGCCACCACGTGGTCATGGTCCGGGTCGCCGCGGGCGGCCAGCTTGGGCCGCCGCCAGATCGCCACCAGCCGGACCCGCCGGTACAGCGTCCGAGGGCTGACCTGCGGCCACCCCGAGCAGCGCGGCGATCCGCCCGGCCAGCCGGCGTCCGCCCAGCCGGGGCCGGCCGCAGCGGGCCCGGTCCGCCAGCCCGGCCATCCCCTCGTCGTTGAACCGGCCGATCCAGCGGCGCACGGTGGCGGGGTGGCAGTCCAGCAGCTCCGCGATCTGGGACGGCGCTAACCCGTGCAGTGACAGCAGCACCATCACCGCCCGGGTGGCCTGCCGCCACCGGCCGTGCAGGCCGGCCTCCAGCTTCTCGATCTCACCAGCTGGACCTTTGGCGAACACGCTGACCGGGCGCATACTGATCACGACCTCGCCGGGCGGATGGACGATGCAGGCAACTTCGATCCAACCTCCGGCGAGGCTGATGTCAACGCCCCTCATCCGGCAGCCTCATCCTGGTTACGCGCAGAACTTATGGATAGGCGCTTAGTTCGGGGTGCGCGTGCAGCAGGATGGAAGTCTCGAGCTCGCCAGCGTGCATATCCTCATGGTTCGACGTGGCGAGCCCTGCTGACTGCCGGGCGTCCGCCCAGTCCTTACCGGTCGGGAACAGCGCCATTCTCTTACCTTGGGCGTTTCCCTCCTGGACGGCGTTTGCCAGGAAATAGTTACCCCCATGGCAATTCACGACGACCAGCGAGGTTAGGCCGGAATCCGCAATAGAGCGATAGATGTCGTCGACGATGGAGTGAAGGGTGCTTGACGAGATGCTCACCGTGCCGCGCCATGCGCTGTGTTCATGGGAACAGGAGATAGTGACCGGCGGAAGCCGAAGGAGCGGATAAGCGCTCGCGAGCTCCCGCGATACCACGGTCGCGATCACCGTGTCGGTAATCAGCGGCAGGTAATCGCCGTGCTGCTCGAAGCTCCCGACCGGAAGGACTGCGCAGTCTGCGCCGCGTTCCTTCTCGTCCGAGGTTGTCGTCGTGGGCAGGAAATGATTCATCAGCCTGCCTCTCGTTCCGGCTTAAACGAATCGGCAAGCATCTTCAGCCTCCCTCGTACGCGAGCCACGGTAGGATCCCGTCGCCACCTCTCCAGCCCACGGTAGAGCAGGCCGAGCTGGCTGACTACCCGGCGCGAGCCAAGACCCTGGACAAGCGCCACGACCTCATCGGCAGCCGCGCAGGCCCGCTCAACGTCGCCAGCAGCGGCATACGCCAGCGCCAGACGTGGCACGCACAGTGCGTAGTCGCGGACCTGCGTATGATCCACCCATTCCGAGCGGCTTTTCTCCAGGATCGGAATCGCGGTTTTCGGATGCCCGAGGAGCACCCAGGAGGCCCCGGCTTCCATCGCCGCGTAGGTCGGCGTGCAATAAGGCGCGCGGTCTTCCTCGCCCTGGTTTTCACCTGCGACAGCTTCGATAACTGCCTCATCAGAGTCCCTGGCCGTAGCGATGACCTCACCCAAGACCGCGTTAGAATAGGATCGCTGACGCAGGATCACCGCTCTGAGCCGCGGAGTCAGCGCCTCCTTACGTTTAAGGGCAGCATCGGCAATGCCCAGACCCTGTGCAGGACTCCCGCCCTCCGTCGCGATCATCGCCTTCCGCATGAGCGTATAAGCGATCACGCGCTCATCCCCGAGCTCCAGGGCGTAATTGAGCGCCCTGTTCGTCCACTGCATCGCACACGTCAGATCGCCGGCATCCTGGAAGATCCACCCGCCGAACTCCGCGAACTGGCAGGCGAACCTGATCATCTCGACCCGGTCCGCACCCCTGCTTACCTCGCAGGTTCTTTCGATAACAGGCATCTGAAGCCGGATAGGGCCGGCAACGCACATGGATCCCATCAGCCGGTCCGCTTCGACATAGCCACGATGCATGCCGCGAAGCGCCGACAATACTGGGACGGCGCCCGTCCTCGACAGGTTGCTGAGCAGAGGCCGCACATCCCCCAGGTCGGCGCCCGCGACATCGGCCGGCCGTCCCCCGGCAGCCTCAGAAGAGCCGGAGTCGGCAACCTCAGAAGCGAGCCCGAGCGCAAGCCGCGCCGCAGGAGGCAACCCCAGGCCATCAGCGAACGCCTCGAACGTCTCCATAGTCGGGGCGCGCTTGTGCGTCTTGTACTCGCTCAAGCGTCCCTGCGTTGTTCTGCCCATGAGCGCAGCAATCTGGGCCCGGGTGACTCCATTCGCGCCGAGAATCGTGATCATGGTGCTGAGATCACGGCGCTTACACGTGTTGAGCACGTCCTGACGTGCAAAGACGCGCTCCACTACCTCCCGGATACCCGGGATGTCCACTGCCATGGCGCGCTTCCCGTTCCCTTGGTTGCTCGCCTTATATGGGTGGTGACTTTAAGTCAACCACACATGAATGGACACGGTGAGGCTCGCCGTAGGGTTCAGCCTCAATCTCGGGGTTCGCACTTGGTAAGTTATCCATGATCACCAGCAGGTACCGTCTCGGTCATGAACTGATCTCAGGCGACGCCGCACCGGTGTGGTTTCCCATCGGCTGGGCCCAGGCTGTCTACCCTGATGCACCAGATCGCCAGATGAACGGAGCAGCGATGGCCCAGAAGGTACAGACCCTCTTCATTGATGACCTCGACGGCAGCGAGGCCGACGGTACTGTCCGCTTCGGGCTAGACGGCACCGAGTATGAGATCGATCTGAACACCGAACACACCCAGCACCTGCGGGACGCCCTCGCGCCATACGTTAGCGCAGCCCGCCGAGCTCGAGGCAGCACGGGGAGTTCAACCCGCAATGCACGCAAGACCCCGGCGGCCGGACCTAACACCACCGAGGTCCGCGAGTGGGCCAAGGTCCAGGGCATCGATGTCAAAGACCGCGGCCGGATACCCGCCGAGCTTGTAGTCAAGTTCAAGGCGGCGACCGGAAAGTAGGAATCTGGCCGGAGACGCGGGGTTCCAGGTGATAGCGCCTGCCTCGGCGCGTCCGTGCCTCGCCCAGGCGGTCAAGAGATAGGCGCGCTACAAGTACGGGAACACCGCCGGGAACTGCCAGTAGGGCACCGTGCCTCCGTGAATCCCGAACCATCCGATGACCCAGCGTGCTTTGCCCGAGACGAAGAACTCGACAGCCATCCGCGCGTAGTACCTGACGCCGTTGTGCGTCCTGGCCGTGCTCAGGTAGACGCCGGCCCAGCGCGAGCTGTACGTGCACTTGTAGCTGGGAGAGCAGCCCGGCTTCTGGGTCCAGAGTTTGCCCGTGCCCCAGGCGCTGCCGGAGCCCCACGACTTCCACTGCAGCGCGGTGAAGTACGGGGCGCCTCCGTTCCCGAAAATGAACGTGCCGGGCCTGGTGTACCCGTGCCACCCGTTGTTCCGCGCGGCGTACACGACGGGCGCAGAGCTGGCGCTCGCCGGCCCCTCCGCGAAAGCCGCCCCGGCGAGCACCGTCCCGAGCAGGACCGCTCCCGCTAGCAGCCTCCCCGCGATCGTCGATGTCCTGGCCACTGAGCTCTCCCCCTCTGCTCTAGCTGCCTGTCGTGGACGTGGTTCCGGTCAACTGTCCAGAAGTCTAGGTCCTATGCCTTCTCAGTCAGCTTCCTCCCCGGCCGGGCCGGACGACATGCCGGACAGCCAGCCCGGTACCAGGGCAGGGTCAGCCAGGGCCTGACAGACCCGCTGTGCCGGGCTACTTCGTTCAGCAGGAGGCCGGTGTCACGCTCGTGCCATGGTCTCGGTGCCGTCGTGGCCAGCAGGATCTCGTCTGTGCCAAGGAGGTCGCTGATGCCGGTCAGTTTCGCGATTGCCTGGCTGGCTTCCTTGTTGCTGCCGAAGGCGGGAACGCATTCGGCTTCGCCGATGATCAGCCGGCCGTCGGCGAGGGCGATGATATCGATCTCGGCCGGCTTCTGGCTGGGCCGGCGGAAGTCGAGCTCGGCGATGTCCTCGAAGGACCGGGCGGTCGCTGCCAGCGCCTGGCCGGCCAGGAGCGGCACGCCGCCGTTCTGGCCGGGGAGTTCCCGGATCGCGCCGTGCAGGTCATAGAACCATTGCGGCTCGTCCAGGTCGGATCGCCGGGCAGCACTGGTGCAGGCGTGCGCGCCGCACCGCGGGCAGATGTTTTTTCGCCGGGCAGCTCAATCCGGTAGAACGCCTGCCGTTCGCATTGGCTGCAGGGCACGACCAGGCCGCGGTGCACAGCGCCGATTCAATGCGCCCGTTGCCGGTCGCGACGAGGCCGTGATGGCCGCTGCCGCATGGGCGCTGCAGCGCGGCCGCGCAGACCCCGGCACTGCCGAAGCCGGCCGGCAACTCCGGTCGCACCTGGCGGGCAGCGGCATGCTCGCGAGCCACCAGCGCACCAGGGCACCAGCGCACTCGGCGGTGGCCCCGTCCAGATCGCCGGTAACCAGCATAAAGGCGCGTTAGTAAGTACCGGTGATGTAGTCCGTCAATGCGGTTCGCTCGGTTTCGAGTTCGCCGAGACGGATCTTCACCACGTCGCCGATGCTCACGATCCCTTGCAAGCTGCCATCAGCCACGACTGGCACATGCCGAACCTTGCGCTCGGTCATCATGCGCATGACCTCCTCGATCGGGGTCTGCGGCGTGACCGTGTGCACCTCGGCTGTGTAGATGGCCGTGACCGGCTCCGACATCACCGCAGCGCCCCGCCGGGCCAGCGCCTGGACGATGTCCCGCTCGCTGGCGATTCCGTCGACCGCGGTGCCGTCGTGCGAGACGACGACAGCGCCGATCCGGTGCTCGGCCAGGACCGCCAGAAGGTGCCGCACCCCGGTGTCCGGGGTGACGGTGATGACCTGGGTGCCCTTGACGCGAAGTACGTCGCTGATACGCATCGGCCCTCCCAGGCACTGGTACGCGGCTGATCGTGTGCACGTACCGATACCCCAAGGCTGGATACTTCAATCCGCCGTTTCCGGCAGATGACCGGTGGCGGGTTAAGGGCATAGACCGGGCTCGGGCATGGCGACCCGGATGGCAGCAGGCGGGCGAGATGAATGAGAAGCGCCGCGCCTGCCCCATATCAATTCTTCGGTGCGCCGTAGACAGCAAGCGGTACCGGCCAAAATGCCGCGCATTAGGCGGATATTTTGCGGCGGTGGCTTCTGGCTGCCGGCTGGGGCAGCGGCATGGGGCACGATGACTATGTACTGCTAGGCGGCTTCTGCGGGGATGTGGATCCAGCCTTGGTACTCGCGACCGGCGACCTGAACGGTGACCGGGCGGGAGGCTGTGCGGGCGGTTGCGCTGCGGTAGTAAGGCGCGACCAGGCTGTGGATGTCGCCGGAGACAACGAGCAGGACAGGGCCCTGTGCCGTTTTGAGCGCCGTGTTGACGCGGGGGGCGTCGAGCAGGCGGAAGGCAATGTCCAGGGCTTCGCCGAAGCATCCGTTGTCGTCGTCGTGGACGTTCCCCGTATGCATGACGACGCGGACCCGGAGCTGGCGGTCCTGCCCGCCCGGATCCGGGAGGCTGGCGTTGTAGCCGGCCAGAAGCTGGCTGAAAACGGGGATGACGAGGTTGACCAGCAGCGTCTGGTCTGCCGGGTCGATGAGGGCGAGCAGGCCATCGCCGCGGTCGGTGAACTGGTCGCGGCGGCGCGCGCTGACTCCCGCCGAGCGCAGCGCGGCGTCGAACAGCTCATAGAGCATGGTCCGGAGCTCGGCCTTGACTGGATCGAGCCGGCTGGTGGAACCCTCGATGTCCAGCGCGACGATGACCCGGCGGCGGGACGGGCGCAGCGGCTGGTTGCGGATCAGCGCCGCGAAGGCGAACGTCTCCAGCTGCGACCTGAGCGTGAGCATGTTGAGCTGCTCGGCGGCCGGCAGGAAGGTATCGAGGGTTTCCCTGGCCTTCCGCAGCTGCTTGGCCTGCGGCAGGACCTGCAGGGTCTGCATGTTGTGCAGCCGGTCAGCCAGCTTGGTGGCGGCGACCCGGGTATCGGCGGACGTTATCGTCGTCATCACCTGGGTGACCTGGCGTCCTGGCCGCCTGCCGAGGCGATCGAGTGCCATGTGCCCGGCCACCATCGCCGCGATGCCGGTGCCGAACTCGCGCCTCAGCGCGGCCAGCGTGTACGGGGTGTCCTGGACCGTGTCGTGCAGGATCGCCGCGCACAGCGTCTGATCGTCGACTTCAACGGCGTCGTCGAGCCGGGCGAGGATCGTCGCGACCGCTACCGGGTGGGTGATGTACGGATCGCCGCTCCGGCGCAGCTGGCCCTGATGGCACCGGGCCGCGACCTCGCAGGCCCGCTCGATCAGCTCGGCGTCAGCGCGCGGCCGCGTGGTCAGGATGACCTCGCGAAGTTCCGCGACCAGGCCGCCCCAGGGGACGCTCGCACGCGCCACAGGAGTGTTCATGGTGACCCTCCCGGCCAGCAGCAGAGCCAGCGCGGACGCCGTCGCCGCCGTCCAGCCCGGCGCGCGGCACCGGCTCAGCCCATCCCGCTGCCCGCAGCGGGTACCACATACACAGAATTCTATGCAGATAGGGCTGCACAGGCCACGGCCGGCGACACGGCTGCCCCCGAGACGCGGAATGCCCCTTTCCGAACCCAGATGGCAAGAACGCAGACCTCCGGCACACACCTATCGGCGGCCGCCTTGCGCGTCGGCCCGGAGCAGAGTCAGTCACAAATCGTGACCTCTTATTAAACCCACAGTCTCCCTGCCGACTATGCGCGACGGACAGCTGGGTCGGCAGGACTCGCGGCGGCGCGCAGATCAGCCGGTTATGGCACCGGCTGAGGTTGTCCCGAGTTCCGTTGAACTCCGGTGACGGTCCCCGGTGACCCTCAGGCCACCTTCTGGTCCTCATTCTGGCTTACGGCGGTGACATTCTCGGTGAAGTGGGCGTCCAGCCACCGACAGGGCGTGCGACGGATTTGTAGGTAGTCAAGATCATCTTGGGATCCGGCCGGTCGGGCAGCATCAGTCTGGTTGCGCGATGCGAGCCAGACGGGCTTCTCTCGTCAAGAGGCATGCCGTCAGGCCGCTGGTGGGTCAGGTCGGCTGGCCACTCTCAAGCTGGCGCCCGAAGATTTGCCCCAGCCTGTGCATATCAGTGGGGGCAATGACAATGAGCGTCAGCCCGACGGCTCTGGCTAGCTGCTGCTTCAGTGCAATCTTCTCCGCGTAGTCCTTGCTCTCCAGCATTCCAGCGTACTCGACGTAGGTGCCGTCTGAGAGGAGCCAGTCGGCCCGCTTGGCCCCGGATGGATTGAGCTCAGGATGACGCGGCCACCTGGGCTCGCACTCATGGGGAACCGAGTTGGCCGTGAACCAGTCGTCGATCGCCTTCTCCAGGAGCGACCGGCATCGGTGGCCGTCGCTGGCGTGACACCACGTCCCACGTGACGGCCGCCACGTCTCGCCGACAAGGCCAGCGGCGCGCAAGATGCCCAGCCAGTCCTGCTGACCCAGCGCCCGCTTGATGGTGTCGACCGGTGGCATAGCCAGCAGGGCGCGTATCCGGTGGTCCCGCTCTTCGGGCGAGCCATCATGAGGAACTCTGCCCGCCGAGAAGCTTTGCGCCGGGATGGCGCCGAAGGCATCGCGAAGATCGTGAAGGGCGGCCTTGACCTCGTCCTCGAACCAGGTCGCCCGTGGATCGCCGTTTCGGACCCGGAAGCAGCAGTCCATGCAGTAGCGAACCGGACCGAAGGCCCGGATGGCCCATGGCCGCATGTCGCCGTTCCAGAAGTCTTGTCCGCAGGTCGGGCAGACCGCGGGTGAGGGCTCGGGCCAGGTTCTCCGCCGACGGACGACATGGAAGGCTCCCAGGGTCGCTATCTCGTCGGAGATGGCGTGCGGGTTGAGATCGATGTGGGCCGGACCCGGTCGGTCCTTCTCCTTGGCAAAGGCCAGGATGCGCTCGTACGTTGCAGGGGCGCCAGTTATCAGGGCTCTGCCGATCAGCCAGGGCCAGTAGAACCAGTACTCATCCGCCAGGTCGTCAGCGACCCGGTCGGCCTCATCGGTCCAGAGCTCGTCGAAGCGGCGCCGGCACCAGTCGTTCCACCAGCTGTACTGGTGGAACCAGCTGCCGGCGAGCGGCCCATCCGGCTCACCCGACCGGTAACCCCAGTCGCTGATCCGACCTGACCGGGACTCCACGGTCGGCTGCGCGCCGTTCGGATGCTGCGGCGGGACCTTGATCGGCAACGGCACCGGTTCGGTCTCTCTGGCCCCGGTCTTCCACAACAGCCGCTGCCTAGCATCTTCGAACTTGCCGTAGCCGGAGGCGATCTCAGCAACCTTCAGGGCGTCGCTCAGATCGCCTCTCTCTTCGTAGAGCTGGATCAGCCGCTGGATCAGCCGCCAGAACCCGGCGCTCGAGAAGAACCGTCGTTGCCCGCCGATGACGGCGCTGGCCGCATCGGGACGCGCCTGGACCAAGCCGATGTCCAGCCAACAGAGCCGCTCGACTTCACCGAGCAGGTCGGGTTCGTTGCGCCGCCGCCTCCACAGTTCGTCCGCGGCGTGCCGGATGAGGAAGTGGTAGTCGGACGGCTCGCCTGGCAGCTCAAGGCCCTCGTAGAGATTCCGGAGTACCGCGGTGGCAGGCATGTTCCGGAGATCGGCGAAGTTCGAGCGGGCCCGGTGAGCCGGCGAGGCCGAGCCGCCACGGCTGCCGTCGCCGGCCGGCCAGAACAGGGTCTCCTTAAGCTTGCCGTCGAATCGGAAGGTGTGTACTTCCGGGACGTCGTCGCGTCCGGAGAGCGAAAACCGGTCGATCTGCTCCGGCGGGGTGTAGGCGACGCCAGGGATCTCACCGAACCGCCGAAACCATTCGGGCACGACGCACTCCCGACATCCGACATTGAATCGATCAAAGAATAGCTGGACCGTACCGATACAGGCCGCCCAAAGTCGACCAGCACGTCGTGACTAGCAACTGCTAAGAGGGGGCCGTGGATCTCTGAGCCGCCAGGGCGCAGTCAGACGGCCGAACTGCCACCGGCTCTTCTCGGGCTGGACGTACTCCGAGCCGTGCGCCCGGCGGCGCCAACGGCTCCGACCAGCCAGCGTGTTTCGCATCTGATTGTGGCCAGCGCAACCGCAGCAGGCGCCCTACCAGCCAAGACTCCGATTACCCTACATTACTGACGCGCACCCGCGTCCAGCGCGGCGCGAAGCCTCGGCAGGTGCAGGTGGCCGTTGACGCGGCGGAACTGGTGGCCGGCTTCGAGCATCCCGGCGGCGCACCAGCCGCGGAATGCGCCATGAATCGCGGATGGCAGCGGACTCGCTATCTTGGCTTGGATCTTGCCTGGCGTGACAGTCGGGCTGATCTTCCGGCGAATGAGACCTGTGTTGCTGTAGTTGATTCAGGCGGCAGGATCCTGGACGCCGACGGCGTACGTGCCGGTTATGCTCGGCTGGTCCAGGCGGCCCGCCGCGGTCGGGTCGTTCCGGTTCACACTGCAGCACGGCCCGGTATGACACCCTGTTGGAACGGGCCAATCTTCGGCGAGACGGATAATGGTGGCCGGTTTGAGCGCCAACCTGGCGGAGCGGGAATCGTTCAAGGTCGACGTGGCGCCCGGCCTCGCCCGGCAGCTGCCCGGGCAGCTGAAAGACGAGCACCACCGGTCGAAGGTCTTCTCCTACTTCGGCGACTCAAATCGATTGGTCCTAATCGCTGGCGCACAGTCCGAGCACGCCGCGTGGGCACTGGTTTACGGTCTGGCCGAGCGTGAAAGCCGCCGCCTGGTTCTGGTCCTGCCGCACGACGCGGCGT
>WNGR01009553.1_pt1 | contig 10784 bp, 8 predicted proteins | sample 5407581 | NCBI WGS metagenome assembly WNGR01 (sample SAMN13153383, study PRJNA577476) | soil metagenome | isolation source: 80 cm soil or saprolite under Garry oak tree replicate 2 | place: USA:California | collected 2016-06-15 | reverse complement strand
TCGTCGAACGGCACCCCGAGCACGGCGATGGCGGCGTCGAGCTGCGAAAGGTCCTCGCAGATGCGCGACCGCAGGAACGAGGGAATGCCTACATAGGGCCGGTTGACGCGGGACATGGTTCTTACTCCGTTGTGTCGATTGTCGTGCCGGGATTGTCGTGGCGGCGGTTTGCCACCACCAGATCGAGAAAATTGCGCAGCCGCGGCTCTTTCGGCGCGGCGATGATGTCCCGCGCCGGCCCCTCCTCGATGATGCGACCGTGATCCATGAAGGCGATGCGATCGGCGACGTTGGCGGCAAAGCCGATTTCATGCGTGACGACCAGCATCGTCATCCCGATCTCTGCAAGCGAACGCAGCACGGCGAGCACCTCGCCCACCAATTCCGGATCGAGTGCCGAGGTCGGCTCGTCGAACAGCATCAGAGCCGGGTCCATCGCCAGCGCGCGGGCGATGGCCACCCGCTGCTTCTGGCCTCCGGAGAGCGCGTGGGGATGGCGGTCCATCCGGTCTGCAAGACCGAGCCGCGTCAGCAGCTCTTCGCCGCGCCGCATCGCCTCGGCCCGCGGCCGGCCCAGCACCACCGTTTGCGGCCGCACCACGTTTTCCGATCTGCCGGCGACTCTGGTGGCGCACGACGCCGCCAGCGGTCAACTCGCGCCCCAATGGCTTGCCCGCCACCTCGATGAAGCCGTCGTCGGGCTGCTCGAGCCAGGTCAGGCAGCGCAGCAAGGTGCTCTTGCCGCATCCGCTCGGGCCGATCAGCGCGACGATCTCACCCGCATGCACGTCGAGATACACCTGGTCGAGCGCGGTGACGCCGTGAAAGCGCTTGGTCAGGGCCGAGACGCGAAGGACGGGCGCAGCGCTCATCACGTCCTCCTCGCAACCAGCGAGAGATAGCGGTCGGCGATGCGGTTGCGGCTGTCCCCGTCGGCCTGAACAGCGCCGACGCTGCGTTCCAGCCGCCTGGACGCTTCCGCGATGACGGCGGCGATCAGCCAGTAGATCGAGGCGACGGCCGCGAACACCTCGAAGGGGGCGAAGGTGTTCCCCTGTACCACAAGGCTTTGATAGGTGAGCTCCGGCACCGTGATGGAGGACAGGACGGCCGACTCCTTCATCATGGTCAGCGTCATGTTGGTGGACGGCGGCACCAGGGCGCGCAGGATCTGCGGCGCCACCACATGCCACATCGCGTTCGCCGGCGACATGCCGATGGCGCGCGCGCTTTCGAACTGGCCGCGCGGCAATGCGAGAATCGCAGCACGCACGATCTCGGCATAGTAAGCGCTGGCGAACAGCGCGAGGGCCGTGGTCCCGACCAGGGTCGCCGGCAGCCGGATGCGCCAAAACGGCAAGCCGTAATAGACAACGAAGAGAATGATGATGAAGGGAATGTTGCGCAGGGTTTCGACATAGAAGCCCGTGACGAGTCCCGGCAGCCAACCCGGCACGAGCGCGATCAAGGCAACCGCAATCCCCGCGACGTAGCCCATCACGAGCGCCGCAACCGAGACCTGGAGCGTCAGCCACGCGCCTTGCAGGAGCAGCGGCCAGTAGTCGACCAGAACGGCGGGATCGAAATGCATCGCACTAGACCCGCGCCGCAGCGAAGCGACTCTCCGCCACTCTGCCAGACAGGCTGATGACGAGATTGATGACGAGGAAGACGAGTGCCGAACCGATCATGGTCTCGAACGGCCGGTAGCTGGAGCTGGCGATCTGCTGCGCCGTGCGCAGAACGTCGACGACGGTGATGACCGACAGAAGTGCGGTCCCTTTCACCACGATCGTCGCCTCGTTGATCAGCACCGGCACGATGCGCCGGAACAGCTGGGGCAGCACCACTTTGAGCCAGATGGCATGCGGCGGGAGTCCGAGCGCCGTCGAAGCCTCGATCTGACCGGCGTCGATGGTGGCGAGACCGCCGCGCATGCTCTCGCTGACGAAGACCATGCTGTTGAAAGCGATGGCCGAGACGCCCGCCACTTCCGGCGAGAGGTCGAGACCGACCGCCGGAAGCACGTAATAGGCGATGAAGATCTGGATCAGGAGCGGCGTGCCGCGCACAAAGCTGATGACGACGGCGATGCACGCGTTGACGTAGACGATCTTCAGCGAGCGGACGATGGTCAACGCAGTGCCGAGCGCAAGGGCGAGCAGCATGATGATGACAGCCAGCCGGATATTCACGGCCGCCGCACCGATCAGACGGGGCAGGATCGACAGCAGGTAGTCGAGCTTGAAGCCCATGGCACGGGCCTTTCATATCGGAAGATGCCTGGTCTCGCCGTTACCCCTCGGTCACCACGTCGGTCGGCTACATTGCCCCGGGCGGCAGATAGCCTTGATCCGGGATCGTCATTTCGAAACCGAACCATTTCTTCTGAAGGGCCGCGAGGCGGCCATCGTCGCGCATCTTGCGGATCACCGCGGAAATGGCGTCCCTTAAGTCTTTGTCGTCAGGCCGCGTCACCCAGGCGAGATAGGAATATCCGCCGTCCTGGGGCGTTGGCGCCAGCAGCTCGAAAACGTCAGGCTTCTCCTTGACCAGCGCGGCAAGGCTCGGCAGCGACTGGATTACGGCGTCGACTTCGCCGCTGGCGAGGGCCACGTAACTTTCGGGGAAAGCGGTGAAGAGCTTCAGTTCCTTGAAGCCCGTCCCGCCAGCGGCCTTCAGCTTGGCATCGAGCGCACGAGCGACCGGCTCGGTCGAAGAGGCAAGCTGGGTTGCGACCACCTTGCCGTTGAGATCTTCCACCTTGGCGAGCTTGTCGCCCTTGCGCTTCATGGCGTAGGGTACACCGTCGGCGATCGGCATGGTGTAGGCGTAGCGCTTGGCGCGCTCCGCGTTGATGCCGACCGTGGTGGCGACAAAATCGAACTTGCCGGCCAGCACACCCGGCAGGATGCCCTGCCAGGGCAGATCAAGCTGGTTCAGCTTCTTGATGCCGAGCTCCTTGACCACCTCGGCCAGGATATCGGAGCCGTAACCGACGATCTTGCCGTCCTTGACGAATTCGAACGGCGGAAAGGCCGCTTCGGTGCCGACCGTCAATTCGCCGGTCCGCTTGATCTTGTCCAGCGTCGTCTCCGCGAAGGCAGGCTGGCTCGCGACCAGTGCAAGGCAGGCGCTGCCCGCCAGAACGCCGAATATCGTGCGATAGGTCTTCCGCATGGCTGATCCCTTCGTTGTCGATGTCCGCAAAGGTTGCCGCCGCCTCAGGCGGGCGGCGCGTCGAAATAATTCGCCCTCACCGCCGCGCCGATCAGATTCACGATCAGGCGGCCGGCCGTGATGCAGGTGATCATGTTGACGTCGATGGATGGCGTGATCTCTACAATGTCCATGCCTACCACCCGCCCCTTGCGCACCAGGCCGTGGATGAGCTTGCGGACCTGATGGAAGGTGAGGCCACCCGGAGCCGGGCCCTCGACGGCGGGCATCACGGTCGGATCGAGGCCATCGGCGTCGATCGTGATGTAATACTGACCACCCTCCGGAATCCGCTCGAGTACCGAATCCATGCCCTTGTCGTGCACCTCGAAGGCCGGAATGATGTTGGAGCCGTAGGCAGCCGCTGCCTCGACCTCTTCGGTTCGTGCGCTGCCCGAGGAGCGAATGCCGATCTGGAAGATCTCGCCAATGTGGGGCATCTCGGAGGCCCGCCGGATCGGGCTCGAGAGGCCATCGCGAACGCCGTTCACTTCATCGCGCCAGTCGATATGGGCGTCGACCTGAATCAGCGTGATCGGACCATGGCCCTTGAAGGCGCGCAAAATCGGGATCGGGATGCCATGGTCGCCGCCGATGGTGATAGGCATGGCGCCTGCGGCAAGGATCTTGCTTACCGCTTCTTCAGCGCGGATGGAGTGGCTGCGGAGATCGGTCATGTCGGCAGGCACGTTGCCGACATCGACCACTTTCAAGGCACGTCCGCCGTAGATCGGGCCGCCGACGTCGAAATCGTAGCGCTCCAGGCCGCGACAGATGCGATCGGTGACCGAGCGGACAGCATCGGGTGCCTTCGACTGGTCGTTGGTGATCGCGGCGGCGTGGTAGGCGCTGCCAAACGGAATGCCAAGGATGGCAATGTGCGCGTCGAGAGCGTCGAGATCGGTGCAAATAGGCGACCAGAGCAGGCTCTGGTGCTTGAGCGAAGGCGGCACCGTCAGGGGCAGAGCCATACGTCCTCCAGGTCACAGCAGGTTGGTCTTGCCGAACAAATCGGCATCTGACTGCCAAGCGAGCGGTCTGCGCATCGCTTGGGTGTTCAGCAACCGTAACGTGGACCGAACAACGCCCGGAATGACGATCCACGAAACCATGCTTGTAGGATCCGCAACATGAAGCACGTCGCGCCAGCACCAGTTCCGCATCTCACGGAGACCGATCTCAGGCTGTTGCGCATCTTTCGCGCCGTCGCCGAGGCGGGTGGTCTAACCGCGGCAGAAACCCAGCTCGGGATGGAGCGATCGACCATTAGCCGGCATCTGCTGGCGCTGGAAACGCGGCTCGGCAGCCGGCTCTGCTTTCGCGGCCCGTCCGGGTTCGAGTTGACCGATTTCGGCCGCAAGGCTCTACAGGCCAGCATCGCGGCCTGCGACGCGCTTGAGATGGTGCATCACGAGCTCAATCTGGCTCGCAACATTCTGTCGGGCGAGCTGAAGATCGGTATCGCCGACAACTGCCTGTCCAATCCGCATTGCCGGTTGGCGGACACGCTGGCCCAGTTTCGCGCTGCCGCCCCCAATGTCACCTTGAACGTTGCGATCGGCCTGCCGAGTGCGCTCGTCGAGGACGTGCTGGAGCGACGGCTGCATCTCGCCATCAGCGGGCAGCCTGCTGTCAACGGCAAGCTCGAATACGTCTCGCTGTTCACCGAGGAGTTCCGACTTTACACGGCGGCATCCAGGCCGCTTGCGCTCGACGCCTTGCGCGACGGCGGTGTGGTTCTGGTGACGCGAACAAACGATCGCCGCACACAAAACCTCGCTCGGCGGCTCCATATCAAGCAACACGCTGTCGCCTTCGGACTGGAAGCGGTCGCGACAATGCTGGTCGGCGGCGGGTTTGTCGGCTTCTTGCCGAGGCACTATGTCGAGATGCTGAGACCGATCCATCAATTGGAGGAAGTCTCGGGCGCCGAGGCGTTTCGCTATACGACCCAGTTTTCGCTGATCTCGGCGATCAACCGACCGCTTCCACCGAGTGGCCGGCTGTTGGCCAAACTGCTGACCGATCCAGAGAGCACGACCTGAGCGAAGTCTCGGACATTGAGGTTCGAAGATGCTGGCGGCATGATCGAGACGCCTCTGTTGACCCCAAACGGGCCGGCTAGAGCATGATCCGGAAAAGTGCGCAGCGGTTTTCCGAAAAGATCATGCTCAAACAATAACGTAAAGCGCGATGACGATTCATCCTAATCTCATCGCGCTTTAGAGAAGCGGCACGTGGCTAACGCTCTTTCTTGAGCAGCTCTTTCGCTTCTTCGAATTCGGGAAGATTTCGCTCCGCATCGAATTCAGCGAGGACGGGAGCGAGCACCTCGGATACCGCGCCCGCTCGGCCATTTGTCTTGTGCAGGCGTGCAAGTCCAAGGGCGCTGCGCAGCTCGAAAGACTTCGCCTGTTGGTGTCGTGCGATTTCCAGCGCTCGGTTGAAGGCATTTTCGGCCCTGGAATCGTCCGGAGGGTCATGAAGCAACAAAAGCTCGCCCTGGGCGCGATGCAGCTCGGCATCAAGCCAATGCTGGCCGGATTGCCCCGCCCACGCGATCAAGTCGCTCAAGATTTCCAGCCCGGTTTCGAGTTGGCCCGCCTCTGCATCCGCCATGGCGACATGCATCCCCCAAAACGGTTCACAGAGATAGCAGTCATTCTCATGCAGCAAGGTCCAGCCGCGACGCATTTCCATCGGTCCGGCCATTCGGTCGCCGGCACGCCACTTGGCCAGGCCATTCAGGTAGGTCCCGGCGGCCACATACAGCGGCATCGTATGGTCGCGAGCGAGACCGAGCGCCAGGATGGTCTCTGTTTGCTGCAACATGCCCCCGCATAGTCCGTCGAACACAGCTCGATGAACAAGCGCATTGGCCTGGGAAAGCGCCCGTTTTTCTCCTGAAGCACTCACCGCTTCGGCGGCGAGCCGGCGCGCGCGAGCGATCCTGCCAAGCGGCCAGAGCACCAGGGCAAGAAACCTCATGATCACGAACGGGAGATCCAGCGCCGAAGCCCTAAACGTCGCGGGATCCGGCTCGGCACCATAGATCGCTAGTGCCTGCTCAAGATGCGTTCTCGCGTTCAAGTAGTCGCCCCCGAACCAGCAGGTGACGCCGCCCGTCCAATGCGCAACGACGGCGGCCACCGGCGAGTCCGGTCGTCGGTCAGCGGCGCTCATGATGGCATCCGCCAGCTCCCGCATCGGAGCGAGTTCGCCGTGTGTCAGGCAGGCGTTGAAGAGGCCCGAATGAACCGGCGCAAGTTCAACTGGATCATTGATGTCGGCTGCGAACTGCCGAGCGCGCGTCCATGCGGCTACCGTTTCGGGAGCGCTGTGCCCGAGGCTGCCCCGTAGTGCGCGGCCATAGGCGATTTGAAGATGGAGCCTGCTCATCATCCCGCGGGGCTCATCAGGCAACTCATCGGCGGTGGCAATCGCCTTGCCGAGATGTGCGATCGCCTCGGAATAGGCCGAGCGCTTCAGCGCCTGCTGTCCCGCCTTGCGCCACCACTCGTGGGCGACCTCGCTCAGCCCCGCCTCTGTGAAGTGGTGTGCCAGAACTTCCGGCTCAGTCTCGGCAACGACTGGAAACTTTTCGCGCAGGACATCGCCGATGCGCGTATGAAGCACATGCCGCTTGCTCTTGAGCAGGCTCTCGTAGGCCGCTTCCTGAACGAGAGCGTGCTTGAAACTATAGTTTGCTTCGGGCGGAGCCCCGCGACGCACCAGCAGTTCGGCCTCTTCGAGTTGCCCTAGCGCAGCGCTCAGCGTCAGATCATCGCGTCCCGCCACATATCTCAGCAGCGTGTATGAGAAGTCGCGGCCGATGGCGGCGCCTATCTGCGCTACCTCCTTGACTGGAGCCAGCCGGTCGAGCCGCGCCATCAGCGAATCTTGCAGCGTCGCGGGAATAGCGAGCGGCGGGAGCGGACTATCGAGGCGATAGCGCCCGGCATCCTCGACGAGCAGTCCGGACTCCAGCACCATCTTGGTCAATTCCTCGACGAATAGCGGGATGCCATCCGTCCTGTCGATGATCTGCTTCATCATCTCGCGGGGCAGCTGGCGACCAACGGTCACCTGCTCGACCAGCGCGCGCGTGTCCTGCCGATCGAGCCGGTCGAGCCGCAACAGGCCGACGTTGGCAAGGCCCGACCAGGAGGGCTCGAACTCTGGCCGGGAGGTCATGAGCACGAGTATCGGCAGTGCCCTGATCCGGTCGACCCCGAGATCGAACAGTTCACGTGTCGTGGCATCGGCCCAATGCATATCCTCGCAGACAATCAGCAGGGGTTGCTCTCGCGCCAACCCCTCGAGCTGATCGAGAAGGGCGGCAAATGTCTGTCGCCGCTGCTGCGCCGGGCTCAAACCAAGCGGCGGACAACGGTCGCCGGTTGGAATCGAAAGGAGAGCCGCAATGAGCGGTGTCGCTCGGGCGACCTGCTGTGTTCCAAGCGCCAGCATTGCCTCAAGCTTGTCGAGCTTTTGCCCGGGCGTGTCGTGCGAGCGGATGCCGGCGGCGCGCTCGAGCTGCGCGACAAAGGGATGAAGCGCACTGTTGGTGTGGTAGGGCGAACACTGATATCGCACCCGGCGGTGCGTCCCCAACGCGGGGCTTTCGGACAGCATTGCGACAATGCGCGACTTGCCGATGCCCGCTTCGCCAGAAATCAACACCATCTGGCCCTGCCCCTGCCATGCCAGCCGCTGGCGCGAGAGCGTGAATTCGATCTCCTCCTTGCGGCCGACAAAGCCGATCGAGCGCGCTGCGCGGACCGCCTCGAAGCGACTCTCCGATGCGGTCGCCCCCTCGACCGCCCAGACCGCAATGGGTTCGGATATCCCCTTGACCGCGCGGCGGCCGAGATTGCGAAAAGTGAAGAGATCGCCAAGCAGCCGGCGCGTCGACGAGGCAACGACGACCGCCCCCGGTTCCGCCAGGCTCTGGAGCCGGGCAGCGAGGTTTGGTGTATCGCCGACCGTTGCGTGCTCCTCTGACGCATCTCCGCTGATGAGGTCGCCGACCACCACAAGCCCGGTCGCGATTGCGATCCGCAGTTCAACCCGTTCGTCGGCGCCTGTTCTGAGCTGCCTAATCGCAGAGATGATGTCGAGGCCCGCTCGCACCGCGCGCTCCGCATCATCCTCGTGGGCACGGGGATAGCCGAAATAGACGAGTATTCCGTCGCCGACGAACCTGACTATCCTGCCGTCATAAGCAGCGATGACGTTCGCGCAGGCGGCACGATAGGCCCGGATCACTTCCCACATATCCTCGGGATCGAGACGCGCCGAGAGCGCAGTCGAGCCGACCAGATCGCAAAACATAACGGTAAGGTGACGCCGCTCGGCGTCGTGAGGAGGAGCCGGCGATGCGATCAACGCGGCTGGATCGAGGTCGGCAATAGCACGCAGCATTTTACGGCGATGGCCGAGCAGGACTCCGAGCTTATCGAAGTCCTCGCCCATCAGTTCGGGAAGGACGCCCATGTCGATCCCATTTTGGGCAAAACGCTCCGCGTATTGCCCAAGCCCCAGCTTCTCGAGCCACTCCGCAATCTGCATTGGCTCCACCGATCGTGTGGTTGGCGGTTAGCAGAATTTTGGACCACGGCGCGCGGGGACGATATCCCAACATCACGATGATGGCACGTCTTGTTTGTCGTGCGATGACTGGTTGGTCAGTACCGGCACCGCTTCCAAGCAGGAACATTGCTCGATGCGAACTGCTGGCTACTAAAAATCCTCAGCACGCAGTGTTGGACGCCAGAGGTTGCGATAAGTCGTCGGCTACTCTCTTTCAGACCTGAAGCCGAATCCAACACTGCGCCTTGTGTCACGTCACGACGTCAAGCAGACGTTCTTCGTGAGCCCAGTTTCCTTCATTCCTTGTTCATGGGCGCTTCGTAGTTGCGAGCCATCGTGCCCGCCGCAACTTGAAGCGAAGAACCAACCACCCAACAGCCGGCGACAAAGCCTATCAGGCCATTGGGCAAGGTTTGATCAAGGACAAGGATGCTGACGGACAGAGTTGCTGCAATCGCGGCGCCGAACGTTCCGGCCGCACTCATGACCTCAGCCGCCTCGAAGCCATTCCATTCTTCCGAGATGCTCGAAATCGACCTCCGAGCGGCACTGCGGGACAAATCAATTCCGACATAATAGCTAAGAGCTCCGTACAGCATCGTTAGCAGCACGATCCAGCCGCTTTCAAACAGTCCGTCTTTCTGACGCAACAGGGTCGCACCCACATAGAGGCCGCAAGAGGCCCCAACGGCTGCGAGCCCAATTCTTTCAATAAGATGGGCCAATTTGATCAGACTGGAACGAGCAATCCGAAGACTTCCGGTTTGCCTTGTTACGGACAACGCGCTGGAAACTGCATTGCTTATCTTCATCGCGGGCTCCTTAGGTAAGTAGCGGCCTACCGGCCGCCCCCGAATGGAGGCTGCCTCGTGGACGCGTTTTGCGATTCCCTTGATTCCAATTTCTGAAAGATTTGTGCTGAGTGATGGGGCTGGCTTGCTCGTGAGCAAGACGAGAGCCAATCCAAAGCTGCGAGCTCGCCGCTTCGCAGGCATTGCATCTCACCCGTGTCTGTCAGTTAGCTCCGGGTGCGGCAATTTCTTGCGGGAGTGATAGCTCGAAAAGAGAGTGATGAAATATGAGCCGGTTCACACACCGCAGTTCCCTGTCGCTCCATCCGGTCACGATTTCCGGAGGACAACGCCTCAGGCCGACCACTCCTCGCCCCAGACCTGGACGACGTGGCCGGGCGACACTTCGCGATATTGCCGGACCGGCGGCTGGTAGTCGGGCGCGCGCACCGGGCTTCTGATCTCGTCGTTCGCGGCCTCGCGCTTTGTGCCGCGGCGCGCAGGATCGGGAACCGGTACGGCGGCCATAAGCTTCTTGGTGTAGGGATGCTGCGGATTGCCGAACACAGCTGCGCGCGGGCCGATCTCGACGATCTCGCCGAGATACATCACCGCGACGCGGTGGCTCATCCGCTCGACCACCGCGATGTCGTGGGAAATGAAGAGATAGGCAAGGCCCATGCTGGCCTGAAGGTCGAGCATGAGATTGACAACCTGCGCCTTGACCGAAACGTCGAGCGCCGAAACTGCCTCGTCCGCGACAATCAGCTTAGGCCCGAGCGCGAGCGCACGTGCGATGCAGATGCGCTGGCGCTGGCCACCGGAGAATTCGTGCGGAAAGCGCGCGGCCATATCCGCGGTCAGGCCGACGCGCGTGAGGAGATGGGCGACCTTGTCGCGGGCCTGCGACGCGGTGGCAAGCCCGTTGGCCAGCAGGGGTGCGGCAATCGCCGTCCCCACCGACATGCGCGGATTGAGGCTTGCGAACGGATCCTGGAACACGATCTGCATGTGCTTGCGGAAATCGCGCAAGGTGCGGCCATTCATGCCGAGGACGTCCTGGCCGTCGATCAGAACCGTGCCGTTGTCCGGCTCGATCAGCTTGAGGATGGAGCGGCCGGTCGTCGATTTGCCGCAACCGGATTCGCCGACCAGCGCCAGCGTCTCGCCGGCGCGCAGAGT
>WNGR01008586.1_pt1 | contig 10785 bp, 11 predicted proteins | sample 5407581 | NCBI WGS metagenome assembly WNGR01 (sample SAMN13153383, study PRJNA577476) | soil metagenome | isolation source: 80 cm soil or saprolite under Garry oak tree replicate 2 | place: USA:California | collected 2016-06-15 | reverse complement strand
GAGCGCCGCCGGGTGGAGCGCAACCTGCACGACGGCGCGCAGCAGCATCTGGTGGCGATGGCGGTCAACCTGCGCCTGGCCCGTGACATCATGACCGACGATGCCCAGGCGGCGGCCGAGATGCTGGACCAGCTCGCCGATGATGTCAAGACCACCATCCAGGAGCTGCGCGAGCTGGCCCACGGCATCTACCCGCCGCTGCTGGCCGACAGCGGGCTCGGCGAGGCGCTGTGCGCGGCCGCGAACCGCAGCCCGCTGCCAGTGGGGGTGACCGCGGACGGGATCGGGCGGTACACCCCCGAGATCGAGGCCGCGGTCTACTTCTGCTGCCTGGAGGCGCTGCAGAACGCCGCCAAGCACGCGCCGCAGGCCCGGGTCGAGGTGCGGGTCTGGGAAGAGTCGGGTGGCCTGCTGTTCTCGGTCAGCGACGATGGCCCCGGCTTCGACCCGGACGCCGCCCGCGGCGGTCACGGCTTCGTCAACATGGCCGACCGGCTGGGCGCGATCGGCGGCACGGTGCGCTGGGAGTCGCAGCCCGGGCTGGGCGCCCAGGTCCTCGGCACCATCCCGCTGCTCGAAGCGGCCTGAGGCCGTGCTGGCCCGGGGGACGACCCCCCAGACCCCCCGCGTGCCATCCGCTCGGGCCGGCAGGCCGGCCGTCGCGGCTGGCACCGGCTCCGCCGTACTGGCCCGGGGAGACGACCACGGCGGTCAGCGGGAGACGAACGAGCCTGAATTGCGTTCTTCCCAAAGCTGGCGGATCGTGTCGGCGGCGAGCCGTTCCTTGTTCACGTAGGCGGTCGCGCCGCTGGCCGCCGCGGCCGGCGGAAGGTCGGCTGCGTCGTAGGTCGAGCACAGGATGACGACCACGTCGGGATGGGCGGACACGATCTGGCGCGTGGCCTCGATCCCCGTCATCTCCGGCATGTTGATGTCCATCAGCACCAGGGCCGGGTGCAGCCGGTCAACGAGCTCGATCGCCTCGGGACCGCTCGACGCCTCGCCGGCGAACTCGAAGCCCTCGAGCCGGCGCAGCACCGCCCGGGCGGCCGAGCGGAACGGCGCCTGGTCATCTACCACGAGCACCGAGCGGGGGGTTCCGGGGGGTCGTCCCCCCGAGCCAGCACTGTGCGGGATGGTGGTCACCAAACCAGCCTCGCACGACCCGCCCCCGATGCCGAGGGTGGTGCCATCCGCGAGCAAGGTGTGGCCAGCCTCCCCCGGAGCGTCACTGCCCAGGGCGCTGGCTGAGGAACACCAGCACCGCCTTGACCCGGCGGTTGACGTCCCTCTCCTCAGAAAGCCCCAGCTTGGCGAAGATGGAGTTGGTGTGCTTCTCCACCGCGCGCTCGGTGACGAACAAGGCGGCGGCGATCGCGGAGTTGCTCTTGCCCTGGGCCATCTCGGCGAGGATCTCAGACTCCCTGGGCGTCAGCGAGGTCAGGCCCGACTGGCGCTCCTGCGCGCGCGCCCGCACCAGCTCGTCCACGACCAGGGGATCAATCACCGACCCGCCCTGCGCGACCGTACGGATGGCCCTGGCCAGCTCGTCCACGCTGGCCACGCGCTCCTTGAGCAGGTAGCCGCGCCCGGCCGAGCCGTGCTCGAGCAGGGCCACCGCATAGCCGGGGGCGGTGTACTGGCTCAGCACCACCACGCCGACCTGAGGATGGTTCTCCCGGATCCAGGCGGCGGCCTGGATGCCCTCATCGGTCCCGGTGGGCGGCATCCGGATGTCGGTGACGACCACATCGGGAACGTGCTCCGCTACGACGGCAAGCAGCTGCGGCAGGTCGGAGGCCGCCCCGACCAGCTCGAATTCGTCGTTGGCCGCCACCAGGCGGGACATGCCCTCCCGCAGGAGCACATTGTCCTCGGCCAGCGCCACCCTGATCACACTCATCGAGCCGCGATCGTAGCGCGCGAGCGCGCATTCCGGCAGGGCCGGGGCCCAAATCACCGCGGCGTTGACGTGGGTGACGGCTTCGGCGTGGGCGCGGGGCCGAGGCCGGCCAGGCGGCACTGGGGCCGCGTCAGCAGCGAGAGCTTGTCGTCGTGGGTGAACGCGGCCTGGCACATGGCCTGGGCCTGGGTGCCGCACCCGTGGATGAGCCCGCCGCCGGTGGAACTCGGGGCGGTGACGGTGACGCAGCCGTTGTGCGAGCGCCCGTACCCGCCGGGACGGACCGCTGCCCAGATAACCAGGCCCGCGAGCCCGGCCAGGAGCAGGGCACCGACGATGGCGATCCCCCGCCTGTCGCGGCGCGTCAGCGGCTCAGCCGGAGGCTGCTGGGTCTTCCGGTACATTTACCGTCGAATTCTAGGTCAGCCGCCCGAGAGGGAAGCTCGTCCTGGCCGGGCAAGCGCCAAGCCAGGACGAGCCTGATGAGCCGGTCCCCCGTATCATCGTTTGGGTCCCCCAGATGCATGATCGCATGCCCGGCATCGGGGATGATGCACCGGGTGCCCAGGTCCGCGGCGTGTCGGCGGTGATGCCTCACCCCGGCCCGGGCGGTCCCGGCCCGTGTGAAGCGGCCAGCGGGACGCGGGCGGGCGGCGGCAGGGCGAACCGGTATCCGGAGCGCGGCTCGGTGATGAACAGCGGCTCGCCGTGCGGGGACTCGAGCTTGGCGCGCAGCCTGGCCACGTACACCCGGGTGTACTCGGTCTGCGTCTCGTAGCCCGGGCCCCAGACCCGCCGCAGCAGCGTCGCGTGCGTGAGCAGCACGCCAGGGCTGATCGCGAACTGGCGCAGCAGCGCGAACTCGGTCTGGGTGAGATGCACCAGGCGGCCGGCCTTGGTGACCCGCCGTCGCGCGAGGTCGATCTCGACATCCCCGACCGTGATGATGCTCGGCTCAGGCGGGCCCGCGATCGCCGGCCTGCTCCGGCGCAGCGTCGCGTTGATCCTGGCCAGGAGTTCCTCGATACCGAACGGCTTGGTCAGGTAGTCGTCGGCGCCCAGGTTGAGGGCACGGACCTTGTCGGTCTCGGCCCGCCGGGCGGACACCACGATGATGCCCACCTCGGACAGCGCCCGGATCTCCCGGCACAGCTCGAACCCATCGGCATCGGGCAGCATCAGGTCCAGCAGCACGACGTCGGGAACGCGGAGCTCAAGGGTCCGCGCGATGGAGCCGCCTTTCGAGACGATCACGTCATGCCCGCGGACAGACAGGTTCGACCGGACGAGATCGACGATGTTCTGGTCGTCCTCAACGATCAAGACAACGGTCTTGTCAGCCAATCCGGTACCTCGCAACGCACGACCGCATCACCGCACGGCCGCGACGGCCCAGCCCGCACGGGCGTCCGGGGCCGCTTGGGTTATCGCCCCATGGGGCGATAACCCGGTCAGGATAGCGGGCCCACGAACATGTACAACACCCCCCGCAACGCTACATTCGTGATCTTCCCGGATCATTGATACGGCTGAATCTGCCTATCCGGAATGGGCCCGCGGTCAGAAGAAGATCACAAATCGTAGGGGAGGGCCCCTCCGGCTAGGCCCGGCGCCCTGGCCCGGTGTGCAATGGGCGGATGGAACGCCTCGATCAGCAGCTGCGGTTCATCACGGAGATCGACCTGCTCAAGGCCGTGCTCCGGCAGACCATGCTCACCGCGCCCGCCCGCCGGGAGAACTCCGCCGAGCACTCCTGGCACCTGGCGGTGATGGCGCTGACGCTGGCCGATCATGCCCCGCCCGGCACCGACATCGGCCGCGTGACCGCCATGCTGCTGCTGCACGACCTCGTCGAGATCGACGCGGGGGACCTGTTCGCATACGCCGACGCGGCGCAGCAGTCACGGCAGGAGCAGGCGGAGAGAGCCGCGGCGGACCGGATCTTCGCGCTGCTTCCGCCGGACCAGGCGGCCAGCTTCCGCGGCCTGTGGGACGAGTTCGAGGAGCGGCTGACGCCGGAGGCCAGGTTCGCGCGCGGGCTGGACCGGCTGCAGCCCATGCTGGCCAACCTCAAGACCGGCGGCGGGACCTGGCTGGAACACGGCATCACGGCCGACCAGGTGCTCACCAAGGTGCAGCTGATCGAGGACGGCTCCCCGCCGCTCGGGCGCTACGCCAGGGAACTCGTGGACCGGGCCGTGCGGGACGGCCTGCTCGCGCCGGGCCGCGACCGGGATCGCTAGGCACCGCAGACCAGGCAGTCGATCGAAGCGCTGAGGCGCGCCGCCGAAAGCCATGAGCGCCCCGCCGAGCTGGGCGACCTCGAGATTTCCGTTACCCCGGTCGGGGGCTTCGATGAACGACACGTCGAGCAGTACGCAGCACTAGGCGTGGACCGCCTGATCGTGCTCCCGCAACCCGATGCGACGGGACGGCGGCGACATGTTCCGGTGCCGGTCGACGACATCCTGCGGAACATCGACTTCGTCAGCGAGACGGTCGCCCGGGTGACGGCGCTCGCAGCTGGTTAACGTCCGGGCAGAGGCGGCGCGGCCCGGTTGCCCGGGCGCCGCGGAGCCGGGTGCTCGACCACGGCGATCACCCGGCTGGCCATGAACCGCGCGGTCCTGACCGCGGTGCCGCCCCGGGTCAGCTCGCTCACCTCAATCAGCCCGCGCCTGTTGACCACCTCGACCCGGCGCCCGGCGCGGGTGGCCGCCACCTCGTAGGTCTTGGTCGTGCCGCTGGCATCGACCACCACCTCGACCTTGTCACCCTTCATCGCTGGCCTCCCGGGCGGCAGCAGGCAGTTGGCCGCCCAGTTCCATGATCCCCCGGGAGCTGAGCCCGTGCCTACGGCGGGTCTCGCTCCCGGATCATGACGCCGCGCGGGTCAGCGCAGCCTGGCCGCCCTGGCGGTCCACCGGGAGGCGTTGCGCTCGACGATCAGCGGGAGCCCGAAGCACTTGGAGAGGTTCCGCTCGCTGAACACTTCCGGCACCGGGCCGACCGCGAGCGCGGTGCCCTTGCGGAGCAGCATCGCGTGCGTGAAGCCCTCCGGCACCTCCTCGACGTGATGGGTGACCAGCACGACCGTGGGCGCCCGCGGATCGGTGGCCAGCGCGGAGACCCGCCGGAGCACGTCCTCGCGGCCGCCGAGGTCCAGCCCGGCCGCTGGCTCGTCGAGCAGCAGCATCTCGGGGTCGGGCATCAGCGAGCGGGCGATCTGGACCCGCTTGCGCTCCCCCTCCGACAGGCTGGCGAACCGGCGCCTGATCAGGTGCGCGCAGCCCAGCGCGTCGAGCAGTTCCACGGCGCGGGTGACATCGAACGAGTCGTAGTCCTCGGTGTCGCGGGCCAGGATCCCGTAGGAGGCGGTCAGCACCAGGTCGATGACCTTCTCGGCCGGCGGCAACTTGTCCGCGACGACGGCGCTGGCGAACCCGAGCCTGGTCCGCAGGTCGTCGGTGTCGGCATCGGCGAGAGGCTGCCCGAGAATCTCGGCCTGGCCCTCGGTCGGCATCAGCATCGCGGCGGCGACCTGGAGCAACGTGGTCTTCCCTGCTCCGTTCGGGCCGATGACCACCCAGCTCTCATCGCTGTGCACGGTCCAGTCGATGTCCCGGAGCAGCATCGACTTCTCGTGCCTGACTCCCACCCCGCGGAGCCGCAGTACCTCATCCGACATGCGGCTCCTTCCAGCACCCCGCAGCATCAGCTCGAACTTACTCCCGTCGCCCCGCTGCATCAGTGCTCCACCCGGTCCGTCAGCGCACGTGTTGCGGCAGCCGGGGCCTACCGGTCGAGCTGCCGGACGGCCAGCAGCGCCGCCTGCGTCCGGTCCGCCACGCCGAGCTTGGCCAGGACCGAGCTGACGTGCGTCTTGACTGTCTTCTCCGACACCTGCAGCAGCCTGGCTATTTCCCGGTTCGAGCGGCCTTCGGCGATCTGCGCGAGCACCTCGCGCTCGCGGCCGGTGAGCGCGCCGATACCGCGCACCGCGGAGGCGGCCGCCCCGGACCGCAGCAGCGACCCGGCCACTTCGGGCGCGAGCAATGTGTGCCCGTCGTGCACCGAACGGAGGGCCCGAACGAGAGCGTCGGGGTCGACGTCCTTGTACAGGAAACCTGCCGCGCCCGCCTGCACGGCCAGCGCCTCCAGGCCCCGGTCGGCCGCGCTGGTCAGCACCAGCGCCCGGGCCCTGAGCCCGGCGTCCCGCAGCTCGTGCAGCACGGCGACGCCGTCCATGACCGGCAGCTTGAGGTCGAGCAGGATCACGTCCGGGTCGAGCTCCGCGGCCATCGCCACCGCCTGGCCGCCGTCGGCGGCCTCGCCGACCACCTCGATGTCGTCCTGCACGCTGAGCAGGACCTGCAGCCCCTGCCGGACGACCGGGTGGTCGTCGGCGATCAGCACGGTGATCCGCCCGGTCACGAGCGCCCCGCCGCGTGAGCACCCGCGCCGCCGGCACCCGGGCCGCCGGCACCCGCCGCCCGATTCCTCGCGGTCACCGGGAGCTCCAGGCGCACGACCGTTCCGTCCCCGGGGGCAGAACGCACCGTCAGCGTGCCTCCCGCCGCCGCCGCCCGCTCCCGCATCGAGGCCAGGCCCAGGCCGCCAGTGAAGGGGGGGCCGGCCGTGAAGCCCCGCCCGTGGTCGGCGACCTCCAGGATGACCCGGTTGCGCCGGGCCGAGAGCGACACGCAGATCGTGGCCGCGCCGGAGTGCCGCAGCGCGTTGTGCAGCGCCTCCTGGGCCACGCGGTAGACCGCGGCCTCCCGGTCGGCGGCGAGCGCGGGCAGATCGGCCGCGGCCTCGAACCGGACCTCCACGCCGTGCGTGCGGCCCGCGAGCACCGCGTAGCTGCGCAGCGACCCGGCCAGCCCGCCCGCGGCCAGGTCGGGCGGGGCGAGCCCGTCGATCACCGCCCGGAGCTCGGCGTGCGCCTGGCCGGCCAGCGCGGCCACGCTCTCCAGCTCGGCGACCGCGCGCGACGGGTCCCGCGGCACGAGCACCTCGGCGGCGCGGGCCTTCACCCGGATGCTGAACAGCTTCTGCGACACCGCGTCGTGCAGCTCCCGGGCCAGCCGGGCCCGCTCCTCGAGGACCGATAGCTCCCGGCCCCGTTCGTACAGCCGGGCGTTGGTCAGCGCGATGGCCGCGTGCGACGCGAACAGGCCGAGCAGCTGCTCGTCGCGCTCGGTGAAGCCGCCGGGGACGCACTTGCAGGCGGCGAAGATGATGCCGAGGATGTCGCGCCCGTCCCGGATCGGGATGCCGATGAAGTCGGACATGTCCGGGTGGGCGGACGGCCACCACTCGAACCGGGGATCGGCCCTGATGTCATCCACCCGGATCGGCTGGCCCTCGCGCAGCAGCACGCCGAGCAGCCCGTGCTGGCGGGGTATCGGCCCGATCGCCTTCTGCTCGCGCTCCGACATGCCGTCGACCACGAACTCGGCGAACGACCCCTGGTCGTCGGGCACGCCGAGCGCCGCGTACCTGGCGTTGACGAGCGAGCGAGCGGACCTGACGATCATCTGCAGCACGTCATGCACCGACAGCTGCCTGGCCACGGCCAGCACCACCTGGCTCACCCGCTGCAGCACGTCGTCCTGGCTGCCGACCGCAGGCCTGCCGTCCCGTCCGCTCTCCGGCGGCCGCTCGTCGCTCACACCCTGTCTCGCTCTGGGGCTCACACACCGCACGCTACCTGCGCGCCAGCCCGGCGGGATCGGCCACCAGTCCTAGGACTATCGGACCAGGCCGGTCAGGCCGCGCGCCCGATGTGCGGCCGTGCCCCGCTGCCTAGCGTAAAGACCATGAACGACACCAAGAACGCAGTGATTACCGGCGCATCCCGCGGCCTGGGCCTGGCGCTCGCCCGGGGCCTGGCCGCCGAGGGCTGGTCACTCGTGATCGACGCCAGGGACTCAGGCGCGCTCCGCGCCGCGGCGGCCAGCCTGCCCGCGGGGACCGCGGTCACCGCGCTGCCCGGCGATATCACCGATCCCGCGCACCGCGCCGCGCTCCGCCGCGCCGCCGAGGACCTCGGCGGGCCCGACCTGCTGATCAACAACGCGGGCACGCTGGGCGCCAGCCCGCTCCCGGCGATTGCCGACTACCCCGTCGCGGAGCTCACCGACCTGTTCCAGGTCAACGTGGTGGCGCCGATCGCGCTCACCCAGCTGCTGCTGCCCGCGCTGCGGCGCCGCGGCGGCGCGGTGCTGTCCATCACCTCGGACGCCGCCGTCGAGGCCTACGCGGGGTGGGGCGGCTACGGCGCGGCCAAGGCCGCGCTGGAGCAGGCGAGCAACATCCTGGCGGCCGAGGAGAACGTGGTCCGGGTCTGGTGGGTGGACCCTGGTGATTTGCGGACCCGCATGCACCAGCAGGCCTTCCCCGGCGAGGACATCTCGGACCGGCCGCTGCCGGAGACCGTGATCCCCGCGTTCGTGAGACTTGTCACCGAGCGCATGCCCAGCGGCCGGTACCGCGCTTCCGAGCTGATGCCGTCCGCGGCACTGCCGTGACCGTCGAAGCCGGGCCGGACCTCTCCTGGGCCGCGGCCGCCGATTCCGGCCTCGCCGACGAAACCGGCCAGGCCGCGAAATCCCGCGGCACCCTGGAGTTCGTGCTCCCGCCCGAGCGCGAGGCGCACGAGCCGCCCGAGGCCAGGGGAGCCCCCAGGGACGGCGTCGCGCTGATGGTCAGCCGCCGGGCGGCCGGCGAGATCAGCCATCACCGGTTCGCCGACCTGCCGGGGCTGCTGCTGCCCGGCGACCTGATCGTGGTCAACACGTCGGCCACGCTGCCCGCGGCGGTGCGGATGGCCGGCCTGCGGCTGACCGGGCGGGCGGTGCCCACGGGGCTCGCCGTGCACTTCTCCACGCCGCTGCCGGACGGAGACTGGCTGGTCGAGCTGCGCGAGGCCGAGGGCAGCAGCACGGTGCCGTACCACGGCGGGTCGCCCGGCCAGGAACTCGAACTGCCCGGCGGGGCGGTGCTGACCCTGGGCGCGAGGTTCACCCCGCGGCTGTGGCGGGCCAGGCTGTCCACCGCGGTCGTGCCCTACCTGCTCCGCCACGGCGAGCCGATCCGGTACTCGTACGTGCAGCGGCCGTGGCCGATCGAGGCGTACCAGACGGTGTTCGGCACCAGGCCAGGCAGCGCGGAGATGCCGAGCGCGTCCCGCCCGTTCACCCCGGAGATCGTCACCCGGCTGGTGGCGCGCGGCATCACGTTCGCGCCGCTGACGCTGCACACCGGGGTCTCGTCGCTGGAGGGCGATGAGGATCCCTACCCGGAGCCCTACGACGTCCCGCCGGCCACCGCCCGGCTGGTCAGCCTGACCCGGCAGCATGGCGGCCGGGTGATCGCCCTGGGCACCACCGTGGTGCGCGCCCTCGAGACCGCGGCCCGGGTGCCCGGCCCGGCCGCCGGGTGGACCGAGCACGTCGTCACGCCCGAGCCGCGCAGCCGGCTGCTGGCCGTGGACGGCCTGATCACCGGCCTGCACGAGCCGCGCTCTTCGCACCTGCGCATGCTCGCCGCGTTCGCCGGGCCGGACCTGCTCGGCCGCTGCTATGCGGCGGCGATCGACCGGGGCTACCTCTGGCACGAGTTCGGCGACCTGCACCTCCTCCTGCCGTGACGGTGCGGGGCTGGGCCACCGGGCAGTCCCTGGTGGGTAGCCTGGGCGGCGCCATGTCCAGTTCACAGACCACGCTGCTGGTGACCGTGACCGGCCGGGACCGGCCCGGTGTCACGTCCCGCCTGTTCACCGTCCTGGCCGCGCACGAGCTCAGCGTGCTCGACGTCGAGCAGGTCGTGATCCGCGGCCGCCTGGTGCTCGGCGTGCTGCTGTCCTGCGGCAGCAGCCCCGACCTGACCGCGATCCACCGTCAGGTGACCGCGGTCGCCGCCGACCTCGGGCTGGACGCCGAGATCACGGCCGGATCTGGCGAGCCCGCCCGCCGCCGCGGCAGCCTGCACGTCACGGTGCTCGGCCGCGAGCTGGCTCCAGCCGCGATCGCGGCCATCGCCGGGCGCATCGCCGCGAACGGCGCGAACATCGACCGGATCTCCCGGCTGGCGCACCGGCCGGTGACCTGTATCGAGTTCGACATCTCCGGGGCCGACCCGGCGGAGCTGCGAGAAGCCCTGGCCCGCGAGTCCGTTGAGCGCGGCGTGGACGTGGCGGTCCAGCGCGGCGGCCTGTTCCGGCGCGCCATGCGCCTGGTTGTGATGGACGTCGACTCCACGCTGATCAGCGGTGAGGCCATCGACCTGCTCGCAGCCCGGGCCGGGTGCGAGGCCAAGGTGGCCGAGCTGACCGCGGCCACCATGCGCGGCGAGCTCGAGTTCGCCGCGGCCCTGCGCGAGCGGGTGGCCCTGCTCGCCGGGCTCGACGCGGCGGTGCTGGACGAGGTCCGCGCCGAGCTGCGGCTGGCCCCTGGGGCCCGGACGCTGATCCGCACGCTGCGGCGGCTCGGGTACCGGTGCGGGATCGTAAGCGGTGGCTTCACCCAGTTCACCGACGTGCTCGCGGCCGATCTCGGGCTTGACTACGCGGCCGCCAACACGCTGGAGATCGGCAACGGGAAGCTCACGGGCAACCTCACCGGTCCCGTCATCGACCGGGCGGGCAAGGCGGGTGCGCTGCGCGAGTTCGCGGCCAGGTTCGGGGTTCCGCTGAGCCAGACGGTGGCGGTCGGCGACGGGGCGAATGACCTCGACATGATCGCCACCGCGGGCCTGGGCGTCGCCTTCAACGCCAAGCCAGCGGTCAGGGACGCCGCGGACGCCTCGGTCAGCGTCCCGCACCTGGACGCGGTCCTGCACCTGCTCGGCATCTCCCGCGACGAGGTCGAGGCCGCCGA
>WNGR01008584.1_pt1 | contig 10787 bp, 12 predicted proteins | sample 5407581 | NCBI WGS metagenome assembly WNGR01 (sample SAMN13153383, study PRJNA577476) | soil metagenome | isolation source: 80 cm soil or saprolite under Garry oak tree replicate 2 | place: USA:California | collected 2016-06-15 | reverse complement strand
GATTGCGATCTGCCACGACTTGTGATTACGTGGGCGGTTTGTATTTATGTACGGTTTCAGGTTACCAGGGTCACTGGTGCCTCCATTGTTGCAATGGGGGAGAAATACGATGTATTTCCTCAACCTCTAGTGTGATGTTGCGGTTTACCAGACTTAGAGCTGACGTGAGAATTGACTAGGCGACGCATCTCAACAACTTGAACGACTTGTTACTCCTAGGCACTGACGATATAGTCACTTCTGTCCAAGCCGCTCCTCTCGGCCGGTGCTGAAGCTGAAAAGGATCACACTTCGGTCGCTCCTTTCCGGTGTTTGCCTGATCCTCTGATGGTCGACTCAATGCTCACTGGATCGTGTGGCAGTCTTCACCACAACGTCAACATCATATTATCTTTGCTGGCGCATCCTCCCTCTCCACATAGATTGTCCAGTTATCCAACGAAGCTCCCCTGTATATCCACAATCTAGTGATGGCTTGGCGTGACATTGTGTGCCGGAGACAGACTGGCACCGGCATTGACTAGTGACCCGCCCTTTTGTTCCTCATCATGTGTCCACAAGCCATCGATCGGTCGACACAAAAATTGAATGTGTGTTCAGTATAACTTGACTCGATGTTCCGTTTGGCCTACACCCAACCCAGAACGCTCCGGGGCAATCCGCGCTTAATACCTTAACCATTCAGCACCCCCGCTTCTCTACGGGCGAGTTTCCCAACCAAAAACCAAAAACCAAAAAGGATCACCAGATTCAAGTTTGCTTGGACCATGGCCCAACGCTGCAGGCTCCTCCGAATCTGTTTCCCGAACATTCTTAGTAGAAGAAGGGCGTCTCAAAAGAGCCCCAGGGCCAGCGACGATAGATCGGACGAAGCTCGTCGGCGGAGCCGTGTAGCGGCACGACCCAGGTAAGTACTACGCACACCCAACGGGGGCAACCCTCTCACCGTACTTTCGTCGGATAGGTCTCCCTACCCCCAGGCGCTTCGTAAGCAGCCAAGGAACGGGTCAATGACGCGGGTTGCGGTCGTCGCGTGGAAGCGCGTGACGCGGGTCCTGCGGCGCGATTCGAAGCGCGGGGTCCCTGCCGGATTCGCGCTGATCATTCCGCACCCCCTCAGGAGGCCGCGCTGTGACCCGGAAAGTGCGGAGACGTCGTTGGCGGCGACACACAGCGACACCGGCTCGGAATGGAGCCTGGTGTAGAAAAAAGATAACCAGGCGCCTTTTTTGGCGGCCGGCGCTTCTAAAACAAAAACAATACGGTTAAAAAGCGCAGCCCTCGTCCACACTGTTTGCGCAGGCTGACACCAGGCGGGAGATGAGAGCGTAGTGGATATTTGCTGTTTATTTCTTTTCTATATTGCGTCTATGTTATGGAGAATTTTGTGGCAACAGCCATCGGTAATGTCTATGCCTACGTGTTTGGTTCCTCTTGTACGCAGTTGGGGAGGTGTGATTCACGCGGGTGCTGAGGTATCGTTGCTCATACGATCCGCTAATTCGTCCAGGAGGCCCTTGAGCTCCTCTGCCTGGCGCACGAGCTGGTGTACGCCCGCGGCTCGTGGTGCCGCAGCATTCTCGCTTACGGCCTGCTTGACGACATCGTGCCAAGTCGTGCCTCTCCGTGCAAGCTCCTCCGTGAGTTCGTCCTTTATACGGCGGCAAAACCCCACGCCATCGTAGCCGAACGCGGTGTAGATTTGGACGAACGACGCGCCGGCATTGGCAAACGCGAGGGCGTCTGCCCCAGATGAGATACCACCACAGCCGATGATGGGTATTTCGGCAGGCAGGCGCTTGCGCAGGCCGCGGACGGCTTCCAGGGCGAGGGGTTGCAGCGGCGCACCGGAGAGGCCACCTTGTTCGGCGCGGTTCGCTGTTTGGGAGCTAAGCGTCAGTAGGGTGGGGAAGAGATATATGGAAGGCGCAAACCGCTACGGAGATGGGCGGGGCGCTGGATGGTCGTGTTGGTGACGATGACGCCGTCGATGCCCTTGACCGTGCTAACTGCATCGGCGATGTCCTCCAGCCCATGCGAGTCGAGGTCCGGCGCTATTTTGAGAACAAGTTTTGGACGCCGGGTCGGTGAGATTGCGGCCTCGTCACGGGCCTGGACTACACCGCGAAGGAGTTGCAGTAATAGCTCTCGTTGTTGCAGACCGCTGATACCGGGGCTCTGTCAAGGCGAGAAGCACGACTGCAGCACGGTACGCACCGCAGGCCAGGCGTGTTGGGGCTGGACACATTGATGACGAGCACGTCGGCGTGGGGGGCGAACGCATGGACACCCGCAATGAAGTCGTCCGGCGATTCTTGTGGGCTTGCTTTATTCTTGCCCAGGCTTACCGCCAGTAGCCGGCCATCACGCAGGGAGGCCGAGTTTTCCTCGGCAGCTGAAGGGAAGGTGGGAAGTCGCGCACGTAGGCGGGAAAGAACCGAGACCTGGCCTTGGGAGGGGAAGCCAATGCGATTGATAAGAGCATCGTCCTCGGGGAGGCGGAAAACGCGCGGGCGCGGGTTGCCGGGCTATGTGTCGGGTAAGTATGTGGGGCTACGCTACATGAACAACGCTCGAAATAGACACACGCACTTGTGGTTTTGGCGTGACACTCCCAACCTCCACCCAGCCGAATCCAAGGTTAAAGAGCCCTGAGCGACAACGCTGTGAGAAGGGGCAGCAACATTGATTTAGTGACGCATTCGTACCATCGATAGCTCGACCATCTTTGTCAAACCCCGCTGCGAGACCGATAGGATTCGACAGTCTTTGACCCCAGAGCTGCAGATTCTGTGGGTAAGTCCGTTCCCGCGTGGGACCGACGCCTTTACCTCTGTTTTTAGTCGTCCGTCGTCCGGGAACATATCCCGTGGGCCCAAACCACTTTCCAGCACGCTGAGAGCCAGCTTATGGCCCGTCTCTGGATCCAGCGCATGGCGGATGATTGGAGTGATCAAGTAACGATGGACCGCGGCGCGAGAATCTAAGTAGTAGACGGCACCGACACCAGCAGTGAGGGCAAAGAGGGCCACATAAGCAGATGTGCGAAAGCGGGAGGTGGGTTCGGTTGTAGATGCAAAGTTACGGGAAGAGTGGGGGTGATTCACGCGTATGCTGCGCGATACGAGCCGGAGAGAGGCCATGATGATGGATGTCACGGTGGAATCTCGGCGAATGGCGGCGCGGATGACCGAGGAGCGTTGCCCCTTGCTGTCACTGTCAGATCGACGTCCTGGCCTGGCTTCTTTCCTAGCAAGGCTACTGCCCGGTTCTGCTCGGCTCTGTCCTCAGCGAAGAGTCAAGCGAACTCAGTCCGCGCTCCCCGTTTCCTTCAATCGGCAAATACTTTGGGGTGTGCTGTAGTCGCGTGCCCTGATGTCCGCTTACCAACATCCATCCTCATCCCACTCAAAGCCTGCTTCAGATCCAACATCTGAAGGTTGCAGCATGAAGGACATAGCTAGTTCGCCTTCCCCGAAAGAGCCACTCGTCAAACATGTGGATCTTTGGTTCAGCGACGGTTCCGTCGTTCTCCAGGCAGAGTCGACTTTATTTCGTGTTCACAAGTCCCAGCTTGCCCGCCGTTCGGTTGTGTTCTCCGACATGTTTACACTCCCTCAGCCAGTTGTAACTACTTCCCATGCTACGTTCGCCGACGAGTCTTACGAAGGCTGCCCGGTCGTGAGGCTACACGATTTGGCAGAGGACGTGGCTAACCTACTTCTCGCGTTGTACGATGGACCGTGAGTGCTGTTTATTCTCCGGATGACGGAAGCCATCTATACATATGTTCGCTGACGCCTCACAGAACATTTGGCGACAATGACCCCGATGATTTTGCTATTGTATCCGGCATTCTTCGACTATCCACCAAATATGCAATGGACTCATTACGATCGAAAGCTATCGTTCACCTCAATATAGCATGGCCTACTTCACTCAAGGGCTGGGATTTGCGTGAAGACAAGGCTCATGCGTGCGACCTCGCTTCTTCGATGGAACATGCAAGCCTCTACCCCTCGCCTATCGTGCGGCGTCGTCCTTCTTCTCGAGACCCTATAATAAATAACGCATTTATTCAGGACATTATCAACCTCGCGCGCGAAACGAACGTTCCGAGCCTGCTACCTGCAGCTTTCTACGATATCTCGCGTTACACATTCTCCCAGATCTTCGAGCCGTTGGACGACGAGCCGTCTCGCTTTCGTGGCGCAGCTGCTGGTGGGACGTTATCTTCGGACGATATGAGGCGGTTAGCCTTGGGGAAGGAGGCATCTGCGCACGCGGTCAGCGCAGTGATCCACGGCATGGGGCGCGGGCCTCTCGCGCACTCACGCAAGGGCGCTTTCTCGCTTCAATCGCATCCGTCTGCCCTTCACACGGTGACCGTGTGTTCTACGCCGGGTGCATGCCGACGCGACTTTGCAGAGTTGGTCGCGCTCGCAACGCAACACTACGTTTGCGATCGCGAACGCGGGTACGCCGACCCATTGTACGTTGCGGAGGAGCTTGGCGCACTCAAGAGTGCCGATGTATCGGAATGCCGCGCATGTGCACGAGCATTGGAGGTCTGGGCGGCAAAGGAGCGTGAGCGTATGTGGAAGATGATTCCTCTTTGGTTTCGTTTGGATTCTTGAAGGTGGCTGTATGCTTCGACAAGTGTTGTATGAATATAGGTAACTGGGGGTTTGCACTGTGACACTGTATCCAATGATTTTTTCACATAGATTATCTACTAGTAGACGTAGACGGCCTTGCATGCGCATGTGATACTATCATTAGTGTATGTTTTTTCATAACCTTCACAATGCACCAAATCCCTTCGGCGATCACCTCGGTCATTTCGAAAAAGGGAGCACCCCAAATTGTGAGTCACAATCGGAAACCGGGGCGGAATGGTCGGTTACCAGGCCAACAAGAACAAACGGAGCCAAACCTTCAATTAACGGTTGCTCCGGGTCTATAACTGGATCACATTGTTCATCATGGTTCCTCATTGTGTCCGTCTCGTCTGAACGTGGTCATTATCTCTACTGGGACAATAACGCCTTATTGAACCAAGACCCTGCTCTTTGACCCGCAGACACTTGCAATGCGGCCGGAAGTAGTCCAAGCGTTGTCTTCCGCCGTCCTCGTCTGTCCCACATGTGTTTGATCGGTGCTCAAATTTTTTACTGAGATCGCCTTTGTCTGAGGTCTGAAGGCACTCCACACATGGGGGTGCTACTGTATATAAAAACGTTCTGTCGTTTCTTCCCCAGTCTTGTCAAACCGGCTCTCTTTTCTCCAATCCCCCACTCTCCTGGTACTTGACGTGCCCAGATTCTTACTGCCTCCTGTCCTGAGCTGCGCTCGCACACTTCATTCTCTTCTGCACTAAAGCGGCTAGATCGTTCTAGGAACAGACCATGGTTCAACTTTCCACTCTCCTTTTCGCTCTCACAGCGGCCGGGTCTGTGACCGCCGCTCCTACACATCTTAGCAAGCGCATCGCTCAGGTTATCTCCGCATCGACCACCAAGTGGGAGGCTGCTTGTGTAAGGAAATCCTAATTCCACTCTTGGGGCGAAAGGTACTGACCAACTGTCGCTATCACTAGGACGCCGCGGGAGGCGCACAGCAATGCAATGCCATCGCTGTCAACGCCTTTGGCACTCTTCTCGCCGCCGCAGGTCCTTGCGATCAGCAGGACAATGCCGACATAATGATGGACCTCTCCAAGAAACTGAACTCGCCTGATATGATCAAGTTTGCCCAAATCTTTGCTCAGCAGCCGCGCAACACCGTACGTCGTATGCTCCTCTCCGGAGAAGGACTTATCTTTACCGTACCCTAGCCCAATTCCGTCAGCGTCGAGTATTGCCAGAAGGCGCCGAGTAATGAGGAGCTCAATGGGCTCTTCCAATGCCAGTTCCAAGGCGCAGATCCTATCAACTTCACCAGCGGACTCAAGGCGGGCGACGCGGGCACGATCCCATTTGGACAGACAGCCGTCTTGAACCCTGCGGGGAGTTGCCCTGCTCACACATCAGGCCCTATCGCCGACGGAACGCAGCTCACCGACCAAGTGTCGTCGCCTGGCACTCCTTCGGGCTCCGGGTCAAACAACGACGCATCACCGCCACCGTCGCCTGCTTCTCCTTCTCCAATGGCGGATCCTTCAGGGCCTGAACCCACATCCACAACTTCCACCGGATCACCCGCGCCGTCCAACCCGCCTTCTTCGTCCGACTCGAAGGGCTTTGCCGTCCAGAATGGCCAGGACGCACAGGCCCTCAACGAGAAGTTCAAGACCCTGACGGCCGACAGTCCCTGCACCGGTAGCTATCTCTCCTTGGCCACCTCTTTCGTACCACCGCTGACTTTTGGTGTTCGCGTATAGATGGGCAGAGCGCTTGCGTTGGAGGCGATTTCGCACAATGTGTCGGGGGAAAGTTCGCCACCTCCACTTGTGGATCTCTCACATGTGTTGCTCTCCCTCTCGTCAACTCGCGTGGAACTAGCGTCACTTGTGACACTCAGACCGACGCCGACGCTCGTATCGCCAAGGCTCTCGGGACGGGTAGCACTTAAGTCCAAAAGTACTTGTAACGGTCAATGCATAAGTTAAAAATGATCTTGTAGCGTAGCAATGTTGTATACAGTAGTTCTGAGTCAATACGATATGTGTACTACTAAAGCCACGTGATTTTGTTTCCATCCTGACGTCAGCGACCGTCGGACTCGGAGCAATCTTTGCTCACCGCATGACCTTTTCGCCAACATGGCGATAACACTCGGTCGATTCATTCGCTTCATTCGCTCTATATTTGTCCCTGCAACCGCTATCATTGGATTCTCCTCCATCCTCACATTCTTTTTCGTCCTCTATCAGCCCACTCGTGGACCCGGTGATATCCAACGTCTCGGCTGGCAAGCTTGGGATGTTGTCTCGCCATCATCGGTCTCAACCATACCCGGTAGCTCGAATAGTAGTCAGGAAGGCGACAGCCCGCTCCCACCAACGCCAGGAGACCCCGACACTGACGTCGATTGGTGGAACGTTACCGACCCCAGTGCAAATCCTGTTGACAGCGCGAGCCTCCCTCTGGACGTATGGTCGCCGCTGCTTCCCCATGATACTGGATGTATGATATTATTTCGCTTTATTTTTAATTTTTGCTCGGGATTACGCTGAGCGTCGCATCGACAGTGTCCGATATAGCCGTCGTGCGCTGCATGTTTGACTTGACTATGATTGACACATGCACGCCATCATCTTCCACTTCCGATGATGCGATCAAGGGCAAATGGGTGCGTGTACCGCGTGATTTGAATCTCCAAACTGGGATGTGGCACCTGGTGAGTGAAGCTCCTGTTTCACTCGCAGAATGGAACTTATGTTGGCACGGTATATAATAGCTCTTGTATTATCGACGTACTCGCCGACGAGACGTGACGCTCATATCTGACATGCAACTGCTTCCATCTGGCGCCACCCCATCGGGTGATGGGGATTGGTCCAAAGCGGGGCTCTCGCTGCGCGACGGCGTTGTGCGCGCTCCGTCGCTTTTCTTGTGGTACCGGAAAGATAAGACGCTCGGGGACATGTCTGACGGCGAACGGCAATCCCTGGTCACAGAGCTGGATGTTGTATACGGAGATGGCGATCCTTGGTTCGGCTTTGAGAGGCTGTCCCCACCTACGACGGAGAAGTCGTCGCGCAGTGAGAGCGTGTCTATCACCGTACGGCGCGGAGTGAAAAGTGCGTTGTATGTTACGTGCGTGGGTAGAAGCCCTCGCTGACGTCGTTTCAGCTCCTCCTCGCGCCCCACCCTTACATTTCTCGCACGACGGACGCTTCAAGATCATGCAGATCGCCGACCTCCATTTCTCCGTCGGCGCAGGGCCTTGCCGCGACCCTTCTTCTCCTTGCGACGGCGGTGCGTATGCGTACACAGAATCGCTCGTCGAGCGTGCGCTCGATGAGGAGCGACCCGACCTGGTTGTCTTCACCGGCGACCAGCTGAACGGACAGGGTACATCATGGGACCCTACGTCAGTGCTTGCCAAGTTTGCTGCGCCTGTGATTTCCCGCCGTATTCCATGGGCTGCGGTATTTGGAAACCACGACGATGAAGATGCGCGTGACTTCGGTTCTCGCCGCGACCAAATCAGACTGATGCAGGGGCTACCATACAGCCTTGTGCAAGCGGGGCCCGAAGACATCCACGGCGTAGGAAATTACGTGCTCAAAGTGTGGAGCGCAGATGCAAGCAAGACGCACCTCCTCACAATGTACTTCCTTGACTCCGGTGCATATGCCGCCGGGTTTTTCGACTGGTTCGGCTTTTGGCCTACGGAATACGATTATCTCCGCCAGGACCAGATAGACTGGTTTTTGCAAGAGTCGGGTATGGTTTTGTCTTCACGTGGGCGGAGCGATGTTCACATGTCTTATGTCTTAGCCTCGATTAACCCTATTGTGCGACCGTTCACGCCTGACGGTGGCAAAGACTTTGGTGATGTCTGGGAGCGTCAGCAGCACCCCCCACCGGCGCAGAAACTCGCAAAACCGAATGCGCTTATGTTTTTCCACATCCCTCTGTGAGTCTTGTTATACCTCGAAGCCTCAGGGGTTTTCGTCCAGCTGACCCACCATCGCAGTCAAGAATCTTACACGACGCCGGACACCGACCCGCGTACGGGACAGCCCCTCGACATTGGCACTTCTGACTTGGACTCACCCGGTTCAGCGAAGAAGAACGCTGGATTCTTCCAGAAGGGTTTGTTACATGCACTCGAGACTCCACATCGCGGCGCAGGCGGCATACCCGAAGTAAAGGTCGTTGGTAACGGCCACTGTCACGGTAAGGCCGTTCTTCCTATCCTTGTTCCGCGAGTCACTCTGACAAGATATCGTATCAGCGACGGATAACTGCAGACGAGTTAATGGCGTATGGCTTTGCTTTGGTGGTGGCGGGTGAGTGGCCCTGGTCTACATCGTTCAAACCGTCCCTAATGAGTTCCGGTCTCGCGCTGACTAGGTCATTCGCTGGATACGGAAAGATTGGGTGTGTATATTCGTCTTTACGGTCTTTCTTAAAACCCGATTTTCTAACCACTAGGATAGATTTGACCGAAGATTCCGGATATATGAAATCTCAGACTATGGGGAAACCATTCAGACATACAAGCGGCTCGCAAATGATGAAATTATCGATAGGATGGTACTTGCAGGGCGGGGAGCGCCTGATCCATACGTGTGGTAATATGAGTAGAACAAACTTTTTCGGAATCCCGGTGATGCAAAACTGTACCTTCATCTTCATCATGGTTTTCGGGTCAAAGTGAGTGACCAGGAGACTACGGGATCTCTCTCGAGGTAACTTAGTGTTTGTTCTACACACGAATTGTTCTATCGTCTGAGCTTGAGACGATGCGCCGGCAATCTGGCGAGAATGCCACAGATGTGAACCGATCTGTGTGTCCAGTTAATGGGCCTGCCTCCATCTCTTCGGTAGTGCTGCTCCACACATGGATTGTTACCACTATTCCAACGCCCTCGAGTCCAATTTCGATTCTGAGGTTCGCCGTAAAGCTCAGCCTCCCAGCCGGGCTCTCAGCGTTGCGAGCCACAGTAGTTTTATAATCAGTAAGGTCGTGCACGGCGCCCAAATGCCGACGAATGCGCGATCTCAGGCCACTCTCCCAAGACATGCGCAAGTCCGATACACACAGACACGATGGCAAATGCACAACAGAAAGTACAGGCCATGGGGAAGAAGAAAGTTCAAATTGCTTCGATCGTAAAAGTGGGGTACTACGGAAGGAATGAAAAATGGAAGGTGTAAACTTTTGAGCGAAGCAGGCGTCATATGGTTGTTGCGTGTCACTTAGGCCACCAAACTGTTTCAGATATGCCGGTGTATTCGAGTAATACCGTGGCTGACTCCACTAGTCCTGGGCAATCGCCGCCGCCGCAAGACGAAACTATCCCAACAAATTGAGTCTCCTAACCTATACAACTCAGAAACTGACATAGTGTTGGTCATCAGATCCGCATGTATCCTCATATATCCTCCCTTCAAGCCCTGCGGTTGTTCTACGTTTCTTTGTAACGGTAGCTGCCATGTGCCCACGAAGGCGGAATTAGACCATTATACGCATCACGGGCACTGAGCGCAGCAACGAGGCTGCGAAGCGCGCCCCGTGGCCCGGAAGGCTCGCCGCTTGTCCCATTGATCGACAACGGAAGGATATAATCGCCAGGCGTGTGTTTGGAGACTAGGAGAAGCGTATTGTCCGCCCAGGTTGTGATGCCGTCGGTCAAGCTCTCGTACACTTTGGAACCCTGGTGGTACGTGCCGACTTTGATGTCCCGGTCGAACTGCCGGAAAAATGGGAGAGTTTTCTTTGTAATGTGGAGTTCCCCAATGATATCCCACGTGAGAACCGCATCGAATAGCTGCTCCGCGGAGTTGAATGTCGAAAAATACTGCGCCTGGTAAGAAGCTGAGTTGATATTGCAAGATGGGAAGGGAGAAGTATCATCTCACCCCTCCTCCGAGAAATGAGTCTTCGAGGAACTCGCCGAGTAGTACGGGTTGATCGTTGGGAATGTCCTTGTTGACGGGGTAGTGCTCCCTGTAAGCATCAGTGAGAAACTTCAGGCTCGAAAGCGCGCGCTCGGAACACGGTTGGAATGTTGCCGAATCACAACCCAGCGACGGATCAAAGTTAAGAACAGAAACGGTCAGGGGCACAGCTCCGATGCCGGAACGTCCACCAGTGGCCACGTCTGTCAC
>WNGR01009732.1_pt1 | contig 10788 bp, 13 predicted proteins | sample 5407581 | NCBI WGS metagenome assembly WNGR01 (sample SAMN13153383, study PRJNA577476) | soil metagenome | isolation source: 80 cm soil or saprolite under Garry oak tree replicate 2 | place: USA:California | collected 2016-06-15 | reverse complement strand
TTCGACGCACCCTTTCTCGACCGCATTCGGCCCAGGCGACGTGCGAATCACGACGCGCGTGTCGCGCGATTTCTTCAACGAGTGCCTGTTCGGCTCGATCCACGAATCAGGGCACGCCATGTACAACCAGGGCATGGGCCAGAACATCGACCGCACTCCTTTATGGGGAGGCGCGTCGCCGGGCGTGCACGAATCGCAATCCCGCTTCTGGGAAAACCTGGTCGGGCGGAGCCTGCCCTTCTGGCGTCATTTCTTTCCGAGCCTCCTCGCGACGTTCCCCGAGCCGCTGCGAGGGGTCGACGAGGAAGCTTTCTACCGCGCGGTCAACCGCTCGTATCCGTCCTTGATCCGCGTGGAGGCCGACGAGGTCACCTACAACATGCACGTGCTGCTCCGCTTCGAGCTCGAGAACGAGATGCTAGAGGGCACGCTCAAGGTGAAGGACCTGCCGGAGGCGTGGAACTCGCGCTTCAAGTCATACCTCGGCCTCAACGTGCCCAACGACCGCGAAGGCGCGCTGCAGGACATCCATTGGTCGTACGTGAGCTTCGGCATCTTCCCCGGCTACACGATCGGCAACCTGATCAGCGCCCAGCTGATGGAGAAGATCCGGACCGAGATCCCGGACCTCGAGGCCCAGATCGACAAAGGCCAGTTCGCCACACTGCCGGGCTGGCTGCGCAAGACCGTGCACCGGCATGGCCGCAAGTTCACGCCCAACGAGCTGCTGGAACTCGCCACAGGCAAGCCTCTCACGGCGGGCCCTTGGATTGCCTACGTGCGGCGAAAGTTCGGCGCGTTGTACGGCCTCGAAACCGCTCGCCGCTAGCCGAACTCGACCGGGGCCGGCACCTCGCGGTTGACCTCGAGCTTGAAGATGTCCGGCCGGCCGTAGTGGCCGGCGACGTCCAGCGTTCGTTTCGCGGCGGGAGCAACCGCCGGGTCGCATTCTGCATACAGGATGCCGTGCTGTTCATGGAGCGGACCGGCCACGATCTCGCCGCCTGGATTGACGACGACCGAATCGCCCGGGTTGTACCACTCAGCGAGGTCCGGAAAGAGCTTCGCGCGTTCCGGAAAGTCCGCCGGAATATCCTTGCCCCGCATCGCGCATCCATTGCCGAGGACCCAGCATCGGCCTTCCGACGCGATGTGACGCATCGCCACGATCCAGCGATCCCCCGCGTCCCACGTCGGCGCGATGTAGATCTCGCAGCCCTGTGCGAACACCGCAAAGCGGGCGAGCGGCATGTAGTTCTCCCAGCAGATCAGGCCGCCGACGCGCCCCATCGGCGTTGGGACGACGCGTAAGCCGGAGGCGTCACCGGCCGCCCACACCATCCGCTCCGGGTTCGTGGGCATCAGCTTGCGATGCCGGTTGAGCACAGTGCCGTCAGGTCCGATCAGGACGACGGTGTTGTAGAGCGTGCCGCGGCTGTACTCGCCGTCGCGCTCGTGGATGCCGACCGACACAGTGATCTTGAGGCGGCGGGCCGCCGTCTGCAGCAGCTTGAGGTCACCCGCCTTGAGATCGACCGAGTTCTCGATGAGACGGCGGTGAATGCGCGAGGTCAGGTCATAGTCGTCGCCCGGGCGAAGCCGCCACAACCATTCTGGGTAGCCGGGAATCCACGCTTCGGGGAACGAGATCAGCGATGCGCCCTTGGCCGCGGCCTGCTCCATCAGCTCCACGCCGCGATCTAGCGTCTTGTCGCGGTGCAGCGTGACCGGCGGCTGCTGGATTACCGCGACGCGATTCGGAGTGGCGCGCTTAGCCATGGCGCACAGGGTAGTCGCCCGCGCGCGCGACCATTCCCGGCATCTCCTTGCCCAGCTGCTCCCCCAACCAGTGCGACGTCGCGATCAACCGGTCGAGGTCGATGCCGGTCTCGACGCCAAGGCCGCGGAGCAGGTAGACGAGATCTTCCGTCGCGATGTTGCCCGTGGCTTTGGGCGCGAACGGGCACCCCCCCGCCCCGCCGACCGACGCATCCAGCGATACGACGCCCTCCTCCAGGGCGGCCACAGCATTCGCGTAACCGGTGTTGCGCGTGTTGTGGAAGTGGGCGCCGACGGTGGCGCCCAGGGCGCGCGCCCCGCGCACCAGCTCGTGGACCTGCGATGGCACGGCCACGCCGATGGTGTCAGCGAGGCAGATCTCGTCTGCCGGGATGGACATCAGCCGCTCGACGATCTGCAGCACGCGCTCCGCCGGGACGGGACCGTCGAACGGGCTGCCGAATGCGACGCTAATCGTCACCGTGATCGGCATCCGATCGCTGCGCGCTCGCGCCACGAGGCCCAGGGCGGTTTTCAAACCCTGCTCGGTGGTTGCGTTCTGATTGCGCCGGCCGAACTCGTCGGCGGCTGAAAACGCGTAGTGGGCCTCGTCGACGCCCGCCCCAAGCGCGCGTTCATAGCCTTTGTCGTTGAGCACGAGTCCGGCGTAGGTCGTGTCCGGCTTGCGATGGAGGGCGGCCATGACCTCTTCAGCCCCCGCCATCTGGGGCACCAGCTTCGGATTGACGAAGCTCGCGGCTTCCATGCGCTTGAGCCCGGCCGCAGCCAGCCGGTCGCACAGCTCCGCCCGCACCGCGGGGACCAGGGTTTTCGACTCGTTCTGCAACCCGTCGCGCGGTCCGACGTCACAGATGATCAGGGCCACATAGATAAAGGTAAGAGTCCTCCCCATTCATGGGGAGGTGGCGCGCAGCGCCGGAGGGGCTGGGGGCTACTTGATCAGGTCGTTCATGGGGGTCGCGTTCGCGGCTTCGCCCAGGCGGCCCACCCCGAGCAGATCCTCGATCGTCGCCAGCAGCGAGTAGTGCGTGTAATTCTTCTGGCTCGACTTGTGACTCATGCCCGGCGCAACGACCAGGGTCAGCACCCTGTTGTCCGCGCTCCCGTCGTCCTCGTCCCAGGTGATGAAGAGCACCCCGTTCGACTTCCAGGCCGCGGAGCCGGTGATCATGCCCACCTCATGACGGAGCCAGTCGTCACCCACCGAGACCCCGCAGTCGTGCGTGTCGTGGCAGCGGTCGGGTGATATCCACGAGAACCGCGGCGTCGACCGGCCAAGGTCGCCTGACAGCGCCGTCAGCGGAACCACGTTGGAGGGGCACTGACCACCGTAATAGGCGAAGGGATTGTGGCCTGGGTCGTAGGGCACCGGGCTGTTCAAGCAGCCGGCGCTACCGAGCCCCTCCATGTACGCGCGCCAGCTGACGGAGGCCTTGGTCAGCTGCGAACCTAGGTCGCTCTTCGGCAGGACGTGATAACCGTCATCCCGCACGCCCCACGTGCTGCCTGACGTGAGCGCCAGATAGTTGGGAACGCTTGGATGGGATACGGCGTGATAGTTCTCGGCGACGCCGTACTTTGCGGCCAGTGAGGCGGTGAAGGGAGCGCTCGCGACTTCTTCGAAGGAGTGGTTCTCCATCACGATCACGAACACGCTTCGCGGTTGCGAGCTCGAGCTGGATGCCGAATTGACGCACGCCGACGCGAACAGCGTGGAGAGCATGAGCGCAGCACACAGCCTCATCTCTTCGCAGGTTACCGCGAGCTTTTCTCAGGCGGCTGTAAGGCGAACGATCGGGATCTCGCGGTCGGTCTTCTTCCGGTATCCGGCGTAGCGGGGTGAGGTCGCCACCACTTTCGCGAATGCGGCTTCGCGTTCGGCGCCCTGCAAAAGCGTCGGCCGCACCTTGAGTTTGCGGTTGCCGACCTCGAGCCAAACCTCGTCAGGGCTTTTCGCCAGGTTGATGAACCAGTGCGGATGCGTCGAAGCGCCGCTGTTGGAAGCGACGACGATCCAGGTGTCGTCACCGTCCTGGAATCCACCAAGGACGTGCGTGTGCTCGTTGCCGGTGCGCGCGCCAACCGTCGTCAGCAGGACGGTGGGCATGCCCATCATCACCGGGGCACTGGGACTCGTGGCCTTGCGGTAGCGGGAGACCTGTCCACGCATGAGCGGCCTGAACAACCGGACCAGGAAAGGCCAGGGCGTCCAGGCGCCCCGTGTGCCGCTTGGCGGGATCTCGAGCTGCTTCACGGGCTCAGGCATCACCCACCGTAATCGAGCGGCGCGCCGTCCTTATTCCTGCAACGCGGCTTGCTCGAGGCCTTCCCACAACCAGCGCGGCATCGGCATGTCCGGGTCGACGTGTGTGCCGGCAGGCGCGTAGGAGTTCACCTCGCGGGTCGCCCACTCGATGTAGGCGCGCATGGCGGCTCTGAACATGGGATCTCTAGGCAGCCGGGCGTCGTCCATAGCCGCGATGAAGCAGACGGCAAACCGGTCCCCCATGTCCTCAGGCGCGCCTTCGCCCGCGTGGATGGAAAGCATCCCGGAGTGGCCTCCCAGGTTCTTCGAATACCGGTGCGGGCCCCCAAGTACCTCGGCCCAGTAGGCGGCCAGGTTCTCGGTGTGGCGGGGGCTGATGTGGTGGGAGAAGGGGTGGTTGAGCTCGGGGTCCCGGAGGCAGCGCTCGTGGGTCGCGGCCGCGAGGGCGAGGAACGCATCCGCGCCCCCGGCGAACTCAAAAAGTGAAGGTCGGGGCTTCATTTCCTCCAGTTGACGACGATAGTGGTTGTCGGCCCGCAAAGCTTCAGTCCACGTGCGGTCGGTTAAACATAGGGGTCTCTCCGTACGGATTGCCGGCAAGGAGAATGAACCGAGTCCCGGGTTGCTCGTCCTCGACTGCTAGTTCAGCAGTTCGGCTTAACGAAGGGCTGGGAAGGGGGTGGGAGGGGCGTCTGGTGGCTGGCGGGGGATGCTGGGTGAATGAGAATTCGTAATTCTTAACTTGACATTCCGTACTTCTGTTCGTACTCTTTAGAGAGTGATTCAACTCTATCCGACGACCACTCCAGATGGTGCTCAGGCTGCCGAAGAGCTGGTCAATTTGCAGCACCAGATCAACCTCCTGCAGCTCAAGTCGGCCGCCTGCGCCGCCCGGCTGGCGAAAAGCGACTACTGGGACTACGCGGGCTTCAACAGCGATCGACTGGATCCGCTTCAACTGCCACCTGACCGACAAGGCCGCCGGCGACCTGGTCGCGGTGGGTCGGAACTCAGGCGGGTTGCCCGAAAGCGCGCAGGCCATGCAGGCCGGGGAGATCGGCTACAGCCACCTGGTCGTGTTGGCCAGGACGGCTGAGGCGGTGGGCAAGGCCTTTGACGAAACCAAGCTGCTCAAGCTGGCGCGGGAGCACACGCCCGGCAGGTTCTATTTCAAGTGCCAGCACTACCGCCACTCACTCGACGCCAAAGGCTATGCGCAGGAGCAAGCTGACCTGGTCGAGAACCGCCACGTCAGCCTGAGCGCCGCCGAGGACGGCTGCCTGCTGATCAACGGCGTGCTCGACCCGGTGGGTGGTGCGGTGGTGCGAGCGGCTCTGGAGCCGCTGGCGCGCAAGTCCGACGCCGAGGATGAGCGCGACCTGCCCAAGCGCTACGCCGACGTGTTGGTCGAGCTGGCCCACGGTGGCAAGCCGGCCAACCTGCAGATCACAGCCTCCGTCGACACGGTGAAGGCTTTGACCGGGGCGGCCGGCGGGGAGATGGAGTTCTCGCTGCCGGTGTCTTCGACCACGGTGCAGCGCATGGCTTGCGACTGCAGCGTGATGCGCGTCCTGCTCGACCAGGAATCTGTGGTCGTCGATGTCGGTCGCTCCAAGCGAGTCATCTCGGGACCGGCGCGGCGTGCGCTCAAAGCCCGCGACGGCCACTGCCAGTGGGCGGGTTGCGACAGGCCGGCCTCGAGGTGCGACGGACACCACCTCGTGCACTGGATCAATGGCGGCAACACCGAGCTCTCCAACCTGATTCTTTTGTGCCATCGGCATCACTGGCTTGTCCATGAAGGGGGATGGCAGCTGGTCAAAACCACCGATGGCCAGATGATGCCTATCGCGCCGACCGTCCAGTTCGCTCGCTCCCGTGGCCCCGACTAGCTGCTCGAAGCCTGTCTAGGCCGTCCAGGATCAGGTCGAGGCCGAACTCGAATTCTTCCGAGTAGTTGTAGCCGGGCTTCATCGCGTGGTCGGTGATCATCTCGGCAAGATGCGGGTATTCGCCGGCGAGCTGCCGGAGTATGTTCCCGCCGACGTCGGCCACCTGCTGGGCATGCTCGCCGTGTTCCTGGTCCCAGACTTCGGCGAGAAGGTCAACGTCGTCGTCACGATCCCGTCGGCGATCGCCGAAATCTCGACGGTCGATACCTGCTCGTGATCGGCGTGAAGACCCCAAAGCGGGCCGAGCGCGTCCTCGCCGCTGCCTGAAGGTTCGTCATACCCGGCGACGGCGCATCGGCCGTCGCCGGACTCAATCTCGTGGTCTGATATTGGGTTCATGACCGAAGCCAACTCGACGTTTCCGCGCAGGAGGCTGAGATCAAGGCTCATCAGAGTTGTCGCGGCACTCCTCGTCGTCCTCCTTGCTTTGCTTGTCGGGTATGCCCTTCTGACGGTGTACGAAAACACATTGACGCCCGCTGCTATTGATCAGGGCTCCCCCGTCAACACAAAAGCTTCGCCCGCGGGAGAGCTCTCCCCGACCGCAGCTCGGGCTCTGCAGGCCTACGGCGGTGAGGCGGTCTGGAAAGGTGCGAGCGACGTGGAGAGCACGGTGACTGTGGGGGGACTCTTGTTTCAACTCAAAGGGATCAACATCCCGCCTCACGCAAGGATCACGGTTGACGTTCAACGTCCCCATACCGTCATCACACCCGTCGACGACTCCGGTGACATCGGGGTTCTGGACGGTTTCAGCGTGATCATCACCGCGACGGACGGCAGGGTCCTCGAACAGCGCGCTGACGCAAGGGAGCATCTCCAGAACGCCAGCATCGGCACCAAATGGGACCGCTTGAACCTCCTGTACTTCCTGGGCTACGCCTTTTGGGGCTACTACACACTCCCGTACCAGCTGATGCGAACCGACATCGAGTGGACGGAGCTGCGTGATGGCATTCTGCAAGCCGACTATGGAACCAACCTGCCCGTGCACAGCCGCGTCCAGCGATTCTGGTTCGACACAAAATCGGGGCTCTTGCGGCGCAATGACTACACGCCTGTCGCGGCCGACCCCACTGCCCGGGCGGCCAACGTCGTCTTTGACCATGGAGTGTCCGACGGCATCCCGTACACGTCAAAACGCCGCGTGAAAACCTCGATTCAGCAGTACGGTTGGGTTCTCCCTCTTCCTGACTTCATAACCATCGATGTGGAGAGTTGGAGGCTAAGGTGAGTTCGCTCTCAGGGGAACTGTCGGCTTAGATCTCGCGGCCGATGGCGCTCTCGATCTGCCACTGGGAAATGGAAATCTGAATGTCGCTTCGGTCTGTCGGCTCAGACGAGCACTCTGGGCACGACGTCCACGCGCCATGTTTGATCGCACCGCATTGAATGCACACCGCGACGGTCATGACAATCACGCGGCGCCCAGGCGGTCGAGCGACCTCTCGAGCAGAATCTTGATCAGCGTCTGATAGGGAACGCCACGACGCTTCGCCTCTAGTCGTGTTCGTTCTAGTAGTGCCTCCGGCAATTTGATTGAGATTGCCTTTTGCCGCTGTTTGGCGGCGTCAAGCGCGGCCAAGACCTCGGTCTCGAATTCCTTGTCGGCCATCCCTTCGTACGGATCGAACTGGTGAGGCTCCGGCCCGAACTGCTTTCCGATGACGCGCTTTGTCGTCTTCATCTGCCGCCCCTCCCAATAACGTGTGCGACGAAGAGGCGCCGACCAGCCGCAGTCCGACCTCGCACCAGCCAATACCCCTCGCGGTTAGGATCTAGCGCTTCGTCGCGCGTGGAATCGGTCATTGCCTCTTGGACATCGGCGACGGTGATGTTTCGCTCAGGGTGATCCTCCTCGATGTGCTTCCGGTTGGCACGGTCCCAAGCGACCGGCCGATCGTCCACAGCGATTAGTATATCTCAGCGGGATATACTTTGGGTAAAGGGTGGCTAGCGGGACTTGAACCCGCGACACCCAGATCCACAATCTGGTGCTCTGCCAACTGAGCTATAGCCACCATGGCGCGGCAGGAACGGCTGCCTGGGCAAATTCCCCTTGGGAAGACGACGATTCTACCGCCCGCCTCGTATGTACCAGAATTGGGCTGATGCCAACTCAGGCCGAATTCGACCAGACCATCAAATCGGGGGAGCTGATCGAGTCCACGAACGAGATGACCCCCGAGTACCTTCGGGAGCTCAAGCACACCCTGATCGTCTCCGGCGATACCGAGCTCATCTCCGCGCCCGCCTACTACCTGGCCGCGAAGCGCGCACCCTCGATCAATGCCTTCATGACCGGCATCGCGATCATCCAGGACGAGCTGGCCCACGCCCACATCGCCTACCACATCCTCGAAGAGCTCGGCGAGGACCAGGAGAAGCTCATCTTCAGCCGCGACCCGAAGAGCTTCCGCTACCCCTACGCCTTCGACGTCCCGCTCGACAGCTGGACCGAGCTTGTCGTCGCGAACGGCTTCTACGACCAGGCCGGCTTCTGCCTCCTGGGCGACATCCACGACAAGTGCTCTTACGGGCCGTGGAAGCGTGGGCTGAACAAGGTGATGCTCGAGGAGAACTTCCACCTTCGCAACGGCCGCACCTGGATGAAGCGCATCAGCGCGTCCGGTGGCGCGGCGAAAGACGACCTGCAGAGTGCCGTGGACTGGATGTTCCCGCTCAGCGTCGAGTGGTTTGGCCTGCCCGACTCGAAGAAGATGCACTCGACGCAGCTCGAGTACAGGCTCAAGGGCCTCACCAACGACCAGCTGCGCCAGTGGTGGCTTTCCACCGTCGTTCCGTACTGCGAGCAGATCGGCGTCAAGGTCCCCGCGCACAAGGAGACTCGCGACGGCAAGGAGGTCTGGGAGCTCGACTATCCCTTCCCGTGCGAGTTCGACGCCGAGAACAAGCGCTGGGACTTCAAGCAGCCAATCACCTGGGACGGCGTGCTCGCCCGCTGGCGTGCACGCGGCCCGCGCAACGCCGAGATGGTCGCGATGTTCCAGGAAGAGTTCCACAACTTCCGGAAGACGCATCACAGAGAGTCGTGATGGAACGGTTCTGGATAGCACTGTCCGAGGTCCAGGATCCGGAGATGCCGGTGAACCTGGTCGACCTCGGTGTGATCTACGGCATCAACGAAACACAAGGCGTGGTCGAGGTCGACCTCACCTTCACCGCGATGGGATGCCCCGCATCGGAGTTCATCCTTGAGGACGTGCGCGAGCGCCTGCTGCGCGAATCGGGCGTGCGCGAGGTGCGCATCAACGTCGTCTGGGACCCGCCGTGGACCACCGCTCGCCTGAGCGAGGCGGGCCGCGACGCACTCGAAGCCTGGGGCCTCGCGGTTTGACGGGTTACAAGAGGGTCAGCGGGGACGCCGTTGAGTACGAGGTCTTCGCGCGCAAGACACGAGTCGAACCCCTGCACCAGGTCGGCAGCGTCGTGGCGCCAGACGCCGACCTCGCGATGGCCTATGCGCGCGCCACCTATGACGAGGAACGCTGGTGCGAGATGGCCATCGTGCGTAAAGACGACGTGATCCACCTCTGGTCGCCCGGCGAACCATGAGAGGGAACCTGCCGGTTCCCTCTCATCGCGGCGTCGGCAAAGCCGACCCGGCCTGCGGCCGGGCAAGCGCCGCTGCTCTCTTTCCCGCTGATCAGACTAGGAAGAATTAGTGAGCCTCTCCGACCTCGTGCTGTCCATCGCGGACAACAAACAGATGCTCGGGCTTCGCTACGCCGAGTGGGCGACGCGCGCCCCCTCGCTGGAGGCTGACATCGCGGCGGCGGCGATGGGCCTGGACGACCTCGGTCACAGCCGCGTCCTTTATGGATGCCTCGAGCCCCTGGGCTCCGACCCACGCGGTCCCGAGCGCGAATCGGACGCGGCCAGCCTGCGCAACCTTGCGTACTTTGACGAGCCGTGGACCGAGTGGAGCCAGTTCGTGGCGGCAAACGCTGTTCTCGTCCTGCACGGGCGGAGCTGGCTCCGCTCAGGCATCGAGTCCGGGCCGTTGGAGCGCGCCTGGCGAGAGGCGATCGAGTGGTTCGGGCCGCCCGACGGCGAAACCGCGGCTCTGCACCGCGAAGGCAAGCTCAGCATGGGACCCGACGAGCTGCGCGCCCACATTGAAAAGCAGCTCGACGTGAAGCCGTCGCGCTTGAGCATCGTCTGGAAGAGTTGGGACCCTGTCCGCCGGCGCGGCACGCCGGGTGCGATCGATCCGCACACCTTCGGCATGCTTCGGGGTCTCGAGGAGAAGAAGTACGCGCCGCCAAGCGCCGCGAAACAAACCGCGGGCTGAGCCCCGCTGCCCTCATTGCAGGGCAACGGATGTGGAGGTCATCTCGCTGTTCGGTGCCCAGGCGATGACGCTTCAGTACAAGTGCCGCAAGTGCGGCACGGTGTTCGAAGCGATCAAGTACGGCTAGGCGTCCTCCGCCTCTTCTTCCGAGCCGGCTGACGCGCGGCGCCGCCGCAGCACAGCAAGGGGCAATCCGGCGAGCACCACAACGACGATCAGCACCGCGACGATGATCGGCAGGACCTGACCGCCGCCGACGACCACCGCGCCGGATGCAGGGGACGAGTCTTTGTAGCCCGCTGCGAAGTAGCCGAGCTGCGCCGTCGAGGTGATGATGGTGAATGGCGGGGCTGACGACGTGTGGCCGATCGAGTGCCACGGTCCGTCCGGATCGTCGGCCCGGTAGATGTCATCCGGCTGTGGCTCGAGGGTGGAGTAGCGAATCGTCAGGCTGG
>WNGR01008578.1_pt1 | contig 10792 bp, 8 predicted proteins | sample 5407581 | NCBI WGS metagenome assembly WNGR01 (sample SAMN13153383, study PRJNA577476) | soil metagenome | isolation source: 80 cm soil or saprolite under Garry oak tree replicate 2 | place: USA:California | collected 2016-06-15 | reverse complement strand
CAACTGGCCCTGAAGATCCTCTTCTAAGCCACGTCAGCCCTCCCAAAAACAAAATGCCCCACCCACGCAGACCAGCGCAGGGTGGGGCATTCACTTTAAAACTCATAGTGCACCAGAAGGTCTGGCGATTAGCTAAAGCAGCTTCACCGAAGCCACCTTCAGCGTGTCCCCCTTCACATCCCCCGTCACCGTGACACGCAGGTGATCCGTCTTATCGGAGGCCTTCAGCGCCTCGACAATCTTCGCATTCCCATCCGCGTCGAACTTCAGGTATTTCTTGTCCTCAGTAAGGATGCCGAAGCCGCTCTTCTGACACATCAGAGCGCAATCGCGTGTGTGTGAGTCCGCATCGGCAGCGACCTTCTTCGAGCAGGACACATCCACAACCGAAACGTCGGTAAAAGTCTTCGTCTCAGCCAGCGCTGCCGAAGTCATCAGGCTGAAAGCCAGTAAGGAAGTAAGGATTCGCACGATACCCTCCATCTCTATTGAGATCGAAAATAATATACGCCAAAAACTATAGCACCAACGCACAGGTGCAGTCCCAGAAGGGAGCCCTAAATCGGCCACTTCCACCCCGTTATCTCCTTCCGATCAATCCCATTCTCGTGCGCATAATTCACGCTCTCGATAATCTGCTCCTTCAACCACTCCTTCGTATGCGCCGCCGTAGCCTGCAGACGCGGCACGCGATCGATCACGTCGATCGCCAGATTGAATCGATCCACCTGATTCAAAATAGCCAGCTCCAGCGGAGTGTTGATATTTCCCCGTTCCTTGTACCCGCGCACATGGATGTTGTCATGGTTCCTCCGCCGGTACGTGAACTTGTGAATCAACGAGGCATACGCATGGAAGTTGAAGATCACCGGCTTGTCCTTCGTAAACAAGCTGTCGAACTCCCGCTCTGACAAACCATGCGGATGTTCGCTCTCCGGCATCAGCCGGAAAAGATCCACCACGTTCACAAACCGAATCTTCAAATCCGAGCATCTCTCCCGCAGGATCGCCACCGCCGCCAGAGCCTCAGCCGTCGGAATATCGCCCGCGCAAGCCATCACCACATCCGGTTCTTCGCCCGCGTCCGTGCTCGCCCAATCCCATATCCCAATCCCCTTCGTGCAATGCTTCACGGCCGCATCCATATCCAGGTACTGCAGGTGCAAAGCCTTGTCCGCGACGATCACATTCACATAGTTCGTGCTCCGCAGGCAGTGGTCGCCCACACTCAGCAGGCAGTTCGCGTCAGGCGGCAGATAGATCCGCGTCACATGCGGACTCTTGTTCGTCACCACATCCAGAAACCCCGGATCCTGATGCGTGAATCCGTTATGGTCCTGCCGCCACACCAGCGATGTAATCAGCAGGTTGATCGACGAGATCGGAGCCCTCCACCGCAGCTCCAGCTTGCTCTTCTCCAGCCACTTCGCATGCTGGTTGAACATCGAGTCGATGATGTGCACGAACGCCTCATAGCTCGAGAGAAACCCGTGCCGCCCCGTCAGCACATACCCTTCGAACCAACCCTCCAGCGTGTGCTCGCTCAACATCTCCATCACCCGGCCATCGGTGGCGATCTCGCTGCCATCCGCATCCTCCGGTTTGATCTCCGCCATCCACGTCTTCTTGCTCGCCTCGTAGATCACCTGCAATTTATTCGAGGCCGTCTCATCCGGCCCGAACACGCGGAAGTTCGTCATGTTGTTCCGCATCACGTCGCGCAGAAAATGCGCCAGCGTATCCGTCGACGAAGCCTCTATCTGGCCCGGCTTATCGAACTTCAGCGCATACTGGCGAAAGTCCGGCAGATCGAGCGGCTTCCTCAGCAATCCGCCATTCGCATGAGGATTCGCCGTAATGCGCCGCGCGCCAACAGGGGCCAACTCCTTCAACTCAGCAATGAGCTTGCCCTTCGCGTCAAACAACTCCTGCGGCTTATAGCTCCGCAGCCAGTCCTCCAGCAGCTTCAAATGAGCCGGATTCGTCTTCGGATCGAGAATTGGAATCTGATGCGCCCGCCAGAACCCTTCGACCTTGTGACCATCCAGCTCCTTCGGCCCCGTCCATCCCTTAGGCGATCGCAAAATAATCATCGGCCATCGCGGCCGTTCAGGCACAGTACCCGCCGCCGCACTCCGAGCCTTCTTCTGAATCTCCTTGATCTCCAGCACACATCTCTCCGTCGCCTCAGCCATCAGCTGATGCATCGTCGCCGGATCATCTCCCTCCACCACATAGGGCTGCCATCCATACCCCTTGAACAGCCACTCCAGCTCTTCCGCCGGAATCCGCGCCAGCATCGTAGGATTCGCAATCTTGTACCCATTCAAATGCAGCACCGGCAGCACCGCGCCATCGCGCACCGGGTTCAAAAACTTGTTCGAGTGCCAGCTCGTAGCTAGCGGCCCCGTCTCCGCCTCACCGTCACCCACCACCACAGTCACGATCAGATCAGGATTGTCGAACGCCGCACCAAACCCATGCGAGAGGCTATACCCCAGCTCGCCCCCCTCGTGGATCGACCCCGGCGTCTCCGGCGTGCAATGACTCCCTATCCCACCCGGAAACGAGAACTGCTTGAAGAACCGCTGCATCCCCGCCTCATCCTCGCTCTTATCCGGATACACCTCCGAATAGACCCCCTCGAGGTAGCAGTTCGACAGCGTAGCCGGAGCCCCATGCCCCGGCCCCGACAGATAGATCAAATCCAGATCGTACTTCTTGATCAGCCGGTTCAGATGCACCCAGGTAAAGCTCTGCCCCGGGTCCGACCCCCAGTGCCCCAGCAGCCGATTCTTGATATGCTCCGGCTTCAACGCCTCCCGCAGCAGAGGATTTTTCTGCAGATAGAGCATCCCAACACTCAGGTAGTTGCAAGCCCGCCAGTAAGCGTCAATCTTGCGCAACTCATCCGCGGTTAGAGCCTGCCCACCTGCACTCCCGGACTCGCTAATCTCCGATACAGGCGTAGAAACACTGATGCTCATAGCAACCTCCTCAACTTGAACCGACTCGCTAACTACTGACTCGCCAACTTGCTAACTTGCTAACTAGCTGACTTGCTAACTAGCTGAACTACTGCCCCGCCCGGACCATCCGATCCACATGAACGGCGATCATCAGATCTTCCTTGGAAGGAACGACGAGAACCATCGTCTTTGATTCAGATGCGCTAATCCGGCACAGGAGACTCTCCTTCGCCTCATTTAACGCCGCATTCACCACAACTCCCATCCCCTCCATCCCACCCAGAATCTCCGCTCGCGACCGCGCATCGTGTTCCCCGATCCCACCCGCAAACACAATCGCATCCACCCCGCCCATCAGCGCAATGAACCCGCCCACCGCCTTCTTCACGCTCCGCGTAAATATCTCCAGCGCCAGCCCCGCCCGCTGATCCCCCTTCCCCGCCGCCTCCCGCACTCCTCGCATATCGTTCGGCAGTCCCGACAAAGCCACCATCCCGGCCTCCCGGTTCAATATCCTCTCCACCGCACCAAACGCGGCCTCTCTGTCACCCTCCATCTGTCGCAGCAGATACAACACCAGCCCAGGATCAAGATCCCCCGGCCTCGTCCCCATCACCACCCCACCCGTAGGCGTCAGCCCCATCGTCGTATCTACCGAGCGCCCCGCCACCAATGCCGTCACACTGCATCCGCTCCCAAGATGCGCAATCACCATCCGCTGCGGCAGTCGAATCCCCTCCTCGCGCAGCTGTAGCACAATCGACTCGCAGCTCAACCCATGAAATCCATACCGCCGCACGCCCCGCTCCCGATACTCCATCGGCACCGCATACGCCGTAGCCGCCTCCGGCATCGTCTCGTGAAACACCGTGTCGAAGCACGCATAGTGCGGCACATCCGGCATCTTCTCCATCATCTCCCGGATCATCTCGATCGCCGACGGGTCATGCAGCGGCGCAAACACAACCGCCTCCTCCAGATCGCGCATCACCTCATCTGTAATCCGCACATGCCGGTCCAGCCTCGCCCCCGGATGCACTACCCGGTACCCCACCGCCTCTACCACCGGCATCCCCGCACCCGAAACCGCCTCCACCACCAGACCGATAGCCTCCACCGGGTTCTCAGCCTTTACCTCCGTCCTTCCCCCACTCAGGTCCTTCCCGGCCGCATCCCGAAACTTGAACCCACCCCTCCCTCCACCAATCCCCGTAACCTCTCCCTCAACTAAAGAGCGAGGCGTACCTTCACTCGAATCAAACAAAGAAAACTTGATCGACGAAGACCCACTATTAACGTTGAGTATGTGCACAGCACCGCCCTGTATTTACGCCCTACGCCTCAGCGAGATGGTCCTTCAGAACCTGTTGAAACTTTGCCAGCCACGCAGGATGCGCAGGCCACGCCGGAGCAGTAACCAGCTTCCCATCGGCAACCGCATCTGTCACCTCGATTGCCGCATACGTACCCCCGGCCGATTCCACATCGGGCGCACAAGCAGGATAGGCACTGACGCGTTTGCCCGCGATCACCCGCGCCGCTGCAAGCAACTGCGCCGCATGGCAGATTGCCGCAATCGGCTTATCTGTCTCCGCAAAGTGCTGCACCATCGCAATCACCTTCGGGTTCAGCCGCAGATACTCCGGCGCACGGCCTCCCGGAATCACAACTCCGTCATAGTCCTCTACGCGAACATCGGCAAAGGTGGCGTTCAGCACAAAGTTGTGGCCGGGCTTCTCCGAGTAGGTCTGATCGCCTTCAAAGTCATGAATCGCCGTACGCACAAACTGCCCCGCTCTCTTGTCCGGACAGACTGCATGAACCGTGTGCCCAACCATCTGCAGCGCCTGGAAAGGCACCATCACCTCGTAATCTTCCACGTAGTCTCCGACGATCATCAGCAGCTTTGCAGATGCCATGGCCATATCTCCTCTTTTCCTTCGATGTTTCCTGTTGGATGCAACGCGAGAGCCGCCTGACTCCCGCGTACCCGTACGTTCAAACCTGCAACTTACCCTCTGCTGCACTCTTCCCATCCGTCAGCGATGCCCTGCCGTCCCCCTTATGCATCAGGTCAATCACCACCTGATACAGCCGGTTCCGAATATTCAACCGCTCCCCCGCCCGCGTCACATACCGTACGACAATATCGATTCCCGACGCTGCCGGCCGCAAATCAATCGAAGGCTCCGCGCTGAAGTGGCTCAACCCTTGCTTCGTCGCCCTCTGCCACTCCGCCTCCGCCTGCTTCGTGTCCGCCTCCGTCTCCTTCACCACCGCCTCATGAATTGCTTCAATCGTCTTGTAGCTGTCTTCTCCTTGCGGGATACTCACCCTGATCTCATCCCACATCCACTGCCCGCTCGTCGAAAAATTGAAGTACTGCCCCGTGATGGCGTACTTATTCGTAAATCTCACCCGCCGCCCCGTCGGATGCCCCTTGTCCGTCCAGTTCCCTGTCTCCAGCAACGACGTCCGGAACAGCCCGATCTCCGCCACCTCTCCGCCTACGCCGTTGATCTCCACCCAGTCACCCACGCGTATCCCGTTCTTCCCCATCAGCACAAACCACCCGAAGAACGCCAGGATGTAGTCCTGAAACACCAACGTCAGCCCTGCCGTCGCCAATCCCAGAATCGTCGGCATCTGGTTCGGCGCACCAAATACCACCAGCAGAACCACCAGCAGCGTCACCAGCTGAATCCCCAGGCTCGCAATCGTCTCCATCGTGCGCAGACTTCGCCGATCCATCTTCATCCGGTTCAGCATCGCCTGCACCCCCATCCAGACCAGCACACCCCAGAGCACCACAAACGCAATCAACCCAACCGACTGCAAGATCAAGTGCAGCACAATCGTGTGCTGCAGCTTCACCTGATCCAGCCATCTCCCATACACCGTCGAGAGCTGCTTCTGCGTCTGAATCCGGTCATCCACAATCCCGTGAATCTGCGTCAGCACATGCAGCTGCGCCAGCCGAGCCACGCGTCCCTTCGCCCAACTCGGATCATCTGGTCTATCGGAGTTGGCTCCAGACGTCTGCCCCGCCGCAATCAACTTCTTCTCCGTCTCCACATGCTGAGCCGTCAGCGCCGCCCCATCCGCGTCAGCCTGCGCCTTCGCCTGCTCTAGCAGCCCCATCCGGGTCCGCTGATCGAACCACGCCACCACTCGCCCCCACAGCGTCCCATACTTCTTCGCCGACACCACCGCCGTCTGCGCACCGCCATCCATCTCCGCGTCGAACTTCTTCATCGCGGCCTCGCGCACCGTCAGCTCCTGCTGAATCTGAGCCCGATTGTCACCGCTCACCCGTGCCAGGTCATCGGTCACATCGGCCAGCTCATCGCCGTCCAGCTGCAACTGCGCCTTCGCAATATCCAGATCGTCCGTCCCCGGCGAGTTCACTCCCCTCGCCGCCGCGGTCAGGCTGTCCACCTTCGCCTGATCCTCCTTCACGATCCCCTGCAGATAGTTAATCTTCTGCTGCAGCTCCTTCGCCTCCCCCGTCAGCGGCCGCGTCTCCGTCGACTCCTGCCGCAGCGCCATCGCAAACGCCTGGTCCACCTCATGGTCCGCCAGCCGCTGCGCCTGCCGCGCAAACGTCTTCTCCTCGGCCGAGACCGCCAACGGAGCCAGAGCCTGCACCGTCTGCCACGGCCTCTGATCCACCAGCCCCGACGCCGCCCCCGCCCCTTGCCCACGCTTGCTCTTCAAAAACGACAGATGCGCCATCGCCCCCCGCGTCAGGTAGATCCCTACCAGACACGCCACCAGTACCGCCACCGGAACCGCAATCAAAAGTCTTCGCAAATCCTTCATCCTCCCACCCTAAACCCTCCCCACCCTCCTCCGCATCAGGGTTCCGCATAGAATAACGCCTATATGAAGCAAGTTCTCTCCGGCATCTTTCATGCGTAACCCGTGGGGATCACGGTAGTACCACACGAATTATCCAATCACCCATATTCAACGTTGACTGTGGACCACGGTCCAATCATCTGCTAAAGATTATGGCTGTCACCAGGAGGACACCATCAAACGAATGCTGTTAGGTGATCTGTTGATTCAGGCGAAGTTGGTCACCATCGAGCAGGTGACAAAGGCACTGGAACTTCAAGCCAACCACGGTGGGCGGTTGGGCGACCATCTGGTGTCCACCGGTGTCATCACCCCAGAGGCGCTGGATGCCTTTCTTCATCGCATGCCCGCCGAGCCCGCGGATATCGCCGCAACCAAAATCAGCGAAACCGATCTCCTGAGCTTGTTGATGAAGCTGATCTACGCGGGCCACCTGGAATTCATCCGTCAGTTTGCCGATGCCATCAAACTGCCATATCACATCGTGCTCGACCTGGTCCAGATGGCTGTCGACCGTCAACTGCTGCGTACCCTGGGGACGCGCGAATCCGAAAACCCGCTTGACATGAGCTACGCGTTCACCGACAAGGGCCGGAGCTATTCGCTTGACGCCCTCGAACAATCGCGATATGCCGGGCCCGCTCCCGTCACCATCGAGGAATTCACCGACCAGGTCAACCTCCAGAAGGTTACCAATGAACTCGTCACCTTCGAGCGCATCCGGAAAGCCTTCGGCGACCTGACCATCGACGACAGCATGATCGAACAGAGCGGTCCGGCATTGAACTCGGGCCGGGCTATGCTCCTCTATGGTCCTCCCGGCAATGGCAAAACCTCGATCGCGGTCAGCTTCGCCAACGTGTTCAATGACGTGATCTACATGCCCTACGCGGTCATGGTCGAGGGCCAGATCATTCGGGTCCACGACCCGAGCATTCATAACCTGCTGAATTCCACCCCCTTGACCCACGAAGGCAACCTCTCCTTTGTCCGGCGCGATGAATATGACGCGCGGTGGGTTCCCTGCCGGCGGCCCTTCGTCATAGCCGGTGGTGAACTGACGCTGGAGATGCTCGACCTCAGATATGACGACACGGCAAAGTTCTACGAGGCGCCCTTGCATGTAAAGGCACTGGGGGGCTGTTTCGTCATCGACGACTTCGGCCGCCAGCTGGTAACTCCAACAGACCTGCTCAATCGGTGGATTGTTCCTCTCGGGAACCGAGTCGACTACCTGAAACTTCATACAGGGAAAAGCTTCACCATACCATTCGAAGAACTGGTTATCTTCTCCACCAACCTTGAGCCAGAAGACCTGATGGACCCCGCATTCCTGCGCCGCCTTCCTTACAAGATCGAGGTCGGAGCGCCCAGTCTCGAACTTTACAAGCGCATATTTGAGAAGGAGTGCGAACGCCAAAGATTGACACTTCCCAACGAAATTTTCGACTCCATTGTGTGCAAGATTAGAGAAGAAAAGGGGCTAGATCTCTCCGCCTATCAACCGCAGTTCATCGTCGATCAGGTGGTGGCAACCTGCCGATTCATGGGGCAGGCGCCGCATTTCGAGCCACGGTTCATTGACTATGCGGTAGACAATCTGCGGGTGCGCCGAAACTCCCCACATAGGGGGTCTTTGGAACAACAGGACGAAAAGTCTTAGGGCTGTATCTGGAGCGCCCGCAGGTCGCAGGTTGTCGATTGGTCGACGTTTCTGGGGCGGACATCGCGATTTATGATCCAGAGGCCTCCCCCGGCGAACCCCACCCTACGACCACTTTTGCATCGAAAACCCAGACTAACTTTCTAACTTTTGCCCGAACTTCGTCCGGGTTTTCAGTGCAACAGTCCGGGATTTCAGTTCTCGTGCATACTGGTCGCATGTGGCTTTCTCGGTCCTGATGCCGGGGTGGGATCGCTGTTTGCCTGCGCATCGCGGATTTAACAGGGAGGTCGTCTTGTCGCTATGCGCGGCGAGTTGCCCATCGAGCGATGAGGACTGCCAACAGCACGACTGACCCTGTAGCGGCAGCGGGAGCCCAGATGGGCACCAAGGCACGGAATGGCAGCCACGCGAACCAGACCAGACCGATCCACGAAGTCGCAACCGCGTTGATTGTCCAGCGTTTGGATCTTAGAAAGAACTCGGCTGCATCACGTTGCCGTTGTGCGGCTACCGTTGCGAACTGGTAGGCGGTGGTCCAATCCTGCTGTGCCGATTTCAGATCGGCAGCCGCTGTCTCTTCCTTGCTTCGGGCCAGGTTGAGGTTGGTCGTCGACTGTTCAAAGAGTCGCTTCATTTCGACGAGTGCTTCGTTCGCCCCGCTTAGGACCTGCCTGGCTTGCTCGAGTTGTTTTATAGCACTGTCGAAATTGACTTTTGCCTCGGTCGCGGCCTGAAGCGCTTCGTCTTTTTGCCGGGCTTGGAGGTGAATCCAGTCGGCGTTGTCTTTCGGATGCTCGAAGGCCTCAAAGTGGCGCGGTGAAGCCTCTGCGAGTGGCTCCCTTGCCGGCATGCACAGCAGGTCAGCTTCTCTATTCTTTGCTTCTCTGGTGAACAGCTCGGGGCGTACTTCACCAAACGCCTTTCCGATTTCGGCCAGCTTCCTATTGAGTGCTTCCGTTCGGATTGCATCCTCTTGCAGGAATGCCTTTGCCTGATTGACGGCCTCGATGCGCCGCATCCGATCCTGGACTTCCTGCTTCAATCCGTCGAAGTTTTCAAGCAGGTCGATTAACCTGGCCGGGTCCACGCCGCTCCAGGACTCGTGCTCTTCCACCCGGGGCGGGGACTTCCTGGCAAGCTCCGGATACGCGGGAGCTAGGACGTTCAGAGCATCACTGGTGGTTTTCAAGAGACCCCTCATTCGCCCGGCCTACGGGATCGTCGAAGCGATTTGGCGATCCTGGAACTGGGCATCGTACTTCAATTGGCTTGCAAATTTCAGGATAGCTCCGAGGGCAGGGCCTCTCAATACACGAGCATGGTACTTCAGTGTCAGTCGACTCCCACTTATCGGGTATGGCCACGCGCTCGATCGGAATGCTAGAGGCTGTTATGAACTTTGGTGGAGTAGTTTGAGAGGTTGGCGATCATGAGGCAAGCGAAGGCGAGGAAGTGGAAGGTTCCGAGGGTGGTTGCGAGCCGTTCCTGGTCTCGTGCGAGGCGACGGAAACGGGCGGCCCATGCACCTAAGTTCATCTGCGTTGGTATTGGGCGGGTGGGGCGGGTGGCCCATACATAAAAACCCACCCAAACATCGGGTGCCCCCATTCATGCAGTCTCACGCATGATTGGGCCATTCGCGCGGAGCGCGAACCGCTCTCCTCCGTACCCGCTAAAAATGCCACCATGCCCATAGGCCTGGAACGCCGCCAGAGCACCGGGGTCCCCGCCCAGCTTGCTGGGTGGGGTGGAGAGCACAGGCCAGCTCCACTTCATCACCTTAGGTTGTCACTTCCGCCAATCCATCTTCTCCGTCGTTTAGAAGCGCCGCGCGACACTTGTGGCGCACCCCGTCACAATCAAGTTGCCGCTGGTGTCGAAAATTTCAAGCTTAACTGTATCGGTGAACTCGTCGGCATCATTATTTAGCTCAATTGCCCGCGTGAGTCTATGTGTCTGTATCCAGGCTCCGGCGGGGTTAAAAACGAAGGACTCGACCACCGCGCTGTAACTATGGCCGTCCGTGTGCCGCCACACTCCATAGCCGGGAGTGCTTAGCGCGGGGGACACGCCTGCGGTCGTCTCGGTTAGCGTACCCCCTTTGGCGAAGGCAAACAGGGCCGGGAAGGTCCTCTGCGCCGCGCCCGTCTGACAGTCGCGGACCGTGATCTGCAAGCGCCACGTCCCCTCAAGCCGGCCCGCCTGCGATTCTGAGTTGCCCTCTTGAGCACCCAGCCCCGATGTTAGAAGGAGCATGACCGCCAGCGCGAACACCGGCACCAGGTCCATTCCGTAA
>WNGR01008577.1_pt1 | contig 10792 bp, 12 predicted proteins | sample 5407581 | NCBI WGS metagenome assembly WNGR01 (sample SAMN13153383, study PRJNA577476) | soil metagenome | isolation source: 80 cm soil or saprolite under Garry oak tree replicate 2 | place: USA:California | collected 2016-06-15 | reverse complement strand
CTCTGCGAGGCCGGCGTCGATCTTCGCGAGGAACACCAGGCGTTCGATCGCATCGTCGAACGTGGCGTCGTCCGGCAGGTCCTGGAGGGCCTCAAGAATGCGCTCACGGGCAGTGGGAGTCGGCATACGGGGCTATTCTAGCTCCGACGGCCCAGGTCAGCCACGAACCGGAGCCGAATAAGTTCCTGCTGGAGGTCGTAGATCCGGACGGCGTCCGCCACATTTGAGCCCGGGTACTCAGCTGCCAGCTTGCGCGTCTCGGGTGATGGTTCTGGCGCATCGGTCATGCTCATGGCCTGCTCCCCAACTCTCTAGTCCGCCCAACACCAAGATCAGCAGCGAGGCTCCATTCTAGCCGTGCCTCGTCTGCTGCATCTTGTTGTTATCCGGCGCTGACTTCAGAGCCTCTTGGCTCGTATCATGTCGCTCGTACGCTTGGCGCTGCGTCTTGCAGCCTTGATGACCCATGTACCAAGGTCGACTGAGCCGAGCGCAGGTTCCGCGAACTTGACACGTAGTCCGGTAGGCGCAGCCTTTAGCGTGTCAGTGGCCTCCCGAATGAGATCTTTCGCTTGCTTCCAGTGCCCTTTTCGCGCCGCCTGAAGAGCGCGAGCCTGGTAGTCGCGTCCACGTTGGACCTGCTTCGCCAGTCTCTTGACGCCGAGACGCCAGCGGTCCGGTAGATGACTCGCGGCTGCAACCCGAAACATGCCCTGCAACGCCGCATCCGATGAGGAGTCGAGAAGGCGAGCAACGTCCATGAGTCTCGCGATCGGGTAGGCTCGCTTCATCTGCCACTCCCTCCGTCAGTCACGAACGTCCGGATAACACATGGATCAGCTGCGGGCGTCCGTCGCTTGCGCCGCGCCGGTCAGCTGCATCCACTTGTTGGGCTGCGCCGCTCTTCAGGGAACGATACGAGAATGAGCCGGACCTGATCATCGAGAATCTTGAAGCCGGTACATACGTTTGCTCCAGCCCATGCGAGGGACCACAACGTGTCGGCCCGAATTGCCCTGACGGCCTCGTTGGCGACCCCCGGCGCTCCCGTCCAGAGTAGCGAGCCGTCTGGCTGCTGCTGCGGGCCATCAGCCCAGAAGCGTGCATGACCCAGGAAGTTCGGGTGGGCTACCTCACACAGCCGCTCGTAGTGCTCCATGACAGCCTCAAAACCCTCGATCTTCGATAGCGTCTGCAGCTGCGTGAGGATATTGGTCTGCCTAAGGGGGTCTCCCTCGCGCACGAGGCGCGAACCGTATAGGGCTTTGTTGAGGAGGTTCTCAAGATCGGTACACCCTACGAACTTGTCCTGGTGCCACTCTTGCGCCGCAAGGGTAACGACCTCACGTATCGATCCGCCGTTCAGGATGAAGCCAGTTGTCAGCTCAACAAGGGATCGGCCCAGAATCGCTGGACCGCCCAACACTGAGATAAGCGGCGAGGCTCCATTCCCGCCATGCCTCGTCCGCTTCATCTCATTGTTCGGCGGCTCGCCCCCTAGTTGGAAGGAGGCGCTCTCGCCGGTAAGACTTCAGGTGCTCTTTGAGGGGATCGCCCAACTGCGATATGTGCAGCTGAATTCGCTTATCGTTATCCTTGAGTTGTTCGTCACCGATCAGTAGACTGTTCGTAAGCTCCCAGGCCCACAGGAACTCGATCTCACGCGCGTTTAAGGTCGTGTGCGTGACGGCATCCTCCTGGAATGATTGGATGGCGCTCCAGAGGTTCTTGAAGGAGGTCGTGTCGGAGGAGTTCTCTTCCCATTTCTTTAGAAGACGGAAATACATTGAGTGGTACTGCGTTGTCGTTACAGTCTTCAGGACACGCCGCTCTTCGCTGTGCCACCACCGTAGCTGCTGCCGATACTCGGGGTAGACCGTCGGGTAGCGAGCTTGGTTTAGTGCGTCAACATGACTGGTGCGCGCAAGCACGAGGAGGTCCTTGAGAAACTTGGCCTGATTCTCCAGTCGTCGGCCAACGTAGAAAAGTTGGAACACGATAATGACCAGCCCGAGGCAGACGAGAAGAGTAGTCACAGCCGCTCCTTTGCTCGTGCACGTCCATTGTCCGCCGAACAATTAGTGTCCACAACTAGCCAATCGTAGTCGACCTGCGGAACGAAGTCTCGGGGCACGTGTTCAATCCGCACGTTTCAACGCGAAACGTTGGACGTGAGGGGGTTGTCTCGATCCGGGCTTCGTTGGATGAAAGAGTTCCTTTTCGCCCAGCCAATTGAATGGCCCTGCGGCGTCCGCGGAGCCGGAAAGGGCTTCGGGTCCAACGCGTTCCGAGAAGGCTATGGTCGGCAGTCTGGGCTTTCCTGAGGTGCTACTCATTTTCGTGATCGTGCTCTTCGTTTTCGGTACGAGGCGACTCGGCGACCTTGGCAAGGGGCTCGGGGCAGGGATCAGAAACTTCAAGAGAGCCCTAAAGGATGCCGACAAGGAGGAGGAAAAAGGCGACAGGAGTGACAAGGGGGCATAGCCTGGTTCAGGCGTGTCTAAAGCGAACCGTTTTCTTGGACAGGAAAGTGAGGACGAGTAGCGATGGCCAAGGAGAACCGATCAATGAACCAGAGCAGGGGGATGACACGGACCGCCCGATTCCCTGGACATCCCTGCTGATTGACGTCCGGCGGGATCTGCGCAAGCGTGCCTCCAACGCTGATGCGACGGACGAATCGTACTATGGGGCAGGCGGTACCCGGGCGGCGCCCGGGTCGTTGCGCAGAGTTTCGCGACGTTTCAGAACGACAACGGGCGAGAAATAGACCCGGAATAGGACTGACCCACCCGCTAGCTGGCAAGGCGGAGAGCGCCCTCGTCGGTCTCAGCGAGGCGGCTCTCCCAGCACGGATCGAGCGTCACGGCCACGCTCGGGACAGCGTTGACCCTCGCGAGGTCGGTCACTATGCTCGGCAGCATGGCCGATCCCTCGCGTCGGAGCGAGGCGGGAAGCGGCAAGCTGGCGAGCCCTACCCCCGCCACTTGCTCGTGAACCAGGACCCGCATCGATGAAGGTCGTTCCCGTCCTGGATATTTCCGGGGGGAAGGCCGTCCACGCCCGGGGTGGAGACCGAGCCCGCTACCGTCCGGTGGAGAGCGTACTCGCGCCATCCGCCGATCCTCTCCGACTCGCCACCGCCTTCCGCGATCGCCTCGGCCTGAGCGAGCTGTACCTCGCCGATCTCGACGCGATCCGGGGCGGCGAGCCGCAGTGGGACCTGTACCGCGCGCTACTCCAGGACGGGCTTTCCCTCATGGTAGACGCGGGCGTGCGGGACTGCCACCTCGCCCTCGGGCTCAGCGAGGCGGGCGTGCGCTCGGTGGTGGCGGGGCTCGAGACTTTGAAGGGGCCGGAGCACATCACGGAGCTGGTCGAGGGCCTCGGCGCGCCGTCCGTCATCCTCGGGCTCGACCTGCTCGGTGGAGCGCCCATGGGCGATCCGCGGGTGTGGGGCCCGCGCGACGCCGCGAGCATCGCCGCGTTTGCCTTCGCACGGAACGTGAAGCGCTTTCTCGTCCTCGACCTTGCGTGCGTGGGGAGCGAGGGAGGGCCGCCCGTCGAGGCCGCTCGGGCGGTAGTGGCCCGTTGTCCCGGCACGGAAGTGCTCGTCGGCGGCGGGATCCGGGACGGGAAGGACCTCGAGAGTCTCGCCGGCCTCGGTGTACGCGGTGCCCTCGTGGCCACGGCCCTCCACCGCGGAACGATCGACCGCGCGACGCTCGACGCGTCGTGAGCTCTCTCTGAGCGAGGTCCGCTTCGTGTCCGTTCTGCACAGTCGTTGGCCGCCTACCCGCTCGTTGGGCTCTTGAACGTGAGGTCGAGCTTGCTCGTCTTACCGTCTTTCACGCTGACTTTGCCCGTCACGTTCTTGAGCTGGCTATGGACGGCCTCCACGTCGTACTCCCCGTCCGGCAACGCCCGGATCTCGTAAGATCCGTCCTCCTTGGTCATGGCGAAGAAGGGATGAGCCAGTACTGAGATATAGGCGCCCATCCACGGGTGGACCTCGCAGGCGGTCGGGATCATCAGCTCGGGTTCTTCGAAGGTCCTGGTGGCCTCCATCCCTTGCCGTGGTTGGCCGATGTTGAACGCCTTGTTGACAGTGGGCCGTGGGTGGATGTTGTGGAGGGTATCGTCGCTGTTGCGGATCCGGAGAGGCTGCCCTGCCATCAGGACGACCATGCGCGGGTGGTACTCACAGCCGCTTTGGTCGAGCAGCACGGGTTCGGCCGGCGGGGGATACGACCCGGCGAGCACTGACTTCACGTAGACGAGGACATCGGCAAGGCCGCCATCCTTCACCTTGACGGGCTGAAGCTCGAGACCGTCCTTGTGGATGGCAGCGCACTTGGGGTCGGCGGACAGTTTGACTCTCTGGGGCGGCGGTGTCGTGCCTGAGAAAGAAACCTTGCCGGCGATCGCGCCCGAGCCCGTGTCTCCGGCGGACGTCACGGCGGCGGGGCCAGCAGCCACCGGATCCGGATCGAGTGCCGCTCCGCCGCCGTACGCAAAGGCGGAGAAGGCAACGGTAGCCGCGACAACCAAAGGCCCTCTCGGGACCATCGTCACCCTCCCCACGTGGATTGAATTCGCCGTCTGCAGTCGTCGGCTATTGGCAGAGCTTCGTGCCGCGATCGACGATCGCTCCCCATGTCCTCATCTTGCCCCTTCTGGGGCCGGCGGGACGTTGGGGGGATTGTCGCACGCGGGGGTCGTCTTTGACAGGCTCGCTTTCCCTTGCTCCACGGAAGGCTCGGCCACGCCTCTGCCGCGTTTCGATGTAGCCTCCAAGGGCGGATGGCGTGTAGACTCAAAGGCCAGACATCTCGCGCAGCTTCATCGCTGCAGAGGAAGGCCTCATGCAAATGAAACGGGTGGCGCTCCTGGTGGCTTGCGGCCTGCTGATGGCGGCCTCGAGCCGCGCCGACGACGAGGACTTCACGCAAGAGGACGCGAAATCCGCCACCAAAGCCTACATCGACGCCAGGGTCGAGAAGGACGACGGCACGTTCCGCTACCAGGACCAGCAGGCGGACGCGCTCCTAAAGCTGCAGCTGGACAACATCCGCCTCGTTCGCCGCATCCACGGCTACGGCTACTTCGTGGACGTGGACTTCCACGCCAAGGGCGAGGCCGCCAAGCCCTACGACCTCGACTTCTGGCTGAAGCCGGCGGGGAAGAAGCTGGAGGTCGTCGACGTCCGCATCCACAAGGCCCCGAAGCGGGAAGGCGACGGGTGGAAGCTGATCACGCGCAGCCCCATACCGTGGTGGTGGATCCCGGCCACCGAGCATCCCGGCGAGACCGAGGAGAAGAAGAGCTGGCAGGTCGAGTCGGCCGTCAACGAATACGTTGCCGCCAACGCGAAGGACGGGGTCCTGGTCCTGAGGGACGACAAGACCGGCGAGGAGCGGACCCTCGATTTCGTCGAGATCCACAGGCCGCTGCGCCGGATCGAGGGAGGCAGCTACTTCGCCTGCACCGACTTCCGAGAGCACGGCAGCAAGGACAAGTTCTACGACATCGACTTCTGGCTGACCGAGAAGGACGGCCAGCTTGAGGTGACCCAGGCTCGTATCCACAAGGAGCCGAAGAACGAGGACGGGGTGTGGGTGCAGGTGCCCCGCTACAACTTCGAGAAGGAGAAGGTCAAGGACCTGCATTGACTTGGAAGATGCAAGGGTCACCGGTCAGCAGGTCCTTCAGCTCCTGAGGACTGTCCCTTTCCCGGGGCTCTCCCGGGACATCGTCTCGCTGGGGTTCGTGAGGGACCTCGACGTCGAGGACGGCCACGTCTCCTTCCGCGTGGAGACCCCCCCCGCCTCCCGGCCTGCGGCCGAACAGATCAAGCGTGACTGCGAGGATCGACTTCGATCCGTGCCAGGCGTCCACGCGCTGACGATCCGGTTGGAGGCCAGCCAGACGGGGGGGGCGCCGGGGACGCCACCGGCGGGACCGGGCCGGGAGCTTCTCCCCGACGTGCGCTTCAAGGTGGCGGTCGCGTCGGCCAAGGGAGGGGTCGGCAAGTCCACCGTGACCGCGAACGTCGCCCTGGCCCTCTCGCGGCTCGGCTTCCGCGTCGGGCTCATGGACGCCGACATCTACGGTCCCTCCCAGCAGATGATGATGGGGATCGCGGAGAAGCCGTACGTCGACAAGAACGACAACCGGCTGCTGCCCATCCAGCGTCACGGGGTGTGGGTCGCCACCCTGGGGGTTCTCATGGACGTGGAGCAGCCGGCCATCTGGCGCGGCCCCATGCTCATGAAGGCGGTGGACCAGCTCCTGGGAGGCGTGCGCTGGGGCAGGCTGGATTTCATCCTCGCCGATCTGCCGCCGGGGACGGGGGACGTCCAGCTCACGCTGACGCAAAGAATCGCCCTTTCCGGGGCCCTCATCGTCACGACCCCGCAGGAGGTGGCGCTGGTGGACGCGCGCAAGGGCCTCAGGATGTTCCAGAAGGTGAATGTCCCCGTCCTCGGGATCATAGAGAACATGTCGTACTACCTCTGCCCGGAGTGCGGGAACCGGGAGGAGATCTTCAAACACGGGGGCGGTCGGACGACGGCCGCCCGGCTCGGCGTCCCGTTCCTGGGAGAGATCCCCATCGACCCCAGGATCGTCCTCGGCGGCGATTGCGGCACGCCCATCGTCGCCCTGGAGCCCGAGAGCGCGGCGGCGCGGGCCTACATGGGCGTCGCGGAGGCGGTCGCGAAGAGCCTCGGGGCCTGAGGGGCGGGTAGGGCAAACGAACGACCTCTTGACAACGGGACCCTCATGGGACGATAAACCCTAGCCAGGGAGGCTCATGCAGCGTCGGACTTTCCTCAAGGCCTCCGCCATCGGGGGGAGTGTGGCCCTGGGCTTCGATCTCAAAGAAGCCCGGGCGGAAATGCGTCAGCTCAAGATCTCCCGCACCACCGAGACGCGGAGCACCTGCCCTTACTGCGCCGTCTCGTGCGGCGTCATCATCCACACCCTCGGGGACAAGGCCAAGAACGTCACCCCGGCCGTTGTGCACGTGGAGGGAGATCCCGATCACCCGATCAGCCGGGGGACCCTCTGTCCCAAGGGCGCCACCCTCAAGGACGACATCACCCACAAGAACCGGATCCTCACCCCGAAGGTGCGGCGGCTGGGATCCGACCGCTGGGAGGATGTCTCCTGGGAGGAGGCGATCTCGAAGATCGCCCGCCACATCAAGGACACGCGCGACCGCTGCTTCGTGGCCAAGAACGCCGCGGGCCAGGTGGTCAACCGCAACCCCGGCTTGGCCATGATCGGGGGGTGCACCGACACCAACGAGTTCAACTTCCTCCAGTGGAAAGTGGTGACGGCCTTGGGGGTCACGTACCGTGACACCCAGGCCCGTGTTTGACACGGCCCCACGGTGGCCAGTTTGGCCGCCACGTTCGGTCGAGGGGCGATGACCAATGGCTGGGTGGACATCAAGAACGCCGATGTCATCCTGGCCATGGGGGGAAATCCCGCCGAGAACCATCCCGTCGGCTTCAAGTGGTTCATCGAGGCCAAGAAGACCCGCAACGCGAAGCTGATCGTCGTCGATCCCCGCTTTACCCGCACGGCCGCGGTAGCCGACCTCTACTCTCCCATCCGCTCCGGCACCGACATCGCCTACCTCCTCGGCATCATCCGCTACGCCCTCGTGAACAGCCGATTCCACGAGGACTACGTCAAGCTCCACACCAACGCCTCCTTCATCATCGGTGAGAAGTTCGCCTTCGACGAGGGGCTCTTCTCCGGCTTCGACGAGGCGAAGGGGGAGTACGCGAGAGAAGCCTGGGCTTACGAGGCGGACCAGAAGACCAGGGCGTACGGCGTCGACCCGACGCTCCAGCATCCGCGGTGCGTCTTCCAGCTCCTGAAGAAGCACGTCGAGAGATACACCCCGGAGATGGTCGAGAGGATCTGCGGAGTGCCGAAGGAGACCTTCCTGAAGGTGGCCGGGATCGTGACCTCGACCGGCAACCCCGAACGGGTGGGGACGATCACGTACGCGCTGGGATGGACCCAGCACTCCACCGGCGTGCAAATGATCCGGGCGGCGGCCATCCTGCAGCTCCTGCTCGGCAACGTGGGCCGGCCCGGCGGCGGTGTGAACGCCTTCCGCGGTCATTCCAACATCCAGGGCGCGACCGACACCGCGGGCACCTTCGAGATCCTCCCTGGTTACCTGAGGACGCCCACCGGGTCGCAGGCCACCCTGGCGGACTACCTCGAGAAGAACACGCCCACCACCCTCAACAAGCAAGCCTGGGCCAGCATGAACTACTGGGTGAACTACCCGAAGTTCATGGTCTCTCTGCTCAAGGCGGTCTACGGCAAGGCGGCCACCAAGGAGAACGAGTTCGGCTACTCCTGGCTGCCCAAGGTGGATGGGAACTCCTCCTGGATGTACATCTTCGATGACATGTACCGGGGCAGCTCGACGATGGCGGGAGGGAAAGAGCCGGGCCCCGAGGGCCTGATCACGTTCGGCATGAACCCCGTCGGGCTCGGACCCAACTCCAAGAAGATGGTGGCCGCCCTCTCGAAGCTGAAGTGGCTGGTGGTGGTCGAGAACGTCGAGACGGAGACGGCCATCTTCTGGAAGGCACCCAAGGAGTACGAAGGGCCCGAAGCCTCCAAGATCCAGACCGAGGTCTTCCTGCTTCCGGCCGCCGACTTCGCCGAGAAGGACGGGACCTTCACGAACTCCGCGCGCTGGCTCCAGTGGAAGTGGAAAGCCCTGGATCCGCCGGGGAAGGCGAGAGCCGACCAGGAGATCCTGGCCCACGTCTTCCTCGCCGTGCGCGAGCTCTACCGCAAGGAGGGCGGCGCCTTCCCCGAGCAGGTGCTGAGCGTCACCTGGGCCTACACCAACCCCACGAATCCCGACCTTTCCGAAGTGCTGAAGGAGATGAACGGGAAGGCGCTGGCCGACCTGGCCGATCCCAAGGACAAGGCGAAGATCGTCAAGCTCGCGGGACAGCAGGTGGACGGTTTCGGCCAACTCGCCGCCGACGGCTCGACCATGTGCGGCAACTGGCTCCACTCGGGCGTGTACACGGAGGCGGGGAACAACGCCCAACGCCGCAACAACGCCGACCCCACGGGCCTGGGCATGTTCCACAACTGGGCCTTCTCCTGGCCCGCCAACCGCCGGATCATGTACAACCGGGCTTCGGCCGACGCGGACGGCAAGCCCTGGGATACCGAGCGCGTCGGCATCCAGTGGAACGGTGACACTTGGGTGGGCGACGTGCCCGACATGAAGCCGGACGCTCCGCCGGGGACCTACGGGGCCTTCGTCATGCTCCCCGAAGGCGTGGGACGGCTCTTCACCCCTGGCCTCAACGACGGACCATTCCCGGAGCACTACGAGGCGGTGGAGGCGCCGATCGCGAACCCGCTCCATCCGAAGGTGACCTCGAACCCCACGTCCAAGAAGTTCTCCACCGACAAGGACGTCTACGGCGGGAAGGAGGACTTCCCCATCGTCTGCACGACCTACCGGCTCACCGAGCACTTCCACTACTGGACCCAGCACCAGCACAAGGGACGCCTCAACCAGCTCCAACCGGGCTTCTTCGTCGAGATCCCGGAAGGGCTGGCGCGCGAGAAGGGCATCGCCAACGGCTCCCAGGTGAAGGTCATCTCCGCGCGGGGGCAGATCGAGGGAGTGGCCATGGTCACGCGACGCCTCGCCCCCTTGAAAGTGGATGGCAAGGACGTGTGGCAGATCGGCTTCCCCATCCACTGGGGCTACGCGGGGGACCCGGGCCACACCGGGCCGCTGGCCAACCTGCTCACCCCATCGGCCATGGACCCGAACACCTGGACGCCGGAGTACAAGGCGTTCCTGGTGAGGCTCGAGAAAGCATGAACGCGGGGCGATCCGTGGAACGGCATTTCCCTCCCCCTACGTGGGGAGGGATAGGGTGGGGGGTCGATGAAGGAGTAGGCCCATGACCCAGCAGACTCTGGAGATCCGCCGCTCTTCGGCCTCACTCTGGGGACAGAAGACGGGCATGCGCCACCTGCCCGTCGTTTCGAAGTACATCGACACGACGACCTGCATCGGGTGCAAGGCCTGCGAGGTGGCGTGCCAGGAATGGAACGACCTAGAGACGGTGTCCACGCAGCAGGTGGGGACCTACCAGACGATGCCCACCCTGGACGCCGAGTTCTGGAACCTGATCCGCTTCAACGAGCAGGAGTTCGACGGCGGCGTCGTCTGGCTGATGCGCAAGGACCAGTGCATGCACTGCGAGGACCCGGGCTGCCTCGCGGCCTGCCCCGCCCCCGGCGCCATCGTCCAGTACGAAAACGGGATCGTGGACGTCAACCCGGAGCAGTGCATCGGCTGCGGTTACTGCGAGACGGGCTGCCCCTTCGACGTGCCCCGTTTCCACGCCAAGACGGGAAAGATGGCGAAGTGCACGCTCTGCGTGGACCGGGTCTCGGTGGGCCTGGAGCCCGCGTGCATCAAGGCCTGTCCGACGGGCTGCCTCCATTTCGGGACCAAGGAGGACATGGTGGCCCTCGGCAACTCGAGGGTGGAGCAGCTCAAGGCCAATGGCTTGGCGGAGGCCGCCCTCTACGACCCGCCCGGCGTGGGCGGCACAGGTGTGGTGACCGTCCTCGCCCACGGCAACCACCCCGAATGGTACGGGCTTCCCGCGGACCCGCACGTCCCCTTGACGGTCCGCATCTGGAAGTCGGTGCTGCGGCCCCTCGGGATCTTCGCCATCTTCGGGGCGGTGATCGGGGCCTTCGCGCACTT